>Ga0247727_10003271_pt1 | contig 36005 bp, 31 predicted proteins | sample WisWelCaveWW1625_FD_202498 | JGI IMG/M metagenome (GOLD analysis project Ga0247727, IMG submission 202498) | Biofilm microbial communities from Wishing Well Cave, Virginia, United States - WW16-25 | ecosystem: Environmental > Aquatic > Deep subsurface > Groundwater > Cave microbial mat | place...
GCGGGCCTGTGGAAAACACTTGCCCGAACTGGCTACGAAAGGGTAAAACAGGTCATGTCCTGGGCGCGGCCCGTTGGCCGGTTTTGAAGTGACCACGTATGGCCGGTTTTGGGGTGACCACCGAGGAGATGTGGAATGGTGGATCACAAAGCTAACGTCGTAGGTATTCGCGGTCGCCGGTTGCACGCCAGTGGAGGGCGTATTGATCGAAGTGCTTCCAGTAGGCGACAAGCTCAAGATTTGCAGAACGGAAGGATCGACACACGTGCAACTCGCGCCTGTGTCGATCAACCCCTGGATACCAACCAGGGGCGGAATAGGCTGGTTGGCGGCCGCCAAAACGCTGCGTCTCGCCTGGCTAACCCCCACCAGAGCTGGAACTACAAGATTGCCGTTCGGGGCTACTTGCCGCGTGAAGTATGGCACGGCAGCAATCGCGAGATGAACTGAACCTGCTCTATAACATGGATTTCCTTCACTAGGAACGGCTCCAACTTGAACCTTGCGTACCCATCCTTGACTGCATCCTCATAGGTGCCATACACATCCACAACTTGCTCTTCATGAATCAATACGAACTTTCCCTCGTCCCCTGCCAACTCAGGAAGTTTGCTCTTATAGACGGCCAGTTCCTTTTCTAATGCCATTGTCATTGGGAGAACATCCTTTCCCAGATCGCCAGTAGCACGTGCGCGACCTGCCGAGGAGGGAAGTCATCCCTCTCTCTATTTAGATAGGGACGCAGCGCCACCCGCAATCAGGTATCCTGTTTATAAGTAACTGAGGGATTAGCCTTACGACTATCGAGCTATTTATTGTACGCCCTGTTCGTAGCCGAGGACCCACTCCATGTATGCAAGTTGAAGATTCTAAAGAGAATGAAGTCTAACACTTCCGCTTGACAAAGTTTGGGGGAACGAGCCGAAAAATGAGAATCTGTGGAAAACCTTGTGGAAAACACGTACTGGCTCACACCCTGAGCAATTCCGCTTGGCCGGGGTGAACCCGGATCGTCCGGTGAATCCGGCGGAAGTTGTAGAACGCGAAGTGCAGGCAAAGGGCGGCCCAGAGGTTCTCCCACTTCTTACTGCGTTGGTCAGCCGCCTCAAGCGCCGGATCATCCATGATGAGATTCTGGCGCTCCACATAGGAGGTACAGATCCGCTCCGGGTCGGGGTGCCCGAGGACTGGGACCGTCTCCATGGTAACCACTTCCGCCGGGGAGTACCGCCGTTCGCCTTCCGGGGTAGCCCGGTAGACCTTGACAAGCTGGGCCAAGTCCACGCGGTCGGAAAGAGTCGTGTCGATGGCCGAAACGTAGGGCACGAAACCATCGGTCGTGATTTGAAACTCCTGGGACGAAGTGGCGGCGCGCAGACTTTCGGTAACAAATACGTCTACGGATTGCTGCCTCCCGGAGTGTTGGAAAAACTAAAGGAGAAGGGTCCCAAAAACGAGAGGGTAATCGGCTCATCAAGCTATGGCAGTGGCTCACAGAACACACTGGGGAACCGCACCTCGACAAGATCCTCGCCTCCGACACGACAATGATGCAGCTATCAGACGATGGCGGTCAAAGATTCCTACGCCTGCCGGTAAAGGAACTAGCGAGGGATGACCGCTTGGCGGCCCGCCCTGGGGAGGCCGCCACCAGGAGCAACACGCTAATAGGACATTACCGTGCGACTGGACAGGCAAGAGTGCCTGTGTCACCATGAAAGTTTAGCGATGACGCCCGGCGAAATCGTGATCATCGGGGCCGGGCCGGCCGGCCTGACCGCTGCCTACGAGTTGGCCAAGGCCGGCGTCACCTCCACAGTCCTGGAAAAAGATGGCGTCGTGGGGGGCTTGGCCCGCACCGCCACCCACAACGGGTACCGCTTCGACATCGGGGGGCACCGGTTCTTCACCAAGGTCACCATTGTTGAGCAGATGTGGCGGGAGGTGCTGGGGCCCGACCTGATCCGGCGTTCGCGGCTCTCGCGCATCTATTACCGGGGCAAGTTCTTCTACTACCCCCTGCGGGCCTTCAACGCCCTGTTCAACCTGGGCATTTGGGAAACGCTCCGCTGCGTCTCGAGCTACGGCCGCGCCCGACTGTTCCCGCAGAAGCCCGAGGACGACTTCGCCACCTGGGTGATCAACCGCTTTGGCCGGCGCCTGTTTGAGATCTTCTTCAAGACTTACACCGAGAAGGTCTGGGGCATTCCCTGCACCGAAATCCAGGCCGAGTGGGCCGCTCAACGCATCAAGGGCCTGTCGCTCACCTCCGCCATCAAGAACGCCCTGTTCGGCGAGCTGGGCAAGACCAAGGAGCAGGTAATCAAGACCTTGATCGACGAGTTCGACTACCCGCGCCACGGCCCGGGCATGATGTGGACCCGCACCCAGGAGCTGATCGAGGCCAAGGGCAGCCGGGTGGTCTTCCACGCCCCGGTCGAAAGGATTTACTGGCGCGAGGGGAGGGTGGAGGCAGTGGAAGCAGGTGGCCGGATCTACCCGGCCCGCCATGTCGTCAGCAGCATGCCGGTGCGGGAGCTGGTGGAAGCCCTCACCCCCAGGCCGCCGGAGGCGCTGCTGCACGCCGCCGGCGACCTGCATTACCGCGACTTCCTCACCGTGGCCCTGGTAGTTCGCAAGCGCGACCTGTTCCCGGACAACTGGATCTACGTGCACGACAAGCAGGTCCAGCTGGGCCGCATCCAGAATTTCAACAACTGGAGCCCCGAGATGGTGCCGGATCCGGCCACCACCTGCCTGGGCCTGGAATACTTCTGCTTCGAGGGCGACGGCCTGTGGAGCTCCACCGACGCCCGCCTGATCGAGCAGGGCAAGCGCGAGCTGGGCCTGCTCGGCCTGGTGGATCCTGCCGACGTCATCGACGGCGCTGTCGTGCGCATGCAGAAGGCCTACCCGGTATACGACGGTGGTTACGAGGCCGCCATGGACAAGGTGCGCGAGTTCCTGGGCCACCTGCCCAACCTGCAACTGACCGGCCGCAATGGCATGCACCGCTACAACAACCAGGATCACTCCATGCTTACCGCCATCCTGGCGGCCCGGAACATCCTGGGCGGCCGCTACGACCTCTGGAAGGTGAACGTCGAGCAGGAGTACCACGAAGAAGGCGGCGAGATTACCCCCGACCAGCTGCAACTGCTGGAACAGAGCCAGCCCCTGGTACCGAAGATCGTAGATCGCGGATCGTAGATCGTGGGCCCCGTTGCACTGCTTTGCGACGATCCACCATCTACGATCCTTCCAGCGCCTGCTCGAAGTCTTCCAGCAGGTCCCTCCAGTCCTCCACCCCCACCGAGATCCGGACCAGCGACTCAGCGATGCCGGCGGCCTCCAGCTCCTGCTCGCTCAGCTCGGAGTGGGTGGTGGTGCGGGGGTGGCAGGCCAGCGACTCCATGCCGCCGAGGCTGACGGCATTGCGGGCGATCTTCAGACGCCGGAGGAACTCGAAAGCAGCCGCCCGGCCCCCCTTCAGGTCGAGCGAAAACAGGGATCCGGGGTAGGAGCACTGCCGGTCCCGGATGGCGATCTGGCAGGGATCCTCGAACAGGGTGGGGTAGAGGACGTCGCGCACCTTGGGGTGCCCGGCGAGCTTTTCGGCGATCCGCTGCGTGTTTTTGCTCTGCTTGTTCATGCGCAGCGTGACGGTCGGGAGGCGGCTGTCGAGCAGCCAGCACTCGTCTGGCTGCAAGATGTTTCCGAACAGGGCCCGGGCGCCGCGCAGCCGGGAGATCAACTCCGGGTCGGGAGCCAGGACCACGCCCGCCAGCATATCGCTGAAGCCCGAAAGAAACTTGGTGGCGGAGTAGACCACCAGGTCGGCGCCCAAGCGCAGGGGATGCTGGAAGCAGGGACCCAGCAAGGTGTTGTCGACCGCCACCAGGGGCCGGTCGGCGTGGCGGCGCGCCGCCTCCACCGCCCTCTGGATATCAGTCATGCGCAGGGTGGGGTTGGCGGGGGTCTCCAGGAACACCAGCCGGAGGTTGGGGGCCGCGGCCAGCGCCCCTTGCAGGGCCGGTCCGTCGCCGGCCGCCACCGGAATGCCCTGCATGCCGAACGGCTCCATGACCTGGTGGATGAGGTGTTGCGTGCCACCGTAAACCGGCGTGGTGTACACGAAAGTCGAGCCGGGCCGGCCCAGGGTGAACAAGACGGTGGCGATGGCGGCCAGGCCGGAGTTGAATACCGCCGCCGCCTCGGCTCCCGGCTCCAGCGGAACGATCTGGTCCTCCAGGATCTCGGCGTTGGGGTGGGACAGCCGGGAGTAGATCAGCTCGGGACTCTCGTCCGGGCAGGGCTGCAGCCGCCCCAGCGCAATGGCGAAGGCCCGCTCGGCCGCCTCCGGACTCGAGAATACATAGGTAGAAGAGCGAAACACGGCGGGGCGCGCCGATCCCACCGACAGCCGGGGGTCGTATCCCCGGGTCAGGATGGCGGTGCTGGGCCGAACCAGGTAGGGAGGTTGATGGGGGTGCTTCATCGAGAAGCCTCTACTTCCATGGTAGGACAGCCATTCCTGGCTGTCGAGCCGGGACAGGCAGGAATGCCTGTGTTACTGTGGCGTCATGAAGCAGACGCGAAGGGCATTCTTGAAGAGCACCACCGTGGGGCCGGTGGTTTGCAGCCTGGCGGCCGGGTTCGAGGATCTGTTGGCGGCCCAGGCGCCGGGCCCGACGGCAGCATACGACGTGCTGGTCAAGGGCGGGCGGGTGGTGGACCCGTCGCAGGGACTCAGCGCCCCGCGCGACGTGGGCATCACGGGCCGCCGGGTGGCCCGGGTGGCTGAGAATATTCCTGATAGTCAGGGGCGCCAGGTGATCGACGCCCGCGGCAAGATCGTCACCCCCGGCCTCATCGACATCCACGTGCACGTCTACGACGGGGTGGCGCCGCTGGGCATTCCGGCAGATCCCAACTGCGTCGCCAAGGGCGTCACCACCGTCGTGGATGCCGGTTCGGCCGGCGCCCACACCTTCCCAGGCCTCCGCAAGTACGTCATCAACACCGTCGACACCCGCGTCTACGCGCTGTTGAACATTTCCGTGGTCGGGCAATCGACCCTCTCGACCGACAATCCCCACGGCGAGCTACTGGAGCTGCGCTACGCCAACCCCAAGCTGGCCATCCGCACCATCGAGCGGAACCGCGATGTCATCCTGGGGGTCAAGATCCGCTTGACGCGCAACATCGCCGGGGACCACGACCTGGCGGCCCTGAAGCTGGCCCGGGAGGCCTCCGACGCCGTCAACCTGCCGCTCATGGTTCACATCGGCGGGAGCTACTCGCCACTGAAGGACATCCTGGCCATGCTCCGCAAAGGCGACGTCATCACCCACAGCTTCCGCGCTTCGCCCGGCGGGATCCTGGACGAGAAGGGCCGGGTGCTGGCGGAGGTGCGCGCCGCCGTCGGCCGAGGCGTCAACCTCGATATCGGACACGGCGCCGGCAGCTTCTCCTTCGACACCGCCGAGAAGGCCCTGAAACAGGAGCTGCTACCCGGAACCATCTCGAGCGACGTCCACCAGTTCAACGTCAACGGCCCGGTGTTCGACCTGGCGACCACCCTCTCGAAGTTCTTGCACCTGGGCCTGACGCTGGAGCAGGTCGTCGAGCGCGCCACCCACAATCCGGCCCAGTTGTTCGGTTTCCGCGACGGCCTGGGAACCCTGCGGGAGGGCGCCGAGGCCGACGTGGCCGTCTTTCAGCTGGCGGAAGGAGACTTTGACTTCGTCGACGCCCGGCGCGATCGGCGTATCGGCCGCCGTAAGCTCGTCCCGGCGGCGACCGTGAAGGCCGGCAAGCTTTACGGCTCGGCTTCCATTCCGGTGGTGACCCTGTGAGCCGCGCGATGCTGCTTTGGTCGCTGGCGGTGGCCGCCGGCGCGCAGCCGCCGCCGCCAGTCTGGAAGTGGGACTACGGGCGCATCGCGGCAACCGTCAACCGGGTGAGAGCCGGACGAGATCTGACTCCGAAATCCTGGCCGGGGGGCAACCGTGTGGCCGTGGCGCTGTCGTTCGATATGGACGCCGAGACCGGTTTCCTGCGCTCGGGACAGCATTCGGCCCAGCCGCTCTCTCGGGGCGAGTACGGCCCCCGGGTGGGCGTGCCGCGCATTCTGAAGATGCTCGAAGAGCGCCGCGTGCCCGCCAGCTTCTTCATCCCCGCCGTCAGCGCTCAGCTGCATCCGGAGGCCGTGGATGCCATCCTCGAATCGCCGCTGAAGCACGAGATCGGCGTTCACGGCTGGGTGCACGAGCGCCTGACGGAGCTTTCCGTCAGCGAGGAGCGCGACCTGACGCGCCGGGCCTTCGAGTTCTGGACGCGGCGCCTGGGCCGCCCGCCGGCCGGCATCCGCACCCCTTCCTGGGATTTCACCTCCGAGACGCTGGCCATCATCCGCGAGCTGGGGTTCTCTTACGACTCCAGCCTCATGGGCGACGACAGGCCCTACGAGATCCTGGCCGACGGGAAGCCGACCGGACTGGTCGAACTGCCGGTCGAGTGGATCCTGGACGATTTTACCTACTACAGCTACGATCGCGCCGCCAGCGCCTACCATCGCATGTCGGACAACGACGTGCTCGCGATCTACCGGGCGGAGTTCGACAAAGCTTACGAGGAGCGCACCCTGTTCCTGCTGACCATGCACCCCTTCGTCACCGGACACCGCTCGCGCCTGGCGGCTCTGGAGCGCCTGATGGCGCACATGCAGTCGAAGCCGGGGGTCTGGTTCGCCACTCATGAGCAGGTGGCCAAGGCGGCGGCCAGGCAGCTCGAAGCCAGATAGGTTGTGGGTGGCAGGCTACAACCCGATCACATAAACGCCTTGATGATCTGGTCTTGAATGTCCCGCAGGCTGGTCTGGGCGGCCTGCACTTCCATGATCTTCTTTTGCAGCCGCTCGATCAGGAAGCGCTTCTCCAGGCCGTTGTGGATCACCAGGGCCAGGTCGGCGTTCTGCCAGGGCTTCTCGATGTACTGGTAGAGGCCGACCTCGTTGATGGCCTTGATGGCGTTCTCTTTGTCGGCGTACCCGGTCAGCAGGATGCGGATGCTGTGGGGCTGGAGCATCTTGACTTCCATCAGGAACGAGATCCCGTCCATCTCCGGCATCAGGTAGTCGGAGATCACCAGGTCGATGGTGCGCTGCTTGACGACCTCGACGGCCTCCGCCGGCGAGTTGCAGGTAACGACCTCGTATTCGGTTTCCAGCATCAGGAACGACTTGATGCTGACCAGCACCATTTCTTCGTCATCCACCACCAGGATCAGCGGCGTTCGGTCAGGGGCAATCATGGTCGCTCAGACAGACTTCCATTCTATCGGCAAAGTGATGATGAATGTGGTGCCGCGGCCGACTTCCGTTTCGACATCGATGCGGCCCCGATGGTCCTGGATGATTCTCTGGCAGATCGCCAGTCCCAGGCCGGTCCCGACGCCGACCCCCTTGGTGGTGAAGCCGGGGTCGAAGACTCTCGACAGGATCTCGGGCGGGATCCCGGAACCGGAGTCGGAGATCCGGATCTTCACCACCCCGCCTTCGGTCGACGTCCGGATGCTGACCGAACCGTTTCCCTGGATGGCATGGGCGGCGTTGACCAGCAGGTTCATAAAGACCTGGTTGAGCTGGTTGGAATGGCACTGGACCGGGGGAATGTCGCCGTATTGGCGGTCCACCTTGATGCGATTCTTCAACTCGTGGTGGACCAGCGTCAGGGTGCTGTCGAGGCACTCGTGGATGCTGCAGCTGCGCACCTCGGCCTCGTCGAGCCGGGCGAAGGTGCGGAGGCTGCGAACGATGGCCACGATGCGCTCGCTGGCCAGCTGGTTGACTTTGGAGATGTCCTCGACAATGCCCACCACCCGTTTCACGTCCGGATGGGAGCGGAACGACTCCGGGCAGGCCTGGCCCTGGATCAGCTCCCGCAGGCGGGCCAGGGAGCGGGCCAGAACGTCGCTGTTGGAGGTGATGGTGCCGATGGGGGTGTGCATGTCGTGGGCGATGCCGGCCACCAGAGCCCCCAGGGCCGCCATCTTCTCCTGCTGCACCAACTGCGCGTTGGAGCGCTCCAGCTTTTCCCGCAGCTCGGCCTCCAGTTGCTCCCGGTCGGTGACGTCGTGACAAATGCACTGCATCACCTGGTGCCGGGAGTAACTGACCCGGCTGGCGCTGACGTCAACCGTCAGGGTCTTGCCGCCGGCGCCTTGCAGCCTGGCATTCTGGTAGACCAGGCTGGCCGCCTGGCGCGCCTGAAGGAAGGCCTGCTCGATGGTCGGCTCGGTCAGGGAGCTGAGCAGGTCCGTCAGGTGCAGGCTCGCCAGTTCCTGCTTGGAGCGCCCGGTCAACTCCTCGGCCTTGCGGTTCACCTCCAGAATCCGGCCGCTGTCGATATCCACCAGCAGGATGGCTTCGCTGGCGTCGTTGATCAGGGCGGCGTACTTCCGCTCGGACTCCAACAGCTGGCCGGAGGTGTCCCCATAGGAGGTAAGCAGATCCCGGTGGATGCGCTCAGACTCCTGGCGGATCAGGCGGTTCTCTAGCTGCAGCTCCCGGTAGCGGGCCGCGGCAGCCAGCCAGGCCCCTAGCTCCGCCGGGGAGCCGCAGCAGGCAAAGGCGCCTTGCTCGATCCAGGTCCCCACAGGCAGGAATGCCTGTGTTGCCAAGACAACGACGGGCGGCGCGTACTCATCGCCGGCCATGGCCGCCAGGACCTGCCGGGCCGCAGGGCCCTCGACCACCACCACGTCGGGAGGCTGCTGGCGGCACAGGCAGCGCGCCGATTCGGCGTCACCGGCCAGGCAGATCTCGGCCGGGGCCGCGGCTGTCCGCAGGGCCTCCAACGCCGCCGGGTCGTCCAAGCAGGCCAAGACCCTTTTCAGGCCCGCCTCAGGCATTCCGCCCCCCCTTGGCCTGCCCCTCGCCTCCCAAGCCCTTAGCCAGCACCGAGCGCACCCTCTTCACCAGGGCCTTGAACATGCGTTGGGTCATCTCGGCGTGGTCGGCCAGCAGATCGAAGAAATCCTCTCTTTCGATCTTCAGCACCCAGGTGTCCTCGGCGCAGGTGGCGGTGGCCACGCTGGGCTGGTCGTCGAACAGGGCCCAGTTTCCCAGGGTTTCGCCCGGACCTATGGAAAAAACCTCCCGGCCGCCCCGCGTAAGCTGGATCCGCCCGGCCAGCACCACAAACAGGGCGTCGGAGGCGCCGCTTTCCTGAAACAGCACCGTGCCCGGCGAGCAGTTCAGCTGCTGCGCTATGGAGGCCGCCAGCGCCAGGGCGTCCGTCTCCATGTCGCTGAACAGCTCGACCTTCTGGAGCCGGATGGCTTTGTCCAGAGTGGTCAGGTTTTCCATATCGTGGGTGGCAAGCGTCGCTGGGCCAGTTGCACGGTCTCGGCCAGCAGGGCGTCGTCGGTCGAGGCTAGCGGCTCCAGCAGCGGCGCGATCTCGCGCAGCCCGTTGCCGGCCGCGGCGTAGATGGCGCACGACTGGAGCCAGGGATTCGGTTCCGCCAGCAGGACGCGCAGGGCTGCCGGGTAGCCCGGGGTTTCGATGCCGAACAGCGTCCGGGCCTGCTCCAGCAGGCGGTCTCGGGCGCGCTCCTCCACCACCGGCAGCAGCATCTGGCGCAGCTGCGGCTGCAAGCGGGTGTCGAGAAACTCCAGGGCGTTGGAGCGCAGGTCCCGGCGCCCGCTGGTGATGCCGTAATAGGCGTCCAGGATCTCCTTGGTCGGGTGGTACAGGGCGATGAGCCGGAAGATGATGTCCAGCTGCCGGGCCAGCGTCTCCGACAGAGCCCGCCGGAGGAACTCCAAGGCCGGCTGGGCGTCGGCGGCCGACGCCAGGCCTTCGAGTATGGTTCGGTGGCGGTAGTAGCGGCGCAACTCGTCGGTTACCAGAGGGGTGATCCGCTCGGTAGAAAAGCCGACCTCGGGTTGCCGCAGCCGGATCCGGGTGAGGGCGCGCAGAGCCTGGTAACGAAGCTCCGGGTCGGGCTGATCGATGCACAGAAGCAGGTAATCGGCCGCCAGTTGGCCCCCCAGGGAAACGAATACCCGGGGCAGGTAGCGCCTGGCGCGCAGGGGCACCTTGGGATCCAGCAGCACTTGCTTCAGGTCGGGCAGCAGGTCGGGGCCAAAGCTGGCCAGGGCTCGGCGGGCCTCGGTACGGAAGCGGCGATCGCCGACCACTTCTACCAGCCGGGGCAGCAAGGCCCTCTGGCGGGTGCGGCCGGCGCTGGTGGCCGCCGCCCGCACCACCTCGACGTCGGCATCCGACAGGAGCTTCCCCAAGACCGACTGACAGGCCAGATCGGCCGGCGCCAGGCCCAATAGCTCGGCAGCGCGCCGCCGGTATTCGGGCGATTGCGCCTGGGCCGTCTCAACGAACGCACCCAGCACCTGCTGCGCCCGCGCCCGGTGAGGGGAATCCGGCATGTTCAGCAGCCTGGCAGCCGCCGTTCCGCGCAGCACCGGGTAGGGGCTCTCCATCAGCGCCATCAGCACCGGCTGGATCTTGGCGCCGTCCTCATGCTCCAGGTAATCCAGCGCCTGCCAGAGCGAGTCGATGTGGTCGTCCATGTAGAGGAAGCGGCCCACTTGGGCCTGGCACCCCGGCACATTCTTGGTGACGATGATGGAGAGGGCCTTGCGCCGAATGGTGGGCGACAGGTGCGTCAGCAGCGCGCCCAGGTGCGCCGAAGCCACGTTGCCCTGCCCGTACTGCAGCAATCCCAGCCCGGTTTCCATGGCCCGCTCGTCGCCGCTGGAGAGCACCGTGGTGATCTCTTCCGGGGAGGCGCCGGCCATCTCGACCAGCAGGGCCTCGGCGCTGATGTCCTTGCGCTCGATGCTGGCGCGCAGGGTGTTGACGTACTCCCGCCGCAATAGCCAAGCCACCACCATCCAGGGCACGATGATGGTGATGCTGACCCAGCTGATCTGCTGCAAGCTGAAGTGCAACATCGATACCAGCGGGATCAGCAGCAGTGCTCCCAGCCCGTCCCCCACCCGGCTCACCACCATGTCGATGAACGACTTGGCCTGCTGCTTCAGCCGGGCCGGCAGCGGCACCCAGAGCAACTCGGTGGAAGAGCGGTCGATGGAGTGTCGGAAAGCCCTGTCGAACCCCTTCAGCAGGGAGGCGGCCAACAGCGTCGTTGAGAATAACAGCACGCTGGAGCCGGTCAGCATCGACAGCGGCAACACAAAAATCGCGAAGTTCAGTCCGAACCACCGCATCACCCGGCTGGTCAGCACCAGCTGCATCAAGAAGGAAAACAGAGCCAGGTAGCTAGTGAAGCCTCCCAGAAACGCCGTCATCTCGTCGCGCCGGGTGCCAAAGGTGTCCTTGACGATGAACTTGAACTGGTAGTCGACCAGGTTGTTCAGCAGCGTCGACAGCAACACCAGCAGGGTCATTAGAACCAGGTAGGGCGATCCCCGGATGGCGTCCAGGCTTTGGGCCAGGTTGGATGGCGCCGCCTGCTTGCTCTTGGAGGACGGCGCCGCCAGGCCCGGGGCGCTCCGCCACAGGAAACCTACGATGGCGGCGCAGGCCAGCAGAAAGCCCACGCAGACCAGCAGCAGGTAGGGGGTGCCGATGCGGGGCGCCAGCTGCTTGCTCAACAGGCCACCCAGCGCTGCCCCTACCAGGCCTCCGCTGCCCACCACGGAGAACAAACGCCGCGCCTGGCGGGTCGTAAAAAGATGGTTCGCCAGGGTCCAGACCTGGGAAGGGATGATGACCGCGTAAACCCCGACCCACACGCAGATGATGGGTGGCAGCCAGCGGGGATCCGGCCGCGAAAGCCACCAGAACAACACCAAGTGCGAGGCCAGGAACATCTGGGTGTAGATCAGCAGCAGATTCTGAGGTAGCCGCACCGACCAGCGGATGTAAAAGGCCACGAACAGCCCGGCGCCGGCGGCGGTGGCTACCAGGACGTAGGGCAGCTGTCGCGCCGAAAACTGGGCCAGAAACAGGGCGCTGCTGGCATCCTTCAGAGTCACGGCCGAGGCAATGGCCAGCAGCAGGTACAGGGTCAGCAGCAGGGTGGGCTGAACTTCGCCGGGATCGAAGGCGAAGAACTCCAGCAGCCGTTTTCGAGCGCTCCGCTTTGCCGCCACCGTCATAAAAGGGCCATCCGGACGCAAGGCCTACCCATTATAGAGCGAAACCCCTAAACCTTTGGGGGCTCCCGCGTCGATGAATCGATGAGGATGGTAAACGCGAGGATTTTGGCGGATACGACGGCGCCTTCGCCAACCCAGCGGATCATGGCGTCCATCGCCGGGTTGCGCCAGCTGCCGGCTTCCGCCCCGGTAGTCCAGAAAGCCTTGGTTTGCCTGGAGAAAGTCGATTTCTCGGTCACGGCTCTCAAACACATTCTGCTTTCGGATCACGCCGTAGCAGCCCGCATCCTGCGCCTGGCCAACTCGGCCTACTTTGGGTTCCGCAGCGAGGTGCAGACGGTTTCCCACGCCGTGGTGCTGCTGGGCCAGACCCGGATCCAAACCCTGCTGCGCCGAATGCTGGCTGACCGGCTGATGGTCGAGCTGGGCCACGGGCGCCCAGCCGCTACCCCGATCCGCCGCCTGTCGCTGGCCACCGCAACGGCCTCCTCCATGCTGGCTCAATGGCTTAATTTCGGCGACCTCGAGGAGATGCTGCTGGCCGGCCTGCTGCACAATATCGGCGAGCTCTTCGTGTTTTCACAATTTCCAAAGGAGCACGACCAGATCACTAAGGCCGAGGATCGCTGCCAGGCCGCCCGGGCGATCCTGGGAATCACGATGGGCCGCGCCGGCCGGCTGCTGCTGGAACACTGGGAGTTTCCGGCCCTCTACCCGGTGGTGGCGGAGTTTTGCGAGGAGCCCCTGTCACCGGAGTGCCCACCGGCACTTGGGCGGGCGGTGGCCTTGGTGCATGCTGCCCGCAAGGTTGCCGCCGCCTACCTGGCCGGCGCCGATCCGGCTGCCATGGCTCAACGACCCCATCCCGGGGTCATGGAGATTTTGCGACTGGATGACCGAGTCCTGATGGAGGTTTACCAGGCCTTGCCAGAGCGAATGTCGATCGAACAGCCACAGGCCAACTGAGTTAGCCCCCCTGTTCCCTCAAAGTTCCATCAAAAGTCTTGCCACCGCCCGGGCGTTGTGAACCGTGGTCTCTTCCAACGGGGTCCTGCCGTTGAGATTCTTGGCGCGGAGGTCAGCGCCTCGAGCCAGGAGCAGTCGAGCAACCTGTTTCCGATCCCCGTGCGCCGCCGCATGGAGGGGGGTGGTGCCCCAGTGGCTGTTCTGGTTGTGATCGTTGACGTCAGCGCCCGCCTCCAACAGGATGGTGGCCACCTCCGCATGCCCGTTCCACGCCGCACAATGCAAGGGCGTCGAGCCATCCTTGTCGCGGACTCGCACGAGTGACTGGTCACGTTTCAGCAGCCGGCGCACTGTCGGTGCGTCACCCTGTTTTGCGGCTTTGATCATCTGTCGGCCAAGGTGTTCATCCATGAGGGCTCCGCTCGTGTTGCCCAACGGCCTGGCGTTCAGCGGCGGGCGGCCGAACCCCAAGTATCTGGCGCCGGAAGCGGCCCTCGCCGTCATTTTCCGCGCCAAACTGTGCGCCGCGTTGCACAAGGCACATTGGCTTGACCAGGCGCCGCGGCACGTGTGGAAGAAAGACTGGGTGGTCGATTGTAAGCCGGCCGGCAGCGGCCGCAAGGTGCTGGATTACCTGGGCCGCTACGTCTTCCGCATCGCCATCACCAACAGCCGCCTGGAGCAGATCGATGGTCTTGAGCTGGTTCATTGTCGGGGCCTAACGGCGGATTTTTCTGACTCTGCTGACCACCCCGCTCGCCACCGTCTCCGACCGGCCGGCCCCCCTCCAGGGATTGCCCCAGCCAGCTATTGCCAATACTTGTCTGCATCTTCTATCCTCTCTACGGAGCCCACGAGCGGTGAAATGCCGCCGAGATCTGAGATATCGGGGAGGACGACAGCGAACAGACATTCTCTCAGGATTCTCCCTCCGTCTGGGGGGCCAAGACTCGGGGCGACCTCACGACTCGGGTATTTGACCTGAACGTACGCAGTAAACGACCGCTTGCTCCGCGCTCCGGGAAGGTCGCGCTTGACCTTCCACTCGGCGATCATCCACTTATACGGGCAATAGCTGCATGGCCACGCGCACTTTTTCTATGGTGTCAACAGCCATTTCCAGGTTGGGAAGAGTCGGCGGTAGCTGGCCTGAGATTTCGGTGTGTTCCCGCAGTTCGGCGAGGGGGTGTCGGGTACAAAGTAGAATGGAGCAGAGCAGAATGGATGGTCGCCCACCCTGCGGCGCCCGTCCGCTGGGGCCCGGGCGGGGCCGGCACAGGCGAGGCAACAAGGGTCCGACGGGGGTTTGAGGAGGTGTCCGTAATGGCCGGCGGGCCGGGGGCGGCCGGCAAAGTCTCCACCACCCGCAATGCGACCCCGATGGAGACCGGGCATTCCGGCAGGGAACATCCCGTGAGCTGCTCGTAGCGGGCGCGGTAATCCAGCGGGGGTTCGGCGGCTGTTGTCTGGGCCGGTGGCATGCCCAGCAGTTGGTCGTAAAGCCTGGGCGCCGGCTGCCCTGGGAACAACTCCAGCGGCCCTCGCGACGACATCGGCTCGATTACACCACCGCCAGATGGGTTTGTCAGCCAGTTGCCGACACCCGGCTCGAACATCGACCACAACACTATGGATTCAAGGTGCTGCTGGCGGGCGGCGGCGCCAAGCGCGCCGCCATTTCCGGAGTTCGGCTCAAAGGCATCCCACGGTCCGGCAGCTGCTGGGCCTCCACCCGCAGAGGGCGGTGGCTGCAAGCGTTGAGGAAGCGGTGTTTGAACTCCAACTCTCCAACTCCCGGAGGCAGTCGCGCTTCCAGCTAAGGCCTGCTACCATACAAGGTTGTCAGAGGGTTGTGAGGAGCTTGCCCCACTTGGCGTTATGGGACCGAACATCGCCATCTATCCCGGCAGCTTCGACCCGCTGACCAACGGTCATCTGGACCTGATCGAGCGGGGGTCGCGGCTTTTTGACAGCCTCCTCGTGGCCATCCTGCGGAACGAGAACAAGACCTCGCTGTTCACCGTCGAGGAGCGGGCCCAGATGCTGTGCCAGGCGGTCCAGGGCCTGGCCAACGTCAGCGTGGAATCCTTCGACGGCCTGCTGGTGCGCTTCGCAGCCGACCGGGGCGCCCGGGTCATCCTGCGGGGCATCCGGGCGGTGTCGGATTATGAATACGAGCTCCAGATGGCGCTGATGAACCGCAAGCTGCACCCCGACCTGGAGACGGTTTTCATGCTGCCGGGCGAAGCCTACAGTTACGTCAGCTCGCGGCTGGTCATGGAGGTCTTCCGGGTGGGGGGCAGCGTCAAAGACCTGGTCCCCGCTCACGTCGAACAGCGGCTCAAAGCCAAAGGAAGGATCTGAGATGCAGTTCTCCCAACGAATGGCGCGTATCAGCGTGTCGGCCACCGCCCGGGTGGTGATGGAGGCGGAAAAGCTTCGCGCTGCGGGGGTGGACGTGGTGGATTTCGGGGCCGGCGAGCCGGACTTCCCGACCCCCGAGAACATTAAGCGAGCCGCCTCCGAGGCCATACACAGCGACTTCACCCGGTACACCGCCACCGGGGGCACCCTGGAGCTGCGCCAGGCGCTGTGCGAGCGCCACCGGCGCGATTTCGGCACCAGTTATGATCCCTCCGAGTGCATTGTCTCGGTCGGCGGTAAGCACGTCATCTACAACGCTGTTTCCGCACTGGTGGAGGAGGGCGACGAGGTCGTTCTGCCGGTGCCGTACTGGGTCACTTTCGCCGACGTAATCCGTTACAACGGCGGCACCTGCGTGTTTGTTCCGACCGACGAGTCCCGCGGCTTCCGCCTCACCGCCCGTCAGATCGAGCAGGCCCTGACCCCCCGCACGCGGCTCGTGATCATCAATTCGCCGTCGAACCCCAGTGGGGCGGTGCTGGAGCGCGAGGAGTTCGAGAAGATCCTGTCGGTGACGTCGAAGGCCGGAGTGATGTTGATGTCCGACGAGTGCTATTGCCACTTCGTCTACGAGGGACAGCCGTACTCGATCGCCGCCGCCGCCGGCGCCAAGGAGCACCTGATCGTGGTCGGATCGCTGTCGAAGACCTATGCCATGACCGGGTGGCGGGTCGGTTTCGGCCTGGCGCCGGCGCCGCTGATTGCCACCATGGTGAAGCTGCAGAGCCACTCGACATCCAACCCCAACTCCATCGCCCAAAAAGCGGCTGTGGAAGCCCTGCGGGGACCCCAGGATTCGGTCGGTCAGATGCTGGCTCAATACTGCCGCCGGCGGGAGTTCGTGCTGCGCAAGCTGCGCGAGATCCGCGGCGTCACCTGCGCCGAGCCCCAGGGCGCCTTCTATGTCTACCCCAATATTGGTCAGGTCGTCGGCAAGAACGGCATCTCGACGACCCTGGAGTTCGCGGAGAAGCTGCTGGCCGAAGAAAAGGTGGCCGTGGTGCCCGGGGAAGCCTTCGGCACCGAGCAGCACGTACGGATCTCCTACGCCACCTCCATGACCGAACTGGAGCGCGGCCTGGAGCGGCTGAAGCGCTTTGTCGAGGCCCGGTAGTCAAGGAGCGCCTCTGTACCCCCTTCGCCTGGCGCCGTCCGCGCGCGAAAAGATGTGGGGCTCGACCAACCTGGCCCCGCTGTTCGGCTGCGCCGACCGCAAGGTGGGCGAGATTTGGTACACCTTCGAGGAGAACACGGTCACCAATGGCGCCTGGGCCGGCCAGGCCCTGGCTGCGCTGATGACGAACCACGGGCCGGCCCTGATGGGGACGGCCTTCCGGCCCAGCCACCTTCGGCGCCGCTCCGCGGGCGAAGCGGCCCAGACCGGGGCGGTGACCCAGACCCCGTACTTTCCGATTCTGGTGAAGTTTCTTTTTACCTCCGACAAGCTATCGGTTCAGGTGCATCCGGACGACGCCTACGCGCTCCGGCATGAGGATGGTCCTGGTAAGACCGAAATGTGGTACATCCTGCGCGCCGATCCAGGGGCCGCGGTGGCCCTCGGCCTGACCGAGCGGCTGTCTCCGGACCGCCTTCGCCGCGCCGCGCAGAGCGGCGAAATCGAGCGCTACCTCAACTGGGTTCCGGTGAGGCCTGGTGACGTCATCTTTTCCCCGCCCGGAACCCTCCACGCCCTTGGCGCCGGTCTGGCCCTTTGCGAAATCCAGCAGAACTCCGACCTCACTTACCGCTTCTTCGACTTCGGGCGCCTCGGCGACGACGGCCGCCCGCGACCCCTGCACATCGACCGGGCGGTCGAGGTGACGCGGTTGGAACCCCATCCCGGCCCGCAGCGGCCGCCCGGTCCCCACCTGGTCAACTGCGACTACTTCGCGGTCCAGCGGCTGGAGCGCCGCGTGACATCTTGCTACCAGCCTGAGGCCGCCCGGATGCACCTGCTCATCTTCCTGGAAGGTCGCGGCGCACTTGGCGATGAATCCTACCAGCCGGGCGACGTCTATCTCATCCCGGCGTCGACGCCGGAGTCTGACTGGCGACCCTCCGAGTTGACCGTCGCCCTACAGGCCTGCGTTCCTGGGGAGTGACCCGTGACCCGCCGCCACTTCATCCGATGGCTGCTGCAAGCGGGATCATCAGGCTGGCCCATCCGTCATGCCCACGATCATGTACAGGGTCTGGACGTTGACGAGCGCTGGTTCTGGATCTCGGCAGTAGACCGGCGCACCAGGACCGGCTGGGTCTGGCGGGTCGACCGCCGGACCCTGGCCACCGCCGCCGAGCGCGACATCACCCAGGGGTCGCTCTATCATCCCGGCGGCCTTCAGGTTGTCGGTTCCAGCCTCTGGATCCCCATCGCCGAATACCGTCCCCGGTCGAGCGCGCGCCTCCTCGAACTCGACGCCATGACGTTGGGTGAGCGCCGCAGTTTCCCGGTCCCGGATCACATCGGCGCCGTTGCCACCGACGGCAAGACTCACCTGGTGGGCGCCAACTGGGATGCCCGCCAGTTCTACCGCTGGGATCTTGCCGGAAAGCATCTGGAGCGTGTCGACAACCGAAGCCGCCTGGAAATCCAGGACATGAAGTGGATCGCCGGCAACCTTTACGCCGGCGGGGTGGAAGGAAAGGCGTGCCGGGTCGAGATGCTGGATCCCACGACCTTGGCCGTCGGACGGACCTGGACCCCTGGAACCGACCAATGCTACACCCGGGAAGGGATGGCGCTTTGGGGGGACAGCTTCTATTTTCTACCCGAGGACGAGCCCCACTCCCGCATCTATGTCAGCCCCGCGGGGTCCTTCGAACGCCCGAAGTCGGTGAATCACCCCCTTGGCCGGTTTGCGGGTGCTGGCTGCCGCCTCCAACCCCCGGGCTCCCCCGAAGGGGTTCTCTACCTTCACTCCAAAATAGTCTTGGCCAGCGTTTAGATCCTCCGAAAGGACCCGCCCGCACGCGCCGCGCTCGGCCGCCGCCACGATCATTCCGTCGTAGAAATGCAGCCCGTACTTGGCATGAGCTTCCACCGCCCGCCGTACGACCTCTCCATCCAGCGCGATCAACCCAATCGGACCCAGCGTATTCAGCACTGCCTCTACATCCGCCGGCCGCGCCCGCGGCGACATCTTATGCAAGAGGATGGCCGCAAACTCGGCCAGCACCTGCGTCGACAACACCATTTCTCCTGCCAACGCTTCGCACCAGTTGCTGTGCCACCTGTTGCTTGCGCCCGTCAGTGGGGGCGCGCATACAGGTCTGCTCGCTTCCACCTGCGGACCCCAACCCGAAACTGGAACCGCTCGAAGCTACGCTCCAGCGCCTCCGGCTCCCGCCGCTGGCGGCCATGCGCCGCATCGTCGGCGGCTACCTGCTGCAGATATCCACGCATCATGGCCGTCAGCGTGGTGTCACGCTCCACCGCGACCTTGCGAACTTTCTTGACCAGCGCGCCGTCCAGAGAGAGGGTGACATTCATATACCCAGAATAAGGGAAATCCTTATCCTGTGTCAAGCCAAGCTCAGTGCAATCCAACCGTGGTGCGCCTGAGGGACGGCAGCTATGCCCGGTATTACAAGGTGGACGGCGGGCCCGTTGCTCCTCGGCCGCAGCCCTGAGAAGGGGTAGAATGGCGTGCCGAGCGGCCCGACTTCCTGCGGCCCGCTCCTATTCGGGCAACGGCTCGATCCGTCCGGATCTGTCGGCCAGAACCCGCTGCTTCTGCTGCCGCCGGCGCGCCATCTCACCGAGAATCTCCGATTGCCTCTCCAGAAGGCGCTCCCGGTACTCCGCCGTTTCGTCGTACGCCAGACCTTCCGCCACCATTTTCAACGCGCCCGGGAGATCGTTGGCTTTCACCAGGGTATAAACCAGGTTGTAGCGGGCCCGGACATCCCCGGGACTGAACCGGAGCGCCCGCTGGAACGCCTGCTGCGCCTCTTCGTGGCGAGCCAACGCGAACAGCGCGTCCCCCAGCGTGTTCCAGAGATCCGGATGGGTCGGATTGATGCTGAGGGCTTTCTGAGCCAGCTCCAGCCCGGGCCCCGGCTGTTGTAACGTGACCATCAGGAATCTGGCCACTTCTCCCAGCAGCACCCAATTATTCGGCTGCCGGAGTAGCGCCTCGCGGTAAGCTTCCAACCCCGCCTGGTACCGGCCCTCTTTCAAACAGCCTCGGGAGGCCTCCACCGTCGAGTCCTTCCTTTGAAACACCGCTTTTTGAAAGCGCTCCCGAAACACCGACACCGCGGCCGGGGAGGGCCTCCGTCCCAGCAGCCGGACAAAGATGCTCTCGTTGTCCTCGTCCGGCTCCACCCATAGGCACCCCGGCAGCGCGGTAAAGTACGCCTTCAACTGCCAGAAATTCACGCCAATTTGGGTCGATCCGCCGTAGCGCTGATACGGACTGGCGTCTGGGTGGAAGGCCATGCCGGAATGGCCGTAATCGCTGAGGAGGATGAACCCGTCCTCTCGCAGCCGGCCAAGCAGTTTCCCCAGACACCCCAGAGCGCCGTAGCTGTGCAGCGCGTACCTTCTGTCCGCCTCCCCCAGGCGCCGGACCCAATCGCCGTGCGGCAGGGTCTCCAGATCCAGAGCACGGAACTGGTATTCCAAGCAGAGGACCCGGTAGAGGTCAAGCAGGGGCTCCTTGCTGGCACGATCGCCCGAAGTCGCGCGCTGGCGAATCTCATCGATGCTGTAAGGCGTGTACTCCTGGAGCTCCATCCCCCGCGCCAAACGCGTCCGTACGCAGAGCTCGCTGACCTCCTCCCCCCCGAGCCGCAGGACCGTCGCCGGCAGGCAGTCGAGCATGTAGGTGAGGAAGACGGCGTGCAATCCGGTTTGGCCCACGCCCGGCGGCTGGGTGCTCAGGTCGGACCGTAAGGCGTCGACGACCGCCAGGCGGTAATGACCCGCGTGCGGGTCCAATACGCCGCTGCTGAACAGGTCCGCGATCATGCGCTCGGAACCGTCAGTGGCGCAGTAACAGAATCTGTCGTAGTAGCTTTTTCCGTGTTGCAGGCACAGACCCCGGAAGGCGTCCAGGAAGTAGCGGGCGAAAAGGCCAAGTCCCGCACCCAGCTCCAGTGCCACGATAGGGGTTTCCGGCGCCCCGGCGCACTCGGCATCTGCCAGGTTCTGAAAAAACACCTCCGCGGCATTGGCCGAGAGGAAACCATCATTATTGACGAGGAAAGGAACTTCCCCGCTGAGAAACACCTGGCTGCCCCGGAGCTTGTAGTAGAGCTGGCCCAGTTCCCAGTCGAGACTCTCCGCAATGGGGCGGAAGTCCTGGAGGATGACGCCGCCGGCGCGCGCCTCATCCACAATCTCGGCTGGCGATCTGGATGCCGGGGCGGATTCCAAAGCCGCCGCGTCTGGGTCGACGGTTCCTACTGCGGATGGCATGGGAAACCGCCCTATTGCCGGCGGAGCAGCTTTTCGAAGGTTATCGCCTTCACTTTCCACGCCTTGTCCTTGACCTCCAGATGAGCCACATACTGATAGTTCGCGGGCGCCGGCGCCCGATACACAAGCGCCAGCGCCTCTCCGCGAGACTCCAGCAACCACATCCCCATGCGGACCACGCCCGCCTCGTCGATCCACGCCTCACCGGCGCTGCCCGCCAGCCCTTCCAGCAGGTTGGCAGGCAAGGTCCTGGCAATCTCGTCCTTCGAGTTGGTCAGATAGGCATCCAGAGCCACGCGCATCTGGTGGGCCTCCTGAAGGGTGATTATCACTTCCTTACCCCCAGCGGTTATCTTGGTTTGCTGCCGGCTGGATCCGGGTTCACTATTGGCGGTCACCAGTTTTCCTCCCCGCTTGCAACAGGCAGCCGCCAGTGCGGCCGCCAGCACCATGGTCGCTTCACGGCGGCTCATAGGCGAAGCATAATATACCCTGGACCCGCATGGCGCTACGGCTTGGTCGCCCGCAGCTCCCGGATCCTGCTTTCCGCCTTCAACGTCTCCCCGCCGCCGTATAGAATTCGAGCCACCTCCACGGCGGATCTGCCGCCACCCACCAGCGCGGCGACCAGGCGCCGCTCCTCCTGTTCCTGGTAGCGAAGCGGCAGCACCGCGGCCGCCGTAAGTTTCTCCAGGTAATCGGCAGCCTTTCCCGGATTGTCCTTCAGGACCAGGCCCAGCACGATGTTCAGCTCCGTGACCACCGCGAGATTATCCAGACCTTCGAAGCTCTCCGGTAACTGCACGTACTCCAGCCACTGGTCCATGTCCTCTTTCATGGTCACCAGGAACCGGCGCATCTCGGGGCCGGCGCGCTCCAGTTCCCAATCACTGGGGCGCTCGATCAGCAGGCGCAGGTAGTTGACCAGGGGCGTCACCACCGACCACCTGACGATCTCGCGCAGTTGCGGGTCCCTCTCCATCTCGGCGCTGAGCGACGGGCTGAATTGATAATAGTAAGTCCAATAGCGCTGGAAGAACGCTTCCCCCCAGGCCGTCTTGCGCAGCACGTCATCCCGCAGACTGCGCAGGAACCGGACCTCCGGAGCCAGCGCCGAACCGTACGCCGCGCTGGCAATGAAGCAGCCGCGGCTGGGCGGTGGAGGCGGCGGAGGGGGCGGAGGCGGCGGCGCCGGACACTTCCAAGCCGATTTCGGGATGACTTTTTCGTTCGTCTTGGTTTGCGGACCGCCAAACGTGTCGCCTTTCTTGGAAGGGCGCCACGATTCGGCTCCCGTAACCGGGTCACGGACCTTGGTGAGATTCTTCGCCGGGTTGGAGCCAATCGGCACCGGTTGAGGCACTCCACCAACCGGGGGCGGCGGGCTGGGGTACTCGTTCTGAACAAAGGTGCGAATCGCTTTCTTGTCGGGGACTGTCTTTCCCGTCACCGGGTCGGTGGTTCGCAGAGCCGGCCTGCCTGGCAACCCGCGCTCGATACTCCACAATTCCGTCTCGTGATAAGCATCGTCCTCAGCCGGATCGGGCCACCCCATGCCAGCAGGCTGGTTCTGGTGCCGGACCTCGTGAAAGAAAGTCTGCGCCGCCCCCTCGCAGGAGGTGCCGCTGAGGACGGTGATTTGCTTGGTGGCGGGGTCGGCCGAGCCGCCTCCAGGAAAACGCTTCGTGGTCCATTTTTTACCGTCGAAAAAAGGGTCGTCCCAAAAGATGTCGTCGGCAGTCCTGATGGTACCCGTGGCCAGATCCTTCACCACCTTTTGACCCTTGGGGTCGGCGCACAGGATCTTGAGCACGCAGGGGACGTCCCACGGGCCGCCTCCGCCCCCGGACTGGCGGCCACACCGCTGCACAGACGCCCCCACGGGCTGGTCGGAGAACAGGGGCCCGTCAGGCATGGTTGCTTCCCCATTTCATGCCAGCCACCGTTGCATGTAACGCCTGGCTGCCTCCAACAGCATTTCGACCCGTTGGCGCTCCGCCATCCCCGCGGGAGCATCGCGCGCCGCCTGCGCCCACGGAAACTGAGGGTCGGAAGCGAAACCGCTCCCCAGCGCGAACATCAAGCCGATGTACAAGGCCCGGGCCTCCGGACTTTGAAAACCGCCCGCCTGGGCTTCCGCCTCGCCGCTCCGGACCAATTGGCGAAGGCGCTCCTCCCCCACGGCTTGGTGCTTTTGCGGATAAAGCTGCGCCAACCGCGCCGTCAGGTCGCTTGCGAAATCCTTTGGATCAGGCGGCAAGAACGGCCGCCCCGCTTCGGTGTGCAGCCTCTGCAATACCTGCTTGATGTGCTCATTCTTGGGCCCTGCCACTTGGTCCAGGTATTCCATCGCTCTCCCGTAGAGCTTGTCGATTTTCTGGAATTGATCTGGAATCGCGGAAGCCTGCAGGATCTCTCCTGCCCAGGGCACTTGCAGGTCCTTGTCAAAGCCGCTTCCGAGAAGGAACATCAGGTCGATGTAATGGCATACCACCCGCTCGGCAGTCAGGCCGTAGCCCGCTGCTCGTTCGATGCCGAGTTGTATCACTTCCCGCAACCCGGACTCGCTCAACGCCTCGGCGTGGTTGGGAAACAGCCCGCGCAGGTGCTCGATCATGCGGTCCTCAAAACTCCGGACTGTAATCGTCGCCAGGGTTTCCATCTGCTTCTCACGGATGATCATGGCTCAAGCGCCCAAACTGCCCCAAGAGGTTAGCACCCTGGGCCGACGAGGTTCAAGGGAGATGCCGGCAGCACCAAGCCTGGAAGGCGCCATGGCAAGATGTTACTACACCATGATCCCGACCCAGCGGCAACGGGAAGCCATTGAGAGCTGGCAGCGGGGCGACGTCTGCGTGGTGGCCGGCCCGGGATCGGGCAAGACCTACGTCCTGGTGGAGCGGTTTCGCTGGCTGGTGGAGGTCCAGAAGGTCCCGGTATGGCGGATTCTGGCCATCACCTTCACCGACCAGGCGGCCGCCAACATGCGGCGCCGGCTGGTGGAGACCTTCCCGGCGGCCAGCGAGCGGCGCCAGGCGCTGGAGCGCGCTTATATCTCAACTATACACGCATTCTGCGCCCGGCTGCTCAAGGAGAACGCCCTGGAAGCGGCCGTCGACCCGGAGTTCCGCGTGCTCGACGAGTGGGAGGCCGACTTCGAGCTGAGAGAGGCCATCGAGGAGGCCCTGGAGCAGGAGTACCGGGCCCGGCCCGAGGAAGCCCGGCGCTTTCTGGCGGCCTTCGGATCCAACGACCCCCACGGCAGCCTGTTCCAGCTCTACGACGCCATGCGGGCAGCGGGCGCCGGCGTCGAGGAGGCCGGTCGCTTGCCGTCGATGCCCTCGGCCGCTGAGCGATGGCAGGCGCTCGCAGGCGCCTATCAGCAAGTTCGGGAGCTGCCAACGACCGGCTGGCGGCTCGATCATCGCGAGGCCCTGGCCGAAATCTTGAAGACCGGACCGGCCGCGCGGCCCGAGATCAACCTGAACAAGGTCAAGCGGGGAAGCCGGCAGTCGGCGCTGCTGAAGCGGATCCGCGAGGAACTGGCGCCGGCCTTCCGCGCCGCCCGGCTGCTGGAGCAGACCCTGTCCAGCCGCCTGTGGTTCCTCGACGGACTGGCGCGCGCCGAGCGGCTCTATCAAGACCGGAAACAAAAGGCCGGAGCGCTGGACTTTTCCGACCTGGAGGAGCGGGCCATCCGGCTGCTGGAGGGCGCCGGCGCCCGGCTGTGCTCCAGCTTCTCCTACATCCTGATGGACGAGTTCCAGGACACCAACCGGCTGCAGGCCCGCCTGGTCGGGCTGCTGCGCGGGCACGGCAATTTCTTCGCCGTCGGCGACATCAACCAGTCAATCTACGGTTTCCGCCACGCCGACCCCACGGTGTTCCGCGACTTCCGCGACCAGACCGTGCAAAGCGGCGGACATGCGGTACCGCTGTTCGAGAACTTTCGCAGCCGCCAGGAGGTGCTCGACCAGATCCAGAAGATCATGCAGCAGGCCGAGGGGATCGAAGCCCAAGACCTGCGGGCGGGGAGCCGCTTCGACCCGGCGCCCGGCCCGTGCCTGGAGGTCTTTTGGGTGCGGGCCGAGGAGGGGGAGGAGGCCCTGGAGCGCGAGGCCCTGGGGGTGGCAGCGCGGGTCCGGAAGATGGCCGGGACACACCCCCTCCAAACCGGCCCGGCCGGCTACGGGGATATGGCCGTTTTGCTGCGCACCTCCAACCAGGTGCGGGTGTTCGAGCGGGCCCTGCGGGAGCAGGGCATCCCGTGCCAGGTCACCGAGGGGCGGGGCTACTATGACACCCGCGAGATCGCCGACCTGCTGGCGTTCCTGAGGGCGATCCTGAATCCGCTCGACGAGATCAGCCTGGCGGCGGCGCTGCGCTCGCCGCTGGGGGGCGTGACCGACGACACCCTGTGGCGGCTGAAGCTGGACGGTCGTCCGCTGAGCGACGGGCTGCGCCAGCCGCCCGCCATGCCGGAGGCCGAGGCCGAAGCGCTCGGCCGGTTCGCGAGACTCTTCCGCAGGTATCAGGAAGATCGGGACACCCTGGCGCTCGACCGGCTGCTGGGGAGGCTGCTCGCAGAAACCGGCTACGAAGCGTGGCTGGCCGGCCAGCCCGGGGGCGGCCATCGCGTGGCCAACGTCCGCAAGCTGCTGGCGCTGGCAAGGCGGTTCCATGCCGGGGGCCTGTGGGGCATCCAGGGCTTTGTGGACCGCGTCGAGGATCTGCGGCGCGACCAGGCTCGCGAGGCCGAGGCCCGGCCGCCCGAGCAGACCCCGGACGCCGTGCAATTGATGACCGTTCACGCCGCCAAGGGCCTGGAGTTCCCGATCGTCTTCCTGCCGGCCACCAACCGGGCCGGGCGGCCCGAGCGCGAGCCGGTTCGGTTCCTGCCCGGTATCGGGGTCGGAATCCGCTGGCGCAACCCCCAGACCGGCAAGGACGAACCCGACGCCGTGGCCGAGGCGGTGGCTGCCGAGGCGCGAGCCAGCCGGCGCGAGGAGAACCAGCGGCTCTTCTACGTGGCTATGACCCGCGCCAAGGAACTCTTGATACTCAGCGCTTCCTTCTGGGCCACCGGCCGGGCCGAGCAGTGGGCCGCCAACCTGGAGCGTAACCTCGGAATCAACTTCCAGCTCCCGCATCCCGCCGATGACCAGCCGGTGGCGGCGGGTCCGGCTCGGCGTCCGGCGGAGCGGGGGGTCGAGCGCCAGCCGCAGCAGGCGACGTTGCCCGAGGCCCTGGACCAGGCCGACGCCTCGGTGGCGGCCACCTCGGTGGCCCTGTTCGTCCAGTGCCCGCGGCGGTATTACCTTTCGAGCTACCTCGGCTTCGGACGCAGCCGGCCGCGGCTCGACCTCCAGGAGGAGGAGCGGGAGCCGCCGGAACCCGACCAGATGGACGCCACTGAGTTCGGCAGCCTGGTTCATGAGCTGCTGGCCGGCGTCCGCCCCCGCGAGGACACCGATCCGAGGGCCCTGGAGCTGGTGACCAACTTCGAGTCGAGCGAATGGGGCCGCCGGGCGGCAAGGGCCGAGCGGGTCGAGCGCGAGCAGCGTTTTCTCCTGGCGCTCGACGAACGCTTGCTGTCCGGTCAGATCGACCTGTGGTTCCAGGAAGGCGGCGAGACGGTGGTAATCGACTACAAAACCGACCAGGTCACGCCCCAGCAGGCCGTCACGCCGCCTCCACACTACCAATGCCAGCTGCGACTCTATGTCCTGGCGGTGGAGCGCCTGGCCGGCGCCCGGCCCGACCGGGCCATCCTCTATTACCTGCGCCCCAATGTGGCCGCCGAGGTGTCGTTCGAAGCCGACCAGCTCTCGGAGGCCCGCGCCCGCGTGGAGGAGCTATACCAGTCCCAGTCCCGCCTGGACTTCCCCCTGCGGCCGGGCGGGCACTGTCACAGCTGCCCGCATTTTGGGGGACTGTGTCCGGTGGCGGTAGACAGTAGACAGTAGACGGTAGGCAGTATACAGTAGGCAGTGGACAGTGGACAGTTGTCATCCGGAGCGTAGCGAGGGATGACACAGTGTGCTTAACCGTTTTGGGAAAGCCGTCGTGGCGCACGCTTTCAGCGTGCCGCGGCGAGCTTCAGCTCGCCGAAGGGTGCGGGTGAAACCACGCAGCGTGGGCTGAAGCCCACGCCGGCACGCTTCAAGCGTGCGCCACGTCGCCTCACAGCCCGGCAAACTCCCCAAAACGGTTAAGCACCCCATGACACAGGCTGCGCTCGGGAGACGGTAGACGGTAGGATAGAATAGCGAAGTGGGCCCCTTCTGGTTCAGAGGTGTTGCGGCACTCGGGGTGGCCGCCACCCTGGCGGCGGCCGATTTCTTTCCGCTCGACCGCCTCCGGCCGGGCATGAAGGGCGTGGGCCGCACGGTCTTCGCCGGCGACAAGATCGAAGAGTTCGAGGTCGAAATCCTGGGGGTGCTGGAGAACATCGGACCCCGGCAGTCGATTGTGCTGGGGCGCCTGGCGGGCGGCCCGCTGGCCAAGACGGGCGTGATGGCGGGCATGAGCGGCAGCCCCGTCTACATCGAGGGGAAGCTGGCGGGAGCCGTGGCCCTGGCGTTTCCCTTCGCCACCGAGCCGATCGCCGGCATCCGCCCGATCGCCGAGATGGTGGAAGCCTTCGAGCAGCGCCACGAGCCTCCCCCGCCGGCGCAGCGAGCCTCCCTGGCCGGACAGCGCTGGATGGCGCCTGCCGGGGAAAGCCTTTTGCCGCCCATCCTGGCGGCCGTCTCGTCGTCGAAGCTGGCGCCGATTGCGACGCCGGTTCACTTCGCTGGGTTTACGGCCAGGACCCTGGAGGTTTTCGGCTCTTCCCTGCGACAGTTGGGGCTCCAGCCGATGCAGGGCGCCGGCGGGGCGTCGGCGGCCGCCTCCCCGGCTATGGGGGACCCCAGCGCGCTCCAGCCGGGTTCGCCGATCAGCGTGGCGTTGGTCCGCGGCGACCTCAACGTGAACGCCGACGGCACTGTGACTCACATCGACGGCCCCCGCGTCTACGCCTTCGGTCATCGCTTCCTGTCGTCGGGACCGGCCGAGATGCCCTTCATGAGGGCGTCGGTGGTGGCCCTGCTGCCCAACCTGGCGACCTCCTTCAAGATCTCGATTGCCCATGAGCTGATGGGAACGATCCGGCAGGACCGCGCCACCGGCATCTACGGAGAGCTGGGGATGCGGCCGCGCCTGATCCCGATCGACATCCAGGTCTACTCCAGCCGCAGCGGCAACCACCGCTACCGCCTGGAGGTGATCAACGACCGTTTCCTGACACCGTTTTTGTTGCAGCTGGCGGTGTTCTCGGCCCTGGACGCCACCGAGCGGGGTCTGGGACCCTCGACCTTCCAGGTGCGGGGCGCCATCCGGTTGGGCGGCGCGCTCCCGGCGGTGGAGCTTGACAACGTCTATACCGGAGAGGCCAGCACCGCCATCCTGGCCGCCCTGGGAGCGGCGCAGCCGCTGGCGGCCCTGATGCAGAGCGGTTTCAGCGACGTGAAAGTGGAAGGCATCGGGCTGGAGCTGGCCTCCGTCGACAGCCGCCGGCAGCTGCGCCTGGAGCGAGCCTGGGCCTCCCGGCGCCACATACATCCTGGAGATACCATCGAGCTGGCGGCGGCGCTGCGCGGGGAGGGCGGCCAGGAGATCATCCGGCGCCTTTCCTACCAGGCGCCCTTCGGGACGCCGGCGGGGGCCCTGCAAGTGACCTTTGCCGACGGCGCCTCGGCGAATCTTGCTGACCTGCGGGGCCTGGCGGGGCGCGAGCCGGCCAGCGGGGCGCAGCTCGTGAGGGCCATCAACCTGTCGCGGCGCAACAGCCGGCTCTACGTGCGGGTGTGGCGGCCGGACCGCGGCTTCCAGCTCCAGAGCGAGCAGCTGCCCTCGCCGCCGGCCTCGCTTCGCGGCGTGCTGGCCGCCGGACCCTCGACCACCGGCGCAATTACCAATACCTGGTCGGCGCTGCTGGCCGAGATGGAGATCGACGCCGCTCCCCTGGCCGTCCTGGGATCCGAGACTATCCGCGTTACGGTGAAGGAATGAGAAGGATCGGCCTGGCGGCGGCGCTGCTGGCTCTCCCGCTGGCAGGCGCCGGAACCGCTGTCTGGGAGATGAGCACCTGGAAGGACTTCCTGGGGGGCGTCTTCCAAAACGTCTCGCTCAGCCGCGAGGGACGCCTGGCGCTGGGTCCCGAGCTCCAGACGGTGTTCGCCTCCGAGCAGCCGCTGCTGTGGGCCATGGCCCGCGGCACGGACGGCTCGATCTATCTCGGCGCCGGGCACCGAGGGCGCGTCTTCCGCGTGGATCGGAACGGCAAGAGCTCCCTGCTATGGACGGCCCCGGAGCCGGAGGTCTTTGCCCTGGTGGCCGCGCCGGACGGATCGCTTTACGCCGGAACCTCGCCCGACGGGAAGATCTACAAGATCACCGCTTCCGGGCAGGCCTCGGAGTTCTTTCACCCCCAGAGCAAGTACATCTGGTCGCTGGTGGTGGGGCGCGACGGGGCGCTCTATGCCGGCACGGGCGAGCGCGGCCGGATCTTCCGCATCGACGCCTCCGGCAAGGGGGAGCTCTACTACGACACTCGCCAGGGGCACGTCACCAGCCTGGCGTTGGACGGCAGTGGCGCGTTGCTGGCGGGCACCGACCCCAACGGTATCCTTTATCGCGTCAGCGCTGCCGGCAAGGCCTTCGTGCTGCACGATTCGCCGCTGGCGGAGGTGCGCTCCATCGAGGTGACGGCCGATGGAACCATTTACGCGGCGGCCATGGGAGGAACGGCGGCCAGGCTCCAGCAGCCGGGCGCGGCGACTGCCGGCGCCGAGATCCCCCTGGCGCCGGTTACGACATCGATAACGGTTACGGCGGCGGCCGAGCCGGCTCAGCAACTGCCGAAGCCAGTCGAGGCGCCCAAGCCCCCGGCAGCGCCGGCGGCGCCCTCTGCGGCGGCTCCAGCGCCGGCGGCCCCCATTCCGGGCGCCCAGCGGTCCGCCTTACTCCGCATCAATACCGACAACACGGTCGAAACGCTCTGGAGCTCGGCCGAGGAGAACGTCTACGCCGTGCTGCCGGTGGAGGGCGGCCTGCTCTTCTCGACCGATGACCATGGACGGATCTATCGCCTGGAGCCGGGCCGGCCGGCGGCGCTGGTGGCCCAGACCGGCGAGGAAGAGACCACCCGGCTGGCGGCCGTCGGCGACGCCGTGCTGGCCCTCACCAGCAACCTGGGCAAGCTCTACCGGCTGGGCCGGACGCCGGCCGCCACCGGCCGCTATGAAGCCCCGGTGCGCGACGCCGGCAACGTCTCCCGCTGGGGCCGGTTGAGCTGGAGAGCAGAGGCGCCGCCCGGCGCTGCCATCGAGTTCTATACCCGCTCGGGCAACTCCACGCGCCCCGACGACACCTGGAGCGAGTGGGCCGGACCGTTGCGCAACCCGGAGGGCGAGACCGTGAGGAGCCCCTCGGCCCGCTACATACAGTGGCGCGCGGAGTTCCGCGGCCCGGCGGGCGGGGCCCCGGTTCTGGAGAGCGTGTCGCTGCCCTACCTGCCGCAGAACACGGCGCCGTCGCTCAACAGTATCCTGGTAGTACCAACAGCCCAGCCGGCCAAGGCCCCCGCCACCCCGGCGTCCGCGACCTCCACTGCCGATTTCAGCATTACCGTCACCGACACCGGGGCGCCGGCCAATCCCGGCACCACCACCGCCTCGGTCGGTCGGTCGGCTGCCCAGTCCCAGGCGGTCTCGGTCTCCTGGCAGGCTGAGGACCCCGACGGCGACAAGCTCACCGCCCAGGTCTGGTTTCGCGGCCAGGGCGAGTCGCGGTGGAAACTCCTCAGGGAGAACGTCGCCGAGAGCTACCTGACGATCGATTCCGACGCCCTGGCCGACGGCGTCTACCAGGTCAAGGTGATGGTTTCCGACGCCCCCTCCAACCCGGCGCCGGCGGCCCGTGCGGCCGAGATGATCAGCGCCCCGTTCCTGCTCGACAACACCCCGCCGGCGGCGCGGTCCCTGGGAGTAGAACGCTCCGGTGACCGGGCGGTGGTGCGGTTCGAGGCGCGCGATTCCGCCTCCATCGTCCGCCGCGCCGAGTATTCTCTCGACGCCGGCCCCTGGACCCCGCTATGGTCCGACGACGGTATCAGTGATTCGAAGGTAGAAACCTTTGCGGTGATCCTCGAAAAGCTCTCGCCGGGCGAGCACCTGGTGACGCTGCGGGTGTTGGATGCCGCGGGGAATGCGGGGCTGGCGAAAGCGGTGGTTCGGTAGACTCGACATCGGAAGTTGATCATACGATGGTCGCTCCGCCATCGACCACGATGGTCTGGCCCGTAATGTAAGCCGAAGCGGCTGAAGCCAGGAATACCACGACGCCCTTCAACTCGCCCGGCTGCCCGATGCGGCCGAGCGGGGTGTGCTCGCAGTAGGCTTTCTCGACCAGTGGCAGGACCTTTTCGGTCATGCGGGAGGGAAAATAGCCCGGCGCGATGGCATTGACCCGAATGCCCCGCGGCCCCCAGCGCGCCGCCAGTTCCCGGGTCATCGAGATCAAGCCGCCTTTGCTGGCGGTGTAGCCGATGGTCGATGGACTCGCCGGCTCCGTCCCCACCAGGCCCGCCACCGAGGCCACGTTGATGATGGCGCCGTCGCCCCGCGCCAGCATGATGCGCCCGGCCCGCTGGGCGAACAGAAAGGCCCCCGTCAGGTTGATATCCAGCACCATCTGCCACTTATCGAGAGGCATTTCTTCAGCGGGCGCGCCCCAGGCCACCCCGGCGTTGTTCACCAGAATGTGCAGGCCGCCGTACACCTCCAGGGTCCGCCGCACGGCGGCGTCGACCTGAGCAGGGTCAGCGACATCGCAGGCCATGCCCTCGCAGGCCAAGCCGGCCGCCCGCATCTCGGTGACGGTGTTGGTGAGCCACGGCTCCCGCCGCGCCACCAGCATCAGCGATGCCCCGGCCTCCGCCAGCCCTTCGGCCATCTCCCGGCCGAGCCCCCGTGATCCGCCCGTCACCAAGGCCACCTTGCCGGACAGGTCAAACAGATTCCGCACATTCGCCATTTTCAGACCACCCCCTTGCGGGCCGGGCACAAGATAACACAGCGCGGCTAGGCCAATGCCACATACTGTTTTGTGGGGCCGAAAAAAAACCCGCTTCCTACGGTCGCGGCTCTGAAACGGGCATTCCTGCTCTCACTTTTGCGTCGCGCACCCCCCAACCCCGGTCCTGCTACCGCGCGCGGCCGGTTGGCCATATAATCACCACAAGTGATGAAGCTCCCGAATGGCAACCGGGCCGTCGTGGATATCACGAAACTGAGGGACTACTGCCTCAACCCTCTCCACGAAGATGGCAAGCACAAGGCCCGGGTATTCGCCGCCGCGCTGGGGCTCGGCCGCGCTGGCGCCGAATGGCTTCGAGAGCGGCTCCTGGAAGCTGCGGCCTCCCAACCGGCCGTCGTCGCGTCGGAGACGCGGTTCGGAAGACTCTATGTGTTAGACTTCTGGTTGACCACTGCGTCAGGTTCCGCCGTCGTGAGGAGCGGTTGGATTGTACGGCATTCTGAGGCCTTCCCACGGCTGACGACCTGCTACGTAACAAGGAGCGCAACGCCATGAAGGCAATCCCTCTGCTGGCAGCCGTGGCGCTGACTGAGGATCTCCCAAATAACAAGCTTACCCGAGGACAGATCGGGACCGTGGTGGAGTATCTGGAGCGGGAGGGTGAGTGTGCCCTCCTGGTGGAGTTCTCCGACGAGCACGGAGAAACCTATGCCATGGCCGACATGCGCCCCGATCAACTGATGGTGCTCCACCGCAGAACCGAGGCTGCCTGACGGGCGGGAGCAGGCACTGCCACCAAGGTATCCGCTCGCCGGCCCCTGTTCGACGATCCACACTTGCTTCCGGCCGCTCGGCCGTGTTCTACTAGTGTGCCCGGGCCGGGACCATGGAAGTTACTTCGCACGATATCGTGATCGTGGGCGGGGGCGGGGCCGGCTTGCGGGCGGCCATCGCCGTCGTGGAGGCCAACCCGGGCGCTAGCCTGGCTCTGGTCTCCAAGGTCTACCCCATGCGGAGCCACACGGTTTCTGCCGAAGGGGGGGCGGCGGGCGTTTGGGGCCCGGACGACACCCTGGACGAGCACGCCTACGACACCATTTCCGGCGGCGACTGGCTCTGTGACCAGGACGCCGTGGAGGCTTTCGTCCAGGAGGCCCCCGAGGAGCTCTTGCGCCTGGAACACTGGGGCTGCCCCTGGAGCCGGGAGCCGGATGGGCGCGTGGCGGTGCGGCCCTTCGGCGGAATGAAGAAGGAGCGGACCTGGTTTGCCGCCGACAAGACCGGCTTCCACATGCTCCACACCCTCTTCCAGACCTCCTTGCAGTACGACGCCATCACGCGGTACGACGAGTGCTTCGTCACCCGCCTGCTGGTGGAGAACGGCCGGGCGGCGGGGGTGGTGGCCATCGAGCTGATGTCCGGCAAGGTTCTGGCGATCCTGGCCAAGGCGGTGATTCTGTGTACCGGGGGCTGCGGCCGGGTCTTCCCATTCACGACCAATGCCGCCATCAAAGCCGGCGACGGCATGGCGCTGGCCTGGCGGGCCGGCGCTCCCCTGAAGGACATGGAGTTCGTGCAATACCACCCCACCGGACTGCCGTTCACCGGCATCCTGATCACGGAGGCGACCCGCTCCGAGGGAGGCTGGCTGCTCAACAAAGACGGGTATAGGTATTTACAGGACTATGATCTGGGCAAGCCGCAGCCCAAGCCGGTGCTGCGGTCCATGGAGCTGGGTCCGCGCGACCGCCTCTCGCAGGCCTTCGTCAAGGAGATGGAAAAAGGCCGCACCATTCCGGGACCGTACGGGGAGGTGGTTCACCTGGACCTGCGGCATCTGGGCGAAAAGGTGATCAACGCCAGGCTCCCCTTCGTTCGGGAGCTGTGCCTCAAGTACGAGAACATTGATCCGGTCAAGCAGATGATCCCGGTGCGTCCGGTGATCCATTACATGATGGGCGGAATCCACACCGACATCCACGGGGCCACGCCGCTGGAGGGCCTGTACGCCGCCGGCGAGGCGGCTTGCGTCAGCATCAACGGCGCCAATCGCCTGGGTTCGAACTCGCTGCCGGAGCTGCTGGTGTTTGGAGCGCGTGCCGGCCGGGCGGCCGCCGCTGTCGCCTCCGGACGCCAGGCCCCCGCCGGAGCCGTCGTGGAGCAGGCGCTGGAAGAGGAAAAGCGGCTGGAAGATCAGTTCCTGCGCAAGACCGGCGGCCGCGAGCGCCAGTCCGACATCCGGGAGGAGATGCAGAAGGCCATGGAGGCCGGCGCCGGCATCTATCGGTCGGGAACCAAGCTGGCGGAGGCCGCCGGGAAACTGGTCGAGCTGCTGGAACGCTTCCGGTCGATCGCCATGGACGACCACAGCCGCACTTACAACACCGAATGGATCGCGGCGCTGGAGTTGTCCTTCTCGCTCGACGTGGCGCAGGCCATGCTGTGCTGCGCGGCGGGCCGGACCGAATCCCGAGGCGCCCACCAACGGACCGATTTCCCGGCCCGTGATGACCAGAGATTCCTGGCTCACTCGCTGGTATCCCGCAACCCGGACGGCTCGACGCGGCTGGAATACCTGCCGGTGACGATCACCCGCTGGCCCCCGGGCGAGCGAGTTTACGGAAGGTAGGTGTCAATGAGCGATACCATCACGCTGCAAGTGACACGGTACTGTCCGGACCGGGATACCGAGCCGGCCCTGCAGGCCTATCAGGTGCCCTGCCGAAAGGACTGGGTGGTTCTCGACGCCCTCAACCACATCAAGGACCAGCAGGATGGCACGCTTTCCTACCGATGGTCGTGCCGCATGGGGATTTGCGGCAGTTGCGGGATGATGGTGAACGGGGAGCCGAAGCTGACTTGCGCCACGTTTCTCGCCGATTACGCCCCCGGGCCCGTGCGGGTGGAGCCGCTGCGCTATTTTCCCGTCATTCGGGACCTGGTGGTGGACATTACGGATTTCCTGACGAAACTGAAGAGGATGAAGCCCTGGGTGGTGCGGCGCCAGGAGAAACCCTTGTCCGAAAGGGAGTTCCTGCAGACGCCCGAGCAAATGGACCGCTACAAGCAGTTCAGCATGTGCATCAACTGTATGTTGTGCTACGCGGCCTGCCCGGTCTACGGGCTGGACCCGCTGTTCGCCGGTCCGGCCGCCATCGCCCTGGCGCAGCGGTACAACCAGGATTCCCGGGACCAGGGCAGCGGGCAGCGCCTCGAGATCCTCTCGCATCATGACGGCATTTGGGGCTGCACCTTTGTCGGGGAGTGCACCAAGGTCTGCCCCAAGCACGTGGATCCGGCCGGGGCCATCCAGCAATACAAGCTGACCGCCATGCTGGAGCGTTTTCAGTCTCTGCTGCTGCCGTGGGGGGCGAAATGACGGAACGACCGGTCCACAACCGGTACAACCCCCGGTGGTACTGGCCCAAGGTCTCTACCTACTGGTGGCTCGGCCAGCCCTCCTACCTGAAGTTTATTCTCCGCGAGATCAGCAGCGTGTTTGTGGCTTTCTTTGTGGTGATTACGCTGCTGCAGGTCCGCGCTCTCGGCCGGGGGCCGGAGGCCTATGCCGGTTTCCAGCGGTGGCTGGAGTCGCCGCTTCTCATCGCCCTGAACGCCATCAGCTTGGCGTTCGTGGTGTTTCACGCCATCACCTGGTTCAACTTGGCGCCGCGGGCCCTGGTGGTGCGCTGGAGGGGCAAGCGCCTGCCGGACGCTCTCATCAGCGGGCCCAACTATGTGGCCTGGCTGGCGGCCTCGGCGGCGGTCGCCTGGCTGGTCCTGAGGAACTAGCATGGCCAACAAGCCGATGGAGCCATTTCTCTGGGCGCTTTTCAGCGCCGGCGGCGTGGTGTCTGCCTTTTTTATACCCATTCACCTGTTTCTGTTCGGGCTGGCGGCGCCGCTGGGATGGCTCGACCCGCCCGCTTACGAAAGGCTGTTCTCCCTGGTCCGGCACCCC
>Ga0247727_10003272_pt1 | contig 35997 bp, 32 predicted proteins | sample WisWelCaveWW1625_FD_202498 | JGI IMG/M metagenome (GOLD analysis project Ga0247727, IMG submission 202498) | Biofilm microbial communities from Wishing Well Cave, Virginia, United States - WW16-25 | ecosystem: Environmental > Aquatic > Deep subsurface > Groundwater > Cave microbial mat | place...
TTTTACGGCGGCGCGCCGGCGAATTTTCTCGACATCGGCGGCGGCGCGCGCGCGGACAAAGTGAAAGCCGCGCTCGAAATTATTTTGTCGGATGCAAACGTCAAAGCGGTGCTGATCAATATTTTCGGCGGCATCACGCGCGGCGACGAGGTCGCGCGCGGCGTCGTGGACGGCTTGCGCGAAATCAAAACGCAAGTGCCGATGATTACGCGCATCGTCGGCACGAACGCGGACGAAGCTCGGCGCATCCTCGCGAGCGCGCATCTGATGACCGCGCAGACGCTCGAAGAGGGCGCGCAAAAAGCGGTTGAGGCGGCGAAAAGGTAGTCAGCCGTAGACCGTCAACAGTAAACTCTAACTTGAAACTTTGAAACATTGGAACAGTGAAACTATGAATTGGAATTCCGTCCGCGACGAAACGACGCACATCTTGCAAGACCTCATCCGCATTGATACGACGAATCCGCCCGGCAATGAAACGCGCGCGATGGAATTTGTCGCCGGCGTTTTGAAACGCGACGGCATCGAATCGCAAATTCTCGAATCCGCGCCCGGGCGTGGCAACTTGGTCGCGCGCTTGAAAGGCGATGGACGCGCCGCCCCGTTGCTCTTGATGGTGCATCTCGATGTGGTCCCGGCGGAGCCGCAATATTGGACGCATCCACCGTTCGGCGGCGTGATTGATGACGGCTATCTGTACGGACGCGGCACGCTCGACACAAAAAATCTTGCCGCATTGGAAATTATGGTGATGCTTTTGCTCGCGCGTGACGCTTCGCGGAAATCGCTTGCACGCGATGTGATTTTCATGGCGAATGCGGACGAAGAAGCCGGCGGCGTTTACGGCGCGGGCTGGATGGTGAAGAATCATCCGGATCTAATTCGCGCGGAATACGCGATCAACGAGGGCGGCGGGTCGGGCATGGAAATTCTGGGCAAGCGTTTCTACACCTGCCAGACCGGCGAAAAAGGCACCGCGCGTTTTGCGATGCGCGCGCGCGGCAGACCCGGGCACGGCTCGATGCCGCACAACGATAACGCCGTCGTCAAACTTGCGCGCGCGTTGCAAAAAATCGGCGCGGCGGAATTGCCGATGCACGTCGTGCCGACCGTGAAAACTTTTGTCGAATCTATCGGCAATGCGCTCGGCAAGCCGTACGAGGCGGCATTGCGCGACGTGCTGGATGCGAAAAAATCGGCGGCAACGCTTGCAAATCTGCCGCTCGACCCGGGCGTACGCGCGATGCTGTACGCGTCGCTCCACAATACCGTTTCGCCGACGATTCTCACCGCCGGGTCGAAAATCAATGTCATTCCTTCCGTCGCTGAAGCGCAATGCGATGCGCGCATTTTGCCCGGGCAGAGCGCGGCATCTTTGCGCGGCGAACTCGACGCGATTCTCGACAGCGACGTCGAACTTGAATTCTTTGGCGATAATCCCGGCCGCGAATCGTCGAGCGAGACGCCGCTGTTTGAAACGATGCGCCGCGTGATCGCGCGGCACGAGCCGAACGCGACCTTGTTGCCGTATCTCGTCGTCGGCGCGACGGACGCGCGGCACGTCTCAAAACTGGGGACGCATGTGTACGGCTTTGCGCCGATGTTCGCGCCGATGAGCGAGTTTGCCGGCGTGCACGGTCACAATGAGCGCATCTCGATTGAGAATTTGGAATTTGGCGCGCATGTGTTGTATGAAGTTGTCAGCGAGTTTTGCTCAATTTAACCACAGAGTTCACAGAGGCACAGAGAATTGAAATCTGCGTTCATCCGCAACCAAATATTTTCTTTGCGCTCTTCGCGTCTTTGCGTTGAAATATAGTGATTAAAGCATCCATCATCGGCGCTTCGGGCTACGGCGGCGGCGAGCTTGCGCGCATTTTGCTTTCGCATCCGCAGATTGAACTCGCGCAAGTTACGTCCGAATCGCGCGTCGGCGATTATTTTTACAACGTTCATCCGAATTTGCGAGCGCGCACAAAATTACAATTCACGACCATTGATCAAATCGAATCGTGCGATGTCCTTTTCCTCGCGTTGCCGCACGGCGAAGCGCAAAAGCAGATCGAAAAATTCGCCGCGCTCGCGCCGCGTCTCGTGGATTTATCCGCCGATTTCCGTTTGCGCGATGCTGCCGCGTACGCGCGGTGGTACGGCGAAGCGCATCACGCGCCGGCATGGCTCGGCAAATTTGTGTACGGATTGCCGGAATTGCGTCGCGATGAAATGCGCGCCGCGAAATATATTAGTGGCGTCGGATGCAATGCAACCGCGTCGATCCTCGCGCTGTTGCCGCTCGCGCGCGCGGCTTTGCTCGATCCGTCGCGTGCGATTATCGTGGACATCAAAGTCGGGTCGAGTGAAGGCGGCAATTCGCCATCGCTCTCGTCTCATCATCCCGAACGCAGCGGCTCGGTGCGCTCGTTCGCGCCGGTCGGGCATCGGCATACCGGCGAAGTCGAGCAAGAGTTGGGCTTGACGAACGCGCATCTTTCAATCACATCAATCGAGATGGTGCGCGGCGTGCTGGCGACCTCGCATTGTTTTTTGAAAAGCGGCACGACCGAAAAAGATTTGTGGAAAGCGTACCGCGCCGCGTATCGCGACGAACCGTTCGTCCGCATCGTCAAAGATAAAACCGGCATCTATCGCTATCCCGAACCGAAAATTTTAGCCGGCTCGAATTACGCCGATGTTGGCTTTGAGTACGATGAAACAACGTGCCGCGTCGTTTCGCTCTGCGCGATTGATAATTTGATGAAGGGCGCGGCGGGCAGCGCGGTGCAAGCGATGAATTTGATGTGCGGATTTGAAGAGACGACGGGGCTGCAGTTTGCAGGACTACATCCAATTTAGGATTTTTGATTTCTGATTTTGGATTGAGCATGTCAAAGCCGTTGCTTGTGATTGTGACGGGCTTGCCAGGGACGGGCAAGACGTCGCTAGGTGAGCGAATCGCTCAAGAGTTGCGTTTGCCGTTTTTGCATAAGGATGGCATCAAAGAATTGTTGTTCGACACATTGGGCTGGAGCGATATCGAGTGGTCGAAGAAACTGGGACGCGCCAGCACTGAGTTGCTTTACTATTTCGCTGAAGTCCAACTAATGACTGGAAACTCGTGTGCGATTGAGAGCAACTTTGATGCGACACTGGCAACTCCCAAGTTTAGCGCTTTGAGCAGAAAATATAGTTTTTCGATCGTGCAAATTATCTGCAAAGCCGATCCCGAAGTGATTCGGCAACGCTATCAAGCAAGATGGAAGTCAGGTCAGCGTCATCCAGGCCACGTTCAACATCTTGATCCACGTGACGATTCTTGGTCGCATTTGCCCCAAGGTAAAGAAACGGCGATGAATATTGAGGGACAGGTGATTGAAGTTGACACAACAGATTTCAGTACGGTTGATTATACGAGTTTGATCGCCGAACTCAGGCGAGCAAACTCGTAAATCTGAAATCGAAAATCAAAAATGATTGTAGTCAAAATCGGTGGTTCGCTCAGCGCGAGTCTTGATTCAATCTCGACGGACATCGCGATATTAGTGAAAGAAGGCAAGCAGATTGTCCTGATGCACGGCGCAGGGTACGAAGCCGACGCGCTTGGCGAAAAACTTGGAACGCCGGCAAAGCATGTTACCTCGCCGCAGGGTTTCACGTCGCGTTATACCGACCGCGCAACGCTTGAAATATTCGTGATGGCGGCGTGCGGCAAAATCAATACGTTTTTGGTCGAGCGTTTGCAAAAGCTCGGCGTCAACGCGCTGGGCTTGTCCGGTGTTGATGGTCGTTTGCTCGAAGGCACGCGCAAGGATGCAATTCGCATCGTTGACGCAGAGCGTGGCAAGCAAAGAATTTTGCGCGATGATTTCACCGGTAAAGTTGAAAAAGTAAACGCGGAGTTGTTGCGTTCGCTTTTGGCAAACGGGTATGTTCCGGTGATTGCGCCGCTCGCGATTTCGCATCAAGGCGATGCGATGAACATTGACGGCGACCGCGCCGCGGCGATGGTGGCGGGCGCGCTCGGCGCGGAGCAATTGATTATTCTGACGAACGTGCCGGGCTTACTGCGAAATTTTCCGGACGAAACGAGTTTGATTACGCACATTGACAAGAGCCGCGTCGAGCAGAGCATTGATTTTGCACAAGGGCGGATGAAGAAAAAAGTTTTGGGCGCGAGCGAGGCATTGCGGTTGGGTGTGCGGCAAGTTGTTTTCGCGGATGGGCGCGTGGCAGAGCCGCTCAAGCGCGCGTTGGAAGGGAAAGGGACAGTGATAGATTGAGATCGCGACCTACTGCATTTCTCGCGCTGGAAGACGGAACGGTGATGCGCGGCAAGTCGTTCGGCGCGGAAGGCGAGGTCTGCGCCGAAGTTGTTTTCAACACGAGCATGACCGGCTATCAGGAAATTCTGACCGACCCGTCGTATCGCGGGCAGATGATCGTGATGACTTGTCCGCACATTGGCAATGTCGGCGTGAACGCGCAGGACAACGAATCAGCGCGGGTGCAAGCGTCCGCGCTCATCGCGCATGAGATTGAAACGACGCCGTCGAATTGGCGCGCGACGAAATCGCTCCCCGAATGGTTGCGCGAACAAAATGTAATTGCGCTTACAGGCATCGATACGCGACTATTGACGCGTCGATTGCGCGAACGCGGCGTGATGAAAGGCATCGTCTCGACAACCGACGATGATCCCGCGCGGCTGGTAGAAAAAGCGCGCGCGTGGGCGGGATTGGACGGGCGCGATTTGGTACGTGAAGTCACCTGTGATGAACGATACGTCTGGACGGAAAGCACGCTGAAAGAGTTTGCGCCGTTCGCACGCGACGCGCACGGAAAAAATTCTGCGCGCGCGCCGCATGTCGTCGCGTATGACTACGGAATCAAATTCAATATTTTGCGGCGGCTCGTCGCGCGGGGTTGTCGCGTCAGCGTTGTTCCCGCGTCGACTTGCGCAAAAGATTCGCTTGCCTTAGACCCCGACGGAATTGTTCTCTCGAACGGTCCAGGCGATCCCGCGGCGTTGCCCTATCTCGCCGAGACCGTGCGCGAATTTCTCGCCGCGCGCATTCCCCTCTTTGGCATTTGTCTCGGTCATCAGATTCTGGGTATCGCGTTGGGCGCGCGCACTTTTAAATTGAAATTCGGTCATCACGGCGGCAATCATCCCGTTCAACATCTCGCGTCGGGCCGCATCGCGGTCACCGCGCAGAATCATAATTACGCGATTGACGCCGACTCGCTCGACCCGCGCCGCGTCGAAATCACGCATCGCAGTTTGAATGACGATTGCGTCGAGGGATTGCGCGTGAAAGATGCGCCGGCGTTCAGCGTGCAGTATCATCCCGAGTCGTCGCCTGGTCCGCACGACTCGGATGATTTGTTCGGACAATTTATTCGCGTGATGATGAATGGAAATGCCAAAGCGAACTGACCTCCACACGATTCTCATTATCGGTTCAGGACCGATTGTGATCGGGCAGGCGTGCGAGTTTGATTATTCGGGCACGCAGGCGTGTCGGGCATTGCGCGCGGAGGGCTATCGCATCGTCCTCGTCAATTCTAATCCCGCGACGATCATGACCGATCCGGAAATCGCGGACGCGACCTACATCGAGCCGCTCACACTCGACGTGCTGCGCGCGATCATCGCGCGCGAAGAGCCGGACGCGATCCTCCCAACCGTCGGAGGACAAACCGGATTGAATCTTGCGATGCAACTCGCGCAAGCGGGCGTGCTCGACGAATATGGTATTGAACTCATCGGCGCGCGGCTGGCGGCGATTCAAACCGCGGAAGATCGAAAAAAATTTCAAGAGGCGATGCGCGTTGCCGGATTGGAAACGCCGCGCAGTGAGATTACGAAATCGGTTGACGACGCGCGCACCATCGCGGAGATGCTCGGTTATCCCGTCTTGATTCGCCCATCGTTCACACTGGGCGGAAGTGGCGGAGGAATCGCGTACACCGCGGCGGATTTGCCGCGCGCGGTTGAGCGCGGCTTGAGTGAGAGTCCCATCGGTACGGTTTTGGTTGAGGAATCGGTGCTGGGTTGGAAAGAATTCGAACTCGAAGTGATGCGCGATCGCGCGGATAATTTCGTCGTCGTTTGCTCGATTGAGAACGTGGACCCGATGGGCATTCACACCGGCGACTCGATCACCGTCGCGCCCGCGCAAACATTGACCGACAAAGAGTACCAACGTCTGCGCGATATGGCGCGCCGGGTGATGAGCGCGGTGGGCGTCGAAACCGGTGGCAGTAACGTTCAATTCGCGGTGAACCCGCGCGATGGGCGCGCGGTCGTGATCGAGATGAACCCGCGCGTGTCGCGATCGTCCGCGCTCGCGAGCAAAGCGACCGGTTTTCCGATTGCCAAAATCGCGGCGTTGCTCGCGGTGGGCTACACGCTCGACGAAATCGCGAACGATATTACGCGGCAGACGCGCGCGGCGTTCGAGCCGTCGCTGGATTACGTCGTCGTGAAAATTCCGCGCTGGGCGTTTGAAAAATTTCCACACGCGGATCCGATTCTGGGTCCGCAAATGAAAAGCATCGGCGAAGTGATGGCGCTGGGACGCACGTTCAAAGAGGCGTTGCAAAAGGCAATGCAGAGTCTGGAGATAGGAGATAAGAGATTAGAGATTGGAGAGACTATAGAGATATCGGAGCTGGCGACGCCGACGCACGACAGGTTGTTCAAGATTTTTGACGCGTTGCGCGCGGGATCGTCGATCGCAGAGGTCACACGCGTGACGCAGATCGACGCGTGGTTCATCGCGCAGATGCAAGAGATTGTGGAGTTCGAATCGCGTCTGAAATCTCCGCTCGATGATGAAACGTTGCTCGAGGCAAAGCGAATGGGTTTCTCCGACGCGCACATCGCGGGGCGGATTGGTGCGGATGAGACGAGCGTGCGCGCGCAGCGGAGCACGGCAAATATCGCGCCGACTTTTTTGCGCGTGGATACCTGCGCCGCGGAATTTCAAGCGCACACGCCGTACCTGTACTCTTCGTATGCGAGCGAGGACGAATCGAACCCGACGAACGCGCGCAAGGTGATGATTCTTGGAAGCGGACCGAACCGCATTGGGCAGGGAATCGAGTTCGATTATTGTTGCGTGCAGGCAGCGCAAGCGTTGCGCGCGGCGGGTTACGAAACGGTTATGGTGAATTGCAATCCCGAAACAGTCTCGACCGATTACGACACCTCGGATCGCCTTTACTTCGAGCCGCTTACGTTCGAGCGCGTGATGGACATTTACGAACGCGAAAAACCGCTCGGCGTGATCGTGCAACTCGGCGGTCAGACGCCGCTCAATTTGACGATGCCGCTCGCGCGCGCGGGTGTGCAGATTCTCGGCACCGCGCCGGATGCGATTGATCTTGCGGAAGATCGCGAGCGATTCAGCGCGTTGCTCGAACGGCTCGCTATTCCGCAACCCGAGCATGGGCTCGCGCGCACGCTGGACGACGCGCGCAAGATTGCCACGCGCATTAATTACCCGCTTCTCATCCGTCCTTCCTACGTTCTCGGTGGCCGCGCGATGGCGGTCGTGTACGGTGATGAACAGTTGGAGCAATTCATCGCGCGCGCGTTCCAAGCCGCCTCGGAATTTCCCGTCTTGATTGATCGATATCTCGAAGATTCATTTGAAGTTGATGTTGACGCGGTCGCAGACGGTGAGCGCGTGGTGATCGGTGGAATCATGCAACACATCGAAGAAGCGGGTGTGCACTCGGGCGATTCCGCATGCGTACTGCCGCCGTACAAAATCAGCGAGTATCATCTCGCGATCATTCGCGATTACACGCGTCAGATCGCGCTGGCGCTCGGCGTGCGCGGATTACTCAATGTGCAATATGCAATCAAAGATGATATAGTTTACGTACTCGAAGCAAACCCGCGCGCGTCACGCACGGTGCCGTTCGTGAGCAAAGCGACCGGCGCGCCGCTCGCGCGTGTCGCCGCGCAAGTGATGCTAGGCAAATCGCTCGCGGAACTGAATTTCATCGAGTCGCCGCGCGTGAACGGATTTTTCGTCAAAGAAGCAGTTCTGCCGTTCAAAAAATTTATCGGCGTGGATGCGGTGCTGGGTCCCGAGATGCTCAGCACGGGTGAAGTGATGGGGTACGCATCCGATTTCGGTCACGCCTTCGCCAAGGCGGAAATGGCGGCAGGCGATGCGCTCCCATTGTCTGGCAACGCGTTGTTGAGTGTGAACGATTTCGACAAAGGCGCGATCGTGAAAATCGCTCGCGATCTGGATCGTTTGGGCTTTGGTATTTTCGCAACGCGCGGCACGGCGGAATGGTTGAGCCGTGTCGGGATTTCCGCGACGCGGATCAACAAAGTGAGCGAAGGGTCGCCGCATATTGCCGACCGCGTCCGCGCGGGCGAGGTGCAGTTGATTGTGAACACGCCGCTCGGCGCGCACGCGGCATCGGACGGCGCGGCAATTCGCGCCGCCGCGATTGCGCGCGGTGTGCCGCTCTTGACAACACTTTCCGCGGCGCAGGCGGCCGTGAGCGGAATCCGCGCGATGAAAGCCCGCGCACTTACCTTCAAGAGTTTGCAAGAGCATCATCAATCAACACAGATCCAATGATGAATGCAACAACTTTTCTTTACGCGCTCGGGGCGCTCATCTTTCTCGCGCTCGCGGATTTTTTCTTGAAACTCTCTTCGACGCGCATCAGCAATCAACTCGGCACGCTGGTGTACGCCGGCGTCGCGCTCATCGTCGCCGCGATTTGGGTCGCGTGGGAAAAATTTTCGGGCGCGGAGTTTCGCGTGACGACGGAAGGGCTGCTCGCGGCGAGTCTCGTTGGCGTTTGCTTTGCGCTCGTCGTCGTCTTTTTATCGCGGACGTTTGCAAGTGGGGGCAATTTGTCCGTCGCCGCGCCGGCGATTCGCCTGTCCGCGCTCGTGCTGGCTTCGGCATTGGGCATTACGATTCTCGGCGAGCAGATTACGTGGCGCTGGATTTTCGGCGTGGTGTTGACGTTCGCCGGCATTTATTTCATTGTGACGCGATAATGCATGTGTCATTGCGACCCTGAGCGGAGCGAAGGGGAAGCAATCCCCAAGTTACAAGGACGCGTACGCGGCTTCGTCGCAAACAACGCTCCTCGCAATGACATGGAGCAGAAGAGGCATTGTGACCATCCAAGATTTGGAATCCAAACATACCTCCGGTCTCTACGCCAAACGCCCGATCGCGATTGTGCGCGGCAAGGGCGCGCGCGTATGGGACAGCGACGGCAAAGAATACATTGATTGCGTCGGCGGACAAGGCACGGCAAATATCGGACACGCGAATGCCGCGGTCGCGGACGCGATTGCCGAGCAAGCGCGTACGCTCATCTCGCTCACCGAAGTTTTCTATAACGACAAGCGCGCGGCGGTCGAAGAAAAACTCGCCGCGATGTCGCCGAATCATGCCGACCGCGTTTATCTCTGCAACTCCGGCACCGAAGCGATTGAAGCCGCGCTGAAATTTGCGCGCTGGAGCACGGGACGCAAAAACTTTGTCGCGATGATGCGCGGCTTTCACGGCCGCACGATGGGCGCGCTCTCCGCCACGTGGGAGCCAAAATATCGCGAACCGTTTGAACCGCTCGTGCCCGGCTTTTCGCACATTCCGTTCGACAATCTCGACAAAGCGCGCGAAGCCATCACCGATGAAACTGCCGCGGTGATTGTCGAAATTGTGCAAGGGGAAGGCGGCGTGCGCCCGGGCTCGCGCGAATTTTTGCTGGGCTTGCAAGAACTCTGCCGCGCGCGCGGCGCGCTGCTGATTGTGGACGAAGTGCAGACCGGTTTCGCGCGCACCGGCAAAATGTTCGCGAGTGAGCATTTTGATTTGCAAGCCGATTTGGTCTGTGTCGCGAAATCTATTGCCGGCGGCTTGCCGATGGGCGCGGTGATGATCGGCGCGCGCGTGAAAAAATTAGAGCCAATGCTGCACGGCTCAACCTTTGGCGGCAATCCACTTGCGTGCGCGGCGGCAATCGCGGCAATTGATTTTATGGAGAAAGAAAATTTGCCGGCGCGCGCGGCAGAACTGGGCGCGTATGCGTTGGGACGATTGCAACGGATCGAGTCGCCGCTCATTCGCGAAGTGCGCGGAATGGGATTATTGCTTGGCATTGAATTAAAACAAAAGGTCACGCCGTACTTGGCGGCGTTGATGGAGCGCGGCGTGCTCGCGTTGCCGGCAGGATTGAATGTCTTGCGTTTACTGCCGCCGCTCGTGATCGAGAAAAAAGATATTGATACGGTGGTGGATACTATCGAACAGGTTTTGAATACGCCGAATGAATCCGATTGACCTCCTCGCCGGTCTCGTCAAAATTTACAGCCCGTCGCAAAAAGAACGCGACGCGGTCAACTATCTCGTCGCGCAGATGAGCGCGCGCGGTTTTCGCGCGTTTGTGGATGAAGCCGGCAATGCGGTCGGCATTTTCGGCGACGGCGCGCGCGAAATTGTTTTGCTAGGACATATTGATACGTTTCACGGCTACATCGAGCCGCGCATCGAAGACGGAAAATTGTTCGGACGCGGCGCGGTGGATGCCAAGGGCTGCCTCGCAACGTTTGTTGCCGCGTGCGCGCGAGTAAGGCGCGACGATGTACGATTCGTTATCATTGGCGCGGTGGAAGAAGAGTGCGCGACATCGAAAGGCGCGCGCTATGCGGTCACGCAATACAAGCCGGAATTTTGCATCATCGGCGAGCCGAGCGGCTGGGATCGCATTACGCTTGGCTATAAAGGGCGTGTGCTGATTGATTACGCGATTGAGAAACCGATGACGCACACCGCCAGCGGCACGCGCGCGGCGGCGGAAGATGCCGTCGCGTTTTGGAATCGCATCGCGGCATACGCGGCGGAATATAATCGCGGCAAGCCGCGCGTCTTTGACCAACTGGATCCATCGCTTCGCTTCATCAATTCCAACGACGACGGCTTTACCGACGGCACGACGCTTCGCATCGGCGTGCGCGTGCCGGTTGGGTTGACGATTCAGCAAGTCGAAGAAGAAATCGCGCCATACGCGAACGGCGGACGCATCGAATTTTCGAGCGAAGAGGAACCGTTTCGCGCGGGCAAGAACAACGCGCTCGTGCGCGCGTTTCTCGCGGCGATTCGCGAAGCCGGCGGCGTGCCAGCGTTTACAGTGAAAACCGGCACGGCGGATATGAACATCGTCGGTCCGGCGTGGGGCTGTCCGATTGTCGCGTACGGTCCCGGTGATTCGACGCTCGACCACACGCCGAACGAGCATTTGGAGCTGGCGGAGTACGAACGCGCGATTAGTGTTCTCTCGTGCGTCTTGAAAGAAATATAACCGCAAAGACGCGAAGAACGCAAAGAAATTCTAAATTCATGATTCTAAATTCGGTGGCTCGAAAATAAGTTCAGGGATTTGAATTTCGGTTTTCCTTCGCGCTCTTTGTGTCTTTGCAGTTCAATCATTTTGAATTTCGGTTTTCCTTCGCGTTCTTTGCGTCTTTGCGGTAAAATAAAATGAACACGGATCCGAACTGCATCTTTTGCAAAATTATCGCGCGCACCACGCCCGCCGCATTTGTTTACGAGAATGCCGGCGCGGTGGCTTTTCTGGATATGAACCAGAATCCCGCCGGGCATACGCTGATCGTCACGAAAAAACATTGCCGCAACATTTTCGATATTGACGACGAGAGCGGACGCGCGGTGATGCACGCGGCGCGCGTCGTGGCGAACGCGCTGCGCGCGGCGTTGAACGCGGATGGGCTGACGGTCACCCAACGCAATGAGCGCGCCGGCGGACAGGAAGTGTTTCATTATCATATGCACCTCTTTCCGCGTTATCACGACGACGATCCGTCTGCGCGCGAATTTCAGCGTGTCAGTCCAAAAGAGATGGAAGCAACCGCGCAAAAGATTAGCGCAAACGTAGTGGACAACTAAAATGGATGCGGATGATGCCGTCCTGGTCGTGTTGATGAGCAACCCGCGCGATCTGGAAATCGCACGGCGCGAGCATTGGTATCGTATCCCGGTCAAGCATGCGCCCGAACAAATTTCGCGCGCGCGTTACATCGCATTTTTTCTGACGAGCGCATTCGGCGAAAACAAATGGGCGATTCACGAATACGCGCCGGTGCAAGGGAATGAACTTGCGCGGCGCACCGATCTATTGCCGGACGAAGATGAGCATCCGCGCGCGGGCAACGCGTATTATAGACTTTCACTCGGACAGATGATCCAAGTTCCGCGGCCGATTGCCTCGCGCATCAAGCGGCGGTTCGTGTGGTTCTGGACGACCGGCGAAAAATTTTCGCGCGCGGTCGAGTTCAACGATTTGCTCGGCGCGGACGGCGCGGACGACGCGCTGTGGCACGCGCTGAAAGCGCAGGGCATCCCGGCGGAGCGGCAAGTCACGGTGCAAGAAGGGCGCGCGCGTTATCGCGTGGACTTTTGGATTGCATGCGCGCGCGGCGACATCGCGCTAATGCTCAGCGAGGATGCACTGCCCAAGAACAAAAAGTGGCGCGGGGTGCGCGTCGGTGCGCGCGGCGCGGAAACGCTGGCGCAAGTGGAAAAATTTGTGGCAGAGTTGGGCGGGCTGAAATCTTTGGCGACAGGACGGACGCGTGAGTATTCTGATTGACGAAAAAACAGAACTCGTTGTGCAAGGCATTTCCGGGCGCGAGGGCGAATTTCACACGCGGCAGATGCTCGACTATGGAACAAAAGTGGTCGCGGGTGTGCGACCGGGAATGGGCGGCGAAAAAGTTTTGGGCGTGCCGGTCTTTGACACGGTCGCGCAAGCAGTGGACGCGAGCGGCGCGAACGCGTCGGTGATCTATGTGCCCGGGCGCGGCGCGGCGGACGCAATTCTCGAAGCCGCCGACGCGCGCGTTGAACTGGTCGTTTGCATCAGCGAAAATATTCCGGTGCAGGATATGATTCGCGTTGTGCGGAAACTTGCCGAGGGCAAAACCAAATTAATCGGACCGAATTGTCCGGGCTTGATTTCGCCGGGCAAATCCAAAGTCGGAATTATTCCGGGAAATATTTGCGCGCCCGGTCCCGTCGGAATGGTCTCGCGCAGTGGGACGCTGACGTACGAAGTCGTGTACGCGCTGACCGAACGCGGCATCGGACAATCCACCTGCGTCGGCATCGGCGGCGACCCGGTGCATGGCTTGGGTTTTATGGATTGCCTTGAACTGTTCGAGCACGACGCGAGCACGCGCGTCGTCGCGTTGATCGGCGAAATCGGCGGCACGGATGAAGAAAAAGCCGCCGCGTATATCAAAGCGAAGATGACAAAACCGGTCGTCGCGTTTGTCGCGGGGCAGACCGCGCCGCCGGGCAAACGGATGGGACACGCCGGCGCGATCATCGAAGGCGGCGCCGGCACCGCGGCAGAAAAAATCGCGGCATTTCAACGCGCGGGCGTCCAGGTCGCGCGCACGCCGGGCGAAGCCGCGGAATTGATTCAGCAAACGTTGAATAAAAAATGAACGCGCGCGAACCCACGCGGCGAAAAAAAATTTTGAAAGTGGATTTAGCCGTGTACGCCGGGCTATGGGTCGCGCTGGTGCGCGGGCAGGTGACCGGCGTCGGGCAATCGTCGCGCGCGGCGCGCGCCGCCTCGCGCTATCAGCGACCGAAAGATGAGCCGGTGATTGTGTTTGTGAAAGAAAAGAACGCGCAAAAATGAATGGGCTACGTCATTGCGAGGAGCGGTTTTCCCTAGCACTTGCGTTACCGCTAGGGCAAGTGTGCGACGAAGCAATCGCCTTGCCGCGTGGGGATTGCTTCGCTCCTTTCAGTCGCTCGCAATGACGTGAGAATATGCAACTTCTCTCCACGATCCTCGCCTTTGTTCGCAAAGAAAACGCCGACGCGTATTTGGTCGGCGGTTTTGTGCGCGACCAATTCTTGGGACGAACGCCGGCGCGCGACATTGACCTCGCGATTGCCGGCAATGCCGTCGCGCTCGCGCGCGCATTTGCCGACGCGAACGGCGGCGCGTTTTATTTGATGGATGCAGAGCACGGCGTCGCGCGCGTGCTGTTCGATCAGGACTATGCGGACTTTGCGGATTTGCGCGGCGACCTCCACGCCGATCTCGCGACGCGCGATTTCACCGTGAACGCGCTGGCGCGGCGCTGCGATCTTCTCAGCGCGTCACCCGAACAACTGCCCAACCAATTGCGCGACCCGCGCGATTTGATTGACCCCTTTCGCGGGCTGGACGATTTGCGCGCGCGCAAAATTCGCGCCGTCTCGGACAGCGTGTTCCAAAAAGATCCGGTGCGTTTGCTCCGCGCGATTCGCCAAGCCGGCGAACTCGATTTCACATTGGAATCCGAAACTGAAACGCTGGTTTATCGCGACGCGGCTCTGCTCGCGCATGCGGTCGCGGAACGCGCGCGCGAAGAATGGATGAAATGTCTGTCTCTGCCGAATATGCTGTCGTTTCTCCAACGCTTGGAACGACTCGGCTTGCTCGCCGCGTTTCTGCCGGAAATCAGCGCGCTCAAAGGCGTGGCGCAATCGCCGCCGCACGAATTCGATGTGTACGAGCATGCTCTGCGCGTCGTCGCGGAATTGGAAAACATTCAAGCGGGCGGCTACACCAGCGTCGCGAACGGGGAATTTGTTTGGCAACTCCACTCGCATTTTTCGGAAACGCTCATCGGCGGGCACGCGCGCGCGGCGCTCTTGCGCTTTGCCGCGCTGTTGCATGATGTCGGCAAGCCGGCGACGCGCACGATCGGCGAGAACGGCAAGATTCATTTTTATCAGCACGAATTGCGCGGCGCGGAAATCGCGGCAAGCATTTTGCGGCGAATGCGTTTCAGCAATGCGGAAACCGAAATGATCACGCAAATCGTGCGGCATCATTTGCGTCCGCTTTGGCTCGCGGAGGGGCCGACCGTTTCGAATCGCGCGACGTACCGATATTTTCGCGCGACCGCTAAAGTGGGCGTGGATGTGTGCGCGTTGTCGCTCGCCGATCAGCGCGGCAAGCGATCATTGATTGACCACCCCGCCGATCTACACACGCGCGCGGTGATTCATCATTTGCTCGACCGCTATTATCACGCGCCGGAGATTGTCGTCGCGCCGCCGCGTTTGATTGACGGCAAAGCGTTGATGGAGGAATTGAAAATTGCACCCGGTAAACGCGTCGGCGAAATATTGGAAGCGATTCGCGAGGCGCAAGCAGAAGGCGAAGTGAAAACACGCGAGGACGCGCTCGCGCTGGCGCGGAAAATTCTAGCCGCAGGGGACACAAAGAAAAATTTCGACATTGCTGAACACAGACCCTAGCACCGACCGCTAGGGCAGGTGTAAACACAGATTTGGAAAATCAGTGTTTGTCAGTGTCCGATTAAGGGGGTCTGACGATGAACGCAGACGCGCTGAAATGGATTGACGCGCATCAAGACGAAATGCGCGCCGTGAATCGAAAAATTTGGGAACTTGCCGAGCCGCCGCTCAAAGAATTCAAGTCGAGCGCGACGCTGATGGAATGGCTGGAACGCCACGGATTCGAGATGCAAAAAAACGTCGCCGATTTGCCGACGGCATTCATCGCGCAGTACGGCGAAGGCAAGCCGGTGATTGGCATTCTGGCGGAATTCGACGCGTTGCCGGGAATGAGCCAGCAGGCGACGCCGGAAAAAATCGCGCGCGCGGGCGTGAATGCCGGGCATGCGTGCGGGCATTCGCTCTTCGGCACGGGCAGTACCGCCGCCGCGCTGGCGGTGAAAAATATTTTGGAAAAAAATAAAACGCGCGGCACGCTTCGCTTGTACGGCACGCCGGCGGAAGAAACCGGGCAAGGCAAAATGCTGATGGCGATGGCGGGCGCGTTCGAAGATGTGGACATTTTGTTGTCGTGGCACGCCGGCGCGGAAACGGCGACAACGTTCGAATACAGCAAAGCATTGGTTTCCGCGCGTTTCACTTTTCACGGCGTCGCCGCGCACGCAGCAGTTTCGCCGCACGACGGCAAAAGCGCGCTCGACGCGGTCGAGCTGATGAACATCGGCGTCAATTTTATGCGCGAGCACGTTAAAGAAGATACGCGGATGCATTACGTCATCACCGACGGCGGCGGTCAGCCGAACGTGGTGCCGCCGCGCGCGCAAGTATGGTATTACCTCCGCGCGAATAAATTTTTCGACGTGCATCGTTTGTTCGAGCGCGTCGTTAATATCGCGCGTGGCGCGGCGATGATGACGGACACGCGGATGGAGTACGAGATCGAATCGGAATCGCCGGAAGTATTGCCAAATCGCCCGCTCGCGGAAATCGTTCAGCGTCATCTCGAAAACATCGGCGCGCCGAAATTTTCTGCCGAAGAAAAGGCATTTGCCGCGCAGACGCAACGCGATTTGCCGGCGAAACCCGCGCAGGCATTATCGGAAATCGTCGAGCCGCTGGCGGAAAAGCCGACGCAAGGGACGTATTCGACCGATGTCGGCTGGGTCAGTTGGCTCGTGCCGACGATTGCGTTGACGACCGCGTGCTATTCGTCCGGCGCGCCCGGGCATTCGTGGCAAATTGTCGCATGCTCCGGCACGACGATTGGCGAAAAGGGAATGAGTGTCGCGGCGAAAGCATTGGCAAGCACCGCGTTGGATTTGTTGAATGACACGAATCTAATCGCGGCGGCGCGCGCGGATTTTGCAAAGCGCAAAGAAGGGATCGAGTTCAAGACGTTGATGGGGCAGAAGAGCGAATAGGCAAATGTCCATCATCCGCTTATTCGTACATTATTCGGATTGCGGAAATTCAACTTGCCTCTTTCCCCTACCTCAGTTATAATCGCCCTCGTTTGGTTGTTGGAGGATAATTAAATCATCATGCGCGAACGCAACTATACTCTACTCATCGTCATCATTTTTATCGCGCTCATCACCGGTTGGATTGATCAACCGAATAACCCCGGTCTGGATCTCGGTCCATTCAAACGCGATATTAGAGTTCACGAAGGATTGGATTTGCAAGGCGGCTTGCAAGTTTTGCTCGAAGCCGACGGGGATTGCCAATCTGTTCCCGAAGATTCGATGGTCGCGGCAAAAGCGATCGTCGAAAATCGTATCAACGGCTTGGGCGTTGCCGAGCCGGTGATTCAGCGGCAAGGCAAATGCCGCCTCATCGTCGAATTGCCCGGCATCAAAAATCCGGACGATGCAATTCGCACTTTCGGCGGCACTGGTTTATTGGAATTCGTTGACGCCGGCGACGGCGGATTGAACGAAGGGCAAAAAGTTTTAACGACCGGCATCGCCTCGGTCGTTATGCCCGGTCAACCGACACCCACATCGCTCCCCGCGACGGCAACGCCTTTGCCGACTCCAACGCTCGCGCCGGGCGCGACGATTACCGCGACAACGCCGATTTCACCAACGTATCGCACGGTATTGACCGGCAAAAATTTGCGAACCGCCAGCGTCGCGTTCAGCCAGACGACAAGTCAACCCTTTATTCAATTTTCTTTCGACGAGGACGGCGGGAAAATTTTTGGCGATTACACGAGCAAGAACGTCGGCAAATTTCTCGCGATCACGATGGACAAGACGGTGATTTCGTCGCCCGTGATTCGGAGCGCGATCACCGGCGGCAGTGGCATCATCGAAGGACGCTTTACGATTGAAGAAGCGAATCGGCTCGTCGTGCAATTGAAATACGGCGCGTTGCCGGTCCCGCTCAAGGTGATCGAATCGCGCGCGATTGGACCCACGCTCGGTCAAGATTCGGTGCAAAAGAGCATTACCGCCGGCGCCATTGGTTTGCTGGTCGTCATGCTGTTTATGCTGTTCTATTATCGCCTGCCGGGTTTGCTCGCAGACATCGCGCTCATCATTTATGCGATGATTGTATTTGCGATTTACAAATTCGGCATTCCGCCCTTTTTTCCCTTTGTCACGCTGACGCTTCCCGGCATCGCCGGCTTTATCTTGTCCGTCGGTTTGGCGGTAGATGCGAACATTTTGATTTTCGAGCGGATGAAAGAAGAATTGCGCGCGGGGCGTTCGCTCACGCTCGCGATTGAAACCGGCTTTGCGCGCGCGTGGCTTTCGATTCGGGATTCTAACTTTTCCACGCTCATCACCTGCGCGATTCTCTTTTGGTTCGGCACGAACTTTGGCGCGAGCATTGTCGCCGGGTTTGCGCTGACGCTTGCGATTGGCGTGGTGGCAAGCATGTTCACCGCGATTACGGTGACACGCACCTTTTTGCGTTTGGTGATTGATCTGGGCGTAACCGAAAATCTGTGGCTGTTTGGCGTGAGTCGGCGCGCGTCAGAGAAATAGAAATATATGTGCGACGCACCTCGCAGGTGCGTCGCACATTTGAATCTGGAGGCATTGCAGTGCTGGATATTGTCGGAAAACGTTATTGGTATTTTCTGCTCTCGCTCATCATTATCATTCCCGGTCTCGTCGCGATGGGCATTACGTGGTCGCAGACCGGCTTACCCTTTCGCCTCGCGATTGATTTCACCGGCGGCACGCTCTTGGAATTGAAATTTCCCAAAGCGCAAACGTTCAAGACCGATGAGGTCGTCAGGGTCTTTGGTGAATTCGGTTTCAGCGCGAACGAAGTCCACGTTCAGCCGGCGGGGAATGATTCGTTGATCATTCGGACGCGCGAATTAAAAGTAGATGATAAAGTCAAGATGCTGGACGCGTTGCGGAAAAGCATGGGCGATTTCGTCGAACAGCGCGCGGAATCGGTGGGACCCGCGGTCGGTCTCGAAGTGACGCAACGCGCCGCGATTGCCGTCGCGCTGGCTTCCGTCGCCATCTTGATTTACATTACGCTGGTATTTCGCCACGTGGCACAGCCATTCCGTTATGGTGTCTGCGCGATTATCGCGATGCTTCACGATGTTTTGGTGGTGTTGGGGACTGCGTCTCTGTTTGGGTTACTGTTCGGATGGGAAGTGGATGCGTTGTATTTGACCGCGCTCCTCACCGTCATTGGCTTTTCGGTTCACGACACGATTGTCGTCTTTGATCGCATCCGCGAAAATTCCGCGCGCTTGCGCGGCGTCGCGTTCGAGTCGGTTGTCAATCACAGCATTTTGCAGACACTCGACCGCTCCATCAATACGACGCTCACCGTGCTCTTTACGCTGGCCGCGTTGATTCTTTTTGGGGGTATCACGATTCGCCAATTTGTCTTGACGCTTTTCATCGGCATCGTGAGCGGGATGTATTCCTCCATCTTCAATGCCGCGCCGCTTTTGGTCGTGTGGGAAAATGGCGAAATCGGAAAATTTTTCCGCCGCCTGCGCGCGCGTCCCGCGACAACGTAGATTCGCTTACGTCATTGCGAACCGCCTTCAGGCGACGCGGCAATCTCTAAAGCGTAGCATGGGGATTGCTTCGCAAAGAACGCTCGCAATGACATCACGAACGAAACGAGCCACTCGATTTTTTTTCGAATGGCTCGTTTCGTTTCTCGTTATCTACTCTTGCCGCCTTTTTCGCTTTTGTCATCTTTGCGATTGTCGCCGCTTTTGCCCGGCGCGGCTGGCGTGCCTTTTGCGCTCGGAGTTTTTTCTTTCTCACGTTCGCTTTTGAGAATTTGTCCCAAGTTATTATCCACCTGTCCCATTGAAACGCCCAACTGCTTGGCGATTTCGCCCCAGCCCGCGCCGCTTTTCTTCAACGCGACGAGTTCCGATACCGATTTGCCGGTCATTTTTGCCAGCTCAAACGCGCGCGCTAATTCGCCATAGCCCAGCCCTTGCTCGCGCATTTGCTCGATCTGCCCCACGCTGACGCCATAATAGTTGGCTAATGCTAACGCGACTTGCTTATCTTCGAGCCCCGCGCTGGCTTTAGTTTTCTCGGCTTCCGGTGTTTTGGTTTTATCCACTTTGGTCGGCTTTACGCCGGGGCGGCTTTCGAAAACGATTTCCGCATTGCCATCCAGCGGCGGCGCGGCGGCGAGTGCGCTCCCCGCGCCGAAAGTCAAAAACAATGCCAATGCCAATGCTTTCATTCAAACCTCCTGTGAAAATAGGACGCGGACAAACGCGGACGAACGCGGAAAAACAAAAATCATCCACAGATCTTTCTCTGCGTTCTCTGCGCCTCTGCGGTTAGATCTTGATCCGATTATAGCGGGGCGCAGATTCAATCGCCATAGGAGAATCGTCCCGCGCAAATTTAAAGTAGGACTAGAAATCCGTTGACGCTCGCGGGTGGATGTGTTAAGATTGCCGCGAAAATTCAAGTGAAACTTGCCATCCTGATTTTTTTCATCACTGCAAGCGTTGTCAGCATTATCGCGTGCGCGCCGCGCGCGACGCCGACGCGCGCGCCCGCGACGTTGGCGTCGGCAACCCGAACGCCGACTATTGCGCCGACGCCATCACCGTTGCCAACTGAGCCCGCCGCCCCGAGCGCGACCGCCGCGCCCGCGATCACGCCGGCGCGTTTCACGTACGAAAAGAATCCGCGCGCAATCTTGATCGAAGCGGATATAGCTGGCGGCTTTGCGCCGACGCCGCGGAATTTGCACGTGCCGGCGTACCGGCTTTATGCCGATGGGCTGGTTGTTTTCGCCGGCGAGCGCGTCAGCCCGGTATCCGGTTTAGACGCTGTCGTCAAAACCGGTTTTATTTCCGAAGAAGAAATCCAAACGCTCTTGAATTATCTGAATCAAGCCGGATTTTTTGCGCTCGACCCGCATTATCAGCCTAAACCAACACCGACAGATCTTCCGACGTGGAGCGTCAGCGTTTATTTGAACAAAGCAAAAAGCGTGAGCGTGTATGCCGCCGGCTTTCCGGGCACGCCGCAAAATTTCAGCGAAGCATTCGCGCGCATCGTGCAAACGCTTCCGCGCGACGCGCAAACTTTTACGCCGAGCGACGGCTATTTGCAGACGACGCTCGCCGGCGCGCCGAGCGATTTCGGCGCGACAGTTCCCATCGGCGAATGGTCGAACGCGAGCGTCAAGCTCGCGGACGCGGGAGAGAGCATAGCGATCGGTGCGACGCACTACGCCGCGCTTGCCGCGCTGATGAGCCGGCAATATCCGAACACGCTCTTTCGCGAAGGCGAACGCGTTTATCGCGTCCGCTGGACACCCAACTTGCCGCGCGCGTTGCCGCTCACGGATTGGATCGGCGCGATTGCAAACGCGCCGCGCGAATTTGACGGGCGCGTGTTCGACCTCGTCGGCTATTTTCGCGGCGCGAATGTTTTGGGCGAAGTACAGGCGAGCGCGCCCAAGTCGCGCGCGGACTGGGTGATCGCGGACGCGTCCGGCGCGATGTATGTTGTCGGCGCGCCGCCGGCGGGTTGGGATTTAAATTCGCCGCGCGATGTGTGGAATGGAATTCGTTTGCGCGCGGCGGTCGTGTCCGTTCGCAACGGCACGAGTTACCTCGACGCGCGGCGCACGGAGAAAATCGCAATGACTATCGAACCGACCCCAACGGCTGTTCCAATCGCGAACGCGGACGCCGCGATCGCCGCGGTCAAGGCGCGTTATGCGGAAGCGGCAAAAATTAACAAAGCCAAAGCCGGCGTTATCGGCGGTTCAACCGACATTACCGTGATCGAGCGCGGCGACGGATGGGATCTCGTTTTTTGGCAAGGGTGGGACGATTGCCCGGCGGGTTGTATCAACCATCGCTATTATTATTTCTCGGTCAAGCAAGATGGACGCTTGCAAAAAATCGGCGAGTACGCGCGCGTACATAACGCCGCGACGAATTCATTCGATTCGACCGGCGCGCCGCAGTGGGGCGTGCCCAAACCCTAGGTAAAGGAAACAAATCCCATTGCATTCTTTTCAGATTCACCGGATAATCGCGCTAGTGGTGGCGGGGATATGGATAACCGGCTGTGCGGCAATTCAATCGCGCGGGATTGGGAACGCGCCCACCTCCACACCGGCAAATGATTTTCAGATTCACACGGTCAAAGAAGGCGAATCGCTCAGTCAGATTGCGATCAAATATCGCGTGACGGTCGAGCAGTTGATCGCGGTCAACCTCGACGCGTACCCCGCGCTCGCGCGCGATCCTTCTTTGATCGAGCCGGGCTGGGAATTGCGCGTGCCGGCGGCGAGCGGCGCGAATCGCGCGGGCGCGACCGTTCAGCCGCGCGCGGACTTGGCGGCGGCCGCGCAACAGATTATCGAAGGCATCAACACCGCGCGCGCGCAACGCGGCATCGCGCTCTTGCGCGCGCATTCGACGCTGGCGCGGATCGCCGGCGATCGCAGTCGCGATATGATTGCGCGGAATTATTTCAGCCATTCCGATCCGGCGACGGGACAAGAGCCGCTGTTGCGCTATTTGCAAGCGACCAAGTTTTCGTACAATCTCGCTGGCGAAAATATTGCCGAGATCAAAAACGAGTCCACGTGGGTGCCCGCTCCGTGGACTGTCGCGGCGCGTTATGACACCGCGGAACTCGCGGATCGTTTTGTACAAGATTGGCTCAAAAGCCCAGAGCATCGCGAAAATATTTTTCAACCGCGTTATCGGCGCACGGGCGTTGGCTTGGCAGTCAGTGAAGACGGAAAGCGAATTATGGTGAGCCAAGTATTCGCGGATTGAGATTTGGAGATACCGTATGCCCACACCGCGCGAATTGTCTAGTCATATTCTCGATCTGGTCGTCGAGCAAACTCGCGATCATCAGCAAATGCTGGCGGAAATTGCCACGCGGGTGGAACCGTTGTCGGAAGAATTGAGCCAGGTGTGGGCAAAAGTTTATCGCGAAGCCGCCGTGCGCGAACCCTTGCCGCCGGATGACGTGATCCACGCGATTCAAGCCGCCGCGGTGCAATTATTTTTTGGCGGGTTGCGCGCCGGCAATCTGCGCGATTATTATTCGAGTTTTGTAGAGTGGGGCAAGCAGATCGCGCATTCAGGGCTTGCCTTTGATCGCTTGGTGCAATTGGTGCGGGCGTATCAAAAGGGCGGCTTGCCTTTTTTGACGCGGGTTTATCCGCCGGGACCGACGCTGGAAATGGCGCTGGACGCGCTGGATAATTTGTACGGGGGGACGATCACCTTGCTCGCCGCGACGTACATCGAAGCCGCGCACGATCAATTGCTGACGAGCGCGCGCCTGCGCTCATTCGGACTGCTGGCGACTGGCGCGACGCATTCACTCAACAACGCGTTCGCGGCGATCCTCGGGCGCGCGCAACTTTTGGCGGAGCGGACACGCGACGAAGAATCGCGCGCAGAGTTGCAAGAAATTCAGCGCACGGCTTCCGCCGGCGCGCAAACGGTGCGGCGTTTGCAGGAATTCGCGCGTTCGTCGCGCGAGGAGCACTTTGTTGCGACGGATGTCAATCAAATGTTGCGCGATGCCGCCGAAATTACGCGCTCGTATTGGCGCGACCAGGCGGAATCCAATGGCGTTGTCATTGACGTCGTCAAAGATTTCGCCGATGTGCCGCCGGCACTGGCGCATCCGGCGGAATTGCGCGAGGTGTTTATCGAATTGATCTTGAACGCGATCGAGGCGATGCCGCAAGACGGATTGATTACACTTTCGACGGCGCGCAAAGGCGATCGCTTGATCATTTCGGTAACTGACACCGGCGAAGGAATGCCGGAGGCGACGCGGCGGCGCGTCTTCGATCCGTTTTTTACCACGAAAGGACCGACGCATGCCGGGCTCGGCTTGAGCATCGCCGCGCGCATCGTGTCGGAGCATTCCGGCACATTTGAAGTGGCAAGCCCAGCGGGACGCGGCACGACGTTCACGATCACTTTGCCGGTGCAGAACGTTGCAGTCGAAGAGCCGAAAAAAGTCAGTCTGCCGCCGGCGCAGTCGGCGAACATTCTCATTGTGGACGACGAGCCGACGATTCGCGATGTGATCGCCAAATTCCTGTCCTTTCGCGGGCATCATGTCATTGTCGCCAGTAGTGGCGCGGACGGCATCGCGCGATTCAAGGAAACCGCGTTTGATTTGGTCGTCACTGATTTGGGAATGCCGGGAATGTCCGGCTGGGATGTTGCGCGCGAAATCAAGAAACTGAAACCCAAAGCGCTCGTGGTCTTGATGACCGGCTGGTCGGCGGATTTGGATTCACGCAAGGTGAAAGAGAGCGGCGTGGATCGCGTCGTGCACAAGCCGTTTCAAGTGGACGATGTACTGGAGTTGGTGAGCGAGGCGGTCGCGTTGCGGGAGAAGATGTAAGTGGTAAATGGTAATTGGTAATTAAATGGAAAGACCAGTGGGCATTAACACCATCGCCATCCACGCCGGCGAAGCGCCTGACCCGGCGACCGGCGCGCTCGTGCCGCCTCTGCATCTGGCGAACACGTTTTTTCTCGGCAGTGCCGAAGACGGCGCGGCGATTTTCGCCAGCGAAAAAGCCGGCTATGTTTATTCGCGCTGGGGCAATCCGACGGTGGACGTTTTGCAGAAACGCGTCGCCGCGCTCGAAGGCGCGGATGCCGCGCTCGCGACCGCGAGCGGCATGGCGGCGATCTCGACGGCGATTCTTGGCGTCGCGCGCGCCGGCGATCACATCGTCGCGGCAAAAGCGATTTATCCGAGCACGTATCATCTCATGCAAATCGAATTGCGCGCGCTCGGCATCGCGACGACGTTTGTGGACGCGACCGACGCGCAAAATATCGCGCACGCGCTTCAGCCGAACACAAAACTCGTTTACCTTGAATCGCCCGGCAATCCGATTCTCGCGCTGTGTGATTTTGCGGCGGTTGCGCAGATCGCGCAAGACGCGAAAATTATTTCGATGACGGATAATACGTTTGCGACGCCGATCAATCAGCGTCCGCTCGAATTCGGCATTGATGTCGTCGTGCATAGCGCGACGAAATATTTCGGCGGGCACGGCGACGCGGTTGGCGGAGTGATCGCGGGCAGCCGCGAATTCATCAAGCACTGCGCGGATGAGCCGCTAAGATTTTTCGGCGGCATTCTCTCGCCGTTCAACGCGTATTTGATTTTGCGCGGCATTCAAACGTTGCCGTTACGAACGGAACGGCACAACGCGAACGCGCACGCGGTCGCGCAATTTTTGGAACAGCACCGCGCGGTGAAATGGGTTTCGTATCCGGGTCTGGCATCGCATCCGCAGAACGCGCTCGCGCAGAAGCAAATGCACGGGTTTGGCGGAATGGTTTGTTTTGAGTTGAAGGACGGCTTGCGCGCGGGCGCGCGGCTGATGAACGCGGTGAAATTGTGTTCGCTCGCGGTGAGTCTCGGAGATACGCGCACGCTGATCGTGCATCCGGCTTCGACGACGCACAGCGTGGTCTCGCGCGCGGAACGCGAAGCGCAAGGCGTCACGGATGGATTGGTGCGTTTATCGGTTGGGTTGGAGGACGTGGAAGATATTATCGCGGATTTGGAGAAAGGTTTGAAATGAATGTAGGGGCGACCCTTGCGGTCGCCCGCGCAGGTTTATTTTTGCCGGCGCAACAAATATGACAACACCGGCGGCGTGAGCATGGTCGTCAAAATAATCACGATCACGAGCATCGAAAAAATCGCGTCGGAGACGACGCCGAGCGATTTGCCGGTCGCCGCGAAAATCAAGCCGACCTCGCCGCGCGGAACCATTCCCCAACCGACGATCCATTTATTCGCGTTGCCCGCCGCAATCCCCGACACGATTTTGCCGACGAACGCGGCGACGGTGATGCCGAGCGCGGTCAGCACAATCGGCGCATCAAAAAACACGTCCACGCGCACGCTCATCCCGGTCAGCACAAAAAAAATCGGCACAAGAAAATGACCGAGCGGCGCGACGAGATGATCAATGTGCCGCTCGGCATGGCGATCCATCACGCTCAGCACGCGCGCTTTGATGCGCGGTTCGGCGTCGTCAATCGTTGCGCGCAAATCGTCTACGATGCGCGGGCTGTCGAATTCTCGAAAATGTACGGGATCGAGAATGATGCCGGCGGCAAACGCGCCGACAATCGCGGCAAGTCCGATTTGCTCCGCGAGATATGCCATCGCCAAACAAAAAACAATCGCGAGCGTGAACTTCATTCCTTCCGCGCTTTGAATCCGCGAAAAAAGCCGGTTGAGGCGCGGCGCGAGTCGGCGCCCCAAATAGAATGAGCCGGCGAGAAAGAGCGTTGCTTTCAGAACAATCAGCGCGACGCTCTCCGCATTCACCGAGCCGACCGTTGCAATCGCAGAGACAACGGCAAGAATGATCAGCCCCAAGACATCGTCAATTACCGCCGCGCCAATCACGATCTGCGCTTCGCGCGTTTGCAATTTTCCGAGATCGCGAAAAACGCGCGCGGTGATGCCGACCGATGTTGCGGTCAGTGTCGCGCCGAGAAATAAATACGCATTGATAGACAACCCGGGCAGGAGCGCGGGACCGACCACTATCGCGCCGAGCGCAAACGGCACGATCACGCCGATGCAGGCAACCAAAAACGCGCGCGCGCCGACGCGGCGTATTTCCTCCACATTCGTTTCCAGCCCGACTTGAAAAAGTAAAATCACGACGCCGAGTTGCGCGAGAAACGCGAGAATCGGATCGCGCTTGATGGTTTCGAATCCATCATAGCCGAGCAGGATAAGATTGCCGAGCAAAACCCCGACAAGCAATTCGCCGAGCACCGGCGGTTGCCCAATGCGCTCGACCAGACTGGCAAACTTGGCGGCAAGCAGTATGATGACGATCCAGAGCATCAACTGCGCGGCAGATGCGCCTCCTGCGCCACCGGCGGCAAACGCAGGAGGCGCGAAAAAAAACAAAAGAGTAATCAGGACAAGAAAAAATCGCTTTGGCATGGAAGACGAGACCTCGATATTTTCTGGATAATAACACAAACACCCGCGTGGCAAAAAATTCCGCGCGGGTGTTTTGCTTGAGGCGAGCTTATTTATTCCGCCGGCGGTTCGAGGGCGGCGGCTGATGCGGGACGCATTCGCCGGCGAATGGCTTGATATGCCGGCACGAAGAAGAGCGCGAGCGCAACGACCATCATCACCGCCGCGAGGGGGCGCGTAAAGAAAATGCCAAGCGACGCGTCGCTCATAATCAAACTCTGCCGCAATACTTTTTCGGTCGAATCGCCCAACACAATCGCGACGACGAGCGGTGCGAGCGGGTACTTTGCTTTTCTGAGCCAAAAGCCGATAAAGCCAAACAGAATCGCGACCCACACGTCGGTCATTGAATTTTGCAATGAGTACGCGCCGAGAATCGAAATGACGAGCACAAACGGCGTCATGATCGCAAAGGGGATGCGCATAATGGACGCGAGGAGCGGCACGCCGAGGATGCAAATGAGGAATGCCATCAACTGTCCGAGATAAATGCTCGCGACGAGTCCCCACACAAAATCCGGTTTCGTTTGGAACAACAACGGACCCGGCGTGAGTCCCCAAATGAACAAGCCCGCCATAATCACGGCGGCGGTCGGCGAACCGGGCACGCCGAGCGCAATCATCGGCAGAAGCGAACCGACGGCCGCCGCATCCGCCGCGGCTTGCGGCGCGATAATGCCGGAAATTTCGCCCTTGCCGAAATTCTCTTTGTTCTTGGAGTACGTACGCGCCATCCCGTACGCCAGCATTGACGCCGGCGTCGCGCCGGTGCCGGGCAGAACGCCGATCCAAAATCCGACGAGCGTCGTCGAGATCAAAAGCCATATTCGCTTGCGTAATTCGCCAAATGCTTCGACGACATCGCGCAAGCCCACTTTGGCGGCAAGCCCGGAAAATTTCAGCGTGCCGGCTTCTTCAGCGGAAAAAAGTATTTCGCCGATACCAAACAAGCCGATCGTCACCGGCACAAAGCCGATGCCGCTCAAGAGTTCGGTGCGCCCAAAGGTCAAACGCGGCGCGCTCGTGACGCTGTCGAATCCAACCGCCGCGAGCAAAAAGCCAAAGCCAATCATCACGATGCTCTTAATGGGCGAGCCGCTTTCCAGTCCGGTCAGCGTCGCGAAGGCGAGCATATAGACGGCGAACAATTCCGGCGGACCGAACGCCAGCGCGGCATCCGCGAGCGGAATTGCAAAGAACGTAAAGAGAATGGTGGCAATCAACGCGCCAACGAAAGACGCGAGAAAAGAGGATGAGAGCGCCAGCCCCGGCTTATTTTTATTTTTTGCGAGCGGATACCCGTCGAACAAAAGCGCGACGGTCCAGGGTTCGCCGGGGATGTTGAACAAAATCGTTGTGATGACGCCGCCGAACAACGCGCCCCAGTAAATCCCGGCAAGCAAAATGACCGCCGCGGTTGGCGCGATAAAAACAGTGACGGGCAAAAGAATCGCGACGCCGCTCGTGCCGCCCAAGCCGGGCAAAACGCCGATAATCAAACCAAGCGCGACGCCGACGAACAGCATAAAAAGATTGAAGGGTTCGAGCGCGACTTGAAAACCGAAGCCCAGATTGACGAGGGAGGCTTGCATCCCGCTCAATAGTCCGGTAAGAAACTCCATCAATACTCCTGATAACTCGCGTCATTGCGAGCCGCGTTTTTCGCGGCAAAGCAATCCCCTTGGTTTTCGGAGACATCTGCATTGCGCCAAACGCACGATAGTGCGTCATTGACGCCGTGCAAAGCGCGGCATGACGGTCGCACTATCGGGCGCAAGTGTTGCTTCGTCGCCCCGACGGGGCTTCTCGCAATGACGCGAGAAATTTTTCCTAAAATGGAAATCCGCGTGTGTAAAAAAGACTTTTTGGCAACGGCACGCGAAAGCCGACTTCGAACGCCAAATACAACGCGAGCGGCACGCTGATCGCGATCACCGCGCTCCAGATCACGCGATACTTGCCGATCCAACGCGCGAAAAAGCCCATCAGCCCCGCGCTCACGACGTAAAAGCCAAGCGGACTGATCAGTGCCGTACCGATGAGCATCGGCACGGCAACTTGCGCGAACGCGCGCGTGCCTTCGGGCGAACTGAAAAGCGGCTTGGCATTTTTCGCGCGCAACGTGAGGATGAGCACGGCGATGCCGGCAACGCCCATCATCGCCGCGCTCCAGAACGGATACCAACCCGAGTCGGGACCTTGCGTCGCCGTCCAGCCGGATTTGCGGAACGAATCGAAGCATGCAACTTCGGCGGCGATGATAATCGTAGTAGCTGTCGCGACCTCTTGTTTTTTCTGCAGGATTAGGAAGACCAGCAGAGCCAGAGTTGCCCCGCCCCAAAGCAAGTACCAGACGGTGTCGAAGAACGGTGATGTCCAGCCCGATCTCTTTAGTATTTCATAGACCGCATACGAGGCGAGGTCGAGAATCACCAAAGCGATGGTGATTGTAACTGGATTTCGTCCCATTTTAGGGCACCCAGCCAGCGGCTTTCATCACGCCCTCGTGCAACGTGTTGTACTCATCGAGGAACTTGGCAAAGTCCGCGCCAACGAGGAATTTGTTTTCAAGCACGTTCGTTTCGGCAAATGCTTTCCACTCGGTGGAGTCAAAGACTTTTCTAAAGGTCTGCGCGTGGAACGCGATTTCTTCCGGCTTTAAACCGGGAGGAGCCATCACCGAGCGCATAATAAAATACTCGATGCCAACATCCAGCCCTTGCGATTTACAGGTCGGCAAATCTTTGTACGGACCCGCTGCCGGAATCGCGTTCGCGAACGTGCAGATGGGACGTATTTTTCGCGGCGCCGCTTGATAGAGCGCCAGCCCTTCGCTCGGATTATTTACTGTCGCTTGCACTTGCTTGCCGGCAAGTGCGGCAGCCACCGCTCCACCCCCGGATTGCGGAACATAGCGGAAAGGTTTGGTGCCGCCTTTGGTCTGAATCAGGTTGAAGAGAATTTCGTCTTCTTGCTTCGCGCCAGTCCCCGAAACAGTAACGGCATCGGCTTTGGCGGCGGTGACGAAATCACCGGCGGTTTTCCACGGGCTGTCATCCGGCACCCAGAGGAAAAAGGGATCGAGCGCGAGGTTCGCAATCGGGGTGAAATCTTTGTACTGGAACGGCAGAGTGCCTTTTTGCGAGATCAAGGTTGTAAAGAAACTGTTCAACGTGATCATCACAAAATGCATATCGCCTTTTTTCTCAAAGACGTACTGGAAGGCGACTGCGCCGGCGCCGCCGTCTTTGTTGACCGGCAGGTACGATTGCGGCGAGAATTTGTTCTTTTCGATCACGCCCTGCATCGCGCGCGCATAAATGTCAGAGCCGCCTCCGGGGTTTGTGCTGATGACGAACTCGATTGGACGGCTCGGCGAAGCCGTCGCGACGGTCGGAGTCACCGGGGGCTTGGTGGGTTCCGCGACTTTGGTCTCGGCGGGCGCCGAGGTTACTTTCGGAGCCGCGGTGGGGGGCGCGGCTGTTGGCGCGGGCGTGGGAGCCGGCGCACACGCGGCTACGAGAGCCGCGAGAACGACGAATGCGTACACTGCTGACCATTTCATTTTTATCCTCCTTTGGATTTGGGATTGGTCAGGCGCGGGGCAAGCATCGCCCCATCTTTTTTTTATTCGTTACAATCGGCGCGAGACAAACAAAGGGATAACCGGTCGGTAAATTAACTGCCGAAGGGTTATCCCTCTATCGTACAAGACGTGCGTCATTCGGGAATCGGCTTTGTGATTTCACCAGCCAAATTCTAACGCGTTTGTATTTCCGTGTCAATAGGGGGTGATGATCAATTAAGTTTTCAAAACTCCCTTGAGCGGCGCGATGCCGGGAATTTCCCATTCGTCCCACATTTCGTTCACCATTTTTTGGATGTAATCCACATCCTCTTGGATGAGGTGCGCGAAACGCCCCTGTTTGCTCAAAAACTCTTTCACCGGCGTGCGTTTCTTTTTGCGTGCGTCGTGCGTATACGTCACGTTGCCTTCGATGATTTCGTACAGCGGATACAAGCCGGTTTCGATGCCGAGTTTTCCGATCTCTTGCGAATAGCGCGGGTGATAATCCCAGCCCTTGGGACAGGGATCGTACGTGTGGATGAACGTCGGTCCGCCGATCGTCAATGCTTTGCGCGTTTTGTTCAAAAAGTCCATCGGCGGATGTGTCGCGCACGCGGTCGCGACGTACTTGCACGTCGGATGACCGACCGCGAGCATCCCCGCGACATTCTTTTTCCAGCGCCGGTGCATAATGCGATGCTTTGTGCCGGGCGGCGTGAAAGTTGTTTGCGCGCCGTACGTCGTCAAGCCGGTCGCTTGAATGTCCGTGTTCGCGGCGGATTCGTTGTCGTACATGATAATGAGCAGATCGTAATCGGACTGCAACGCGCCGGAAATTCCGCCGATGCCCATATCGCCGCCGCCGAGATCGCCGCAAAACGCGATTGCATTAATTGGTTCGTCTTTGATCTTGCCTTTGCGTTTCAGCGCGCGCAATCCTGCCGCCATACCGACTGCCGATGCGCCGCTCGCGCCGAGTTGCGTGTGCATCCACGGCACAATCCACGGCGTCGTCATATACGACGTGTTCGCGACGTACATACACCCGGTCGCGCCGGTGACAATCGTGCGCGGACCCGCGGCTTTGATAAAGCCGCGCATCGTTGTCGCGGATTCGCACCCTTGGCAGGTGCGATGCCCGGATGTATAAAATTCTTCGAGCGGGATATTGTGAACGCCTTTGATTTTGTCGTAAACCATCATTTCTTGTGCCATTGTTGGCTCCTTTTATTCCCTCAGCCCTACCCACGTGACCGCGCCGTCGAGTTTTTCATTTGTCGCGGCTTGTTGCGTAATGCCGAACATCTTGATGCAATCGTCAATGGAAATGTCGCGGCCGCCCAGACCGCCGATAAAATTCGTAACCGCCGGGCGCGTCTTTGCCGGATATAAACACGAGCGAATATCGTGCATCAAAATGCCGCCATCATCCGGCGAGCCGTGCGCGAAATCGCGATCAATTACGCCGACCGCTTTGAATCGCTTTAACGAATCGCGCAATTCAACTGTTGGGAACGGACGGAACCAGCGCAAGCCGATGTACCCGACCTTTTGCCCTTTTTCGCGCATCCGTTTCACCGCCGTGCGCGCCGGCGCGGCAACGGCTCCAAGACCAATCAACACAACTTCCGCATCGTCGGTCATATATTCGGTAAAGTACGGGTTGGTGTAGCGTTCGCCAAAGATCGCGTTGAATTCTTGGTACGCTTCTTTGATCACTCCGCGCGCGCGCCGCGCCGCTTCCCAGTTTTGTCGGCGAATTTCCATGACCCAATCTTCGTTCGCCTGCGGCGCAATCGAAATCGGATTGTCTGGATGCAGGCGGCGTTCCGCCAGATCGTACGGCGGCAAGAATTTATTCACCGCGGCTTGTGCCGGCACCTTGACCATGTGTTGTGAGTGGGTCAAGAACGCGCCGTCCATCGCGAGCGCCATTGGCATGCGCACGCGTTTGTCTTCCGCGATGCGATAGCCGATCAACACATGCTCGAGCGCTTCTTGCGGCGTCGTCGCCCACATCAAGAGCCAGCCCATATCGCGCACCGCCATCGCATCGTTGTGCTCGACACCAAACGCGCCGGGATCATCGAGCGCGCGATTGCCGACGATATACAGCACCGGTAAACGATCGGTGGCGGTCACGACGAGCGCCTCCATCCCGTACATCCAACCCGTGCCACTACTGCCCGCGAACGCGCGCGCATTCACCGAACTGGCGTGCTTGACGATTTCGAATTGCGAGTGTTCGCTGTCGGCGATGATGTACTCGGCGTTCAACTGCCCGTCGGCGATAATTTTGGAAAGCGCGTCCATCACTTCTGTATACGGGCGAATGGGATACGCCGCGATCACATCCACGTCGGCAAGCCGCACCGCCTGCGCGACCGCTTGGCATCCATTTAACAATTCTTCCCGTTCATACACTTGATTTGTCTTGACCGGTTCTGCGACCATTACCATTTTCGGATCCCCTCCATTTAGGGTCTGGAAAAGAATAACTTCCCGATTGTCACCCTGAGCCGTTCTTGCGAAGGGTCTTGTTGCTCCAAAAGCGCACAAGATTCCCGTTGGAACAACAAGATTCTTCGTCGCAAATTCCGCTCCTCAGAATGACAGTGTGCGGAACTTGTTCTTTTACGAACTCTTACCGCTTCGAACCCGCGCGTTTTCCATCCAATGGAACAACGTCGCCTTGCACAAACTTCAAGCCAGTTCCGGTGATATGGGGATGGATGTAACGTCCCTTGCTCTTTTTCTTTTCCGCCCAATCGGTGTACTCGACGCGACCTTTTGTGTAATCCTGCCATGGGCTGGTTGTATCGTCTTCAAATTGCAATTCATCCACCATCACGATACATTCTTTCACTGGACAAACCTCCGCGCATTTGCCACAACCAACGCAATATTGATACGCGATGTCGTACAACCCATCCGATGTTGGATCAAAGCATTGGTCCGGGCATTCGAGCCAGCAAAGTGTACATTTGGTGCATAGGTCAAAGCGCACGACCGGTCGCTGAGTTTTCGTTGTGCCGCGTTTGAACATGCTGTTGCGCGATTGTCCGAGCGGTCCCATTTCGAAATGACGATTAACGGCGGGGACGACCGCGCCTTCGCTAAATTCGTTCCACTTGGGGAGAATGGGAACGACATGTTGCCACTTGACGCCCATTTCCGGCTTGATGATTTTTGTTTTTTCAAGCACTTCATCGTACGCTCTGCGCGCGGCTTGCGCGCGTTGTGGTTCGTTCGGATTTTTTTCGTTCAAATATTTTTCAACCGCCTCGATGCCGATGATGTCCGGATCCACCGCGGCAACCGCGCCGAGAGTTCGCTCATGGGTCAAATCGTCTTTGTTCACCCACAGACCGGCAAGATTCGCGTCGCCGTCAAATGTTGTGAGTTTCCACTCGTAGGGCTTGCTGCCGATGAATTTCAAGAGTTCAGCGTGATCGTGCTTTGAAACGACGAGGAGCGTACTGCCTTGAGAAACTTTTTCATTGATCGGACGGATTCCGTGCCAGCCCCACGGCTCAACGCCTTTACACATCGTGTCATCGAGAACGACGGAGAGATCGCATTGATCAATGTCTAGTTTCGCGCCGGCTTCGGCTTCCAGTTCCTCTTCCGGCAGATCGGGTGTAATAAACGCAAAATATTTGCAAGGGATGCCGTTGCGTTCCGGCGCATCGCTGTAGCGACCATTGGACATTCCGACACGCCCCATGCGCGAAGCGATGATGACAATGTCACTGCCAATTTTCTTGGCAAGGTTTTTTTGAAAGATGCCGCGATAGTTGATCTCGACGCGTTTGATCACAATTTTCCTCCTGAGGGTTCTGGGACTCGAAATTCAATATGCAGCGGGTCCCATTCTGATTCTGATTCCGTAAGCGAAATGTCCACTCCGCGCACGTGTTCGATCATCGCGCGTTGCGCCGCGTGCGGCGAATGCTCCGTGACCGCGCGCAGAATTTGTTGATGCGACGTGAGCGAATGGCGCACGCGTTGCGGCGATTGCAAATGCGCGTCGCGGCTCGGCGCGAGAATCTCGATGAGCGCGTTGCCTAAACGGATGAGCGCGCGATTATGCGTCGCGCGCGCGAGCGTGGAATGAAAACGCGTATCGGCGTCCGCGCCGGATTTACCGCCGGCGATTTGCTTTTCTTGTTGGCGCAATATTTTTCCGAGCGCGGCAATATCGAGCGCCGACGCGCGCAACGCCGCGAGCGATGCGATCGCGGGATCAATGATCATACGCAGTTCAAAAATATCTTGGAGCGCGAGTTGCTTGAGCGTTTGAACCAGCGCTTCCGCGCTTTTTTCCACGATGAAGGTGCCGGAACCGGGGCGGCTGATGACGAGGGATTGCAATTCCATCACGCGCAACGCCTCGCGCACGGTCGCGCGGCTCACTTTGAGCCGCGTCGCGAGTTGTCGTTCGGGGGGCAGGCGGTCGCCGGGTTTGAATTTTCCTTCCCGAATCCATTCCGCCAATTGAACCATCACCTCTTCGTAGAGGCGGATGTTTTTATTTTTTCGCTTCGTTGCGATAATACGGTTTGGCATAGTGCGAAAATTGGTCAGACCAATTTTGCAGGGCGAGTATAACTATTTTTGCGCGGCTGTCAAACTGAACAAAAAGACCCGAAGAGTCGTAAAACTCTTCGGGTGGATGTACTCACCCACTTTGGCATTTCGAGCCCTTCGACTGCGCTCAGCGAAAACTCCGTGAGAAATCTCTTGACTCCACAAGCGAGACACCTGCACTGCAACGGACGCAGGGCGGTGCAAGTGTTTCTCGTCGTGATCCTTCGCTTCGCTCAGGACGCTCCTCGAAATGACAGATTGTGCGCGCAGGTTTGTCAAGCGCGCGTCGGCATGGTTAAAAACCGACGCCGATTACGCAGGAAACCCGCAAAGCAGGCTTTGCGCGATTCGTGCCGTCGGTTTTTAACGATGGCACAAGTCACTCCAGCCACGCGACTTTGTGGTAAATCCTTTTGACCGGGATTTCGCAGGCGAGCGATTCAAACCGCGCGACGGCGTTCAAGTTATCGTACGTCTCGATCGTCCACTTGTCGCCGGCGCGGCGATAACATTCGATGCGCGCGGATTCGGATTCGATCGTCACGTACTCTTGCAAGCTGGGAATCTGTTTGTAAAAATTGAATTTCGCGCCGCGATCATAATCGCGCGTAGATTCGGACAAGACCTCCACAATCAAGATCGGATTCGTCACTGTATCTTTACGCCGCTCGACGAATTGAATCTTGCCGCAAATCACCATTACATCGGGATACGTGTACAAGCCGTTGGGCTGAACGAGCAGGCGGACGTCGCTGTTAAACACGTGGCACGGTTTCGGGTCTAGCATCTGCCGGAGTTCGGCGGCGCAACTCACTGCAATTTTACTATGATCGGCTGTTCCTCCTGACATCGCGAATATCTCGCCATTGTAGTATTCGCTCTTGTACTCCGCCGCTTCTTCCATCGCCAAGTATTCGGCTTGTGTGAACTTGCTCTTCAACGGTCGTAACATTACGCCTCCTCTCGCGCGGGATTATAGCATTCGCTTCAACGCGCT
>Ga0247727_10003273_pt1 | contig 35983 bp, 35 predicted proteins | sample WisWelCaveWW1625_FD_202498 | JGI IMG/M metagenome (GOLD analysis project Ga0247727, IMG submission 202498) | Biofilm microbial communities from Wishing Well Cave, Virginia, United States - WW16-25 | ecosystem: Environmental > Aquatic > Deep subsurface > Groundwater > Cave microbial mat | place...
CCCTGCCAGTCGGCTGGACGGCCGCTGCCGGGAGATGAGGCTTTGCGGCCTTCAGCCTGGTGGAGGAAAGTCCGGGCTCCAGGGATCAACGGTGGCGGCTAACGGCCGCCGGGGGCGACCCCAGGGAAAGTGCCACAGAAAGCAAACCGCCGGCGTGGGGCGACCCATGCCCGGCAAGGGTGAAAAGGTGCGGTAAGAGCGCACCGCGCGTCCGGCAACGGAGGCGGCATGGCAAACCCCACCGGGAGCAAAACCGAATAGGGGCGGCATGGGCGCAGCGCGCAAGCGTTGCGTCCGGGCGTGATCCAGGCTCGCCGCCCGGGTAGGTTGCTCGAGGCGCGGAGCAATTCGCGCCCCAGATGAATGGCCGTCGCGGAGGGAAACCTCCAGACAGAACCCGGCTTACAGGCCGGCTGGCATATCGCCTCGGGGAAGGGCGAAGGGTGGCTGCATCGGTGACAGTTCCGCTCTGGATGGCGGTGGCCGTTGCGATCTTGGCCACCATCGCCATCATCGACCGGCTGTTCGCGCCGGCGCTCGGGTGGTGGATGCGGCGGCGGGTCAACCGGGCCATCGACGAGCTCAACCAGCGGCTCAAGCTCAAGATCCCGCCCTTCAAGCTCGCCCGCCGGCGCCGGCTGATCGAGCAGCTGATGTTCGACCCCGACGTGCTCAAGGCGGTGGAGGACGAGGCCAAGGCGCGCGACGAGCCCAAGAGCGTGACCTTCGCGCGGGCCCGCCGCTACGCCAAGGAGATCGTACCGGCCTTCTCGGCCTACACCTACTTCCGGGTCGGCTCGGCGTTGGCACGGCGCATCTCGACCGCGCTCTATCGCGTGCGGCTCGGCGCCTTCGACGAGCAGGCGCTCTATCAGGTGCCGCCCGACGCCTCGGTGGTGTTCGTCATCAATCATCGCTCCAACATGGACTATGTGCTCGTCACCTATCTGGTGTCGGAGAGCTCGGCACTCAGCTACGCCGTGGGCGAATGGGCGCGCGTGTGGATGCTGCAGGGCCTGATCCGGGCCATGGGCGGCTATTTCGTGCGCCGCGACAGCTCCAACCCCCTCTACCGCAAGGTGCTCGCCCGCTATGTGCACATGGCGACCGCCTCCGGCGTGGCCCAGGCCGTGTTCCCCGAGGGCGGCCTCACCCGCGACGGCTCCCTGCGGCCGCCGAAATTGGGGTTGCTCAGCTACATGGTGTCGGGCTTCGACCCGAACGGCGCGCGCGACATCGTGTTCGTGCCGGTTGGGCTCAACTACGACCGCGTGCTGGAGGACCGCATCCTGACGGCGGCGGCCGCCACGCCCAAGGGCGAGCGCCCGCGCTTTGCCTTCAACCCGGCCGTCCTGACGGGCTTCCTTGCCAAGAGCCTGTGGCAGCGCGTGCGCGGTACCTGGCACCGCTACGGCTATGCCTGCGTTAGCTTCGGGGCGCCGATGTCGCTGCGCGCCTACGTGGCCGCGCGCAGCATCGACTTCCGCGCGCTCCCCGAGGCACAACGCTTTGCCGAGATCGAGCGCCTCGGCCAAAAGCTGATGGAGGCGGTCGGTCGCGTGGTGCCGGCGCTCCCCGTTTCGCTGGTGGCGAGCGCCATCCTGGGCGCCGAGCGCGGGCTGTCGAGCCTGGAGCTCAAGGGCGCGGTGTTCGACCTGATGCGGCGGCTCAAGGCCGCCGGCGCCCACGTCCACATCCCCCGCCAGGACCAGGAATACGCGGTGGACGTGGGGCTGCGGATGCTGATGCTGCGCCACCTGGTGCTGGCCGAGGAGGGCGTCTATCGGCCGAACCCGCAAGAGACGGCGCTGCTCGCCTTCTATGCCAACGCCATCGCCCACCTGCTCGCCCCGGCCGCAGCGAGCGCGCCGACCGCCGAAGCGGTATCGCAGTAGGGGTCAGCCAACGGCCGCAGCGGGCGGGGAGCCTGCCTGCCGCGAGAGGCCAGCCAGGTAGGTGGCGACCAGGTCGTCGATCAGGCGGTTGGCGGTCTCGGTGGTGATGATCGAGAGCTTATCGGCCGTGGACAGCGACGTGATGCCGTGCACGCCGGCCCACAGCACGCGGGCGGCACGTTGGCGATCGGCTTCGCGGCCGGGCGGGAACAGCGGCGCCAGGGCCTCCTCGACGCGACCCATCAGGCCTTCGAGCTTCTGCTGATACCAGGCGGGCAGGTCGGTGCCGGCCGGCATGTGGTGCTCAAACAGCAGGTTCCAAAGCCTCGGCTTCTCGTGCGTGAAGGCGAGATAGGCCTGCGCCAGCCTGGCCACCCGCCCGCCCGTGCCGCCGTCCTGCAGAACGCCGCACAACCGCCTGTCGAGCGCCTCGAGCACGCGGGCTTCGACGTGGAGGACCACATCATCGAGGTTATGGAACATGTTGTAGATGGTGCCCGGTGAGTACTCGATGCGCCGCGCGATTTCGCGCGCAGACAGGCCGGCAAGTCCTTGGGCTTCGATAATCTCCTGCGCAGCACTGAGAATCAGCTCGCGCAGCTGCTGTGGCGTGTGCGTCGATCGGCGTCCCATGGCCTTCCTGGCGTGCCCGTACCCCTCAGACGTCAAAACATGCCAGCATAGGTGGAAATCGGGCGGTTGAGCAAACACAACTGGTGATTGATGACACGAATGTGCAGGCGGCGGACAATGGCCGCCGGCCCGGAGGCACGCGGTTCGACCGGCGCCCGCTGTCGAGGGGCCCGCTCTCGAAAGGAATGGCGCCCGGCGCGTCAGAAGGTCGGGGACGGGCAGGGCGTGTTGTTGGACTGCAAGAGCATGGCCGCCTGCGAGCGCGGCTTCAGGTAGATCGTGTCGGAGAGCGTGTACGTGCCGGACCCGTTGTTCGTGCCCCTCTTCATGAAGTAGTCGAAGATCAGGGGCTTGTAGAGGTAGGTCACCTCGGCCACGACCACGCTGTCGTTGGTCGTCACCAGGTTCGACGGCAGCGTGTAAGTGGTGTTGGTGCAATTGCAGGCCTGCGACTGGCCGGTGCCGGAGTAGGTGCAGATCCAGGACTGCTTGGCGTTCGCGGCGTCGGACGGCGAGGAGGTGACGTTGCGCAGGACGATCTGCATCGGGGCCTGGCTGTAGGGCACCATGACGTAGCCGCCGACCCGCATGATGTCGCCGATCTCGGTCTGGGAGATCTGCGTGTCCGCGCGTGCGACGAGGTCGGCGGTGGAGCTTGCCACCTGGTTGACGCGCCGATCCACGGTGATGACCTGGCTCATCTCGACGGCACCGATGAACATCACCGCCATGATCGGCACGATGAAGGCGAACTCGATGGCGGCCACGCCCTCGCAGCTGTCCCGGCAACGGCCGAAGAAGTGGCGGGCGCGGGTCACGGTGGTCTCTATCGACTGGCGTAGCATGTCAGCTCTCGGTTTGCACAAATTCTGACCGGCGCGGCGCCGAACCTCAGTAGGGCTCGGCGCGGAAGGCGACGGAGGCCTGCATCAGCAGCGAGCCGTCGGCCAGGTTGCCGAGCCTGATGAAGGGGAGCTTGCCGCCGAACTCCCAGGGATAGCAGACGGTGACGAGCACGACGGAGCTGGTGCCGCCGGTATCGAAGGTGGCGGCGGCCTCGTCCATGATGACGCCGTTGGTGGCACACTGCGGCTCGGCGATGCCGCCGAAGCTGGCGTTGCTCTGGACGATGACGATGGCCTTGCCGTCGCAGTCGATGAAGCCGGGCACCTTGGCGCACAAGGTTTTCTTGAACGCCTTCTTCCGGTCCTCCGTGGTCTGCGCCTGGCTGTAGGCGCCTTGCGACTGCTGCACCTGGCCCGTGCGCAGGGCACGCGAGGTCTGCCAGACCGCGTTCTCGAGCGTGAAGTTGACGAAGAAATAGAGACAGACCGACATGATGCCGAACAACAGCATCAGGAACGGCAGCGCGACGAACCCGAACTCGATCGACGTATTGCCGGCGTCATTCCGACCCCAGCGCCGCATCCATGCCAGCGTCCGCCGCACGCAGTGTGTTCGCCGCAGCACCATGTCTCGCCATCCCCACGCTTTACACTCTGGGATGAGACACTATGCACCTGCAGTGCTGAACAGCTCGTAAACTGCGGCTGACGCTCCCCGTTGTCGGTTAACGGATGGACCGCGTCCTGGCGCGGACTTGCCTGCGGTTCGGACCGAGCCAGGGTCGCTATTGATTGCCGCCCTGCGGACCCGAGTCGGCAGCACGCTCGGAGAAGCCGACCTTCTTTTGCGACGAGGCGGTAATGGAGTCGAAGTACTTCGACTCGTCGCCGATGGTGATCGACGGGTTGCACTGCGGCGTGCAGTTGTAGGACTGGCGCTCCGTGCCGCGCTGCAGGTTGACGACCTTGGCCTCGTCGCGCTTCACCAGGACGCGGCGTTCCTCGATCACATTGCGATCGGCGTCCAGGACGATCATGTTGGTGATGCCGAAGGTCTTGCCGGTGACCACCAGCAAATTGCCGGACTGCACCGAGATGTCGGCGATGGCGGGATTGCCGATGATGATGTCCGTTGCCGGGCGCGACAGGCGAACGAGCTGGGACTGATCGTACTTGACGATGAGATCGTCCTTGGCGGTTGCGTCCTGCGCTTTGGCCGGGGCGACCACGATGATGGCTGCGGCGCTGGCGATGATGGCCAGGGCTAGGGCCCGGCCGAACGATGCCTTCGCGGAGAGGTGGCAGGTCATACGGGCCGTCCTTGTGTGCGAATAATCCGTGAATACGATTTGTCCGCCGAAATGGTGAAGGAACTGCAAACGCCATGGCTGCCGGCGCGGGCTGCGGCTCAGGCGCGCCGTCGCGGCCGCGCTCAATACCGCGGCAGCAAAGAATCGCCGATGTACTTTGTTGTGGGACGTGCCGCTGGTGTTGCAAGCCGACCTCATCGAGCCGGGCCGCCACCTCCACAGTTGTTCTCAAAGCTTTCGCGGGGCAAGGAATGGTTACCCTCCAGAGTAAATGCGGATTAACCAATTAATATCTAGAGATTGCCACGCATATCCGAACTTACATCTGAAGTTTTATTCAGAATTTCACGAGCAAATATTGGCTTCATCCATTATTCAACATGCGCCGAAACTCATAAATCCTCGGACAGACGGGCCGTTCGCCACCAGTTCTTTTAACTCGACTTTAATTGGGGGTGTGTATCGTTCCCGATAGTTCAACCGCGCGGGGCTGGTCCCTAAGGGTGAACTAGTCCGCGCAGTAAGCGCTAGCTTTGAGTGGGAGAATGTCATGAAGAACTTCGTTGCGCGTTTCGTGAAGGACGAGTCGGGTGCGACCGCCATCGAGTATGGTCTGATCGCCGCCCTCATCGCGGTTGGCATCATCACCGCCGCCCGCCTGCTGGGCTCGCAGATCTCCTCGACCTTCAACACGGTCCGCACCGAGATGCAGAACTCGTAAGCTGCCGCTCGTCGGTGGCTCCGAGTGACTCGGAAGCGAATCAGCTCCGAGGCCGCCTGCTCACGGCAGGCGGCCTCGTGCTGTTCCAGGCCTGGCAGGCCTTAACCCGGCGTTGAGGATCCGCGCCTAGCGTAGGCTGGGGACCCGGCCGCCGGGACCACGCCATCGGCGTCGTTGGGATTTTGCGCTGTGTTCGAGCTTGCCATTCTGACCGTGCTGCCGGGAGCTGTGGCCTTTGCCGCAGCCATGGACCTTTTCACCATGACCATCCCCAACCGCATCGCTGCGGTCATGGTCGTTGCCTTCTTCCCGCTCGCAGCCCTGGCCGGACTGGGTTTTTCCGACATGGCCTGGCATGTGGCGGCCGGCCTGCTCATGCTCGGCATCGGCATCCTGTTGTTCATCCCGGGCTGGTTTGGGGGTGGCGACGCCAAGCTGATGGCGGCGATCGCGCTCTGGGTCGGGTTCGAAAGCCTGTTCCCCTACGTCTTGTACGTGGCGCTGACAGGCGGCTTCATCGCCTCGGCATTTGCGGCCGTGCGCGCGGTGCCGCTGCCGCGCATCTTCCTCGGCCAGCCCTGGGCCCTGCGCCTGCACCGGCACGAGGCGGGCATACCGTACGGCCTGGCGCTCGCCGCCGGCGCCCTGCTCGTTTACCCGCAGACCATCTGGTTCTCCAGCGTCGCCCACTGAGGCACGTTCGACACAGCTCTTTACCGAGCCTTCACCCGCCTATGAAGTAATGGGGCCTGCGTACCGAATTGCGGCGTGGGTTAACCACCCATTGACGTTTGTCGCGCAGTGTTTCGCCGGGGTGGGGTTCGATTTTGTCCTCGGGCGAAAGGGCGGATGCGCAATGAAACGAGCGCAATTGCTGGGTGTGGCCATTGCTGGCGTATGCGGGATCGGCGCGTTTTTCGGCGTCATGAGCCTCGTCAACAAGCCGGCGCAGGTGGTCAGGGAAGAGGTTACGACCAACGTCACCCAGGTGCTGGTGGCGCGCAACGACATCGGCCTCGGCCAGATCACAACGCCTGAGAACTTTCGCTGGCAGGACTGGCCGCAGAGCGCGGTGAGCCCGGCCTACGTCCAGCGAACGACCCGTCCCAACGCCATCAAGGACCTGGCCGGCTCCGTCGCCCGTGCACCCATGCTGCCGGGTGAGCCGGTCACCAGCAACAAGCTTGTCCGCGCCGGCGAAGGCGGTGTGCTGGCGGCGATCCTGCCGTCCGGCATGCGCGCCATCTCGACCCGCATCAAGGAGGAGACCGGCGTCGGCCGGCTCATTCTTCCCAACGACCACGTCGATGTGATCCTGACCCAGCGCCGCCGCGGCCGCGCCGGCGGCGACGAGTTCGTCTCCGACACGCTCTTCCGCAACATACGGGTGCTCGCCATCGGCCAGATCATCGAGGCGCGCGACGGCAAGAAGCTCGCCGAGGGCAATACCGCCACGCTGGAACTGACCCCGACTCAGACCGAGGAGCTCGCGCTGGCCAACGCCAAGGGCGAGATCTCGCTCGCCCTGCGCAGCATCGCAGACATCCGGCAGGAGGAAGAGCCAGCCTCGAGCAAGCAGACGCGTCCAAACTCTATCAAGGTGCTTCGGTACGGCGTGAAGACCCGTGCGTATGGCGTCAACTGAGTCTGAGTCCATTCAACCAGACCGGCAAGAAGGTTGGCAAACCATGCGACTGAACTACAGGGGGATGGCCAGCGCGCTGCTGCTTGCGGTCATCGGTTTCGGGCCGGCAACGCCCGCCGCGATTGCTGCCGATCGTGCCTCCGACCGGGGCGAGGTGCAGCATTCGGTCATGCATATCCCGGCCAAGGCCAATTTTCCGATCTCCAGGAAGGTCGACCTCGGCAAGGGCAAGTCGATCCTGCTGCAGTTCCCCTTCGAGCTGAAGGACGTGCTGGTCTCGGACCCCGAGACGGTCGACGCCGTAGTCCAGTCCTCCAACCGCGTGTTCCTCATCGCCAAGAAGGTCGGCCTCGCCAACGCCTTCTTCTTCAACACGCAAGGGCAGCAGGTCCTCACCGTTGAGATCGTCATCGGCTCCGACCTGTCGACCCTGGATGACCTGCTCCGGCGATTGATCCCGGGCTCACGGGTGAAGTCGGAGCTCGCGGGCGGTGCCATCATCCTCACCGGCACCGTACGCAACCCAATCGACGCCAAGCGCGCCAACGACATCGCCGTCCAGTTCGCCCAGGCCAACATCAACCAGCTCGGCCCCACCTATACGAGCACGACCAACACGGCCACCGGCGAGAACGTCCAAGGCCAAGCGCACGTGCAGGGCGGCCAGATCCAGCAGCAGGCCAGCAGGCAGCAAGACAAAATGGTCATCAACCTTCTCGTCGTGGAGGGCGAGGAGCAGGTGATGCTCAAGGTCACCGTGGCCGAGGTGCAGCGGTCGATCCTGAAGCAATTCGGCGTCAACATCGGCGCCATTCTCGCCTCCGGCAACTTCACCACGGCGCTGCTGACCGAGAACGCGCTGCCGCTGACGGCCGCTGCCGGCCTCGGCAAGCTGCCGCTCCCCGGCATCGGCACGGCCGCGCTCGATCCCACCACCGGCCCGACGTGCGCAACATCGGGCGTGCTCTGCAACTGGAACTCGGGGCCCAGCGCCGGCAACACGTTCGGCAACTCGGGCGTCAGCAACGCCTTTTCCGGCGGCAACTCCCGCGTCGCCAGCGCCATCCGCGCGCTCGAGCGCAATGGCCTCATCCGCACGCTCGCCGAGCCGAACCTGACCGCCGTATCGGGCGAGACGGCGAAGTTCCTGGCGGGCGGCGAATATCCAATTCCCGTGGTCGACAGCATCGGCAAGCTTTCGGTCACGTTCAAGGAGTTCGGCGTCGGCCTCGCCTTCACGCCGGTGGTGATGTCCGAGGGGCGCATTAGCCTCAGGATCGAGACCGAGGTGAGCGAGCTTACGACCGAGGGTGCCGTGGTGCTGTCGGGCATCAGCATTCCGGCGCTCAAGAAGCGTCAGGCCAAGTCGACGGTGGAGCTGCCCTCGGGCGGATCGCTGGCGATCGCCGGCCTGATCTCCGACTCGACGCGTCAAAACATCGACGGCTTCCCCGGCCTCAAGGACGTGCCGGTGCTCGGCACGCTCTTCCGCAGCCGCGACTTCGTCAAGCAGGAGACCGAGCTCGTCGTCATCGTCACCCCCTACCTCGTGCGACCCACCGCGCGCCGGAATCTCGCCCGGCCCGATGACGGCCTGGCTCCGGCATCCGATCTCAAAGCCAACCTGCTCGGCCATCTCAACCGCATCTACGGCAAGGGCAAGGAACTGCCGCCGGGCGGCTTGAAGGGCGACTACGGTTTCATCGTCGAATAGCCGGACCTGCTGGAGGATACTATGAGAACTCCGATCACGCCTCGCACCGCAGCCGGCTTCAGGCCGATGGCAACGAAGCTGGTGGCCGCCTCGCTGCTCGCCGCCGCCCTCGCTGGATGCAAGACCTTGGAGGAGCCCGGGGCCCACGTCGCCGGCTTCACCATCATCGACCCCTCGCAGCGGCACCCGATCATGGTGTCGCAACAGCCCTCGAGCATGAGCGTGCGGGTGGCGCGCGGCTCGCAAGGGCTCACGCCCGCGCAGCAGGCGAAGGTGGCCGCGTTCCTGGAGCGCTACCGCGCTTCGGATGCCGGCAACAGCAAGCTCGTGATCTCGGTGCCGAGCGGGACCGCCAACGAGACCGCCGCCGTGCGCGCCGTCGGCGGCATGCGCCGGCTCATCAACGACCACGGCTTCTCGGACGCCAGCATCGTCGTCGAGCCTTATGGCGCCCGCGATCCGGCGGCGCCGATCCAGCTCTCGTACCTGCGCTTTGTGGCCGAAGGTCCCGAGTGCGGCCGCTGGACCGCCAACCTGGCCACCGACTACCGCAATCTGCCGCATGCCAATTTCGGCTGCGCCCAGCAGCACAATCTTGCCGCCCAGGTCGCCAATCCCGCCGACCTGCTCGGTCCGCGCACCGCGACCCCTTCCGACCAGGAGCGCCGGGGCGTGATCATGGAGAAGTACGCGAAGGGTAAGCCGACCGGGGCTGAGAAGGGCGCCGACGAGAGTGCGACGGTCAAGGGCGCCAACTAGCCGAGGTACAAGATGAACAAGCAGGCCTTTTCCATCGCCGAAGAGGACGCCCAGAGCCGCGAGCTGGTGCCGGCCGGGACTGATATGCCCGGCGAGCTGCCGGCGCACGTCAAGGCGCGGCCGATACCGCGCATCTCGATCCAGGCGTTCTGCGAGGACGCCTCCACGGCCGAGGTGCTGCAGGCGGCGACCGCCGACCGCAGGCTCTCCAAGTCGCACTTCAGCGTGCACATGGGCGGCGCCATCGCGGCCGTGGCGCACTATCACGAGAGCCCGACGCCGAACCTGATCATCGTCGAGACCAACCTGCCACGCGCGCAGATGCTGGGCGAGCTCGACCGCCTCGCCCAATGCTGCGATGCCGGCACCAAGGTCGTGGTGATCGGCCGCGCCAACGACGTGCTGCTCTACCGCGAGTTGCTGAAGCGCGGGGTGAGCGAATACCTCATCGCGCCCATCACGCCGCTGCAGCTGATCGAGAGCCTGTCCAACCTCTACAACAACCCCGACACCGATCCGGTCGGCAACGTCATCGCCTTCATCGGCGCCAAGGGCGGCGTGGGCTCGAGCACGGTCTGCCACAACACCGCCTGGGCCATGTCGGAGATCCTCAAGTCGAACGTCGTGGTCGCCGACCTCGACCTCGCCTTCGGCACCACCGGCCTCGACTTCAACCAGGACCCGGTGCAGGGCATCGCCGAGGCGCTGCAGAGCCCGGAGCGGCTCGACGAAGTACTGCTCGACCGGCTGCTGACCAAGTGCTCGGAGCACTTGAGCATCTTTGCCGCGCCCGTGGTCCTCGACCGCGACTACGAGATCTCGGCCGACGCCTGCGACCTGGTGCTCGATGTCGTGCGCCAGAACGTGCCCTACGTGGCGGTCGACCTGCCCCACGTCTGGACGCCCTGGGTGAAGCGGGTGCTGCTACAGGCCGACGAGGTCGTCGTCACTGCCGTGCCCGACCTCGCCAACCTGCGCAACGCCAAGAACCTGATCGACCTGTTGAAGCAGAACCGCGTCAACGACGCCCACCCTTACCTGGTCATCAACATGGCCAAGACGCCGAAGCGCCCCGAGATCTCCGCCAAGGAGTTCTCCGTCGCCCTCGACCTGACCTTGGCGCAGGTGATCGACTTCGACAGCGAGACCTTCGGCCTCGCCTCCAACAACGGCCAGATGATCGAGGAGTTCGCCGGCAAGGCCAAGTCGGCGGCGCAATTCCGCGAACTGGCGATGGCGCTCGCCCATCGCAAGGAGCACAAGGAGGAGAAGAAATCCTCTCCGCTCGCTCCCATCTTCGAGAAGTTCAAGCTCAAGCGCTGAGGAGCTGAAGCCCAATGTTTGGCAGGCGTACCAGCAGTGATCAAGGGGCCCCGCGGCGGGCGCTTCCCGCGCAGGATGCGGCCCAGCCCGTGGTCAAGATCGCCGAGGCGAAGCCCACGGCGGTCGAGGCGCGCGCCGCGGCCAAGCCGGAGCCGGTGGTGCAGGAGCGGCGCCACTCGGAAGAGTATTACGACGTCAAGACGACCGTCTTCAACGCACTGATCGACACCATCGACCTCACCCAGCTCGCCAAGCTGGAGGCGGCGGCGGCGCGCGAGGAGATCCGCGACATCGTCAGCGAGATCATCCAGATCAAAAACGTCGTCATGTCGATCGCCGAGCAGGAGGAGCTGCTCGAGGACATCTGCAACGACGTCCTGGGCTACGGCCCGCTCGAGCCGCTGCTCGCCCGCGACGACATCGCCGACATCATGGTCAACGGCGCCGGCACCACCTACATCGAGGTCGCCGGCAAGGTGCAGAAGACGGGCGTGCGCTTCGCCGACAACGCCCAACTCATGAACATCTGCCAGCGCATCGTCAGCCAGGTCGGCCGCCGGGTCGACGAATCGAGCCCGATCTGCGACGCGCGCCTGCCCGACGGCAGTCGCGTCAACGTGATCGCCCCGCCGCTGTCGATCGACGGGCCCTCGCTCACCATCCGCAAATTCAAGAAGGACCGCCTCAAGCTCGAGCAGCTCGTCAAGTACAAGTCGCTGTCGCCCGAAGCCAAGACCCTGCTCGAGATCATCGGCAGGGTACGCTGCAACGTGCTGATCTCGGGCGGCACGGGCTCCGGCAAGACGACGCTGCTCAACTGCCTGACGGCCCCCATCGACAGCGACGAGCGCATCATCACCTGCGAAGATTCGGCCGAGCTGCAGCTGCAGCAGCCGCACGTGGTGCGCCTCGAGACGCGCCCCCCCAATCTCGAAGGCGAGGGCGAGATCACCATGCGCGACCTGGTCCGCAACTGCCTGCGCATGCGGCCCGAGCGCATCATCGTCGGCGAGGTGCGCGGCCCGGAGGCCTTCGACCTGCTGCAGGCCATGAACACGGGCCACGACGGCTCGATGGGCACGCTGCACGCCAACAGCCCGCGCGAGGCCATCAGCCGCCTGGAATCGATGATCATGATGGGCGGCTTCCAGCTGCCGCCGAAGACCATCCGCGAGATGATCACCGGCTCGATCGACGTCATCATCCAGGCCTCGCGCCTGCGCGACGGCTCGCGCAAGGTCACGCACATCACCGAGGTCATAGGCATGGAAGGCGAGGTCGTCACCCTGCAGAACCTCGTGGTGTACGAGGTCACGGGCGAGGACGCGAACGGCAAGATCACCGGCCGGCATCGCTCGACCGGCATCGCCCGCCCCCGCTTCTGGGACCGCGCCGAGTACTATGGCGAGACCGGCCGCCTGGCACAGGCCCTGGCGGCAGCCGAGGTGCCGGATGCCCGCGGCGCTCCGATGGGGGACCTCCGTGGATAGCACCGATCTCCTGATCGCCGGCCTCCTCCTGCTAGCGGCGCTGTCGATCGGCGTCATCGTCTACATCATCGTCAATCCCTATTTCTCCGGGGAGCGACGCACCGACAAGCGCATCCAGAGCGTCACCGAGAACAAGACGAGGCGCATCGCCGTCAAGACGCAGGCCGACGCCGTGCAGAACCGGCGCCGACAGGTGGCCGAGACGCTCAAAGAGCTGGAGGACCGCCAGTCGGCGCGCGAGAAGGTGACCATGCGCCTGCGGCTCGAGCGCGCAGGCCTCGACATAACGCCGCGCGCCTACTGGATCGCCAGCGCAGTGTGCGGCCTGGCCATCGGCCTCAGCATCTGGCTGTCGGCGCCGAACCTGACCATCATCGTGCCGGTCCTGGGCGCATTCGTGGGCGCGCTGGGATTGCCGCGCTGGGTGCTGGCGCGGCTGACCAAGCGGCGCCAGTTCAAGTTCACCGACGAATTCGCCAACGCCATCGACGTGATCGTGCGCGGCGTCAAGTCGGGCCTGCCGCTGCCGGAGTGCATGGCCATCATCGCGCGCGAATCGCCGGAGCCCATCGCCAGCGAGTTCACCGATCTGGTCGAGCAACAGCGCGTCGGCGTACCGCTGTCGGAGGCGTTCGAGCGCATGATGACGCGCCTGCCGCTGGCCGAGGTGCGTTTCTTTGCCATCGTCATCGGCATCCAGCAGCAGGCCGGCGGCAATCTGTCGGAAGCGCTCGGCAACCTTTCGGGCGTGCTGCGCGACCGCAAACGACTGGCGGCCAAGGTGCGCGCACTGTCCGCGGAAGCGAAGGCCTCCGCCGCGGTGCTCGGCTGCTTGCCGTTCGTGGTGATGATCCTCGTCTACATCACGACACCGGCCTACATCATGCTGCTGTGGACCACCAACTTCGGCCAGTTCCTGCTCGTGTGCGGCGGCGCCTGGATGACGATCGGCATTCTGGTGATGCGCAAGATGATCAACTTCAAGTATTGAGGCCCGCGCCAACCAGGGCCCGCCCGGGACGCAATCAACATGCTCGACCAGATCATCGCCCTGCTGACGCCTCAGATCGCCGTGACCCTGCTCGCGGCCATCGCCGCGTTCGCCACCGCGCTCACCGTGCTGATACCGGTGCTCTCGCGCGACCGCCTGTCCACCCGCATGCAGGTGATGGCGACGGAGCGCGACAAGATGCGGGCCGCGCGGCTCGCCGATCTCGCCAAGAAGGACGGGCAGGGGCGGCTGAGGACGACGCCCCGCGGCTTCATGCAGGAGATCGTCGACAAGCTCAACCTGCGCAGCATGTTTGATTCCGAGGAGGTGCGCGACAAGCTGAAGATGGCGGGCCTGCGCGGACAAGCACCGCTCGTCACCTACATGTTCTTCCGCGTCGCCGCGCCGATGATCATCGCCGTGGTCGCCCTGCTCTACCTGTTCGTGATCGCCGACTACGACTATCCGGCCATCGTCAAGATCGGCCTCGCCGTGGGCGCCGCCTACATCGGCTACTACGTGCCCAACATGTTCGTCGGGAACCTGGTGCAGCGGCGCCAGACCTCGATCAAGAACTCCTTCCCCGATGCGCTCGACATGCTGCTGATCTGCGTGCAGTCGGGCATGTCGATCGAGGCCGCCTTCGGCAAGGTCTCGGGCGAGGTCGGCGTCCAGTCGCTCGAGCTCGCCGAGGAGCTGAGCCTGACCACGGCGGAGCTCTCCTACCTGCAGGAACGCCGGCAGGCGTACGAGAACCTCGGCAAGCGCACCGGCATCGCCGGCATCAAGGCGGTGGCGACCGCGCTGATCCAGGCCGAGCGCTACGGCACCCCCATAGGGACGGCGCTACGGGTCATGGCGAAAGAAAATCGCGAGATGCGCATGGCGGAAGCCGAGAAGAAAGCGGCCGCATTGCCGCCCAAGCTCACCGTGCCGATGATCATCTTCTTCCTGCCCGTGCTGTTCGTGGTGATCCTCGGCCCCGCGATCATCCAGGTGTTCAAGTACAACTAGGATAGGGCGCGTAGCCCCCTGGCGCTGCGGGCGCCATCGAGGGGGTCAACCACCCGACCCCGGAGCACGCGGGTGTCGACTCCGTCCGAACGGAGTCGCCCGATTCCGCTGATGTCTCGTTGAGCGTGCATTTTTCGCCGCTACAATTTGTTTGACGAACCCGAGCGACAGCGGTAGAAGCACCCCCGATGAAGTGGGGAGTGGTGCGTCGTGCGTCTTGCTTGCGACGGCAATCACAAGCTGTTGCGTCCCATCCGGCCAATTGCGCTGACGCTTTGCGACGCGCTCGCTCTGGTGGGAGAGAACAAGCTCCTCGCGGCGATACTAGGAGGCCTTGTGGTGCTCCTGCTGCTCTATGCGCATTTCGCCGCCGCACATCTGGAATCGCAGACCTTCGATCTCATCTACGCGATCATCAAGGCCTATCTGTCGAAGAAGGTGACGGGCCTCGCCTATCAGGGCGTCCTGTATTGGGCGATGTCCTACGGCATGTTTTTCGCCTTCCGTCTCGGGGCCTACGTCGCCGTCTGCGCTGCCCACCAACTCGGACGCGACGTTGTGTTCGCGCTCTCACTCCTACTCGCATTGACCCTGATCGCCGGCCTCGCAGGGCTTCATCTCGCGAGCGCCAGCGCGAACTTGAGCGGACAGCTCGTGGCTTGGGCCATCATCTTCACTGCCTATCTGGGCTGGTTCTGGTCCCGCTACATGTCGGGCGGACACGGCCAGCACAGATCGTTCGACTACGATATCGGGGTTGCCCGCATGAGATTGCGACCGCACTGAACCGAAGGGTTGTGACTTGAGCAGAAGGATGTTCGCGCATGCGCCTCGTCGAATTGAAAGAGAAGTACGAGATCACGACGCGCGCCGCTGACCACGGCGCATACGACGGCGCCAACAACCTTCCCGAACCCCATGCGACGCACTACAGCGCGACGGAGCTCAATATTCGCAATCTAGCGCAGAGCGATTTGGACGAACTGGGCCGAGAGCAGAAGACTCGGGTCGATACCGAGCACGCCGGCATCATGCAGGGTGTTCCGGCGATCCCCTTCGTGGTCAAGCGTTCGCCAGGTGAGTTTCAAGTGAATGCGGAAGCCATCGTGCAGCAGGCCGCAGACGAGTTGATCAACATCTACAAGGCGAAGCTGGAGAAGGAAAAGGACTACCGGCTGTTCAAGGTCTTCCATGGGCTTCGGCGTGAGGCGGCTCCCGCACGGTCTCTATTCGAGGCATGGGCGTATATCGCCTTGATGCTGGCGCTCGACGGGTGCCTCAACGCCTTTTTCTTCAAGGACATTGGCGCCCTGGGATTGGCCGACGGCTTCCTCATCGCGGCCGTGATGGCCGCCTGCAACATCGCGCTGGGCTTCATGATCGGCTGGGGGCCGCTGCGATATTTCGCCCATCGCTACACACTTCACCTGCTCTGGGCGATACCTGTGTTCGTGATCATCATCATCAGCATTGGCTTGTTCAACTGGGGCGTCGCACACTTCCGCGATCTCGTCCAAGTCAACAGGGACGGAAATCTGCGGGATGTCTGGAGCACGCTGCGCGACAATCCCTTCGGCATGCTGAGCTTCCCCTCCTATCTGATGGGGTTGGTTGGCATTGGGATCGCGATCTATTCAGCGGCGCGGGCCTACACGATGTTCGATTCCTATCCGTGGTACGGCTGGCACTACAAGCGCATGAAGACGGCGGAGATGGAGTTCCTGGCCAAGGCTGCGCCGATAAAGGCCGCGGTCCAGAAGGAGAGCGAGACGTTCCTGGGTGCGGCCACGAAGGACTACGAGACGTTCAACAATGCCGCGCACCGCCTGCTTACCGACTACGGCAAGATCGTCAGCAGGATCGATGACTACGAGGCGAGCGCCCAGACGATCGAAGACGCCTGCAACACTGTGATCCGCATCTATCAGACGCAGAATGAACAGGTGCGCGGCACCCCGCCGCCGGGCTACTTCGGCAACCGTTCCTGCTGCGGCGCCGAGAGGACCTAAAGGACAAGACCGAGATGATCCGCGAGCGCGATGCGCTACACGAGCGCGTCAATCAGCTCAGGATCTCCCAGCAAGAGTTGGAGCGCAGCGTGCCAAAGATCAAACTCGAATTGCTTTCCGAAGCCAACATGAACCGTCGCATGGCGACGATAATCAACTTGGCGGAGCAACGCCAGAAAGCCACGGAAATTCTGGAAGACAATGCGCGCATGATCGCGGCTTGACGCATCGATGCTGGCCATGCCGCTCTCCAGGCCCACAATCAACGCATGGATGATGCTCGGCTTTGCCGCGCTCGTCGCAGGTGGATTTGCCGTCGCCCTTGGCTACCACCAGGTGCGTGATGCCAACACCCTCTGCATCAAAGGCGAGGAGCTCGGCCAGACCATCGTGCTGGTCGACAAGACGGACAAGTGGAACCCGAACCAGTCCGATCGGCTGGAACAGCACGTTCTCGACGTCCTCAACGTTGAAATGAAACAGGAGGAGCGGCTGCGCGTGTTTTCATTCGGCGCGACCTTCGTGCCGGGATTCCGGGAGAATTTTACCGGCTGCAAGCCGCCCGATGGGCGCAACTGCAAGGGCATATTCTGCAGCCCCGAGCGGTTGCGAGAGCAATATCAACAGCGCTTTCTGTCGCCGCTGCTCTCGGAGCTGAAGACGCTCAAGATCCCTACCAAGGGAGACTGCTCCCCGATCGCCGAGGTGCTGGTTGAGGTCATGAGTCGAAAGGAGGTCAAGCTGCAGCCCGGCAAGACGCGCATCGTCCTGATTTCCGACATGGCACAGAACACCCCGTTATACACGGCGTTTAGGGGGAGGCCGACCTGCCCGGGCGTCACCGGCGGGACCGATCCGGAGAGAGACAACAGCCTTCTCAACCACTTCGAGAAGTTCAAGGCGGAGATGAGGTTAGCCGACACGTCGGTCTTGGTTTTCCAGGTCACCCCGGATGGGCGTTCGCCGGATGTTGGTATCCTGGCCAAACGCAAATGGGACGAGGTGTTTCAGGCGCTCAAGATCGAGCAAAACCCGGAGAGCTGGCAGCGGCTGTAGCGTTCCCGCTCACTTCGCGCCGCTGCGCCGCGCGTCCAGGAATGGCGCCATGCCGGCGCGGGCTAGCTCGTCGGCGCGCTCGTTCTCCGCGTCGCCCGCATGACCGCGCACCCACCGCCAGTCGACCTCGTGGCGCTGGCGCGCCGCGTCGAGCCGCTGCCACAGCTCGGCGTTCTTGACGGGCTGCCGCGCCGAGGTACGCCAGCCGTTCTTCTTCCAGCCGTGGATCCAGCTGTCGATGCCCTCCTGCACGTACTTGGAGTCGGTGTGCAACTCGACGCGCGAGGGTTTCTTGAGGGCTTGGAGCGCCTCGATGGCCGCGGTCAGCTCCATGCGGTTGTTGGTCGTCAGCGCCTCGCCGCCGCAGATCTCCTTGCGGTGCGCATTCGCGATCAGGATCGCGCCCCAGCCGCCGGGCCCAGGATTGCCGGAACAGGCGCCGTCGGTATAGATCACCACCGCAGGCTTCTGCGCCATCAGGCCGGCTCCTCGAGGCCATAGTCGCCGGCCGAGCGGATGGAGCGGTGGAACTTGAGCCGGCGCAGGTACTCGAGCGGGTCCTTGCGGCGGACGAGGGCGTCGGCGGCCGTGTGCAGCCAGTCGTGCGCCCGGGTCAGCAGGAAGCGTAGCGCCGCGCCGCGCGCCAGCAGCGGCAGAGCCTCGCGCTCGCCGGGTTCGAGCGGACGCACGGCCTGGTAGGCCCTCAGCAGCGCCTGGCCCTTGGTCATGTTGAAGGCATGATCGCTCTCGAAGCACCAGGCGTTGAGGGCGATGGCGACGTCGTAGGCCAGCGCATCGTTGCAGGCAAAATAGAAGTCGATCAGGCCGGAGAGCTGGTCGCCGATGAAGAAGGCGTTGTCCGGAAAGAGATCGGCGTGGATGATGCCCTGCGGCAGGGCGGCCGGCCAATGCGCCTCGAGATGATCGAGCTCCTGCTCGATGGTGGCGGCAAGGCCCGGCGCGATCTCGTCGGCACGCGCCGCAAAGCGCGCAAACAGCGGCCGCCAGCCGGCGAGCCCCAGCGCGTTGCCCCGGCTCAGCGCGAACCCCCCGCCGGCAAGATGCAGGCGGGCCATGGCCTGGCCGACGGCGGCGCAATGGCGGGCCTGGGGGCGCCTGATCCACACGCCCTCCAGGAAGGTGACGAGGGCGGCGGGCCGGCCGGCCAGCGTGCGCAGCACGCGGCCCTCGGCGTCGTGCACCGGCGTCGGGCAGTTGAGGCCGGCGGAGGCCAGGTGTTCCATCAGGCCCAGGAAGAAGGGCAGATCGCCCGGCGCCACCCGCTTCTCGTAGAGCGTGAGGAAATAGGGGCCCCCTTCGGTGTGCAGGAGGTAGTTGGTGTTCTCCACGCCCTCGGCGATGCCCTTGTAGGAGAGCAGGCCGCCCACGTCGTAGGTGGCGATGAACTGGGCGAGATCATCGTCGGAGACTTCGGTGTAGACCGCCATGCCGGGCTCCGCGGGGTAAGGAACTAGGGCGCGCCCGACTCGCGCAGCTCGCGCGGCACGTTGAAGGCGATCCGCTCCTCGCGCACAACCACGCTCTCGACCGTGACGTCGAAGCGAGAACGAAAGGCATCGATGATCTCGGTGACGAGGAGCTCGGGGGCGGAGGCGCCGGCGGTGACGCCGAGGGTGGCGATGCCGGCGAACTCGTCCCAGGGGATATCGGCCGCCCGCTGCACCAGCAGCGCCTTGGGGCAGCCGGCGCGCTCGGCGACCTCGACCAGGCGCAGCGAGTTGGAGCTGTTGGGCGCGCCGACCACGATCACCCGGTCGCAGCGGCCGGCGATCGCCTTCACCGCCGCCTGCCGATTGGTGGTGGCGTAGCAAATGTCCTCCTTGCGCGGCCCGACGATGGCGGGAAAGCGCGCCTTGAGGATGGCGACGATGGCCGCCGTGTCGTCCACCGAGAGCGTGGTCTGCGTGATGTAGGCGAGGCGGGCGGGGTCGCGCGGGTTGAAACCGCGGGCGTCCTCGACCGTCTCGATCAGGGTCGCCGCGTCCGCCGGCAGCTGGCCGAGCGTGCCGACCACCTCGGGATGGCCGGCGTGGCCGATGAGGACGATCTCGAGGCCTGCCGCATGATGGTCGCGCGCCTCGGCATGCACCTTGGAGACGAGCGGGCAGGTGGCATCGAGGTAGAAGAGCTTGCGCGCCGCGGCGGCGGCAGGCACGGCGCGCGGTACCCCGTGTGCCGAAAAGATCACAGGTGCGCCGGTTTCGGGGATTTCGTCCAGCTCCTCCACAAAAATGGCGCCTTTGGCCTTCAGGCCATCGACCACGTGGCGGTTGTGCACGATCTCGTGGCGGACGTAGACCGGCGCACCGTACTTCTGCAGCGCCAGCTCGACGATCTTGATGGCGCGATCGACCCCGGCGCAGAAGCCGCGCGGGGCCGCCACGAGAACCAAGAGGGTGGGGCGCCTCGGGGCAGCGGGGTCGGAGTGGTCCATGTGTGGACGCCGGCTCGTGTTCGCTTAAGGTTCTTGTTAGCGGCGCTTGGCCGTCGTGTCGTCCGGATGCTAGGTTTTGAGTCGCCGGACAGTACCCAGCAGGCGCTGAACAACGCTCGTTGGGGTAGGGAATACCGGTCCGCAAGAGACCGGGCAAGTGTTCGGACAGGGGCGTCGTGACGCAATCGGGACCTAACGCCTTGGGCTACCTTGGCCGATGTGCCGCCGCAGCGCTGCTGCTGGGCGGGCTGGGCGGCTGCGGCATGTCCTCGCTCACGTCCGGAATCGGCGGCGGCTGGCTGGGCGGGCAGAACAAGACCAAGACCGAGGTGGGCGCCGTCAGCGAAGACCAGCTGCTGGACGCCGCCAAGTCCGATGCCGGCACCACCGCGAGCATCGGCAGCGTGGCGGCGCACGGTTGCCCGCGCTTCCAGGTGTGGACACGCGAAGGCTACGTTACGATCTACGAGCCGGGCAAAGTCGGCGACGGGCTTGCCGTCATGCATCGCGGCGAGATCACCAAGACCGAGCGCGAGTGCCAGATCGAATCCGGCCGCGTGACCGTGAAGTACGGCTTCTCGGGGCGCGTGCTGCTGGGGCCCAAGGGCAAGGGCGGGCGCGTGGCGCTGCCGCTCAACGTGTTCGTCACCGATGCCAAGCGCCAGAAGATCGCCACCGACAAGGTCAAGATCGACGTCGATATCGCGCTCGACAAGCCGATCGGCTATTTCTCGGTGGTGCGCACCGTCACCTTCACGCTGCCCGAAGGCTCGCGGCCCGGCGAGTATGAGGTCTACGTCGCCTTCGACCGCAACACCCCCGGCGCCGGCTAAGGCACTCTCCGCGCAGCGTCGACACGTCTGCGCCAACTCTACCTGCGCAGGGAGCTTCGGTGTCTAGGCCCTAGGTCTTGGGCCACACCTCGCGATCACAGCAATTCATGCGCTCAGCTCGCCGTATGGTGGAAGAGCGGCGCCACGCACACGAACGGGAGCTCAGTCCAATGTCGGCGCTGTCACGCTTCAGAGCTCCATCCCGCTATCTTGTTCTGCTCTGGGTCGCTGGGCTGTTCCTGCTCGTCAACGGCGCCGTGCGCCTGGGCCTGATCGCTTTTGAGGCAGACCCCGCCAATTTCGTGCCATCGCGCATGGTCCCCGTGCTCGCGGTCGGCTTCCTTTACGACGTGGCCGCCAGCGCCTATTTGCTCGTGCCGTTCGCTCTCATAGCCCTGCTACTGCCGAACAAGCCCTGGGCGCGCAAGGCGCACGCCATCCTCGCCGGGCTGCTCATGCTGCTCGGCCTGTTCGCCATGCTGTTCACGGCGGCGGCCGAGGGCCTCTTCTGGAACGAGTTTTCGGCACGCTTCAACTTCATCGCGGTCGACTATTTGATCTATACGCGCGAGACGCTGGGAAACATCCGCCAGTCGTACCCTGTGGGACCCCTCCTGTTGGCCGTGGCGGCCATGACAATTGGCCTGCTGTGGGCGATCAGGAGCGCCGTCTGGGCAGCCGGCATCGGCGCAGGCGGAACGCTGCCGCAGCGCCTGCGGGCGAGCGGCGCGATCCTGGCGCTGCCCCTGGCCTCGTTCCTCGTTGTCGGCGATGCGCCGCGTGAGGCGCTGCCGACCACGGCCGCGCGCGAGCTGGCGGGGAACGGCTATTATGATTTCGCGCGCGCCTTTTGCGCCAATGACCTCGACTTTCATGCGTTCTACCTGACGATGCCCGAGCGGGACGCAAACAGCGAGATGCGGCACGAATTCGAGGAGGCCCGCTCCACGTCCATCTTCACGGGCGGCACGCATCCCTTGGAGCGCAAAGTCTCGGCCATCGGCTCGCCGAAGCCACTTAACGTCGTGCTCGTGACCATGGAGAGCATGGGCGCCAACTTCCTGGAGTCGTTCGGCGGCCGAAAGGGGCTGACCCCCAACCTGGACCGCCTGGCGGAGGAGGGACTTCGCTTCACGCACGTCTATGCGACGGGAACGCGGACCGTGCGAGGGCTCGAAGCCCTGTCACTCTCCATACCGCCCACACCTGGTCAGGCGGTGCTCACACGCAGGAACAACAAGGGCTTCCAGACGCTGGGAGGCGTGCTCGAGGCGCAAGGCTGCGAGCCGCTCTTCATCTATGGAGGCTACAGCTATTTCGACAACATGAACGACTTCTTTGCCGGCAACGGATACACCGTCGTCGACCGCAACTCGCTCGCTGCAGGCGAGATTTCCCACGAGACGATCTGGGGCGTGGCCGACGAGGATCTGTTCAAGATGGTCCTTCGCGAGGTCGATGCGCGCGTGGCCGCCGGTAAGAGAGCCTTCGCCCACGTGATGACGACGTCGAACCATCGGCCATTCACGTATCCTGCGGGCCGCATCGATATTCCCTCGGGGTCAGGCCGCGACGGCGCGGTCAAGTACTCGGACTGGGCAATCGGAAATTTCATGCGCGAGGCGTCGACGCGCCCGTGGTTCAAGGACACCCTTTTCGTCTTTGTCGCAGATCACACCTCGCACGCTCGTGGGCGCACCGACCTGCCGCCCGAGAACTATCGTATCCCGCTGATCGTCTATGCACCCAGTATCCTGCCTCCTCAGACGATTGCCGCGGTGGCATCGCAGATCGATGTCGGTCCGACCATTCTCGCGCTGCTCAACGTGAGCTACACATCGCAATTCTTTGGTCAGGACATTCTGACCGAGGGTCAACACCATCAACGCGCGCTGATGGCTAACTATTTGACGGTGGGCCACATGGAGGAAGGCATCCTCGTCGAGCTCTCGCCGAAGCGGCGTGTCCGAGTTCTTGAAGCCAACACAGGTCGCGAGCTGGCATCTGATAGTCCGCAAGCCATTTCGTGGATTCAGGAGACGATTGCTCACTATCAAGTCGCGACCAGCATCCTGCGCGCGAAATAGAGCATTCCGATCATCCACGGCCATGACGACCGGCGCTCGTTGACTTGGGTGCGCCGGCGCGTATCATCGTGCATCGTCCAGTCGAGATCTGCGGAAGAGACCGGCTCGCGTCGCTAAGTGTGGGCCGGCGCCGAAGGAGCAACCGCCCCGGAACCTCTCAGGCAAAAGGACCGCAGGTTGATGGCGCTCTGGAAAGCAGCCGGCTTCGCGGTCGGCTCACCGAAGGGGTAAGGCGGGCAGACCTCCGCCGAAATCTCTCAGGTCCCGCGACAGAGGGGGCTTGAACCCGCGCTCATCGGCGCGGGAGGCAAGCCGTGTGGGACGACGACATGAGCGCCGAGACTGACGCCGGACCTCTGCAGCGAACCCCGCTTTACGAGCTGCACATTTCGCTCGGCGCCAAGATGGTGCCGTTCGCGGGCTACGAAATGCCCGTGCAGTATCCCCTCGGCGTCCTCAAGGAGCACCTGCATACGCGCGAGCAGGCCGGGCTGTTCGACGTCTCGCACATGGGTCAGGCGTTCCTGATCGGGCCGGACCACGCGACGACGGCGGCGGCGCTGGAGGCGCTGGTGCCCGCAGATGTTCTCAACCTCGGGCGGGGTCGTCAGCGCTATTCGCAGCTCCTCACCGACGACGGCGGCATCATCGACGACCTGATGGTGACGCGGTCGATCTCGGCCGCGGACGATGGGCGGCTGTTCCTGGTCGTCAATGCCTCGCGCAAGGAGGTCGACTACGCGCATATCGCAGGCCGGCTGCCCAAGAGCGTGCGGCTCGAGCCGGCGCCGGAGCGGGCGCTGATCGCGCTGCAGGGGCCTGCGGCCGTGGCGGTGATGGCGAAGCTGTCGGATGTGGCGACCAGCCTCGGCTTCATGGCCGCCTCGAGCGGGTGCGTCGGCGGCTTCGATTGCCACATCTCGCGCTCGGGCTATACCGGCGAGGACGGTTTCGAGATCTCGGTGGCGGCCGACAAGGCGGTTGATCTCGCCAAGCTGCTGCTTGCCCAGGACGGCGTGCAGCCGATCGGGCTCGGCGCCCGCGATTCGCTGCGGCTGGAAGCGGGCTTGTGCCTCTACGGCCACGATATCGACGAGACCACGAGCCCGGTCGAGGCGGGCCTCGAATGGTCGATCCAGAAGCGGCGGCGCAGCGAGGGCGGCTTTCCCGGGGCCAAGCGCATCCAGGACGAGCTGACCAAAGGGGCCAAGCGCCGCCGCGTCGGCATCAAACCCGATGGGCGCGCGCCGGCGCGTGAGGGCACCGAGGTCCTGGCCCTGCTTGGCGACGCCATCGGCAAAGTGACCTCCGGCGGCTTCGGCCCCAGCGTCAACGGCCCCGTGGCCATGGGCTACGTGGCGGCGGACTACGCCGGCGCGGGCACGCCCGTGAACCTGATGGTGCGCGGCAAGGCGCTTTCAGCATCGATCGCGTCGCTGCCGTTCGCCCCGCATCGCTACGCGCGCAAATCCTGACACGAGGGAGATCTCATGGCCATCGAGCGCTTCAGCAAAGACCACGAGTGGATCCGCGTCGAGGGCGGCGTCGGCACCATCGGCATCACCAGCCACGCGCAGAGCCAGCTCGGCGATGTGGTATTCGTCGAGGTGCCCGATGTCGGCCGCAAGGTGACCCAGGGCGAAGCGGTGGCGGTGGTGGAGAGTGTCAAGGCGGCGAGCGACGTGTTCGTGCCCGTCTCGGGCGAGGTCGTCGAGAGCAACGGCGACATCGTCGGCCAGCCGGCGCTGGTCAATGAGGACGCCGAGGGCAAGGCCTGGTTCTTCAAGGTCAAGCTCGCCAACCCGGGCGAGCTCGATGCCCTGATGGACCGCGCCGCCTACGACACCTTCGTCAAGGAAACTTCCTGATGCGCTATCTCCCGCTCACCGACGCCGACCGCCGGGCCATGCTGGCCAAGATCGGCGTTGCCGATATCGACGCGCTGTTTGCCGATATCCCGAGAGACAAGCGGCTTGCGGGCCTGGTCGACCTGCCCAAGGCCAAAGGCGAGATGGAGGTCGAGCGCGTGCTGGGCCGCCTTGCCGCAAAGAATACGGCCGCGGGCTCGGTGCCGTTCTTCGTCGGCGCCGGCGCCTACAAGCACCACGTGCCGGCCACCGTGGATCACCTGATCCAGCGCTCGGAGTTCCTCACCTCCTACACGCCCTACCAGCCCGAGATCGCCCAGGGCACGCTGCAGTACTTGTTCGAATTCCAGACGCAAGTGGCGATGCTGACCGGCATGGAGGTGGCGAACGCCTCCATGTACGACGGCTCGACGGCGGCGGCGGAGGCCGTGCTGATGGCGCATCGCGTGACGCGGCGGCACAAGGCGGTGCTGGCCGGCAACCTGCACCCGCACTACCGCGAGACCATCGCCACGGTGGCGCGGCTCGCCGGCCACGAGATCGTGACGGTGGCGCCGTCTCCGAGCGGCACGGAGGATTTGGCGGCACGCATCGACCAGACGGTGTCGTGCGTGGTGGTGCAGACGCCCGACTTCTACGGCCACCTGCACGACCTCGCCGCCTTGGCCGAGGCGGCGCATGCCGCCGGCGCGCTGCTGGTTGCGGTGGTGACGGAGGCGGTGTCGCTCGGCCTGGTCGAGCCGCCGGGGGCGATGGGCGCCGACATCGTCGTCGGGGAAGGCCAGGGCATCGGCAACGCGCTCGCCTTCGGCGGGCCGTACGTGGGGCTGTTCGCGACACGGCAGAAATACGTGCGGCAGATGCCGGGCAGGCTATGCGGGGAGACCGTCGACAAGGAAGGCCGGCGCGGCTTCGTGCTGACGCTGTCGACGCGCGAGCAGCACATCCGCCGCGAGAAGGCGACCTCCAACATCTGCACCAACTCGGGGCTGTGCGTGCTGGCCTTCACGATCCACATGTCGCTGCTGGGCGAGGCGGGGCTCAGGCGGCTCGCACGCATCAACCACGCCAATGCGGTGGCGCTGGCCAAGGCGCTCGGGAAGGTGAAGGGCGTCGAGGTACTCAACGAGACGTTCTTCAACGAGTTCACGATTCGGCTGCCGGGCAATGCGGCGGACGTGATCGAGGCGCTGGCGAAGAAGGGCGTGCTCGGCGGCGTGCCTGTGTCGCGGCTGGAGCCGGGGCGACCGGAGCTGGCCAACCTGATCGTGGTGGCCTCTACCGAGGTCAACAGCGACGAGGATCGCGCGGCCTACGTCAAAGCATTGAAGAGGGTGCTGTGATGCTGAACCGGCAAGGCAGGCCGACGGCGCCGGGACGCGCCGTCGAGAGCACCACCGACACCTTTAGCGGCAACCGCGCGCTGCAGGTCGAGGAGGGCCTGATCTTCGAGATCGGGCGCACGGATACCGCGGGCGTCGATCTACCGGAGCCGGCGAAGTTCAAGCCCCGGCTTGGCGCGCTCGAGCGCAAAGGACCGATCGGGCTGCCCGGGCTCTCCGAGCCCGAGGCCATGCGCCACTACGTGCGGCTCAGCCAGAAGAACTACGGCATCGACACGGGGCTGTTCCCGCTCGGCTCCTGCACCATGAAGCACAACCCGCGCCTCAACGAGCGCATGGCGCGGGTGCCGGGCTTGGGCGACATCCACCCGCTGCAGCCGCTATCGACCGTACCGGGGGCGATCGAGCTGATCGCCGAGCTGTCGCGCTGGCTCTCCCTGCTCACCGGCATGCCCGCCATCGCCATGACGCCGAAGGCCGGCGCGCACGGCGAGCTGTGCGGCATGATGGCGATCAAGGCGGCGCTGGAGGCGCGCGGGGAGAGGCGCTCGGTGGTGCTGGTGGCGGAGTCGGCGCACGGCACCAACCCAGCGACCGCCGCCCTGCTCGGCTACCGCATCGAGGCCGTGCCGGCGCGCGCGGACGGTACGGTCGACCCCGAGGAGGTGAGGAAGCGGCTCACGCCCGACGTTGCCGCCATCATGCTCACCAACCCCAACACCTGCGGGCTGTTCGAGCGCGAGGTGGTGGCGATCGCAGAGGCCGTGCACGCGGCCGGCGCCTACTTCTACGCCGACGGCGCCAACTTCAACGCCATCGTCGGCAAAGTGCGCCCCGGCGACCTCGGCGTCGACGCCATGCATATCAATCTGCACAAGACGTTCTCGACCCCGCACGGCGGCGGCGGGCCCGGCGCCGGGCCGGTGGCGCTGTCGGCGGCGCTGGCGCCGTTCATGCCGGTGCCCTACGCGGTCGCCGACGGCGAGGGCATGCGCTACGTGGAGCATGCCGGCGAGGCCGGTGGGACCCTGCCGCTCGGACGCATGTGCGCCTTCCATGGCCAGATGGGCATGTTCGTGCGCGCTTTTGCCTACATGCTCTCGCACGGCTCGGACGGCATGCGCCAGGCGAGCGAGGACGCCGTGCTCAACGCCAACTACATCCGCGCCTCGCTGGCCGACCTGATGTCACTGCCCTTCGGCAACCGGCCCTGCATGCACGAAGCGCTGTTCGACGATGCCTGGCTCGGCGACACCGGCGTCACCACGTTGGACTTCGCCAAGGCCATGATCGACGAGGGCTACCACCCGATGACGGTGTATTTCCCGCTGGTCGTGCACGGCGCCATGCTGGTCGAGCCAACCGAGTCGGAATCCAAGGCCAGCCTCGATCAGTTCATCGCCTCCCTGCGCGGGCTGGCGGCAGCGGCCAAGGCCGGCGACGCGGCCCGCTTCAAGGACGCGCCGCGCTTTGCTCCGCGCCGGCGGCTGGACGAGACCAAGGCCGCGCGCGAGCCGCGCCTGCGATGGACGCCGGCGGTCGAGCGCAAGGAGGCGGCGGAGTAGAGGCTCAGCCGCGCTCGCGAACGAGCGCGAACTTAAGATCGGGCCAGTCTTCCAGCGCCTTGTTCATCGCCCACGCGCTCTCGGGCAGATAGACGAGCGCACCGTCGCGGTCTGTTGCCAGGACCGAGCGATTGCGCTCGACGAACCGCTGGATCGCCTCGCTGTTGGCAGATTCGATCCAGCGCGCCGCCACGCAAGCGACCGCCTCGTAGCGCACAGCCACGCCGTACTCCTGCTCGAGCCGCGAGCGCAGGACGTCGAACTGCAGCGCGCCCACCACGCCCAGGATCTGGCGCGATCCAAGGACGGGCTGGAACACCTGCACCACGCCTTCCTCGGCGAGGTCGTGCAGGGCGCGATTGAGCTGCTTGGCCTTCATCGCGTCTTCTATGGCCACCCGCTGCAGCAGCTCGGGCGCGAAGTTGGGAATGCCCTGGAACTTGAGCGCCTCGCCCTCGGTGAAGGTGTCGCCGACGCGCATGGTGCCGTGGTTGGGGATGCCGATGATGTCGCCGGCATGGGCCTCGTCGGTGGTCTCGCGCTGCTGGGCGAAGAACAGGATGGGCGAGTTGACCGCGACGGAGCGCCCCTCGCGCACATGGAAGAGCTTCATGCCGCGGCGGAAGTGGCCCGAGCACAGGCGCACGAACGCCACCCGGTCGCGGTGATTGGGGTCCATGTTGGCCTGCACCTTGAAGACGAAGCCGGTGACGGCCTCTTCCTCGGGGTCGACCGTTCGTTGCGCGGCCTTGCGCGCCAACGGTCCCGGCGCCCACGTGGCCAGGGCGTCGAGCAGCTCGGTGACGCAGAAGTTGCGCAGCGCGCTGCCGAAGAAGACGGGCGACATGTGCCCCTCGCGGAACGACTGCAGGTCGAAGGCCGGCAGCGCGCTGCGCGCCAGCTCCAGCCCCTCCACCGATCGCCCGACAACGTCGCCATCGAGCCCGGAGGCGCCCAGCGCCTGCCCGAGGCTTTCGAGCTGGATGGTCCGCCCGAAAGAGCTGGTGCGGCCGGCTTCCGGCAGCAGCAGGCGGTTGGCGAAGGCATCGATGCAGCCGGCGAAATCGACGCCCATGCCGATCGGCCAGGTGGCGGGTACGACATCGAGCGCCAGGTCGGAGGCGATCTCGTCGAGCAGCTCGAGCGGGTCGAGCCCCGCGCGGTCGACCTTGTTGATGAAGGTCACGATCGGGATGTCGCGCAGACGGCAGACCTCGAACAGCTTGCGCGTCTGGCTCTCGATCCCCTTGGCGGCATCGATCACCATCACGGCCGCGTCGACCGCGCTGAGCGTGCGGTAGGTGTCCTCGCTGAAGTCGGCGTGGCCCGGCGTGTCGAGCAGGTTGAAGACGATGCCGTCGCGCTCGAACGTCATCACCGAGCTGGTCACCGAGATGCCGCGCGCCTGTTCGATCGCCATCCAGTCCGAGCGCGTGCGCCGCCTCTCGCCCCGGGCCTTGATGTGCCCGGCGAGCTGGATGGCGCCGCCGAACAGCAGCAGCTTCTCGGTCAGCGTCGTCTTGCCCGCGTCGGGATGCGAGATGATGGCAAACGTGCGCCGCCGGCCGATCTCGCTGCGGGCCGGCGGGGGGGTGCGGCTGGGCGCTGGTACCAGGTCTTGCATGAGGCCTTCTATTTATCGTTCAGCGCCGGGTAGCGCGTGGCCGGGACACGGCATCGAGTTGGATGCGCGCCGCCTGCCGCCGACTCGGGATGACTTGCGACCCTGGTCAGCCGGCGCGCCCGACCGGCGGCACCGAGCTCGAACGACGCCTCCCTCTCGAGCACGACGGCAGATGCCGGTCATGCAACGCAACCGCTCAGCGCGGCTCAGCCGAACTGTCCGGGGAACCGCAGCTCATATAGGTGAGAACCGGCACACTGTGAAGTGCCGTCCGGCGCATCGAGGATCGCAAACGAGACGGCCGAGCAGCTGGGCGTCGGGTTTGGGCCGCCTTGCCGGCCTACCGCCCTAACTGGATCAGCCGTATCTCGCTCTTCACCAGGTCGGGCACGACCACCATCAGCCCTTTGGCGTTGGAGAACGCGCACAGGTCGGCCGGCCCCTTGAAATTGGATGCCAGGGTCTTCATGCCGTCCTTCGCTGTCCAGCTGAAGAGCGTTCCGGAGTTCCAGTCCGTGACCAGAAGAGTCCCGTCGCTCATCTGATAGATTCCGTCCAGCCGGCCGAGCGGCTTCGACACCTCCTTGGTGCCGCCCTTGGCATCGAGCGCGTAGATGGCACGCGCTTCCTCGGGCGACTTGAAGCCGACCATCAGCAGGGTGCCGTCCCTGGCCGGATAGACGCCATTGGGATTGATGGACTTGCCGGAGGCGACGACTGTGACCTTGGGCTCTCCCTTCATGTTCAAGAAGTCCGCCGGCTCCACCCGGTAGACGCGATCCATCCTGTTGTCGCTGATGTAAACCGCGTTTCCCAAAATGGCTGGGTCATTGGCAAACTGCGCTTCCGGCAAGGCCACTTTCCTGCCTTTGCGGGTCTTGAGATCGAACACCCAGACCACGTCGATATCGGTGACCCACAGCCTGTTGCCCCTGATCCAGATGCCCTTGGGCTTGTTGAGGATCACGCCTGGAGGCGGAAGGAAGGTCTCCTCCAGGACCTTTCCCTCCAGCGATAATTTGCTGATCTTGCCCTTGCCGTCCTTCTCCAACGGCTTGAGCTCGGACCCGAACTGGCTCGCATACAGAGCCTTGCCCTGAGCGTCACAGGCAACCGATTCGGGGAACTTGAAACCCGTTGCTGTCTGGTCCGAGATGACTTTGAGGTCCTTGGCGGACGCCTCGGGAGGGGTCCCGATCTGCCAGGCGAAAAGAAAAGCCAAGACTGCCAAGCCTGAATGAATACCTCTCGCCACGGTTGCCTCCCTCGGTTCCTCGGTGCGTTTTTTGTTGGGCAGGAGCGTGCTTCAAACATAAGGCACTGGCAAGCTCAATCGAGAGGCTCGACCCTGGGGCCGCCGAGAAGGCGCATGCGGACCAACCTTGACGGCCGGGGCGACCCTTCGGCTTGCGTCGGTTGGGTTCGAGCGTCGACCATGACCCGACCCAAGTCGAGATCGCCGCGGGTGCGAGGTCTGCGCCGGCACTTGGCACTACCCAGGTGCTGTCCGCCGCGAGGTGGCATGGGTCCCGGCCTGGTCCCATTTGCGCTCGCGCGGATGGTGCCGGGATGACGGAGGTCGGGTTCCGCCCGCGGCGTCCTCATCTCAGGCCGGCGGTGTTGGGCTACGCGCTGACGCGCTAACCGTACTGGGGCCGTTCCTGACTGCGCTGTTGGGTTACGCGCGGATCGAGCCCTTGGGCAGCACGTCAGCCGACGGTGGCCGCGCCAACCCAACCTACTCCCGGTAACCCTCTCGCACGGACACCCTACCCGGCGGCACTGCCGTTGCAACGACTGCGCCCATCGGTCGCGCATTGTCTCAGGGAGGGACACGTGTTCACCTTTGCATCCGCCAGGCTCGCCACGCTGCGTCAGGACGAGCGCGGCGCCGTGGCGATGATCTTCGCGCTGAGCCTCTTTGCCCTGCTGATGATGGTGGGCCTGGCCGTCGACATCGCGCGGGCGGTGCACACCAAGACCCGGATCGCCGTGGCGCTCGATGCCGCGGCGCTGGCGGCGGCCAAGAGCCTGCACGAGAAGGATCTGGGCGTGCCCGAGCTCACGGCGCTGGCCAAGCGCTATTTCGAGGTCAACCTGGGCGAGGCCGGGCTCAACTTCGGGCAGGTCAGCGACTTCCAGGTCGCCATCGACAAGCCGACCAGCACCGTCAGCGTGACGGCGATCGCCAACGTGCCCACCGCGTTCGCCAGGGTGGGCGGCATCGACAGCATCAGGCTGCCGACGACGGTGGCCGCTGCCTTCGACCCCAAGGACATCGAGGTGGCGCTGTCGCTCGACGTGACGGGCTCCATGTGCAACCCGTGCAGCAAGATCGAGGACCTGCAGGCGGCCGCGCGCGACCTGATCGACATCCTCCTGCCGGCTCAGAAGACCAGCACCAACAAGGTGCGCGTGGCGCTGGCCCCGTTCGCGGCGGGTGTCAACGCCGGCGCCGACTACGCCGGCCGTGTCGTCAGCAAACTGGGGCCCGACACCTGCGTGTTCGAGCGCGACGGGGCCGAGCTTGCCACCGACGCGCCGCCGGGGGCGGGGGGCTACCTCAAGGTGGCGGGCGACAGCGGCGTTGCCAACAGGCGCAACAACTGCCCGTCCGGCGCCGAGGTGATGGCACTCACCGACAGCGCGCGCAACCTCACCCGGGAGATCGACCAGCTGCGGGCGGGCGGCTCCACGGCCGGCCATCTGGGAACGGCCTGGGCGTGGTATCTCGTGTCGCCGCAATGGGCATCCATCTGGCCCCCCGACAGCCGCCCGGCCAACTACGGCGACAAGAAGACGATCAAGGCCGTCGTGCTGATGACCGACGGCGTCTACAACACCTTCGGCGGCGCCTGCGACCGCAGCTGCAGCAACACCTCCGCCCAGGCGACCCGGTCGCAGGACGCGGCGCGGTCCCTGTGCAGCAACATGAAGAGCCCGAACGTCGGCGTGAAGGTCTACAGCGTCGGCTTCAAGCTCGACGACCGGCGGGCCGAGGAGGTGCTGCGCGACTGCGCCTCGTCGGCGACCACCTTCTATCGGGCCGAGAGCGGCGAGCAGCTGCGCCGGGCCTTCCGCGAGATTGCCCAGGATCTGATGCGGTTGCGGCTCTCGAAGTGAGCGGGGCGGCAACACAGTGGGGCGAATGTGCGCGGGAGAAAGGGAGGCGGGGCAGCGCGAGGCTTGGCCCGCCGGGCGGCGCTCTCTATAGATCGAGGTCATGCCGACCCCCAGCACCGATCCAAGGCCGAGACGCCGCTCGCGCGTGCCGGGCCTGATCCTGCTGGTGCTGGCGCTCGCCGGCGCCGCCTATCTGTTCCGCGCCGGGCTGGTGCCGGCGTCGCTCAATCCGCTCCCGGCTATCGATCTCGCCACCCCCAATCCCTGGCTGGTCGACTGGCGGCTGGCGTCGCTCAAATATCAGCCCGCGCTCTGCCGCCAGGTGCTGGTGGCGCCGCAGATCGAGGCCCGGCCCATCGCCGATAACCCCCTGCGCGAAGGCTGCGGCTGGATCAACAGCGTGCGCATGGCCTCCGCGGGCGGCGTGGGGGCGGGTTTCGACCGGCTCACCTGCGAGGCGGCGGCGGCACTCGCGCTGTGGCTGCTGCACGATGTTCAGCCGCTGGCGCAGGAGATGCTCGGCCAGCGCGTCGTCTCGGTGCAGAGTTTCGGCAGCTATGCGTGCCGAAATATCGTCGGCAATCCGCTGTTGAAATCGTGGCGCAGCGAGCACGCCACCGCCAACGCTCTCGATATCGCCGCCTTCGTCCTGGCCGACGGCCGCCGCATCAGCGTGCTGGGGCACTGGCGCGGCGACGGCGCGGAGGCCCGCTTTCTGCGCGCGGTGCACGGCCGAGCGTGCCGCTACTTCCGCGTGGTGCTGGGCCCGGAATTCAACGAGGCGCACAGCGATCATTTCCATTTCGATCGCGGGCCGTTCATGCGCTGCCAGTGACGACCACCATGCGGGCCGCCGTTATCGGCAGCACGCGCCGGCCCGTTTGCCCGCAGCGGGCGGCAAGGTCCGCTCCATTGTCGACATCGCCATGCTGCGTGACGAACGCCACGGCGTGCCGCTCGAGGTTAACCAAGGTGTCCGCGAGCGCGTTGCGGCTCGACCAGCGCACGCCGTCGAAAGCGCGCACGGAGCGCGGACGGCGCCGCAACCCGACCAGCCAGTAGCCACCGTCGGCAGCGGGGCCGAACACCGCGTCATTGCGCCCGAGCAGGCGAAAGGCCGCCCATATGTCGCGGCGCGTAACCCCCGGTATGTCGCTGCCGATGATGGCTACGGGGCCCCGTGGCGCCATCTCCATGAGCCGCTGCATGCGCGCCCCGAGATCGCCCTGTCCCTGGCTGCGGCGCGCCATGCGGTGTGGCCAGAAGCGCCCATGCATGTGCGCATGGGGCGTAACGGCAATCACCGTGTGCCAACGCCGGTCGGTCCACAATCGCTGCAGCAGGGCCGCCGCGGTATGGCGCGCAAATCCCGTTGCGACGCCCAAGCCGACATCACGGGCGAGTCGCGACTTCACCGCGCCGGCAATCGGCGCCTTGACCATCACCACCAGGCGACAGCGAAAGGGCGCCGCCGGCTGCGGCGACGCCCCCGCTTTCTGGCGGCGAGGTCCGGCCCTGGGTCTCCGCCGGCGCCGCTTCACCTGGTTGCGCCTCCCGCCTCGGCCTCAGAGCACCGGGCTCCAGGCCACCGGCACCATGCGATAGCCCGCGCCGTCCTTCTCGATGTAGCCCAGTGCCGGGAACGGGAAGTGGAAGCCCTGGATCGGCATCTTGTCGGCGATCGCCATGTCGTAGAGCTTGCGGCGGGTCTGCTCCGCCATCGGACCATCCATGTCGACGGCGTACCATCCCGGATTGCGCACGAACAGCAGCGCCATAGCCGCGGTAACATCGACCTGAACCAGCACCTTGGCCGAGCCCGAGGCGACGACAAACGACATATGCCCCGGCGTATGGCCGTGCGTCGCCATCGACGTGATGCCGGACACGAGCTCTTTGCCAGCATCGTACTGCGTCGCCTTGTTGCCGAGCGCGCCGAACACGCGGCGGATGTTCTTGAAGTTGTTCTCGAGCGGACTGCCCGCGGCCGCCTTGCTCATGTTGCCGTCGTCCATCCAGTAGTTCCATTCCGGCGTGGGCACCATGATCTCGGCGTTGGGATAGGCAGCCTTGCTGTCGGCGGTCAGCAGGCCGTTGATGTGATCGCCGTGGAAGTGCGAGATGATCACAGTGTCGACCGCATTGCGGTCGATGCCTGCCGCCGCCAGGTTGGTTTGGAACTGGCCGACCCCTCCCTTGCTCTGCTCGTACTGGGTTGGTCCGAGCCCGGTGTCGATGACCACGAGCTTGGCACCCGTGTTGACGACGACCGGCGTGAAAGGAAACGTCAGCTTGTCCTGTTCCATTTAGAGGGAGGCGAGCGTGGCATTGACTTGATCCTTGGTCGCATTCCGGACGAAGGTGTCCGCCAGCGCAACGGTGCGCGCCCCGTCGGTCACGGCCGTCACCTCGAAGCTGCCGACTTTGTAGCGGTACCAGCCAGGCGCCTGCTTGCCGGCCAGCGGCGCGGCGGCGTTGGCGGGCGAGCCCACATCGCGTGGGCCGAGCACGGTCGCAGTGGCGGCGACGGTGCCGGTGAGCAGGCTGCGGCGGGTCAGCTCAGTCATGAATTCCTCCCGAGGCGGTTGCCAATCACGAAACAAGAAGGTCTGTGCTTATGGGACGTCTGCTACGGTCTTATGATCTCGTTTTCACGGACATTTGATGCGCTGCCGGGCCGCTGCCCGTAAACCCGGGTGATCAGGTGCATCGGCGCGCCCAGCGTGTAGAGTGTCAGGCACAAGACATTGCGGGTCGAGCGGCGCACATAGCCCTCCCGGCGGTAGCGCTCGGCGCTGGTGACGGCGCGCGTTGCCAGCAGCGTCGTGCGCCGGCGGCCGAGGCTGCGCACGATATCGACGTCTTCCATCAGCGGCAAAGGGCGATAGCCGCCGATCTCTTGGTAGAGCCGCCTGGGGATCAGCAGGCCCTGGTCGCCATAGGGCAGCCGCAGCACCGCGCAGCGCGCCGCCACCAGCCGCTCGAGCAGGCGCGGCCTGAAACCGACGTCGTCGAGCCCAAAGCGGAAGGCTGCCGCCGCCAGCGGCCGCTTGCCCAGGTCCACATGCTCCATGAATCCCGCCGCCTCGCGCTCCCAGCCCGGCGCCAGTACCGTGTCGGCGTGCAGGAACAGGAACCAGCCGAAACGTGCCCGTAGCGCGCCGGCGGCGAGCTGGCTGCCGCGGCCGCCGCTGGCCTTCACCAGATGCGCGCCGGCGTTGTCGACGATATCGACGGTGCGGTCACCCGAGCCGCCGTCGACCACGATCACCTCGCGGATGAGCCCATCCACTGCCGCCGGCACCAGCGCAGTCAGCGTCCCGGCCAGATTGGCCTCCGCGTCCAGCGTTGGAATGATGACGGAAATCATGGACTCAGGGTGTGGGGGGTTTGAGCTTGCGCCGCACTATAGGTGGCGCCCAGCCGCCGTCCAAAGATATCCGTGGCCCCAAAAATCGCCCTCCCGTTTGCTCTCCGGGGCGCCCCCGCTCGCTTGTCCCGAGGTCGCCCGCCGTGGCCGTTTGGCACATTTTGGTAACCATCATCATTGTCAGCTAGTGTTCCGAGTCTAACGCTTGGTTCCCGGATTTGATGGCTTCAAGCCTGTCGAGGCCTCGTCGTTCTTTTTCCAGGATGACATCGGCGGTCTTGGTCCAGACGAAGGGTTTGGGATCGACATT
>Ga0247727_10003274_pt1 | contig 35981 bp, 26 predicted proteins | sample WisWelCaveWW1625_FD_202498 | JGI IMG/M metagenome (GOLD analysis project Ga0247727, IMG submission 202498) | Biofilm microbial communities from Wishing Well Cave, Virginia, United States - WW16-25 | ecosystem: Environmental > Aquatic > Deep subsurface > Groundwater > Cave microbial mat | place...
GCCACCTTGGTAGAGATATTCGGTGTTCCAGGCCCAGGTTTCTTCGCAGGTGAACACCGTTCCATTGGGCGTCAGACTGCCACCACAATTGCGGTTTGTTCCGCCTACACTGGAAAAATCAATGTGATCGAAGTTGCCTGTCACTTCCCATTTTCCGTTCTTTCGTTCAATCGGAAAAACGGTCCCGCCTCCCCCATCACCTAAATTCTCGTTGGCCATTTTGTCTTCGTGGCTCACGTAAAGAAGTCCTTTTGTTTTTGGATTTTCTTTGTCTGGGATGAATACCGTTAAATCGTGCAAGCCCTTCGATGGAAATTTCTGGCCGTCGGCGCGGACAACCATACTTTCGGTCTCCTTGAAGAGAATGCGATAGGAAAAGCCTTCGGGAAGAATCAAATCCGTTGACGTGAAGTTTTCGCTTACGGATTCAAAAGGTGGCACGGTGTCTACAAGGACAGTCTCAAGTGTGGCGGAATCTGCCTGGCCTTCCTCCGTATCAGATACCGTTTCACCTGAGCAAGCACAAAGGCTCAGGATCAGAACAATCAAATAGCAAGACTTCAGACGATCAGCCATTGGAAACACAACCGGTTCTCCGGAATTTAAGTGGTGAATAAGATATCTAGAATTCATCTCAAAATTATCCTTGGCGCCTTTTCTGCGTCTTTTGACTTTATCGTGCGTTGCCCTTCTTGCCCAGATGCCCTCTGGATATGAGCTTCGAAAGGCGCCTTGGCTAAAGCCAAAATTCTTGAAAAATCACTCAAATATAATTTTGAGATGAGTTCTAATTGGCTCAGACTACTGTCGCCAGCAAGTCGTTGACAGCCTTTACACCGGCAGCACTTTCGGCCACTTTTGCTTTTTCAGCAGCGTTCAGCGGAATCTCAACAATTTTTTCGATTCCGTTCCGACCGAGAATACAAGGTGCACCGAGCGCTATGTCTTTAAGTCCGTACTCGCCGTTGAGCATCACGCAGCAAGGGAACATTTTTTTTGAGTCGAGAGCGATAGCCTGAACCATTGCAGCAACGGCTGCTCCAGGAGCGTACCAGGCCGAAGTGCCCAACAATTTCGTCAATGTGGCTCCTCCAACCTTCGTGTCTTCTACTACCTGTGCCATTCTTTCTGCACTGAGGAAATTGGAAACCGGAACACTGTTTCGTGTGGCCTGATCGATCAGCGGAACCATCCCGACATCACTGTGGGCCGCAATCACCATTCCACTTACGTCCGATGCCGGGCAGGCCAGAGCTTCTGCCAACCGGTATTTGAAGCGAGCGCTGTCAAGTGCTCCCCCCATCCCTATAATGCGGTTTTTCTGAATTTTCGTCGATTTGTGCACAAGATACGTCATTGTGTCCATCGGATTGGAAACCACAATGATAATGGCGTTTGGCGAGTGTTTTATCAGATTTTCAGTGACAGTTTTTACGATCCCGGCATTGATACCAATCAATTCCTCCCGGGTCATTCCCGGTTTACGGGGAATACCGCTGGTGATGACGGCGACATCGCTGCCCGCAGTTTTAGTATAATCACCTGTTGTTCCGGTGATTGTGGAATCAAAGCCGTTCAGCGTAGCGGTTTGCATCAAATCCATTGCCTTGCCTTCGGCAAATCCTTCCTTGATGTCAATGAGCACAATTTCGGACGCAAAATCCTTCATTGCAATGTATTCGGCACAACTTGCGCCTACTGCTCCGGCGCCTACAACTGTAACTTTCATTGGTATTTGTCTGTTATGGTTAATATTGGGGATTCTTGCGCAGAACCCTTTCAAGGCGAAAGTAGCAAGAATTTCAATTCCTTCTTTTTAATTTTAAGGCTGGTTTTGAGGTTTTTTGATAAAAATTCGCTCCGGCTGGCAACCCGGGCAAAATTGAAACGTTTTGAGTATGTATATAGATGTGGAAAATACAGAACAGCTCCGGGAAATAGTTGACGGTTGTATCAAGGGTCAACGGAAGTACCAAAAGCGATTATTTGAGATGTTCTACGGCAGGATGATGGGAGTGTGTATGAGATATGCCAAGGATCAGGATGAAGCGCAGGACATGGTCCAAAACGGTTTCATCAAGATCTTCAAGAAACTGGATGTATACAATTTTGAAGGTTCTTTGGAGGGTTGGATACGACGAATAATGGTTAACACGGCCATTGACCAGTTGCGAAAGAATAAAAGAGATCCTTTCGCGATTGAAGATGACCACCGGATACAGAATATAGAGGAAGAGATTCCTTTTTCTGATGAAGACTCGGAGGACATCAAGATCAAAGCGGAGGTAGCCATTAAAGCGATAAGCAAGTTATCGCCGGCATACAGAACAGTTTTTAATATGTATGTGGTTGAAGGGTTTACGCACAAAGAAATTGCGGAGTACCTGGGGATCAGCGAAGGAACGTCAAAATCCAACCTGGCAAAAGCCAAGTTAAAGTTGAAAACAGAGTTGCTCGTAAAGTTTGAGCAGGATTAATAGGTAAAATGGATAAATTCGACGATATCATCAGACAAGCGGTTGAGGGCCATGAGGTTCCTTTCAACCCTTCGGCCTGGGATGCGATCAACAGCCAGTTGAACGATTTGTCGTTTGAATCCGCCGTCAACGACGCTGTTCAGAATTACGAAGCTCCTTTCAATGCTTCGGCCTGGGCTACTCTGTCCAGCCAATTGGGCGATATGCAGTTCGAAAATTCGGTCCAGCAAGCAGTAGAAAATTTTGAGGCACCTTACAATGCCGCCGCCTGGTCAGCCATTTCCAGTGAACTGGACAATGCACAATTCGAAAACGCAATCAAAGAATCTGTTCAGAATTTCGAAGCTCCGGTCGCTGCAGTTGCTGCGTGGACAGCTATCACAAGCGAACTGGACAATGCGCTATTCGAAGAAAATATCCGCGAATCAGTCGAAAACTACACCGCCCCGCACAATACTTCCGTTTGGGATGCCATCGTATCGCAACTCGGGCCATCGCACATTGTGCTCAGATGGATTCTTGGATCGGCTGCTGTCGCAACACTGGTTGCTGGCGGTGCGTACCTCTTGACTGCTGATGAAATCGTCAGCATTGATCAAACGGCCGTAGTCGCTGACGACCTCCGGAATTCAGATCTTAGCAACGGCGACGAGACGCTCATCGCCGGAAACGACGAAAACAATACGAATCCGTCAGGAGACCCTATTCTGGGTGACGATGGCGAAAATGGAACAGATGAAATTCTGAACGACGCGGTTGTCTCAGACCCAGGTTCAAATGACGGTCATCAGACACATACGGAATATGTGAACGAGCCTTACGTTTCAAATCCGGGCAATGGTGTTCAGGGCAACATTTCGCCACTTGCAGAAAATGATGTGACTGCAGACGACAACGCCAACTCTGAAAATCACAATTACTCAGCTGGTTTCGAATCTGTGCCAAATCAATGCTGTGTCGGAGAATCCATTGCCTTCAACGCACTCTACGGCGCACAGAACTGTCAGTATGTTTGGGAATTCAGCGACGGTACTACACTATATGGCGCTGAGGTCGAACGCACATTCACCAAAGCAGGTTCTGTCGAAGTAACACTCGAACTGCGGAGCAACAAGAATAATCGCCTACTCGCCAGTGAAAACAACGACGTTACAGTCCTTGATCTACCTGTTGCGTCGTTTACCTGGGAAAATTCTTCGGATGTTGCAATCCCTGCCATTCACTTCATCAACACAACCGAAAACCATTCTTCTCTTTCCTGGAACATTCCGAGCCTGAGAACTACAAATCTTCGTGATTTTGAACATACTTTCCGCAGCAAAGGAACTTACAAGGTCGAGTTGACTGCCTTCAACGATGCAGGATGCCAGAATACCATCTCAAAAGAAATCACCATTGGGGAAGACTACAATTTGCTTGCCGCGACAGGTTTCACTCCAAACGGAGACGGGATGAACGATAACTTTATTCCTGCGGCACTGACGATCCTTGAGACAGAATTCACATTCAGCGTCTGGTCGCCTGAACGCGGAATGGTTTATCAAACCAAAAACGCCAGCGAGCCGTGGGATGGAAAAATCACTTCAGACAATACACCGGCGAGAGATGGTGGATATGTCTGGCAGGTACAACTGGTTAATGCCAATGGCGAAACCGAGTTCTACCAAGGACAGGTAATCCTCACCAAATAAATTTCTGGTTTCTTTGCAAAAAAACCTCCTTTGGCCACGGGCTGAGGGAGGTTTTTACTTTTCAACAGGTTAATCAACCCCTTAGATCAGTAAGAATTTGATTTTGAATCAACTAACTTTTAACTCTAGCGGGCGTATCACAGGTAAGGTTAAATTTCCGGGAATTATTCATAAATTTAACCGGAGAAACCCGCGTGTAAATAATTAGGAGATGTCACTGCATATAGAGGCAACAGTCAAAACCCCAAAGGTTGTCGTTGATTCCGACGCAGGAAAAATTCTGCTTGCTGGTATTTCCATCCCTGAGGATCCGTATGAATTTTACAGCCCGGTAGAGCACGAGATTGACGATTATCTGAAGCAACCCAAAAGCGCAACAAGTCTCGATTTTCAATTGGAGTATTTCAACACAAGTTCAACGTTGATCATCCGGAACCTCATTCGCAAACTGGCCAACAATTCCAAGTCGACCAATCTGAGCATCAAATGGTATTATGAGGCGTATGATGAGGATATGAAGGAAGCCGGCGATGAATTTAAACGACTGTTTTCGGAACTGGAATTTCAGGTAGTCGAGGTGGAAGAGTTTCCTGATTAATTTCCGTTTTTTACCCCTTTTTATCAACATCGGCCGCCGCTTTCCCACAATTGCGGGTTTCGCTTGTCTTTCACATCTGGTTTGCTTACATTTAGCGAGGCTTTTGCCGATTTGTTCTACTTACTCTCTGTCCTATGAAAAAAGCGCTACTCCTCTCTACTTTTTTGTCCCTCGTTTTCAATGCAGTTTCTCAGCAAGTTTTTACTGGCATTAACGCATCGGAGATTTACCAAAATGCCAATGTGGTCCGGACAAGTCCGTATTCCGATTTACCAGCCTACATCCAGTTTTATGATGGCCGTGAAATTGAAATTGATGAGCTGTTCGGCTGGATGCAGAAAAACCTGAATCTGGGACCGCAAGTCGGGTTCACCCTGATGCGGGTTGACGAAGAAAAAGACGGCCAGAAGCATTACCGTTACCGCCAGACGATGAGTGGCGTTCCGATCGAAGCTGCAACGCTCATTGCCCATACCGTGAACGATCGCGTGCATTCGTTGAATGGAAATTTCTACCAGAATCTGCCGAACGCATTTTCTCCCGCAGTCTCAGAAACAGTTGCACTGGACGCTGCGATGAATTATGTCGGCGCATCACTTTACAAATGGCAGATGCCGGCTGAGGAGGCGCATTTGAAAGTTGAACAAAACAACGAGAGTGCGACCTATTTTCCCGTCGGCGAAATCGTCTACGTTTCGACTGACTATTCGTTCAATGCAGCGTCGTACCGTGCAGCCTGGAAATTTGACATTTATGCGCACACGCCAATGTCACGCGCGTATGTTTATGTCGACGTTGCCACGGGCGAGGTGATTCAGGATCTTCAACGAATTCACGATGCTGATGTCCCGGGAACTGCGATTACTGGCTACAGCGGGAGTCAAACAATTATCGCCGACAGCTTCAGCGGTAGTTACAGGCTTCGAGACGGAACACGTGGATTGGGTGTGAGAACTTTTGATATGAACGAAGGCACTTCTTACGGCGCATCGGTCGACTTTACGGATGTCGATAATTTTTGGAACAACGTAAATCCTCAAATGGACGAATTTGCAACAGACGCACACTTCGGTGCTGAAATGACCTATGATTACTACGACCTGGTTCATAGCCGGAACAGCATCGATGACGCCGGTTTTCAGCTCAACAACTACGTTCATTACGACGTCGGTTATTACAACGCTTTCTGGGACGGAACGAGGATGACTTATGGCGACGGCGACGGGTCCGTTACTCCGCTTACAACCTTGGATATTGCCGGTCACGAAATCACGCACGGGCTGACAGAATTTACGGCCAACCTCATTTACGATGCAGAATCCGGTGCCTTGAATGAATCGTTTTCGGACATTTTCGGCACCTGTGTAGAACATTACGCAACACCGACCGACTGGGACTGGCTCATTGGTGAAGACATCGGTTCCGTTTTCCGATCAATGTCCAATCCGAATGCCTACGGGGATCCCGATACCTATTTCGGAACAAACTGGGCTTCGCTGACCGGTGGTGATTCCGGTGGTGTTCACACGAACAGTGGTGTACAAAACTTTTGGTTTTACCTCGTCACAATGGGCGGATCGGGAACCAATGACAATGGCGATGCCTATTCCGTAACCGGCCAAGGTTGGGCCGTTGCCGAAGCCGTCGCATTCCGCAGTCTCACGCTTTATCTCACGGATGCCTCCCAATATTCGGACGCCCGCTTTTATTCCATACAGGCCGCAGTTGATCTCTACGGAGGATGCACGCCGGAAGTACAAGCTGTGACCGATGCCTGGTATGCCGTGGGTGTTGGCGGACCCAACGTCGCAACCGTCGTTGCCGATTTTGAAGCCGATACGTCCTATTGCAGTTTCCCAGCCGCAGTCGATTTCACCAATTTGAGTATAAATGGTGTTACGTTCGAGTGGGATTTCGGTGATGGAGCTACCTCAACCGTTGTAGGGCCAAGTCATACATACTCCGACGTCGGAAACTATACAGTTACCCTGATTGCGGACGGAGGACCGTGTGGCATTGACACCTTGGTTCTTGTGGACTATATCGTAGTCGACACCACCATTCCGTGCATTGTAACGATGCCTACATCAGGCACCGCATCCACCCAGTCTGCCTGTGCAGGCATCCTCTACGACAGTGGAGGCCCAACGGGCGACTACGGCGGAAACGAGGATGCGCAGATCACGATTGCACCATTCGGTGCGTCATCTGTCGATATTACCTTCAATCTGTTCGACGTCGAGCCAGGCTCAGCCGGATCGTGCAATTTTGACAATCTGGAAGTGTACGACGGACCTAGTTCGTCCTATCCGCTGATCGATACCTATTGCAACAACAACCTGCCTCCGGCCACGATTTCGTCAACGGGATCATCACTCACACTGGTTTTTCATTCCGACGCGGGACTTGAATTGCCGGGATTTGAAATCGAGTGGAACTGCATTTTACCAACGGTGCCGCCAGTCACCGATTTTTTTGCAGATACCGACACGACCTGTCACGGAACGGTATATTTCTTTGATACGTCGACCGAAGGTCCGATCGATTGGGACTGGGATTTTGGCGATGGCGGAACGTCGACCCTTCAGAATCCGACTCACATTTACACGGCCAATGGCTTGTATACTGTCACGCTTACTGCCACCAATGTAATAGGACCAGACACAGAAATAAAAGTCGATTACATTTTTGTCGATATGCCAGCTGCACCACTCACAACAACCGATTCTGTCTGTCCGAATCAACCGGCAACGCTGACTGCTACTGGATCGGGTGATTTGAACTGGTACGATGCAGTTGCGGGTGGTTCACTTCTTTTCACCGGCTCTCCGTATGTCACAGCCGATCTGACATCGACCACTTCGTTCTGGGTATCGGATGAATTTCCGCAGCCACCGGTTTATGAAGGTCCATCGACAAATGCATTCGGAACGGGCGGATACTTTACAGGAAATCAGTATGAAATTTTTGACGTGTTGACACCGTGCCGACTTAATTCTGTAAAAGTGTACGCGAATGGTTCCGGCGACAGAACGATAGAGCTGCGGAATAATCTCGGCGTGGTTTTGGAGACGATTACAACGAATATTCCAACCGGAATGCAGGTCGTGGATCTGGGTTGGGACCTTGCCGTCGGCACGAACTACCAGCTTGCGTGCGAAGTTGGAAGTGCTCCGAACCTTTACCGGAACACCTCTGGCGCAACGTATCCCTATAATCTTTCCGGACTGGTTGAAATAACGACTTCGTCTGCCGGACCTGGTTATTACTATATGTTCTACAACTGGGAACTTGAGGCGCCTGCTTGTGCGAGTCCTCGCGTCGAGGTGGAAGCATTTGTCGAGCCCGACGATCCGATCGTCATCGATCCGGTGGAATCGCCGTGGTGCGAGGAAAATGGGAATTTTACCGTGACGACTCCAGAAACAGGTGGATCCTGGGTTGCTGACTGCGGTGCGTGCATCGATCCTGTTACGGGTGAATTTGATCCGAGTGTTTCGGGTACCGGAACCTGGACTATCAGTTACGATATCCCTGGTACTTGTTCAATTTCCAGCGAGGTGAATGTTGCCGTAATCTCGTGTCTTGGTGTTGATGAAACAATCAAACCGGAAGTTCAGATTTATCCAAATCCGACGAAAGGACTGGTTACTGTCAATACGGGCAGCCTAACCGATGGACAAGTTGAACTATCGGATGTTCTGGGACGAACGTTATTGGTTCACACCTTCACGTCAGCTCAATTCGAACTCGACTTGACATTTCTACAGTCAACCGGAACATACTTTGTCAAAATCAGTGGCGCAGATGGAGAGGTTGTAACGGTTGCGAAATTGGTGAAGAAATAAGAATTTCTTTAAGTCCACTTTTTGAATTATTTCAGTAAGGATGAAAAACCTCAACCTTTGTCTTGCAGTTTTTATTTCGACCTCACTAAATGGCCAATGGGCAGAGGTGGGTCCGGCCGGCTTTTCTCCAGGTGTTTCAAACGACTTGAGTCTAGCCATTGACCTTACCGGAAATCCGGTTTTGGCTTTCAGGGATGGTGCTGCATCGGGTTCCAGCTCGGTAATGCGTTTTGATGGATCGTCCTGGAGTTACGTCGGAGGTGCGGGAAGTGCCTCCATAGGCGCGTCTCTCTGGCAGACATTGGCTGTTCATCCAATAGACGGCAGTTATTACGTCGGACAACGCGATGGCGGAGTATTCAGCAATTCGACAGTTTATAGATACGATGGAAGCTCGTGGTCACTTGTTGGGCTTTCGGCATTTTCGGCCGGAATTACAGAGTATCACAGTTTGGCTATTTCATCGACCGGTACACCCTACATTGCTTATAAGGACTATGGCTTCGGCGGGTACGTAACCGTTATGAAATATGATGGGACTAGTTGGGTCAATGTGGGGTTACCAGGATTTTCTCCGGGAATTGTCGAATACGTGAGTCTTGCAATTAACCCGTTAACGGATCAGCCTTATGTGTCCTTTCGGGATTATGGTAATGGAAGCCGTGCGACCGTTATGGCCTTCGATGGTACAAGTTGGGGTGTGGTAGGATCTGCAGGATTTTCGGCAGGAATCGCAATTTACGAAAGCCTTGCATTTGATGGAAGCGGAACCCCTTACCTCGCCTACAGGGACTATGGAAACGGCAGCAAAGTAACGTGTATGACCTATGACGGGTCTTCCTGGGTAAACCTGGGTTTGGCAGGATTTTCGGCTGGAATTTCTGACTGGATCAGTCTGGCCATAACGCCTTCAGGTACACCATTCATTGCCTATAAAGACTTTGGCTCGGGAGGTGGAACCACCGTGAGTAGCTTTGACGGCGTCTCGTGGGCATCGGTTGGTCCGGTAAGTTTTTCGGATGGAAATGCAGAACAACACAGCTTGGTTCTGGATTTAGCGGAAACGCCTTATGTCGCTTATAAGGACGGAGCTTATGCGGGTGCAGCAACCGTGCAGTCGTTCGATTCAGGGAGCAGTTGTACGGCAACTACAAGTTCTTTTACAATTACAGAATGTGATGCGTATACAGTGCCAAGCGGAGACGAAACGTATTTATTGACCGGAACCTATATGGATACCATTGCAAATGCCGGGGGATGCGACAGCGTAATGACCATTGATGTGATCATTAACAATGAAACGACAAGTTCAATTACTATGGATGCCTGTTTTGATTATACGGTGCCCAGCGGAGACGAGACGTATTTCGTCAGCGGATTGTATAACGATACGATTTCTAATGCCGCTGGCTGTGACAGTGTCATCACGATCGATTTGACTATTAATACCGTTGATGTCGCTGTCACTCAAACAGGATTTGATCTGATGGCCGACGCGAGCGGAGCAACCTATCAGTGGGTCGATTGCGATGCCGGTTTCAGTATTTTGGCAGGCGAAACGAACCAGTCCTTCTCCGCTACAAATGACGGAAACTATGCCGTGATCGTAACAGAAAACGGTTGTTCCGATACATCTTCTTGTTTTTCAATTTTTGGAATCGGAATCGCTGAATCAAATCAGGTGAAAATTCAGATTTACCCAAATCCTATCTCAGGTTGGGTTTATGTAAATGGTCAATCGCAGGATGCGCTGACTATCGTCGTTTCTGATCTTGCCGGTCGCGTTATTTTCAGGTCTGGCTTCAAGGATTCAATATCGATCGACTTGTCAACGCTTCAACCCGGATCCTACCTGGCTGGTTTCTATGGAACAAATGGTGATATTTTGGCTATCCAAAAAATTGTTAAACTGTGATCCGCTGTCGTTGCTTTGTTGTAATTTTTCAACTGAATTGAGTTATACCCCCGATGAAAAACCGAAAAACCACTTTTCTGAAGATTGCTGCTCTTTGCAGTACAACCTTGCTGATGACGTCTTTCGTCGCGATGAAATCAGGGGCATTTAACCAGACCCAAACCAGCATCGTTAGCGATAATCCTTCCGACACTACCCACAAGCGCGACACACTTATTCTGGCAGATGTCATCATCATTTCAGATTCGAGTTTTTACAAGCGTCCGTATATGCCTAGTTCCAAAGTGATGGTGATGGACGACAGGCCGAAATTTGTCGGTGTGACGAAGGACACGATTCCATTTGGCAGCGCTCGCGCCGATTCGATCCTTCTGGCTAAAAAAGTCCTTATCATTGAAGATCCTGTCTATATGGGAGGGTCAAAATCCGGACCGATGTTCAATCCACAGCAATCGGAGCCAGTTTTTCTGGTGCCTGAAAAGTCCTCAAAGAAGACCAAAGTAAAAAACAAGAAGTAAACCGGTACGTATGTTGCCGGCACAACTTCTCGGAACTTTTGGTTTTTCCCTGCTCAGTATGGCTTTTCTGATTTTGGTATTTATTCCAATGGAACTGGCCTTTCCTGCAAAAAAGCAGAAATTTTTTCGACCCGATTGGTGGCTGGACCTTTGTTTTTTTCTGGGTCAGTACCTGATTTGGGGCGCACTGGTCGTGCTGGGTCTGGCATATTTCGATCGTTGGCTCGACGGTTTTATTTCGATGGATTTTCGGCAATCGGTGGGAGGCCAACCGCTCTGGCTTCAAATTGTCGAGGTGGTATTTCTAAGCGATTTTCTCATTTACTGGGCGCACAGGCTTCAGCATAAGGTTAATTTTTTGTGGCGATTTCACAAGGTACATCATACCTCTGAGCATCTGGATTGGCTTGCGGCGCACCGCGAACATCCGCTCGATTCCATTTACACGGTGACGATTATTAATCTTCCTGCTATTGTTCTGGGCTTTCCGTTGGAAATGCTTGCAGGATTTATCGCCTTTCGAGGAATTTGGGCCATTTACATTCACTCAAATGTTCGCTTTCCAATCGGCCCGCTGAGATGGTTCATCGGTGCACCGGAGCTACATCACTGGCACCACGATTTGGAGCGCGATCGGGGAAATTACGCGAATCTGTCCCCGTTGATGGACATCGCATTCGGCACCTACACCTGTCCGGATCACGAACCGGAAAAACTGGGAATCAGGGAAAAATTTCCAAAAAATTATGTCGGGCAATTGATACATCCGCTGGTTCCAAAAAAGATTGGGGATAAGATCAATGCCATCAAGCTTTCTACGGAAAAAGATGAGGAGATTTTGGATCGATGAGGATTTATGATTAGGAAATCAAACGCCTCCCTCATTCAATCCGACGGGTTCAAAAATATACTTGCTGTTGTATTCAATTTTTGATTCATCCAGCAGATTTCGATATTCTTCGACGAATTGTTTTTTCCTGTGATGTTCTTCCTGATTTTCGATGTAACGAATAATCCTCGGAAGTTGTGATTCGCTGTAGGTAAATGCACCATACCCCTCCTGCCAGGAAAATCGCTGTGCTGTCAGATTCCTTTCATCGATCCACCGGGAAGATGAACCCTTAATATCCTGCATCAAATCCGAAAGAGACTGAGATGGTTTCATTCCGAACAGGATGTGAATGTGATCCGCTGTTCCGTTTATTGCGAGCGGCTTATGCCGGTTGTTGCGGATGATCCCGGAGATGTACATATACAATTCCTTGCTCCATTCCTTGCAAATAAGGCTTTGGCGGTTTCTGACAGCAAAAACGACCTGAAAATGAATCTGTGTGTAGGTGTTCGCCATATGCATTTATAGAAAAACGGACAACAAATTTACAACACGAGCCATATGATGTCGATGAGCCTATGCATTATATTGCGAACATTTCCTCAACACGGGTGCGACAACAAAAATCTTGTACCTGACGGCACAACAACGTGTCTGCGACGATTTTTCTAGCAATATGTTGTCCCTTCGGGACAAAGGGGATTTGATTTTGCACCGGCGACAGCATAACCCAATCTGGCAAATGGAATTCGATTTTATCCAACGGCCTTTTGGCACAATAGACAAAGGAAATTTGCCTCATTCTGGTGATTAACCGGTCCAAAGCACAATTGGAATTTGATGTTATCTACGTGATGTGCCGATCCGACAACAAATTGAACCTTAATGCCATTCATGCCGATGGACGGAATAAGACCTGATTCGATCAAATTCCGTCCGCTAACATCGCTCCGTAGGAGCGCAATATAGCTAGCGATTGCAACGCAATTGCGCACCGTGCCGTAGGTACGGAATTTGATTTATTCCGGTCGTGCACCCTGGATTTTGCGAATATTCAGCCAGAGCAATCCGGTCGACAACAAAGCGACCGCGAACAAAACACAATAAATGTTCATCGCATCGGTGTAATTCCCGGTGGCCGCGTGCAAATTCGAAATGATCATCGGGCCCACAATTCCTGCTGCGGACCAAGCCGTCAACAGATACCCGTGAATGGTGCCGACCTCGCGCGTGCCGAAAAGATCTCCCAGGAATGCCGGCACGGTGGCAAAACCGCCGCCATAACAGGTAAAAATAGCGTAGAGTAAAAATTGGAAGAGCATTTGGTCCGTTGTCCGGATGATGAAATAGAACGCCAGAATCTGCAAGGCAAAGAACAACGTGTAGGTCAATGGTCTGCCCAAATAATCAGAGGCCGATGCCCAGCCGATTCGTCCAAGTCCGTTGAAAAGACCCATCAATCCTACCACTGCCGCTGCCTGAACTTCCGTCATCCCGGTCACGTCTTGTGCCAAAGGTGACGCGATGGAAATAATTCCGATTCCACACGAAATATTAATGAACAACATTACCCAGAGAAAATAAAACCGCGATGTTTTCAATGCTTCAGGTGCACGGCAATCGGCGAGATCCGGTTTACGAATTCGCTTTCTTTCCGTTGTCGTGGATGAACTTGCGGGAACCCAATCCTTCGGAGGGGGCGCGAGATAACTTGCAGATGAAAAAATCAGCAGAAAGTAAACACATCCCAGGATAAAAAAAGTGGCAGGAATACCAGTACCAACAAATAGTCTGGCCATAAGTGGAGCAAAAAGTAAGGCCGACAATCCAAAACCCATAATCGCCATTCCGGTTGCCAGACCACGTCTGTCAGGAAACCACTTCATCAGTGTTGTCACCGGTGTTATGTAGCCCAGACCCAAACCAATCCCGCCCAAAACCCCGTAGGACAAAACGAACAAGGGGTAGGAGCCAATCTGAACCGCCAGCCCGGTGCCCAGTATTCCCAATCCATAACAACAGGCGGAAATTCTTCCCGAAAAACGCGGACCCTTTTTATCGACCAGAAATCCCAGGAATGCTGAAGAAAGGCCGAGAAATAAAATGGCGATACTGAAAGCAAACGTGACCTTTGGCTTATCCCAGCCTAACAAATCGTTGAGCGGATTGATCATTACGCTGTAGGCATAAACCGAACCGATGGAAATGTGAATTCCAACGGCGGCAAGCGCGATAAGCCATCTGTTTTTTAGCATCCTTTTGTGCGAACAGAATGTTAAACTACGCAATAATTAGCAGAATGGGTAAATAGAGAAGAACTGGCCCAATCAATTCATTCGTACGACTCACACAGGCAGTTTTTACCCGCCACCGGTGAACTCGACAAAACCTCGCCCTTCTCGTTGAAACGGTAAACTTTGGATCCATCCGAAAGTTCGATGAAGTACCCTGCTGGAGAAAAATAGCCAAGCGTACAATTGCAGAGGTAAGTACAAGGAATGATTACATTGCCGGCTTTGTCCACGACGCCATACTTACCGGCTTTGACCACCACGTATGTCTTAAAATCCGGTAGTTCTTTCATCCGCGGGCCGTCGACTATGGAGTAGTACTGGTTCTTGATGATGGGGTTCAACTTCGGATCCATCACGCCCCACAAATCATTCCTTTTGTAAAAATATACTCCGTTCTCCCACTCCAGTTTCTGAAATTTAAGGTCGCGGATCTGCTTGAAATTTTCGTCCATAAACCAGATGTAATGTTCAGTTGCTACCAGGTTGCTGTCGGTAATATAGAACGGAAGTTTTTCGTGTGTTATTGGAAATACGACACCACCGGCTTTGTTAATGTATCCGCTCTTTCCAAGAATTTCGACGTAGATACAGTTCTCATCGCGGATGTAATCCACCATAAAATCGTAGCGGAATCCGACGACAATTTCACCCTTGTAGTTGACAATTCCATATTTGTTTTCGGCGCCTTTGGTCTCGAGCGGAATTAATCCATTTACATTGAAACGAAAATTCTCGAAGCGATAGCGTGCCGGATCGTATTGCATCTTAAGCAATGTCCGCATATTGCCGTTTACAATTCCCCAGTTTTCCTTGTCCGGGGAAGCCAGAAAATGTCCCTTATAGTCTGCCCGGACGTAAATTCTCTTGGTCTCCGTGCCGGTGGAATCCTTCTGTTGCAGAAAACTCTCCGTATTTCCCTGAATGGAGAAGCCGGCATTTTCAAAATTTTTGAAATCAATCCTCTTCCCGAGTGCGTCGTAAGAATACGGATCGGCTGAAATGCAGGACTCACGGATAAGACCCTTTTTGTCCGCTATACCCCAACCGCCTGCCGTTTGTACCAGTATTCTTCCTTTGTCTTCGTTCTTTGGTATCAGATACAGAAGATCCGAACTGTCTTTTCCAAAAACGGGTTCGCACCAGCAACGTGTGAATAATTCAGTGCTCAATAGGGTCGAAAAGGACGTGTCGGAATAGAGCTTAAGTGTCCCCGACTCCGGCCGAAAAACTTGAGAATAAGTGATTGATTCACAGAATAATAAAAACAGGGACAGTTTTCTCACTTTGTTGATCTGAGCAAATATCGTGCTATACGGTCTTACGAACAAACGAAGGGTATCGTTTCAGCCGGGTATCGGAGTCGCTTCGAAGACAACTATTCGCTGAAAAGTCCGTATTATTGTATACTCACAAAGGCCTTCATTTATGAAAAAACGGATCATTTTCTTTTTCTCGGTTTCGGTTATATCAACAGCCTTCATTTCCTGCAAGGAAGATGATGAAGCGCCACATATCACGTTTAATTCGCCGGTACAATCGGATGCCTTTCACTGGGGCGACACGATTCACGCTTCCATTACGTTCGAAGACAACAAAAACCTCTATTCATTCGGAGTCTATATGGGAGAAGTGAACGGCGATGCCTCAACCGACTGGGCGTTTTCTGTTACCAATAACCTCAGTGGGAAAGAATACACCTGGGAACAGGATTTGGTCGTTCCGGACTCCATACCAGCTACTCTTTACCTTCAGGCAAATGTTACCGACGCTGCCACACATTATACGACTGGCACAGTCGCTCTTTCCTTCGAGGAGTAGCATCCCGCTGAATTTCTTGTTTTGATCCGGGCCCCGGATCGCTGCGCTCAAAAATTGTTAACAAGTCTGGTACCTTAATTTTACCTACTCCTGCCGATATTTGTAGGTTTGCTGTCCGTTTTTGGCGAACAGAATGCCCTTGATGAACAACCTCCGATGCCTCCTGAATGTATGGATTTTGCTACCCATACTTCTTTCTGCTCCGGCAATTTGCCAAACGGATTCCAGTTCCAAACTGCTCGCCGCCGAAGATACGCTGCCCGACAATACACCGGTTTTTACGGCAAATCTCGACGACATTGACGCTTCGGCCGGTAATCTGACCTCAGGATTGCTGCAGTCTTCCCGCGACGTTTTCACGATGTCGGCGGCTTTCAACTTATCGGCTTCCCGCTTCCGGATACGGGGCTACAACGCCGACAAAATGGACGTTTTTGTCAATGGTGCACCGCTTTCGGATCTCACGACGGGATGGAATACTTTTTACAAATGGGGTGGGCTGAACGATTTGACACGTTACTCAGAGGCCAAACCCTGGCTTGGAACAAATCCCTATCACTTTGGCGGGCTCGGCGGATATTCCGCCATCAATGTCCGGGCTTCGAATATTAATAGGGGCCACAGAGTATCTTATGCGCTCACGAATCGCGATTACCGACACCGTCTGATGTACACGTATGGGTCTGGAATGAACCAAAAGGGCTGGGCGTTCGCGATGAGTTTATCGGCCAGATACGCCGCCGAAGGATATGTCGAAGGCACCTTCTATGAGAGCTGGTCGTATTATCTGGCCGTCGAAAAAAAACTGAACAGTCGTAATACACTCAGCCTTTCTGCCTTCGGTGCGCCAAGAAGCCGCGGTCGATCGAACGTATTTGTTCAGGAGACATACGACCTTACCGGTGACGTTTATTACAACGCCGACTGGGGTTGGCAGACGATGCCCGATGGCTCTCGTGTAAAACGGAATTCAAATATTGCCGCGGAACATATCCCGGTCATTACGCTGAGCCACCAGAATAAAATAAATGAAAAATTCAAGTGGAATTCAACGGCGCTGGTTTCCTTTGGCAAAAGCCGCGTTGAGCGCCTGAACTGGTACGATGCGGCTGATCCGCGACCCGACTATTACCGACACCTTCCCTCCTACTACAGCGCTATCAACGACGCGGCCAGCGCAGCCCTGTGGAACGAACGTTGGGTAACCGGGAATTCGGACTACACGCAGATAAACTGGGATCAGTTGTATCGGGCCAATGATAACAACCTCTATTCGCTCACAGATGCGGAAGGCCAGGCTGGAAATACGCTGACAGGAAAAAGAGCAAAATACATCACCGAAAATCAATGGGACAATGAACTGTGTTTATCGCTGAGTTCGGTGCTGAACAAAACATTCGACAAGCTTGAACTTACAGGAGGACTCTACTATCAGATGCAGCGCAACCACACCTACAAAACCATCGCCGACCTGATGGGAGCGGATTTTTGGGTGGACGTCGACCAATTCGCGGAAGCTGCCTTTTTAGATCCATTGGCGGCACAAAACAACCTCAGCATAACCAACAATGCGGTTCACGTGGGCGAGGAATTCGGATACAATTATTTCATCAACAACCATCAGGCAACCGGGTTTTTACAGTCGGAGCTTCAACTGAAGAAAATCGATTTGTATGCGGCTGTTGAAGTTTCGGATCAATTCTTTTACCGCGAAGGGGTCTATCAGAATGGGCGATTTCCAACCAGTTCGCAAGGTAAATCCAGCGTTCACAATTTTCTAAATATCGCTGTAAAAGGCGGTGTTGTGCTGAAACTTTCCGGCCGTCAGTTTATCACGTTGAACGGTTCCTGTCTGACCGAAGCACCAACTTCGTCGGTCGCCTTTATTTCACCGAGGACGAGAAACTCCACGGCCGACCTGGTAAACGAGCAAATTTACTCCTGGGACGTAAATTACATTCTCCGGTATCCGAAGTTGAAAATGCGATTGACCTGGTATCACACCGAACGCAAGAATGCAATCTGGAGCCGAAGTTTCTATCACGACGAGTACCGGTCTTTGGTAAATTACGTGATGACGGGTGTCGACTATCTGAATCAAGGACTGGAATTCGGAATCGATGGCAACCTCTTTGGCGGATTGAGCGCTAATGGAATAGCCGCCGTCGGTCAGCATTTGTATACCTCAAGGCCGGTAGCAGATATTTTTGTGGACAATTCAGCCGAACAAGTTGCCACAGACCGTTTGGTTTATCTGACCAACTTTAAGATCGGTGGAATGCCGCAGTCGGCCTTCTCCGCCGGATTAAAATATTCAGGTAAAAAATACTGGTTCGCAGGAATCAATTTCAATTACTTCATTGACATTTATCTCGATCCAAATCCAGAGCGGAGAACCGCTGAAGCAGTTTCTGGTTTTGCCGAAACCGATCCCCAGTGGGCACAAACAATCGATCAGAAAAAACTTCCGAACGGTTACAACCTAACCCTTTCACTGAGCAAATCGTTTAAGATTGGGGACAAATACCTGAGTTTTTTCGGCAACATCACCAATCTGACCAACAACAAGAATTTTATCACCGGTGGATATGAACAGCTTCGATACGACAAAACCAATCCGAATAAATTTCCTGAAAAGGTGGCGTATATGTATGGCTTGAGTTATTTTATGATGGCAACACTTCGATTTTGAGAAATTCCTGCAACATATTAATTTTCCTTAGCGCTGCTATTTTTGCTGCGGTCTCGTGTAAAAAAGAACCAGACTCTCCACCGGAGAATATCATTCCAGCCGGATCATTCGTAACCATCGACTCATTGCGTTCCTGGCAGCAAGGTGTTTCGCCTGGCTCAGTGAGTATCACCGACTCAATTCACGTATATGGCATCGTCACGATGGACGACTCGGAGGGCAATTTGTACAAGGGACTCTACATTCAGGATCACACTGCCGCGATCAATGTCCGTTTAACTGCGGCCAGTGATTTTGCTGTTGGTGATTCTGTGCGAATTTCTTTGCTGGGGTCGACACTCAGTGAATATGCCGGAGTCATACAACTCGACGGCATTGATCCCGCGACTGACATTATCCTGCAATCGAAGGACAATGACCTTACACCAGACGATGTGAATCTGATTGATCTTACATATGCCGATGAAGGAAAACTTGTGCGGGTAAACAATATTCAATTCATCAATCCAGAGTTGACTCTCACTTTCGCCGATGCGATAAATCAGACATCGGAAAGCAGAACGTTGGAAAGCTGTGATACCGGATCGATGTTGGTGCGCACAAGCGGTTTTGCCAATTTTGCAGGAGAGCCTTTGCCCGTTGGAAAAGGAAGTCTCGTTTGCATTGTCGGCCGATACAATTCGGATTTACAATTACTCGTGCGCGATTATGACGAAGTGGCGATGGTGGGCACGCGCTGTGCAGGTTTGTTGTTTACAAAAGATTTCGACGATGACGCGATCAGTTCTGGTGGCTGGCTTAGCGTGGTGGTGACTGGCACGTTTAACTGGTCCACCTCTACTGCTGGCGGTGCCGCTACTCCTTATGCCGTGATGAGTAACTGGAACGGTACCGACAACGATCCTGCCGAAGTCTGGTTGATTTCTCCTGCTATTGATAACACTGCCGGTCTGGCGTCCATTGTTTTCAATAATGCCTGCAATTATTCGGGTGATCCGCTGTCTCTAGTGGCATCGGAAGATTATGCCGGCGTCGGCGATCCAACGCTCGCAACCTGGACCGACCTGACGTCCGCGGCTTCCTGGTCAACCGGTAGCTGGTCGTGGGCGGGTTCCGGAGAAAATATGCTGGGCCTGACAGGTTCAACGGTTTATGTGGCGTTCAAATATGTTGGCTCTGCGTCGGATGGCAAAACGTGGGAAATTGACGATATTGTGATCAAAGGATGATGATGCGAACAAATTCAAATCTTTTGGTTGTACTCATTCCGGGAATGTTGGCGGTTGCGTGTAAAAAAGAATACGACAATCCGCCCGTTGATTACTTGCCGGTTGGAACTGTGCTGACCATTGACAGTCTTCGAAATCTGCAGGCAGCGCAGGGTAGCTTCAAATTTGATACCGATGCGTCAGTTTATGGAGTAGTAACGATGGACGAAAACGACGGCAACATTTACAAAAATGTTTATTTACAGGATGCGACTGGAGGAATTAATGTTCGTTTGGTGACCGGTGGTGGAGTCTACGAAGGCGATTCAGTGCGGATTGCACTTCGCGATGTATATCTCAGTAAATACAGCGGAATTCTTCAACTGGATTCCTGCAATGCAGACATCAACATCATTAAACTTTCAGCCGGCAATTCCTTTCCATCGGCCGTTGTTACCATCGACGCGATCACAACCGATATGGAATCCCAATTGATTCATCTGGACAACGTACAGTTTGTTGAATGGGAACTTTCCGAAACCTATGCTGATGCGGTAAATGATGAAAGCGCCGACAGGACCCTGGAAGACAGCGACGGCAATGTTATCACCGTTCGCACCAGCGGTTACGCGAGTTTCGCCGGTGAATCGCTCGCTTCAGGTAGTGGAAGCATTGCGTGTATCGTCAGCCATTACAACGGAACAATTCAACTCTACATCCGGAACTACGACGACATTTTGCTAGACAATCCACGCTTTACCGGCCTGATGATGCACAAAAATTTTGATGACGAATCTTTGACTTCCGATGGCTGGAGCGTGGAACAAGTAACCGGTAGTCTGACCTGGGAAACAAGTACGGCGGGTGGTGCACCCGATCCTTACGCCTCCATTTCCAATTATGATGGCGCAAACATCGCCACCGAAAGCTGGCTCATTTCCCCGTCGCTTGATTTGACCGGTAGCGCTTCACCCCTTTTGTCTTTCGAAAATGCAATGAACTACACCGGTGCGCCACTTGAAATTTTGATTTCGACGGATTACACCGGGGGTGACCCGTCAACTGGAACGTGGGCTGCGCTTTCGGCAACGCTTTCCGCCGGTAGCTGGGTTTGGGTCAATTCGGGCGACATCGATTTGTCTTCCTACATTGGATCCAATGTTCACATTGCATTTAAATACACTGGAAGTGATACCGACGGCAGCACCTGGGAAATTGATGACGTGATGATAAAAGGATAATCCAGTTTTTGCAACAAACCCTTAACTTTGAAACCCCAAATGAACCTGTCTTTAATAGAACACAAATGAAAAAATACTGCGCTGTTTTATCGTTAACTTTTTTCTCCCTGATCGCAGAAGGTCAGTACTTCGCTGATAACTGGAGTGCCGGTGGAGGTGCCCTTACGGCCACTAACGCCTGGACAACCAATACGACAGACGTGTTGTACAACTGGAACACCAGCGACGTCGGTTCTACTGGAGATTTTTATGCCTATATGAACAATTTTGCTTCGGGATCTCACGCAGTCACCGCCTGGTTGATCACACCTGCCATCGATTTGTCCGGAGCAACAACACCTGTGCTGAATTTTCAGAACACCTGGAATTTTACCGGAGATATGCTCGAACTTTTCATTTGTACGGACTATACCGGTGGGGATCCTGCCACGGATGGAAGCTGGACAGATCACACCGCTGACGCTACCTGGTCGGCCGGTAGTTTTGCCTGGACCAATTCGGGTGATATCGATTTGTCGGCGTATATGGTTTCGACAGTTTACATCGGATTCAAATATACCGGCACCGCGGTTGACGGTAGCAAATGGGAAATTGACGATTTCGCGGTAGAAGAACCTGGTGCCTCAACAGGCGATGTGAGTATCTATGACATCCAGTATTCAACGGCCTCGCCAGCGGTTTCAAGTTATCTCGGCGATATCGTTACAACACGGGGAGTAGTAACCGGAATTGTGTTAAATGGTCCAGATGCTGGTGCCTATTTTCTGCAGGATGGCGGCGGTGCCTGGAACGGACTTTACATTTACGATACGGATGCTGTTGTAGCAATCGGTGATAGTATATTGCTTACGGGTGAAGTGGATGAATTCAACCTGGGCGTTTTACCCGATGGAGTCACCGAATTGAAAAACATCAGTGCCTATACTGTACTGAATTCATTGAATACGCTTCCCACAGCTTCCGACGTTTCAAGCCTTGCCGCGAACGACGAGGAATGGGAAGGAGTATTGATTCGCGTTCCGTCTGGCGAGGTGACCAACACAACCGAGGGTTTTGGCCTCTGGTCGCTCGACGACGGTTCCGGAGTCATCAAAGGAGACGACGAAATTTTCGCATTTCACTTAACGGCCGTTGTGGGCTCCTGGTACGATGTGACGGGCATTGGTCACTATTCATTTGACGAAGCCAAACTTCTGCCGCGGGACATTTTAGACATTATTCAAACCGGTTGGGCGTCATTGGACGAGACCGAGAACATTTTGCTTTATCCTAACCCTGCAAACGATGTTATTTCGGTAAGCAACGCATCGGGAATGAACATACAAATCCTGAATCACGTTGGACAGGTGTTTTACTCCGGCGTCTGCGGTTCTACGCTGGATGTTTCGTTCCTTGCCGCCGGAAACTACGTCGTCGTACTTGCCAATCAGGATAGAACAACGTTCTGCCGTCTGGTGATACAGTAGACGTCCAAAATTAGCATAGACTTCTTTCGCCGTTTGGACGTATCAGGAAAGAAACCTTTGATGCAGATTTTCTAGCCCTGTAGTCTGGCCCGAATTCTTTGACTCAACTGACGGTTATAGGTTTCCATTAGCCATTGAATGTAGTTGTCGGTTGCCTTGGTTATACACTTGCAATAGTGCCGCAACCTGCGTTCGATGTCTTCTTGCAAATCCTGCTGTAGCATCAGGCCGTCGTACATATCCGCAGAATTCTCCTCAACTACAACAAAGTGATTTTCGAGTGAAATTTCGACGGCATCCTTCCCCTTTTTTCCATCGGCAATACACTGCAGATACACCTCACGCATTGAAAATTCTTCGAGCTTTTGAGAATCTTTAATACGATCCTTCAGCTGTTTTGACAATTCGTATTCGGCTTCAAATTGCAAATCGTCCTCAGCGCAAAGTCGCGATTCAAGAAAACGATCCGGAAAAACAAATGCGTCCTGCCAGTCGATATAATCCTGCCAGTATCCAAATCGGCGAACGTTATTCCCTAAGTCAACTACCTGAAAATTCGTTTTATCTTCCAGAATTCTCGAACCCCGTCCAATCATTTGGTGATACAAGGTCAACGATCTTGTGGCGCGATTGAGTATTATTGTTTCAACCGAGGGCTCGTCAAAGCCGGTGGTAAGAATTCCAACCGAGGTGAGAATAGCGCCTTTTGTTTTCCGAAACCAGGCAAGAATGTCTTTGCGATCTCCATCGCTGAAAGTCGAGTCCAAATGCCGTACCGGATACTTGTGTTTTAGAAACAAGTCATAAACCGCCCGGGACGAATCGATACCGCTGTTAAAAATCAGCGTCTTTTTTCCAACGGCTACTTCCTCGTATGCGAACAACAACTTTTCCTGCATAAAATAGTTACTGTACAATTTGTCGGAGGAACTCACTGTGAAATCACCGTTGATGCCGATCTTAAGGCCGTGAAGGTTAACATCGTAGGTAAATGTCTCGGCGTTGGACAAATACTGGTTATCGATCAGTGACTTGATGCTTTCACCTACGATGAGTTTTTCGTAATTGTCTTTCAGCGGTAGCGCTTTGTTCGAACTGAGCGGAGTGGCAGTCACGCCGAGAATATTCACGTCGGCATAGTATTGAAAAATCTTGCGGAAGGAATTGTTGTGCGCCTCATCCACAATGACCAGACCAACGTTGTCCAGGAATTTTTCATTCTCCTGCAAGCGGTTATTCAGGGTCTCCACCATAGCCGTGAAGGACTGAAACTGATCCTGATCTTCAATTTCCTTAACCAGGCTGTTCACTACCTTGTTGGCTATACCAAGGGTGTCCAATTGGCGGGAAGTTTGAATACAAAGTTCAATCCGATGGGTCAGGATCAATACTTTTTTTCCCGTCAACTGAATGTAGTCATAGGCTATGTTGGAAAAAATCACCGTTTTTCCACCACCGGTCGGCAACTGAAAAAGGAGATTGTAATTCGGCCCGTTGCTTTTCAGTTCGATGATGATCTGATCAACAGCTGTTTTTTGAAAAGGATACAGGACTTTTTTCTTGAAAAGACTTTTGTCGATCATCGCCGGAAGGGCTTAATTTTTGCAAAAGTACCACCTTTTTCAGGAATACGGTTTAGAGAGTGGGTTTTTGTTCGGATTTAATTTTGCGTGCACCATTGCTGGCCGACAAGGATTGAAGAATTTCTTTCTGTGGATCCAGGCGTTAACCGCCTCGACATTTGATCCTTTGAACGATGAAACAAAGCGCTAGTCTTAATCCGAAACCACTATATTTGAACCCTTTTATCTCAAAACGAGCTTGAAATGAGTCAATCCATTGAAAAATTCAAATGTCTTATCATCGGTTCCGGGCCAGCCGGATACACCGCAGCCATTTATGCCTCTCGGGCCAATATGCACCCTGTGCTTTACCAAGGGCTTCAACCCGGCGGACAGCTGACCACAACCAACGACGTGGAAAATTTTCCGGGATACCCAAACGGAATCACAGGACCGGAAATGATGGTTGAACTGCAAAAACAGGCCGAACGCTTTGGAACAAAAGTCCGCGACGGTTGGGTTTCGAAGGTAGATTTTAGCGGACCGGTGCATAAAGTCTGGATCAATGAAAGCACCGAAGTTCACGCCGACACCATCATTATTTCTACCGGAGCATCGGCAAAATACCTCGGTTTGCCTTCGGAACAAAAATATCTGCTAAACGGTGGAGGGGTATCGGGTTGTGCAATTTGCGACGGGTTCTTCTATCGAGATCAGGAAGTGGTTATTGTCGGGGCGGGTGATGCGGCCTGCGAGGAAGCAAGTTACCTCTCAAATATCTGCACCAACGTAACAATGCTCGTCCGAAGTGAAAAATTCCGGGCCTCTGATATAATGGCCAAACGCGTACTCTCCAATGAAAAAATTAAGGTGAAGTACAGTTCCCAGATCGATGAGGTGCTTGGCGATGGCAATGTGGTAACTGGAGTGCGGATCAAAAACAATTCATCCGGCGAAATAACAGAAATCGGGGTAACGGGTGTTTTTATCGCCATCGGACACACACCAAATACCGCGATTTTCAAAGATTGGCTCAAGCTCGATGCCGCAGGGTACATCCTAAATGAGATAGGAAGTTCAAGAACGAATATCCCTGGTGTTTTTGTATCCGGAGATGCCGCAGATCACATTTACCGTCAGGCCATTACAGCCGCCGGAACGGGTTGTATGGCCGCTTTGGATGCAGAGAGATATCTTGCCGCGAAGGGACATTAAAGAAATTCCAATCTCGAAATTCCAAATTCCAATACCCTTCGATTGAACGAAACTGCTTCCAGAAGCGAATACTCATTTTTTTGGTCGAGTTGAAAGTAGTACCCTATATAGTGACATTCTTCCGGCGCTAAGAAATGAGATGTTTACGCAATAGATGAAGCAAAAACATACCCAAAGCGGATTGGAATTTGGAATTTTGTCATTTTTGGAATTTCACTTTTTGATCACGTTCATTTCAAACGGAGTGCGATTCAAAATAGATCTCCCCAGCGTAAGTTCATCCGTATAGTGAAGTTCCATTCCAACGGATACGCCTCTGGAAAGTGTTGTAATTTCGACGTTTGAGTCGGCCAGTTTTCGGTACAGATAAAAGTTGGTCGTATCTCCTTCCATTGAGGCGCTTAACGCAAGAATGACTTCCCTCGTTTTGCCTTCTTCAATCCGCTTCAACAGGCCATCAATGTTCAGATCTCCGGGTCCAATGCCTTCCATCGGCGAAATAACGCCGCCCAAAACGTGGTAGAGCCCCGAATAGTGACCTGTCGCCTCGATGGCCATAATATCGCGAATGTCCTCTACAACACAGATGAGTTCCTTATCCCTTCCCATTTTCGTGCAAATTGAACAGGTGTCGGTGTCTGAAATGTTCCCGCAGGTTTTACAACTGCAAATCCTGCTGTGAATCCCGGCCAACGAACGGGCGAAGTTTTCGACCTGTGCCGGTTCACGTTTGAGAAGGTTCAGTACAAGCCGCAACGCCGTTTTTTTTCCTATCCCGGGCAAGGCCGAAAAATGACCCACTAACTCGTCCAGATATTTGGATGGAATGTCCATTCAACGCTAAGGTAGGAAAAAACCTTACTTTTGATGACGCCAAATTCACAACTTATCCGAAGCCATTTGTTCTTTGCTATTTTTCTGATAATTTCTGACCATCGCCTTCCGACAAGAACGCTTGTAAAACTGGAAGAAATGCCAAAACTGCACGAAGGATGCTCTCGGTAACAATCGACAAAATCACGCTCCGTTTCAAGCAACCGGCCGGTACCTCGCGCGGTGTATTGAAATCCAAGAATAGCTGGATTTTGACAGTGACCGATACGGACCATCCAGGTATCAGCGGTCGGGGAGAAATTTCAATCATCGACGGATTGTCCCCGGAATGGAACACCGAATTTGAAGATTTTTTGCCCGAAATCAAATCAGGAATTGCCACGTACGCGGCTACACCTGAACTCCTCGCTGAATTTCCGTCGGTACGTTTCGGACTAGAGACGGCCTTGCTGGATTTTCGGAATGGCGGTCAGGGTCTGTTCTTTTCGTCGGATTTCACCTCGGGAAAACAAGGCATTCCAATCAATGGCTTGATATGGATGGGAACTGCGGATTCAATGACACAGCAGATCGATGAAAAACTTAAGGCTGGATTTCGTTGTCTGAAAATGAAAATCGGCGCCATCGGTTTTGACAGTGAAATCGAAATTCTGAAAAACATCCGGAAACAATTTTCGCAGGACGAACTGATGTTGCGTGTTGATGCCAACGGCTCATTTGATGCCGCCGACGTGCAAAAAAAACTGGATATACTGAGCCAGCTCGGAATTCATTCGATCGAACAACCTATCGCACCGGGCAATCCTGTACAAATGCAAAATATCTGCAAGAATTCTGAAGTGCCTATCGCTTTGGACGAAGAACTTATCGGTGTGTATGAGCAGTCCAAAAGGGCCGAATTGATTGAATTCATTCAACCGCAGTTCCTGATTTTCAAACCGAGTTTATTGGGTGGTATTCGCGCTACGGAGGAATGGATCCAATTAGCGGAAAAAAGAAACACTGGGTGGTGGATCACGTCAGCTTTGGAATCGAATATCGGTCTCAACGCGATTGCACAATATACCTTCACGGTGCACAAAGGCGAATACCAAGGCCTGGGAACCGGAACGTTGTTCGAGACCAATTTTCCATCGAAGCTCCAAATCCGCCAGGGCTTTTTGTTCAGCTCGCCAGACTCCTGATGGGCTATCGCTCTTGACAATTCACCTTCACTTTGTATATTTGAACATCAAATTCCAATTCTATGGGAAGAGCATTTGAGTACCGAAAAGCACGAAAACTGAAGCGTTGGGGGTCAATGTCCAAGACTTTCACAAAAATCGGGCGCGAAATTGCAAAAGCAGTAAAAGAATCGGGGCCGCATCTGGAGTCTAATTCGAAATTGAGGGCAATCATTCAAAATGCCCGTGAGGCGAATATGCCCAAAGAAAATGTCGAGCGTGCGATCAAGAAAGCCTCGGAAAAAAGTACAGAAAGTTGGGAAGAAAGAGTTTACGAAGGCTATGGCAAATACGGTATCGCCATTCTTGTTGAAACCTTAACCAATAACCCCACCCGAACGGTAGCCAACATCCGCGCACTGTTCAATAAATACGAAGCCACACTTGGCACAACCGGTTCGCTCGATTTTTTGTTTGACCGGAAGTGTGTTTTTAAAATCGGCGCTGGTGACATCAATCAGGAGGAATTTGAATTTGAAATCATCGATTACGGGGGAGAAGAAATTGACCGCGACGACGAGGAAAACGCCCTGATTATCTATGGTCGGTTCGAGGATTTTGGAAAAATCCAGGGATTTATCGAGGAAAAGAAATACGAACTCAAGTCGGCGGCATTCGAGCGCATTCCTACCGATACCAAGGCGCTTACATCCAGTCAGGAAGAAGAAATCAACCGTCTCATCGAAAAGCTGGAAGAGGACGACGACGTCCAAATGGTATTTACGACAATGGGGTGAGCTTGCCTTTAAACAACCAATGCCCGCAATTCCATTTTAAGGTAAGCGATCGCGCGGTCCGTTGGTTGTATTTCCAGTTGCGCCGAAATTTCAAAAATACCCTTGCTGAGATCAGTGGCTGTTGAGGTGGGTTCCATTTTTGTCGCTGCCATATTGATGATCTTCACGACTTCTTCCTTGCTGTTTCGCAACAACACCCAGGCCTCCGAAGAGATGTAAACCTGTTGGGCAAGGTTGTGTTCAAATTCATTCCGGATACTCTCAAGCAAATTCTGCTGAAAAACGCGAGCTGGCAATCCCGGATTGTTCATCCGCATCACCATATTGTTCGGTGCAATTCGCTCGAGAAAGAGTACAAGCCGCTGGATAGCGTCGACCTGCAAAGGAAAAAACTGCTTTTTCAATTCGGACAATTCCGTTTTTTTTTCGGGATGATGTATTGCCTTCAGTTTGTTCTCGTCGGACCGGATTTCGAACCACTTGCTGGTAAAATACCAGACCGAAGTAAAAATGGCGATAGAGGGAATAATATAAATCCCAAACTGAAGTAAAATTTCTCCTCTGGACATAAAGGCTGTTTTATTGCTTTGCTAATTTACCCAATAAATGCTTAAACCGGTAAAAGTAACGTTACCCACCTATTAGTGAATACCGCCAGACACCACGACCCATCATACCGACGGTAATCAGTTGTTTCCCTTCGTGGTAGTGCACGCCGAACACTTTACAATGCGGCATTCCTGAGCCCACTTTTTTCCATCTCCCCTTCCCTTTCAGTATCTTCCCACTTCCAACATAAACTCCCGTCCGGGTGCCAAAAATAAGCGTGCAGTGATCCTTGCCGATGGCTTCAAGATTGAACCGTCCGGCTACCGAATTTGGAATATTCCGGCTAATATCAATTTCCCTTTTCAGGCGCCCAGTTCCCGGTTTATACCGCAACGCATAGATTAATCCCTTGTCGCCGTAAATGGTTTCTTGCAAATCCTTGCCAGATGTGTACGAGAGATAAATGACATTCCGATCGTCAGGATCCGTTTCAACATCGCCAATCCAGGCGTTATATGGCAGTTCAAGTTCAGCCCATCCCCTGATCATACGTGATGCAGAGTCTCTGGAATTTGCATTGACGAAAATCCGGTGTCGGGTTGTTTCAGCGCCGGCCGCATCCTTGTCATAATGGAGCACATAAGCATAGAGCAAATCCGGATGAAATGGCGAATTGAAGAGTCCGTAGACTTTGTAACTTTTCATCTGGTGGGTGGAATAAAAATCGGAAACAACTTCTGCGGATCCCTTGATCTCCGCATTGCTGATTCGGGCGGCATCAATGTTGTTCTTATGCTCAGCTGTATTGTGCATAAAATTGAAAAATATCAAATTGACACTCGTGGGATGCAACACGGCGGTCATTTCCCAACCCGACGTTTTAAGTCCATTGAGGTTATGCAGATTCTGGTTTTTTTCCCCCTTGTCCTTCGACACATAAATGCCACCGGCTACGAACTGATTCGAAGTATACACAACGGAATCATCTGTAGGATCAATCAGCGCTGTCAGTCCATCGCCACCATTTACGTTTCGCCAGTAGTATCGCTCATCTCCTTGCCAATTGGTGCGAAGTGTCGATCCGTCGTGAAAACATCCAATTGCAATTTGTTCCGGATTGGTCATAGAAACGTCCATTCCCATCACTTCGGCCAATCCCAGCCCGTTGCTCAAATCATCGAACGTTACACCACCATCCCGCGTAACGTAAACTCCGCCGTGCGTTCCGAGATAAAAGGTCAAACTGTCAAAGGGATCGAAGGCTACAAATTCGATGTCGACGTGAAAGCCTTTGCCCAGTTTAATGTTTTGCATTTGCGGCCAGCTGTACATTCTGACATTGGTTCCGTATCCGCAAATTACCTCCGATTCGTTGTGGGGATTAACACTCAAGGTGTGTCCTGAACCGAAAGAAACATTCTGGTTCGTCAGCAGTTCGCGCCACTCACCAGTCTGCGGATCGAAGTCCCACATATGATCTGCGCCTGTTTCGAAATCAAGAAAAACTAGGAGTTTCTCGCCGATTGGTTCAATGGTGACTGTTCGTTTTTTTTGTTCAAGCTCAGCCGGAAAATCGACCTTTTTGAATTTTTCAGGAGCACCTATTGGCGCTTCGAGCAGACACCATTTTCCATCCCGAAAATTGGTAAGGAACATTTTATCACTGATAAAATCCAGATCATAAACCCATCCGTTGATGCCGATGACCCGCTCCCAATACATAATTCCCGCCAGACAATTATCGGTGAAAAACAAACCATTTTGTGTGAGGGCATACATACGACTGGATTTGTCGGGCTGAAACCGCGTTCCATAGATGGCCGTGAAGGGATCGTTCTCAAAATCCTGATAGTTTCCAATATTTGTCCAGGATTTTCCGCCATCACGGCTCCGAAGGATTCCGCCGTCTTTGCCAATGTCGCCTGGTTTCCCGTTCGCTCCTGTCACATTGGATACAGCAAACCAGATTTTTCTGTCCTCCGGATAAAAATCAGCCCACGCACATCCGGAATAATCCCAATTGTCCGATCCGGCATTTGTCCATTTTTCTCCGCCGTTTTCGCTATAAAAAAGTCCGCCATTGAGTGACCCCGCCAACAAATGGCCAGATTCCCGTTGATATACCCGGATAAATTCAAGCGGTCCTGTACCAACCGCTCCGCCATCGTCCTGACTTCCCGGAATGGAGTCTGGACCCATTTCTTTCCACTGTCCGTCTAAACTCCACTGTTGTCCTGAAACAGTAGAGGATATCAGAATAGAAAAAATGAAGGCGCTATGTCGCGAAAGAAACACGGGTAAAAGTAATTAATTCAGCCTTAGACAAAAAAAAACCGTCCTGACGACACGGTCAGGACGGCCCAAAATATTTGGAATTTCAATACCTAAGTTATCGAAGGACAACTTTACGAACGATTTTAGAACCGTTCATTTGTATCGTCACGAAGTATATTCCCGATTCAAATCCGGAGATGTCCAGCGTCGTATTCCCACTCGAATTCTGTGCCATCAACACCTTACCACTTAAATCGGAAAGAATGTAATCAAATGACCCATCGATGACAATGTTTACTTTACCCTCGGTTGGATTCGGATACATCACCAGATTAGAAAGTGAGGACTCATTCACACCTTGCACTGAATTCACAATGAAATCAATGACGGTGATACATCCCAGAGAATCGGTAACCGTCAAAGTATACGTCCCAGTGCTCAAACCAGTAATGTCTTCCGTGGTCGGACCGGAACTCCAGTCGTAGGTATATGGCGGCACGCCGCCGGTAACTGTAACATCTATTTCACCAGTTCCCCCACCCGTGTCGTCGGTAATTATTCCCGTGACGTCGATCAATGAATTCTCGCTGATGGTAACGGTCGTTTGACCAATGCATCCCAGGTTGTCGGTGACGGTACAGGAGTATGCGCCGGGTAGCAGACCCACGGCAGAATCATCCACCTGTGCGAGCGCATCGTCCCAGATAAACGTGTACGGAGCATCTCCACTCGTCGCGATGGCAATCGCAATTCCGGTGCTATCCCCGTTGCAGATAACATCAACGACTGCCGAATCGATTACAAGAGGTGGATTCACCGTAATGTCTACCGTTTCGAGATCAGAACATCCACTGGCATCGGTCATCGTTAAGGTCACTGTATAGGTTCCTGGCGAAGTATAGGTGTAGGTCGGATTTTGTACAACATCCGTACCGCCGTCTCCGAAATCCCAGGCCCAGTCTGTGATATTGATGTCATCGATATCGGTTGTGGACTCATCGGTGAAATCAAGTGGCATATCCGGGCAGGTCACCAGAAGATCCGGTGAAAATGCAGCATCGCGCGTCATACAAACGCGCTGTTCGTTCGTTACACCGCCTGTAGAAGCCGTGAATCCGAAAAAAACCAAAGGATTCCCGGTGAAGTTCGCGGTAACGATATCACCCATATAGGCTGTTACATAGTTTCCGTCGAGAAAAACGGCAAGTGTAGTAATCGATGGGTCCCATAAAATCTGAAGATCGTGGTACACATTGTTTTCGACGTCTGGGATAGGAACCGGACCACCGGACAGGGCGTGGTTGTTCAATCCATTCTGGCTGATGCCGATGTGATCGGAGGCAATATCTGTGGGTACCGAAGGACTGCTGTTCCAGGTGTCGATTTCAACGATAATTGAATTTGGGAGCCCAAGATAACCCAGGCCATTGCCGCCGGTCCCGATACCAAATCCAGTTTTTTTCAAAACAAAAGCGATACCATCCGCGCCCCAGGTGTCTTCATCTCCAAGAAAAATCTGAAAATTCAAATCCTGCGGCTGCGTGAGATCGATTGGGTCGATGCTCCAGATCGCCGAGAGTTCATCGTTTATGTCCTGACTAAGCCTGTAACAACCACAACCTGCACCGTAGATAGTGGCGTCCCCGACGAGGGTCATTTGCGAAAAAGAAGCACATCCCGAAACAAGTGCAACCGAAAGTAATTTTAGTTTCATACTCAATGGATTTCGATGGGTTCAAACAACAAAACGGATGAAAGTACACAAAAGTTGGCAAACCTTAAATTCAAGCCGTCAAGTCGTTGAAGTACTTTTTCAGAATTTCCTCATTCTGAACGGTTGAGGTGTCTACCTCGAGGATTCCTGGGCGATTTGCCGGAGGTACCCCGAAAAGCCATTTCAGCCCCTTTTTCAATGTATCTGCGGAATCTGCCCTACGAAAAGAGAGATCGTGTGCGGCACTGAATTTTTCGATGTTTCCGCAGTGTGGTGCAACGAAATAGTTCAGCTGAGGGGTCTCAGACGGGCCGGGCAAATAACGGAAAATTCCACCCCCACCATTGTTGATAACAATGATTCGGAGGCGTGAATGGAGGTGGTTGTTCCAGAAGGCGTTGCCGTCGTAAAAAAACGAAATATCGCCAGTTATGAGAACATTTAAGCGATTCGTTCCAATTGAAAATCCCACGGCGGTACTTGCACATCCGTCAATACCACTGACGCCTCGATTCGAAAAGTACCGGACTGTATCATTTGGCTGAAACAGTTGCGCATAACGAACGACCGAACTATTGCCGAGATGCACATCACATCCGGCTGGAAGTGCCGAAAGAATCTGTTCAAATGCTGAAAGATCACAAAATGGAGAAGAATTTAAAAACGCCCTATGCTTTAGAGTCGAACGTGCGTCAAGATCTTTCCAGAGCGACCCATAGTTCCCTTTTTGTCCAGCCAGGCCGGCGGCAAGTGAAAGGAAATCCCCCGCATCCATTTTGATGGATTGGGTGAGGGCTCCAAACGAATCTTCCTCAAAATGAAATCGTCCGATTCGCCAGTGTGCTGCCGGTTTGTATTTTCGAAGGAATGTTTTAATCCGTTTGGAAATGATTGCGCCCCCAAGGGTCACCACCAAATCAGGCGTGAAAGCCGATTCGTCTTCAGGACGCAATCCTGCCAGGGTCCTGTCAATGCAATAGCAAATGGAATCTCCAGTCAGTCCGGACGTGTTTTCGGTGAGAACGGCTCCACAAAATGTGCTGAGGAATTTTTCAGTTCGTGCCACGTCCTGTTCATCAGCGCTTTGCTGACCGACCAGAATCATAATCTTTGTTGAATCGAGCCAGATTTGAGAAATTTCGGATAGCTGCGCCTTGGTTAACTCGGCAATTTCTACAGACACAACGGGATTTTCAAATTGGATTCCCGGTGCCTTTAGTCCGTAGAGCGGTTCATTCAAGGGTATGTTGAGATGAACGGGACCGAATGGGAGATTGAATAGTTCGTTGAGGGACCGAATGACCGTCTTGTCCGACTTGTCATTTTGGTTTTCGTCGTCGTGGTTTGGAAGTTGAAATTGAGATTTAACAAAATTCTGAAAGACGTTTTTCTGACGAATCGTCTGCCCGTCTCCTTGATCCACCAACTCAATAGGGCGATCGGCTGTGAGCACCAACAAGGGAATTCGGCGGTAGTATGCCTCAGAAATGGCCGGCGCATAATTTAGCACAGCGCTTCCGGACGTGCAGCACAGCGCCACGGGCCGACCGGTAGACTCGGCCATACCCAGCGCAAAAAAAGCGGCTGAACGTTCGTCGTGTACGAGGAATTTTTTAATGCTTTGAACTGCATCAAACGCAATGATCAACGGTGCGTTTCTCGACCCTGGCGACAATACCACTTCACGAATTCCAGCTGCAGCGCACAGCGCGACAAGATGTTCAATGTGCTTGTGATCGGTAGTCTGCATTAGGCAGTAAAGCTACATCGAAAATTAACACCAAGAGAAGGCTCAGTCCTTCACGTGAAGCCGAAATCCCTTTCCGTGGACATTGACGATTTCTACTTTTCCGGAACCCGCAAGGTACTTTCTCAATTTTGTGATGTACACGTCCATACTTCGTCCGTTGAAATAATTGTCGTCGCCCCAAACGTGGCGCAGTGCATCGTTCCGATCAAGCACCTCACCTTGATTTTTGACGAGAAGATAAAAAAGTTCGTTTTCCTTCGTAGTGAGCTTGGCGGATTTTCCAACAATAGTGACCTGCTGATCGAGGTAATCGTATTCCACGTCGCCAACTGAAAACCGGGTCTCCTTTTTTCCCTCTTTATAAGAACGTTTGAGAATTGCATTCATTCGGGCAAGCAACTCTTCCATCGCGAAAGGTTTGGTCAGGTAGTCGTCGGCACCTGCTTCAAATCCTGCTAATTTATCATCCTTCATCGATTTGGCCGTAAGGAATAATATCGGTACAGCGGCATCTGTCTTTCGGATCTCCTTGGCTACCGCGATTCCGTCCTTAACCGGCATCATTATGTCGAGAATCAAGAAGTCGAACACCTGTTCCTTAAATCGCCGCAGGGCAATTTCACCATCTACACACAAGGTTACTTCGTATCCTTTTGCCTTCAGGTAATTCGACAGCAGCAATCCAAGATTGGCATCGTCTTCGGCCAGTAAAATATTCACTTTATCACTCATTGCTCATATGTATTTTAAACGTGGAACCTTTACCCGGAGTGCTCTCAACCTCGATTCGCCCCCGATGCAATTTTACAATTGAACTTACATAACTCAATCCCAACCCAAATCCTTTGACGTTGTGTACATCGCCGGTAGGAACCCGATAGAGTTTTTCAAATATTCTCGCCTGATCTTCCTTTCGGATTCCGATTCCGTTGTCCACTACCTCAAGGCTGAATCCCTTGCCGTTGCTAATCAGATTCAGCTGAACAACCGGAGATTTCTGGCAATATTTAAGTGCGTTGTCCAGCAGATTGAAGATGATGTTGCCAAAGTGTATTTTATCGACATCCCAGGAAAAGGCGTCGATACGGTTGAGAATAATTTCGCCGTTTTTGTCTTTGTAGCGAATCTGGAATGATGCAACCGCATCGTTTAGCAACTTGTCAATGCGCGTCGACTCAAGATGTAACTTCAGGCGACCCTTTTCGATCAGCGACGTTTGCAGCACATTCTCCACCAATTTACCCAGCCTTTTGTTTTCCTGATCGATCATCCCGACAAATTGTTTCATTGTATCGGGATTCTTGTGAACGTCAGGATCGGCTATGGCTTCACAGGCCAGCGAAATGGTCGAAATCGGCGTTTTGAGCTCGTGTGTCATATTCGAGATAAAATCGTTCCGGATCTCAGAGAGCTGTTTTTGCCGGTAGATTGTTGAAACGGACAGATAAAACGCATAAAAAATGATGATGACCAATGCGGCGCTTGAAAACAACGTCCCGGTCATTTCGCCCCAGAGGTAAGTAAT
>Ga0247727_10003275_pt1 | contig 35980 bp, 28 predicted proteins | sample WisWelCaveWW1625_FD_202498 | JGI IMG/M metagenome (GOLD analysis project Ga0247727, IMG submission 202498) | Biofilm microbial communities from Wishing Well Cave, Virginia, United States - WW16-25 | ecosystem: Environmental > Aquatic > Deep subsurface > Groundwater > Cave microbial mat | place...
CCTCACCGCCGAGCAGCGCCGCCAGATCGGCAACGCCGTGGGCTTCACCTTCGACAGCTCGGAAGGCAATTCCATCTACCATGCCGGCCAGTTGCGCCTGACGCGGCGGTTCCGCCGGGGGCTCTCGGCCAACGCCCTCTATACCTATTCGAAATCCATCGACAATGTTTCGACTTTCGGCGGCGGCGGCAACGTGGTGGCCCAGAACGACCGCGACCTGGCCGCCGAGCGCGGTCTTTCGAGCTTCGACCAGCGCCACACCGTCAACTTCTTCTACACGGTGGCGTCCCCGATCGGCGGCGCGTCGCCGCTGCTGCGCAACGGCGGCTGGGCCGCTCGCCTGCTGGCGGATTGGAATTTCAGCGGCGGCGTCACCGCCGGCGCCGGGCAGCCTTTTACCGCCCGCGTGCTGGGCAACCAGGCCAACTCCGGCGGCACCGGCTCGGTCGGCAGCGGCCGCGCCGACTCCACCGGCCAGCCAGTGGAGGGCCTGGGACGGTTCTTCAACCCGGGGGCCTTCGCCATCCCTCCGGCCGGCCGCTTCGGCAACGCCGGGCGCAACACCCTGCCAGGTCCCGGTTGGCTGAACCTGAACCTGGCTCTGGGGCGCTCCTTCCGCCTGGGGGAGGAGCGCCGCCGCCTGGAGCTGCGCGTCGAAGCCGGCAACTTCACCAATCACGTCGGCTACACCGGCCTGGCCACGGTGGTGAACGCCTCCAACTACGGCCTGCCCACCGCCACGCGCGCCATGCGGACTTTCAACAGCACGCTGCGGTACAGGTTCTGATCATGCAGAAGAGGATCCGCCGCGAATGAACGCGAATGAACGCGAATAGACACTTCCTCTTCATGGTTCTGGCTCTTGCTGCTCTGGCCCAGCAGCCGCCCAGGCCCCCGCCCCGGCCCACGGTCCGCTTCGAAACTGCCGCCGACCTGGTCGTCGTGGACGTCACGGCCCGGGACCGCGCCGGCCGCCCCATCGAGGGACTCAAGAAAGAGGACTTCACGGTTCTCGAAGACGGCCAGCCCCAGAGCATCTCGATCTTCGAATTCCAGCGCCTGACGCTGGACCCGCTGCCGGTACTCCCGCCGCCGGCGCCACAGGCGCCGAGCACACTACCCACACGCCTCGACGCGGCGGCCCAGCCGCCGGCGGCGCCGCCGCCCCGCTACCACGACCGCCGCCTCCTGATCCTCTTCTTCGACTTCTCCGCCATGGCCCCCACCGAGCAAATCCGGGCCCAGGACGCCGCCTTGAAGTTTCTCCGCGAGAAGATGACCTCCGCCGACCTGGTCTCGGTGATGACCTTCTCGACGCGCCTGAAGGTCGTCCAGGACTTCACCGGCGACCGCGATCAGCTGGCTTCCGTGATCGGCGCTTTCCGCGCCGGCGAGATCTCGGCCCTGGCCGGCGAGGCCGACAGCGGCGAGGAAGAGGGCGAGGACACCGCGGCGGCCTTCGTCGCCGACCAGACCGAGTTCAATATTTTCAATACCGACCGCAAGCTGAGCGCCCTGGAGTCGGCGGTGAAGGGCCTGGCGCGGCTGCCGGAGCGCAAGGCCCTGGTTTACTTCTCGAGCGGCGTGGGCAAGACCGGCGTCGAGAACCAGTCCCAGCTTCGCTCCACCGTCAACGCCGCGGTGCGGGCCAACGTGGCCTTCTACCCGGTGGACGCCCGAGGCCTGGAAGCCGCTCCGCCCGGCGGCGCCGCCAGCCAGGGCGCCCCGCGCGGCACGAGCATCTTCTCCGGCCAGGCCCAGCGCCGCCAGCGGGAGCGCTCCCAGGACCAGCAGGAAACCCTCTATTCGCTGGCGGCCGATACCGGCGGCAAGGCCTTCCTCGATAACAACGACCTGGCCTTGGGCATTGTTCAGGCCCAGTCGGACGTCCGCAGCTACTACATCCTCGGCTACTACAGCGCCAACAAGGCCCGCGACGGCCGCTACCGGCGGATCCGGGTCACCCTGGCCGGCGAACACGCCAAGGAAGCCCGGCTCGACTACCGCACCGGTTATTTCGGTCCCAAGGAGTTTCGCCAGTTCTCCGCCGCCGACAAGGAGCGCCAGTTGGAAGAGGCCTTGATGCTGGGCGATCCGGTCACCGACCTGCCCCTGGCCCTGGAGGTGAACTATTTCCGCGTCGCCGGCGATCGGTACTTTGTCCCGGTGGCCGCCAAGATCCCTGGCTCTGAGATCTCGCTGGTCCGCCGGGGTGGTCACGAACAGACCGAGTTCGACTTCATCGGCCAGATCCGCGACTCCAAACGAAGGGTGGCGGGCGGCGTTCGCGATGCCATTCGCGTCCGGCTCGACCAGGCCAGCGCCTCCCAGCTCGGCCGCCGCCACTTGCAGTATGACGCCGGCTTCACCCTGCCTCCCGGCGAATACACCCTGAAGTTCCTGGCTCGCGAAAACCGCACCGGGAAGATGGGAACCTTCGAGACCAACTTCGCCATCCCCGACCTGGCCTCGGAAACCGCGGGGCTGCGGCTCAGCTCGGTGGTCTGGAGCAGCCAGCTCGAGCCGCTGAGCTCGGCGGTCGGCTCAGCGCAGGACCAGAGGAAGCTCGTTCGCTCCCATCCCCTGGTCAGCCAGGGCCAGAAGATCGTCCCCAGCATCACCCGCGTCTTCCGACGCGACCAGAACCTGTACGTCTACTTCGAGGTCTATGATCCGGCGCTCGACGACCAGCAGAAAACCCCGGCGGTGGCCGCCACCGTGAGCTTCTTCCGGGGGACCGTGAAGGCCTTCGAATCCACCCCGGTGCGCCCCACCCAGATGGCAGCCGCCCGCCGCCAGGCGCTCCCCTTCCAGTTTCAAGTTCCTCTTGCATCGCTGGCCCCAGGCCCGTACACTTGTCAGGTGAACGTGGTGGACGAGGCGGGCCGCAAGTTCTCCTGGGCCCGCGCCCGCCTGGTTCTCCAATAGCGTTCTCCAGTAACACAGGCATTCTTGCCTGTCCCATGGTGTGCCACCGTCGCGAATTCCTCGCCGCGCTCGCCGCGCTTCCCCAACAGAAGCCCAAGCGCCAGCCGCGCCCGCCGGACCTCCAGATCGCGCGCATCGCCTCCACGCGCCAGGAAGGCAGAATCGCCTATGAGGGCGATCTCAAGGTCACCGGGGAACGTCCCCTCAACGGCCTGATCTTGCAGTTCGAGTTTTTCGAATCACGGCGCGTGCTGCTGAGCATGCAGAAAATCGAGGTGGAAAGCGGGACGCTGATGCCGGGCGAGGAGCGGCACTTCAACGTTCAAGGGGCCGACGTGCCTCGGGCGGTCAGCTTTCGGCTTTCCGGCAGCGAAACCAATGGACGGGAGCTGAGCGTGGCGGGCGGCGGCCCCCACCCGCTGGACTGAGTGATACAGGCACCGCTAGGCCGTCGCTGGCAGCACGGCAAGCCCCGCGAAGGACGGCGTTCTGGAGCGCCAGGGTTGAAACCGGTAACCTACGCCGAAGATGGTTTCGATGTACCGCTCCGAAGCCGGCGCCAGTTTCCGCCGGATCCGCCGGACGTGAACGTCCAGCGTCCGCGTGCGCACCCCGTCGCCATAGCCCCAAACCTGGAGCAACAACACGTCGCGGGGCACAATCTCGCCGGCGTTCTGCGCCAACAACGCCAGCAGGTCGTATTCCTTCCGCGTCAGGGTCACTGGAGCGCCGTCCAATTCCACCTTTTGGCGCTGAAACTGAATGCTCAGGTGTGTATCCTGGTAAGTCGCCATCCTGGAAGTGATGTTCATAGCTCCTGCTTTGCTCCCACTCAACCTGATGGTAGGGCCTGCCATCGGGGGTGTGGTTTAAGATTTGTAAAAGTTTCGTAAACCTTGGAGGTGTCGCTGCCGATGAACTCATGGAAGCTGTGGAGAATGACCTTGGATGCGGCCCGCTTGCGGAAGATCATCGAGGAACTCAAGAAAGAAGTCGATTTGCTCAATTACGTCATCCGGGTGTTGGAGCAGGTAGCGACTGGCAAGCCCCGGCGGGGCCGCCCCCCGAAGGCGGCCGCCAAGGGGCCTCCGGGCCGATAGCGCTGTCATCCCGAGCGTAGCGAGGGATTCTGGTCGTTCCGGCTGTACCGCCAGGCTGAAGGCGCAAGCAGATCCCTCGCTGCGCTCGGGATGACAGGACGGGGCTTCGCTCGGGATGACAGGAGGAGCTACAGGTAGGCTTCCACCGCAAACTCATCCGGGCCGACGGGCAAGGTTCGCAGGTCCCGCAGCCGAATGGCGGCTGAGCGGCTGCGGCGGCCCGGGCCGGCCGCCAGCGGCAGCGACTCCAGGCCTCCCAGGATCTTGGGAGCGTAATAGAAAAGGACCTTGTCGACGAACCGCCCAATGGCAGCGGTGGGGGAACCTCTAGTATAACGTTTCATTAAAACATATCCTTTAGGTCATGTTTTATGCTATGCTCGCCGTATGGCACGAGTGTCCAAGCGTCCCAAACTCGTTCTCACGGTGGAGGAGCAGAAGCACCTCGACCAGCTTCGTACAGCGAGAACCGCCGCCGTTCGCGACGTACAACGCGCACAGATCCTCAGGCGCTATCATGGCGGCGAGACGGTGAGCCAGATCGCCCGGGCCTTGAAGATGACGAGAAAGAGCGTTCTGAATTCTTGGACACTACACTAGTGTTCCGCGAACTACGATCAATCCAAATCGATGTCGCGCAGACCGGGCTTGCCGCCAGGCTCCGCCTTGGCCTGCTTCAACAGCTCCTCGAACTTGGCCGACAATACCTTGCTGTGGGACTTCTCCGCCTCCACCTGCTTGCGGAAAAGTTCTTCGCGCTGCTGCTCGGCGCCCTTCAGTTTCTCAACCGCGGCATTCAGATCCGAGATCGGGGGCGGCTTCTCGACAGCCTTGTGGGAAAGGACGGCCTTGGCGCCGGGGTCAATCTTCAGGGTTGCCTGGCAGCAGGGGCAGTCGACTTCAAACGCGCGCGCGGGCATGCGAACATCTTAATACACCAGCGCGCCGGTCGGCTCAAGCCGCCGCCAGCGGGTTGAAGCTGGTCAACTCCGCATCCAGGGGAAAGCGAAACGGCAGAACCGTCCGAGCCGTCGCCCGGCGCTGGCAGAATCGCCGAACATCCTCGGGGTCGCGATTCACCACCCGGCAGATAAACGAGAAGCTGAACGCCTCTTGATCCTTGCAGGTCATCCACCGCAAGGCCGCGGATCTGCGGCCGGTCGAGTAGCTCAGCGCATCCTGGATGGCCTGCAACAGAACCGCGCTCGCCAATCTTTGAACCGCTCGGTCAGCTACTGTTTCCTTCAGCATGTTTCCAGCTTAGTCCGCGCCTACATCCGCAAACAATAGCGCAACTAGCTCATTTCGATGGACTTACAGGGTACTCGCGTACTGGGAAGCCGGTTCTGGAATATGTCTCTTGGGGGAGGATTATCTATGCCCTACCGTACCTGAATGGTCACCGCTGGAGAAGCCCGGTTGTCGACGTTGACGACCACCGTCACTTCCCCCCGGCCTCCAAGCGCGGCCGGCAGCGCAACGTTCACCTGGTCCAAACCAACGAACTGGCTCTGAGCGCCGGCGTGGGCGACTTCGGCGGGTTGGCCCCCGATGGTGACGTTCACGGCCGCCGGGGTACTGCGTCCGCGGATCCCCGAGCCAAACAGCACCAGGGCCGCCCGGCCGGCGCCGATGTCGATCGGCACGGGAACGCAGCTGGCGGCTGTAGCGCCGCATTGGAATACCGGCTGGACGGTCTGGCCTGCGTCGGAGGTGGCTCGCACCACCAGGGCCGCGGCCACGCCTCGGCCATCGGCGTTGGCGGTAAACAGCGCCGGCGCCACCGCCTCCACCAGCACCGTGCCGGTGGCTCGCAGTACCTCGCCGCGGAACAACTCCACGGTGGCCGCCCCGGTCGCCGTCCCGGGCGGAACCTGAAAGTTGACCTGTCGCGGTGATACAAAGAAGACCGGGGCAAACCGCCGGGCGCCCATCCGGTCGGTGACCCGCACTATGGCGCTCCCCAGCGAGGTCGGCAGCGGGAGAGTCTCGGCGGCTGCGGTGATTGGAGCCAGGCCCTCGCCAAAAGCGCTCACGATCGACTCCGGGGCCACCGACGGCCCGGCAAAGCTCGCCCCCGATACGGTTCTCAGCGCCGCCAGCGACAGACGGCAGGCTCCGCCGGCGTCCACGAACGCGCCCCAGTTGACCACCATGGCCATCTCGGCAAACACTCTCGGTGGGGAAGCCGGGCTGTCATAGAAGGCCGGCCCCACCCACTGGCTCCCGGCCGGCGCGCAGCCCCACACGTCGCACGCGGGCGCCACGGGCGTGGCCGGGAAGTAGAGGGTTTGGACCAGCTCGTCGGGCCCGCCCGGGTCGAGCTCATACAGGGACAGAAAGTTGGTCCCCAACGACAGGGCGCCGGTCTCCCGGCAGCCTCCCTGGTCGCGGAGGCCATCGCCGTCGGAGTCCGACGGGCACGGCGCCGGCAACTCCACCAGGCGCGTGCCGTGCACGTTGATCCCGGTGACGCTGGCTTGCTCGGTGCATTCCGCGGCGTTGTACAGAGTGCAGTTTGGCGGTTGGAACAGATCGTGATCCGTGCAACTGTTCCACTCATACCACCCGTCGCGGCAGCTGGTTCCGCAGCGCCCGGCGTTGTCGCAGGCCGGGGTCAAGTGGCACCAGCCCTGGAACTGGTGGCTGTTCTGTTTCCCGCCGAAGTTGGAGGTGACGCCCCAATTGCCGAAAGGGGCGGTATGGGGCAAAGCGCCCGGGCACTCGGCATGAACCGGACCCATGACGCGCCGGGCCCGGTTCAGGCCGGCGATCGACAGGCGGCACACCTGGGCCGGCAGGCAGAGAACCGAAAGGGAAAGCACCAGGGCCGTCGCGACAACCGGATGCACTCCCCGAGTGTAACCCGATCCGGGCGGGGGCGTGGGGCCAGTACGGGCTGACCCGCGCTCCGGTTGCGGCGCGCCCGCCGCTTTGCTTCAGCAACGCTGCTCAAAGGGAACCCGCGCCACGCTCGTCCGATCACACCATCAGAAATAGATCTTCGCCGCCACCTGGATGATACGCGGATCGTTGGCTCCTGTGATGGCGCCGAAACCATAGGTTCCACCGCCGCCGCCTTGCGAAGTCGGCAGGTTAAGGAGGCGCGTGCCGGTGGCATCGAAGGTGATGCCGCGGTTGAAGTCGTTGAACTGGGTGTGGTTCCAGGCGTTGAACATCTCGCATCGCAGCTGGAGGTAGCGGCTCGACTCCCCGCCCGCGAACGGGAAGTTCTTATAGACCGAGAGATCCCAGTTGTTAATGCCGGGCCGCTTGACATACCGCACCGGTGAGTCCAGCCCGACGCTGCCTTTCGGGGCCGGAGCATAGACGCCGGTGTGGATGAACCGGTCGAGCTTGCGCTCGCCCTTGGAGAGGTTGGGATCCCCGGTCAGCACCACGCGGGGTCCCCAGGTCTCCGAGCCCGTGATGCGCCGGTTGAGGGTGGCGCCGGGGACGCCGGTGATGCCGTAGCCGATGCCGTCCCACTGGCCGGTGATGAAGGACGAAACACCCGCCACCTGCCAGTTGTTGAACACCGCCCGGCCGATGGGGTGATCCAGGAAGTTGTTGTTCTTGGCCAGCTTCGGTACGTCGTAGATGTAGTTGATCACCAGCACGTGGGTGCGGTCGAAGGTCAGCGGCCCGTAGGCGGCCTTGCGGGCGTCCAGAGGATGGAAGCCGTCGCCATCGCCCGAGGCGGTCCCCAGGGCTCGCGACCAGGTGTAGGCCAGACCATATTGCAGTCCCCGCGCCACGCGCCGGTTCAGGGCCACTTGCAGGGAGTTGTAGTTGGAAGTGGCGCCGAACGCCGTCAGGGTGGCGTTTTCGTAGCCGATGAAGGGCCGGTAGAAATTCACCGGCAAGGTGGTGTTGCCGTCGAAAGTCGGGTTGGCCACCGTGGGATCCTGGTTCTGGGGCAGCCAGGCGCTCCCGAACGGGGCGTGATTGAAGTTGAAGGTGTTGAGCAGGTGGCGGGAGATCGAGCCGGCGTAGGCCACGTCCAGAATGAACGACTGCGGCAGCCGGTACTGGATACCGGCGTTATAGTTATAAGTAGTCGGTACATGGCCGCCCCGGTCGAAGCCGCGCACCGAGGGCGGGAAGTACACCCCCGGCGTCGTCCCAACCGCCGCCAGGGTGCTGTAGAAAATGGTGGGCACGTCGGTGGAGGGGGGATTGGGCAACTGGTCGAACACCGGGTTGCCCTGGAAGCGGTCGTAGAACGCGCCGCCGCCCAGTCGAAAAACAATCTTGCCAGCGCGCCAGGGATCCCAGGCCACGCCGAATCGCGGGCCGTAATGGACGCCGCGGCTGTCGATCAGCCCGCGCGGGTACTTATTCAGGCCGGCGCGCGCCATCCCGTTGGCCCGGTCGCCCACGTTGGACGCCAGCGAGCCGATCAGCGCCGGCGGCTGGAACGTACGGGTCACCGGGTTATAGGCCTCCACGCGATTGGCCGCCGGATTGATCCGCCGCTCCAGCAGCGCCACCTGGTCCTGGGTCTTGAACAGCGCGGGGTTGAACGAAGCCGTTTGCAGCGCCGCATCAAACTGCGGCTGGATGATGTAGAACCTCATCCCGTAATCCAGGGTCAGGCCCGGCCGGATTTTCCAATTGTCCTGGATAAACCACTCGACATTGGTGTAGCGATACAGGCCGTTGAGGATCTGGTTGGCCTGCTGGAAGCGCTGGAAGCTGCCCACCAGGGCGTTGGAAAAGGCCCAGTTGGTGTCGCCGGGGTTGGCCGAGTCGCGATCGAACCAGATGTTGGCATTGGCCGGAGTGAAGGCGGTCTGATCCTTGCGGCTGCGCTGGATGTAGAAACCCACCTTGAGGTGGTGGGAGGTGAATACCTTGCTGAGGTTGTCGCTGAAGTCGAAGGTATTGTTCACATTTCGGAAGGGAGTGCCGTTGAAACCGGTGAACGGACCATTGGGCACGCCGCCGTAACGGAAGTTGGGCACCAGGCCCTGGGGGTCGGCGTTGGGATAGATCAGCCGGGATTGCAGGCCGAGTTTGGCCCGGCTGAAGGCGTCGCTGGTCGGGTCGATGGTCAGCCGGTTGCGGCTCGGCCCGAAGATGAACTCGTTGGTGAGGGTCGGGTTGACGACCGTCGTCAGATTGACAATGCCGGAGTGACCGGGCTGGGCGAACCGCATGTTGCCGAACGGAATATTGTAGTCGGCCGACCACTGCCCGTACGGCATGAACTGCGCGTCCTTGTCGTTGATCACGCGGAAGAAGGCCCGCCACCGCTGGCTGATGTTCCAGTCGATGCGGTAGATCTCCTGGCGGCGCGGGTAGCTGGAGGAAACCTGCGACTGGAAGTTGTAGCTGGGCTGGCCGGAGACGTTGGGCAGCGGGTAGAAGTTCAGGATGCGCTGGCCGTCGGCGTGGAAGCGGCTGGCTGGGATGCGGCCACTGGGGAACGGCTGCCGGTTGTTGAGGGGGTCGACGATGACCTGCAACACGCCGCCCGCGTCGCGGGTGTCGGAAAAGTCCCCGTTGCGCTGCGCCGCGGTCGGAACGGTCACGAAGCGCGTGGTGTTGGGCACCAGTTGCTGCTGCCACTCTTGTCCGAAAAAGAAGAACAGCTTGTCTTTGTCCTTGTTGAACTTACCCGGGATATAGACGGGCCCCCCGACGTTATAGCCCTGGTAATTGTATCGGTAGTACCGCCGGGGGAGGCCGTCGGCGTTGTTCCGCCAGTTGTTGGCGTTGAGGCCCTCGTGTCGATGGAACCAGTAGCCGGTGCCGTGGAAGGCCTGGGCCCCGCTCTTGGTGACGATGTTGATAGCGGCGCCGGAGGAGCGTCCGAATTCGGCCTGCTGGCCGTTGGTCAGCACCCGGAACTCGGCCACCGCGTCGATGTTGAGCGAGGTGTGCTGGGTGCCGTTGGAGCCGGTGTCCATGTTGGTAGCGCCGTCCAGGGTGAGGTTGTTCTGGTTGCCGCGCTGGCCGTTGACGTAGATGGCGCCGATGCCCCCGGGCCCGGCCACCTGGCCGTTGAACAGGCTCACTACCCCGGGCACGGTCTTAATCAGGTCCAGGTAGTTGCGGCCGTTCAGCGCCAGGTTCACCGTCTGGGTGCCGGTGACGATGCCGCTGCGGGCGGCGCTCTGGGTCTCCAGGGCCACCGCATCCGCCGTAACGGTTACGGTTTCAACCGTCGCCCCCAGCTCCAGGCGCATCTCCCCTAAAGCCAGGCGGTCGTTGACGCGCACGATCACCTCTTTGCGCTCATACCGCTTGAACCCGGCCATTTCGACCGCCACGGTATAGGTCCCTGCCTGCAAGGACGGAATCACGAAATTGCCCTCTGCGCCGCTCATGGTTTCTACAGTTGTGGCGCGCGCTTGGTCGGTGGCGCTCACCTTGGCGCCCATCACCGCGGCTCCCTGCGGGTCCCTGACGGTCCCGTAAACGGTTCCGGAAGTAGTCTGTGCCAAGGCCGCCTGGGCCAGCGCCAGGCACACCACCACCCCTGCGATCACGCGTGCGAGCTTCATGGTGCCACCCCCCCACGTTGATTCAAGACTGCGTCTCGGGATGGAGTATGCCATAGGAAAGGGGCCGTGTCAACAAGGCTTTCGCAAGACTGCCATCGGCGCACAAATCGCCCAACGGGACGAGCAGCAAATCAGTCGCGCCAAACAACTCGTCTTGCCCTTGGTTGCGAAACGGAACCTTCCGAAAATGTAAGTGCTGATGGATGGCGTCCAGGTTCCCGTCGTGGCTGCCGAAACCGAAGGACGGAGGGGCAGGACCGAGGGACAACGCGCCCGCACTTCGTCGGTGCCGGGCGCCACCCCAGCACCGACGATGGCCCCACTACCAAGGAACTCTACTGTGTCTTACTAGCAGAGGAACTTTCTACTTGGCCGGAAAGAGGAACTTTCTACTTGGCCTTGACACAAGGCTTTCGCAAACGAGTGGGCGGGCCCTATCGTTGCGGGGACGAAGTAACCTCGCGGGCCTTTTCGCGGGCCGCTTTCTGGAGCCTCTCGGTAATCTCCAGTTCCCGGCGCGCTTCGGCTGTCCGGCCGAGGCGTTGATAGAGCCGGCCCAACTGGTAGTGAGCGGAGCTGTTCTCGGGCAGCAGCCGGGCGGCGCGCTCCAGCAGGGGCAGCGCCTCTTTCAGCTTCTCCTGTCGAAAGTAGAGCTTACCCAGCGTGTAGCGAGCCTCGCCGTAGTCGGGGCGGGAGCGCAAAGCGGCGGAAAGCAGCTTCTCGGCCTGCCCATCCTGGCCCAGTCGCTCCAAAATGGCGCCCAACTGATAGTTGGCCTCGGGGTCCTGGGGATTGATCCGCAACTCCTGGCGGTATAACGGCACGGCCTCTTCCTGCCGGTTCAGCTTCATCAGGGTCTCGGCCAGGCGTTTGTGAACCCAGGGCAAGCTGGGGTTCTGCCGTTTGGCAGCCTCGAATTCCGCCAGGGCCCTGTCGTGTTCCTCAGCCTCGGCATGACCAATGCCAACGATGAGGTGAACCTCAGGCGAGTCACCGCGCTCTTCGAGCAGCACCTGGGCCATTTGGCGGGCAGATTCCCCCTGGCCGCTGCGATAGAAAGCCACCGCCAGTGCCAGCAGCAAGGTGGGGTCCGCCGTCCGGCCCCGTCGCGCCGCTTCCAGCTCGGGGACCGCCTCCCGGTATTGCTGCTGCTCGAGCAGGGCCAGACCCAACAAGTGCCGCGCCTGGAGGTGATCCGCGTGGCTCGCAAGAAAGCGGCGCAACGGCTCCACTGCTTCCTGGTAGCGTCCGGCGCGGAAGTAGGCGATGCCGAGATTCAAGTACACCGGCGTCAGGCGGGGGTCCATCTGGAGGGCGCGGTGGTAGGCGTCGATGGCCTGGTCGATCTGTCCGGCGCGGGCCTGCCGGGCGCCTTCGTTGCTCCATTCTTCGGGGGTGCGCTGCGCCGCCAGCAGGCCGGAGGCCAGCAGCAAAACACTAGCGCGCCGCGCCAAGTTCGTTCTCCAGGCGGGCCAGTCGCTCGCGGGCGCGCGCGGCCGGGGCGCTGTTGGCGGCTCCAGCCTCGCTGATCTCCTTCAGGTAGACACGCAATTCGCCGGCTGCGCCGGGCTTGTCGTGCCGCGCCAGCAGAATCTGGTAGAGGACCAGGTGGACCTCGGGGGCCTGGCTGTGGGGTTCCGACTCCAGGCGGCGCGCCGCCGCCTCTGCCTCGACCGCCTTGCCGGCGCCCAGCAACCCGCGCGCGATTTCCAGGTGGTTGCGGGGGTCGCCTGCGTGGGTCTGCTCCAACTGGGCAGCGGCGCGCAGAGCCTCCACGTACTGGCCCTGGTCATTCAGCAGGCGGGCTATCCCGAGCAGCGCCTGGCGCTCTGCCGGATCGTGCCGCAAGGCCTCCTGAAAACTCTCCAGCGCCGCCTTGGGCCGGGACGTCCTGGCGTAGAGCCCGCCCAGCTCGACCCAGACGCTGGTGTAGGGCGGATGAAGGGACACCGCCCGGCGGAGGTGGCGCTCGGCGGCGGCCGGCTCCTGACGGCGCAGTTTGTCCATCCCCTTTTGGTGCTCCCGCCGCGCCGCCGCCGGCGCCAGCATCTCCCGCACCGAGACGGCGCCCGACTCCAGCTGGGCCCGTCCTTCGGCGCGCTGCAAATGAACCTGCAAATGGATTCGGCCTGTGCCGGTCTGGATGTTCACTTTCTCGGAATAGGGCTGGTAGCCCGGCAGGCTCACCCGGATCTCATAGCCCCCTGTCGCCAGGCTGGCGAACAGGAATTGCCCGTTGCCGCTGGTATGGACCACCCCGATTGGAGTCCCGTTGCTTAGGCTGAGCTGCACCGGAGCCTGCTCGACCGAGCGATTGGGGGCCTCCTGGAGGATCACCCGCCCCTGGATGCTGGCCGGGCCGGTGACCACCCCGGTGCTGTCACGCTGGGCCATAGCGCCGGCGGCCAGCGCCGCCAGGATGGTCACGGCAGGTGCCCGATGCATCACGCCCTCCAGGGATTCGCTCGATCGTATTGTATCGAAAAAGGGGCCGACAAACGGAGCCCGGAATCCGGAGCCGTCATCTCACCAGACCGCGCGCCGGTAGTTCCGGCGGATCTGCCGGAGTCAGCAAGTCCACGCGGCCGTCGTAGAGCCATACCGCGATAGGGGTCCAGATACGTCACCTCAACTCGCTCCTCCTTCAGCCAGTCCATGTGGACAAGCAGCTCAGTCGAGAAACTCGTTTCGCGGGGACGATCCGCAAGACCCCGTGCTAAGCTGAACTCAGTGTCCGCTCCGACAGCGCCGCCCGAAACCCTGACGGCCTTTGGCCGCGACGTCGGCGCCGGCCTTACCCAGGCTCCACAGCCCGAGCTGCCGTCTATGTATTTATACGACGAGATCGGCACGGCGCTGTTCGAGGCCATCACGCTGCTGCCCGAGTACGGGCTGACCCGCGCCGATGAGCGGCTGCTGTGGCGCCACGCCGGCGCCATGCTGGAGCGGCTGACTTCGCCCCTGCTGGTGGCCGAGCTGGGCAGCGGGACAGGACGCAAGACCCGCTGGATCCTGGAAGCCCTGGCCCGCCGCGAGCCGGTGGTCTACTATCCCATCGACATCTCGGCGGCGGCGCTGGACCGCTGCCGCTACGAGCTCTCGTCGCTGGGGGCCGTCAGCGTCGTGGGCCTGGAGCACTCCTACCTGGAGGGTTTGCGCGAAGTCGCCGGGCGGCGCCAACCCGGTCAGACGCTGCTGCTGCTGTTCCTGGGCAGCACTATCGGAAACTTCGAGCGCCGGGCGGGGGAGGGTTTTTTGCGTCAACTCCGGGCGGCGCTCCAGCCCGGCGACGGCCTGTTGCTGGGCGCCGACCTGGTGAAGGAACCGGACCGGATGCTGCTGGCCTATGACGACCCCTCCGGGGTCACGGCGGCCTTCAATCGCAACGTGCTGGCCCGCATCAACCGCGAGTTGGGCGGCGACTTCGACCTGCGCCGATTCCGACACCAGGCCCGCTGGAACGCCGGCGAGCGCCGCATCGAGATGCACTTGGTCTCGACCGCCCGGCAGACCGTCACCATCCCGGCCGCCGGCCTCACTGTCACTTTTCAAGAAGGGGAAAGCATCTGGACAGAGGCTTGCCACAAGTTCCTGATCGAGGAGCTGCCCCAGATGGCCGAGCGGGCCGGCTTCGCGAGCGAGGCCTGTTGGGTCGACGCCGAGTGGCCCTTCGCCGAGAGCCTGTGGATCGCGCGCCCCGCCCCATGATCCCCATCGTCTCGTTCCGCAACGTCAGCTACAGCGCCGGCGGCCGGGCCATCCTGCGGGACTTCAGCCTGGAGATCCAGGCCGGCGAGACGTTAGTATTGCTGGGACGCAGCGGCTCCGGCAAGACCACCGCCCTCAAGATGGTGAACGCCTTGCTGAGGCCCTCCGGCGGCGAGGTATGGGTGGAGGGAAAGAGAACCGCCGAGTGGGATCCCATCCGGCTGCGCCGCCGCATCGGCTACGTCATCCAGGACGTCGGCCTGTTCCCGCACTTCACGGTGGCCGAAAACGTCGGCCTGGTTCCGAAGATCGAGGGCTGGGAGCCGGAGCGCGTCCAGTCGCGGGTGGAGGATCTGCTGCGGCAGGTGGGTCTCGATCCCGGCCAGTTCGCCGCCCGCTATCCCCGGCAGCTCTCGGGGGGCCAGCGGCAGCGCGTCGGAGTGGCCCGGGCCCTGGCGGCCGATCCGCCGCTACTGCTGTTTGACGAGCCATTCGGAGCTCTCGACCCGGTGACCCGCCTGGAGGCCCAGCGACTGTTTCTCCAACTGCGGCGCCAGCTCGGCAAGTCGGCGATCTTCGTCACCCACGATGTGCGCGAGGCCCTGCTGCTGGCCACCCGGGTCGGCGTGCTCAAGGACGGGAGGCTCGAAACTCTGGCGGAGCCGGACCGGCTGCTGGAGGCCCGCGGCGGCGAGGTGGAGGCTTTTCTGGGGTGCCTGGAGTGGAAAGGCGAACCCGCATGATGAGGGAGATCCTGGATCTGTCGCTCGAGCACCTCGGCCTGGTGGGGATGTCGCTGGCCATCGCCATCGCCATCGCGTTGCCGGCCGGCATCGCCGTCACGCGCCGCCCCGGTCCGCGCCGCTGGGCGCTGGGCCTGGCCGGAGTCATGCAGACCGTTCCCAGCCTGGCCCTGTTCGGGTTTCTGATTCCGCTGCCGCTGGTGGGCGGCATCGGCAAGCAAACCGCCGTCGTGGCGCTGGTGCTCTACGCGCTGCTGCCCATTGTGCGCAACACCGTCACCGGGATCCTGGGGGTGGACCCGGCGGTGCGCGAATCGGCCATCGCCATGGGGATGACGCCGCGGCAGATGCTCCGGCAGGTGGAGTTGCCGCTGGCGGCCCGCACCATCCTGGCCGGGGTGCGGATCGCCACCGTGACGACCATCGGGACCGCCACCATCGCGGCCGCCATCGGCGGCGGCGGCCTGGGCGTCTTCATCTTTCGCGGGGTGGCCTCGGTCGACACCACCCAGATCCTGGCTGGGGCGGTGCCGGCGGCCGCTATCGCCCTGCTGGCCGACGGAGGCTTGGGATGGATCGAGCGAAGACTCTCGCCTGCCTGATGGCGGCCGCCCTGGCCGCCGGCTGCTCCGGCTCGCGGCCCCTGACGGTGGCCTCCAAGAACTTCACCGAGCAGGTGATCCTCGGCGAGATCCTGGCCCAGCACCTGGAGCGGCGGCTGGGCGTGAAGGTCGACCGCAAGCTCAACCTGGGCGGTACCCTGCTCTCCCACCAGGCCCTCATCAAGGGCGAGGTCGATCTGTATCCGGAATACACGGGGACGGCCCTGACGGCCATCCTGAAGCAGCCGCCTTCCTCCGACGCCGCCGCGGTGCTGGCCCGGGTGCGGCAGGAATACCGGGCCCGCTGGAAAATCGAGTGGCTGGAGCCTCTGGGATTCAACAATACCTTCGCGATGGCCATCCGGGGCCCCGATGCCCGCCAGGGCGGCTACCAGACCTTGAGCGACGCCGCCCGCCGCCCCGGCGGCTGGACCCTCGGGATGGGCTACGAGTTCCAGCAGCGGCCGGACGGCCTCAAGGGTCTGGTCAAGACCTATAAGCTGCCCCTCCGGGGAACCCCCCGCACCATGGACCTGGGCCTGCTCTACAAGGCCATCGAGCAGCGGCAGGTCGACATGATCTCGGCCAACGCCACCGACGGCATGCTGAGCGTCATGGATCTCACGGTGCTGCGCGACGACCAGGGCTACTTCCCGCCCTACCAGGCCGCGGTGCTGGTGCGCTCCGAAGCCCTCGACCGCTTCGCCGGCCTGCGCCCGGCCCTGGTCGAGCTCTCGGGCAAGTTCACCGATTCGGCCATGCAGAAGCTCAACCACCAGGTGGACGGCGAGAAGCGGACGGTGGCCGTGGTGGCCCGGGAGTTCCTGCGGTAACACAGGCATATTCTTGCCTGTTGGGGAGCGGCCGGCGGCCGCTCCGGTTGTGGGTAGTGTCCTGGCCTCCACGGACATGTTACCCTGACTGCACGATGTGGCGCGCGCTTCAGCGTGCCAGGTCGAGGCTGCTCTCGGCCCTGGCGTGGGGTTTGGTGTTGGCGACGCTGCTCCGGGGCCAGTCCCGCGACGCCGAGGTCCGCCCACTCCTCGAGCAGGCCCAGCAAGCCCAGCAGCAGGGCGACCTCCCGGCCGCCGCCGAGGCCTACGCCAGGCTGGGCATGCTCTATCGCAGGCTCGGGAGGCTGGCGGAGGCCGCCGAGTCGCTGGAGCGCGCCCAACGTCTGGATTCGAAGCTGCCGCGCGTTGGCATCCTGCTGGCGCTGACGTATATTGACGCCGGCCGCTGCCGCGATGCCATTCCTCTGCTGGCGGCCGGTCTTGACGCCGAGCAGCACACCCCGGTCGGCGTGGTGGTGGGGCGTCGCCTGGCGGAATGCCACCTCGAAACCGGCGACGAAGCGTCGGCGCTGGCCGCCATCCACAAGCTGCGCCAGGTGACCCCCGACGACCCCGATGTGCTGCAGCTCGCCATGAAGACCTACATGACCTCCTGGAACGGGGCATTCCAGCGCCTGCTGGCCAAGGCCCCAGGGTCGGTTCAGCTCCGCCAGATCATGGCAGAGGGCCTGGAGAGCCAGGAGAGATTCGCCGAGGCCGCCCAGGAGTACCGGGAAATCCTCAAGATGGATCCGAAGCTTCCAGGGATGCACTACAAGCTGGGACAAATGATTCTCCGCAGCGACGCGTCGCCCGAGGCGGACGAGAAAGCCCTGGCCCAGCTTCGCCGGGAGCTGGAGATCAGCCCGGCTCACGCGGGGGCGCTGGCGGAGGTCGGCGAGATCCACCTCCGGAGGAGCCAGCTGGACGAAGCCGGCCGAAGCTTCTCGCAGGCTCTCCAGGCGCAGGCCGGCTATTTGCCGGCCCGTCTGGGACTTGCTAAGACATGCATCGCTCAGAAACAATGGGCCCGGGCGCTGGAACAGCTGGAGCCGGTGGCGAAACTGGCCTCCGACAACGAAAGCGTCGCCTATAACCTCATGCTGGCTTATCGCGGGCTCGGCCGGGCCGCCGAGGCCAAGCGGGCCCTGGAAACCTTCCAGCGCCTCAAGGAGCAGAACCAGCGCGCCCGCTCTTCGCTGCTCAAGGGCCCGGCCCCGAAGTGAGGCGGGCTGTTCTCATCCTGTGTCTGGCGGCCCCGGCGCTGGCCGGCGACATCGCTTTCACCGGCGTCGCGCCGGCGGCCGGCTTAACGGCCCGGACGGTCTTTGGGGGCGAAAAGACCAAGCGCTACATCCTGGAGACCACCGGCGGCGGCGTGGCCTTCTTCGACTATGACAATGACGGCTGGCTCGACATCTTCCTGGTGAACGGGTCGCGCCTGGAGGCCGGGGCCGCTTCTACCAATCACCTCTACCGTAGCAACCGCGACGGCACCTTTCAGGAGGTTACCCGCCGCGCCGGCCTGGAGCGATCCGGGTGGGGCCAGGGCGTCTGCGCCGGCGACTACGACAACGACGGACACACCGACCTGTTCCTCACCTACTGGGGATATAATGTGCTCTACCGCAACACCGGCGCGGGCGCCTTCACGGACTCCACCGAGGCTGCCGGGCTGAAAGGGTCCCGCCCCCGATGGGGCAGCGGCTGCGCCTTCCTGGACTATGATCGCGACGGCCTCCTGGACCTGTTGGTATCGAACTACGTGGACTTTGATCTCAAGACCGCCCCGCAGCCGGGGGCCGGTCCCACCTGCCGCTACCGCGGCCTGGCGGTCAACTGCGGGCCGCGCGGCCTGCCGGGCGAGAGCAACCTGCTGTTCCGCAACCAGGGCCACGGCCAGTTTCGGGACCTTTCCGAGAAATCGGGCATCGCCAAAGCCCGCGACCACTATGGCCTCGGCGTCCTCACCGGAGACTTCGACAACGACGGCTGGCCGGACGTTTACGTCGCCAACGACAAGACCGCCAGCCTGCTGTTTCGCAACCAACGCGACGGGACCTTCGAGGAGATGGGCGTCTTCGCCGGCTGCGCCTACGACCCCGATGGCAAGGTCACCTCCGGCATGGGCGTGGCCGCCGGCGATTTCGACCGGGACGGCTGGCTGGATATTCTCAAGACCAATTTCTCCGACGAGGCTGCCTCCCTATACCGCAACACCCGCGACGGCCTGTTCGTCGATGCCGCCCTCGCCACCGGCCTGGCGCGCAACCGGAGCTGGGTCGGATGGGGCGCCGGCTTCGCGGACTTCGACAACGACGGCTGGCCCGACATTTTCATCGTCAACGGCCACGTTTTTCCGGAACTGGACGCCGCCGGCCTGGGCCTGAGCTTCCGGCAGCCCAAGGTGGTCTACCGGAACCTGGCGGGCCAGCGCTTCGAAGATGTTTCCGCCAGGGCCGGCCCGGCCATCACGACCCCCGCCGCCGCCCGCGGCGCCGCTTTCGGCGACTTTGACAATGACGGCCGTTTGGATGTCGTGATCAACAACATGAACGACACCCCCTCCCTGCTGCGCTCCTCCGCCCGGAGCCAGAATCACTGGCTCCTGGTGGAGCTCCAGGGCGTCCGGTCCAACCGTAGCGCCATCGGAGCGAGCGTGACGTGCGTGACGGACGGCCTGCGCCAGGTGGACGAGGTTCGCAGCGGCGGCAGCTTTTTTTCGCAGAATGATTTCCGGCTGCACTTCGGGTTGGGCGAAGCCCGGCGGGTCGACCGTCTGGAGATCCGCTGGCCGGGCGGCGCCGTCGAGGTGATCCGGGACCTGGACGTAGACCAGGTTGTCAAGGTGAAGGAAGGCGCCGGGCTGGTTTCCCGGCGGCCGTAGCCGAATGCCGGCCCTACCCTGCCAGGCTCGGCCGGCGCTTGTGCCACTCGGTGGCCTGCTCGTAGGCGTGCCCCACCGTCAGGACCGCCGCTTCGTCAAACGCCCGGCCGAAGATCTGCAAACCGATCGGCAGTCCTCGCGAATCGAAGCCGCACGGAATGGCGAGCGCCGGCACTCCGGCCAGGTTCAGGGCTCGAACCAGCCGCGTCGCCGCCAGCCGCGCGTCTTCCTTGTGGCCCGCGATCTCCACGGTGGTCTCGCCGATCTTGGGCGCCGTAATGGGTGTGGCCGGGGTGATGATGACGTCCACCTGGTCGAAGACCGCGTTGAGGGTCTCGATCAACTGGCGCCGGCGGCGTTGGGCGTCCAGGTAGTCGCAGGCGGTCACGAACTGGCCCTGGTCGAGCAGCCCCAGCACGTCGGCGCCGATGTCTGCGCGGCGGGTCCGCAGCCGGTGGCGGTGCACCGCGGTGGCCTCCGGCAGCAGAATCAGTCGTCCCAGGACCGTGAACTCCTCGAGGTCGGCGATCTCGACTTCGCTGACCTGGGCTCCCAGGCCGCGCATGGTTTCGATCGCCGCATGGGCGGCCTTGTGGACCTCCGGCTCGCAACGCTCAAAGTAGTAGTTGGCAGGCACGCCGACGCGGTAGTCCTTCAGGCTGGGCTCCGGCGGCAGGTCGAGCGGCGGCAGCGGCTCGCGGGCGGAGCTGTCGTCGCGTGGATCCGGCCCGGCGATGGCCTCCAGAATCGTCGCCAGGTCCTTCACCGTCGAGGCGAAGTGGCCCACGTGGTCCAGCGAGTGGCCCAGCGGAAACACCCCGTAACGGCTGATCCGCCCGAAGGTGGGCTTCAATCCGGCGATGCCGCAGAAGGAGGCCGGGATCCGCACCGAGCCGCCGGTGTCGGAGCCGAGAGAAAATACGCACTGGCCGGTGGCCTGGGCGGCCCCGGAGCCGCCGCTGGAGCCGCCCGGGATGCGGGCCGTGTCCCAGGGGTTGCGCACCGGCCCGAAATGCGGGTTGTTATTCGTGATACCGTAAGCGAACTCGTGCAACCCGGTTTTCCCTACCAGCACCGCCCCGGCCTCCCGCAGCCGCTCGATGACGGCGGCGTCGTAGCCCGGCTGATGGTCCCGCAGGATCTTCGAGCCGGCCGTGGTGGCGACTCCCTTGGTGTAGAACAGGTCCTTGGCGGCGTAGGGGATGCCGTGCAGCGGGCCGCGGTAATGGCCGGTTCGGATCTCGCGTTCCGCCTGCCGCGCCTGATCCAGGGCGCTCTCCTCCAGCACCACGATGTAGGCGTTCAGCGCTGGCTGCAGCCGCCGGATCTGCGACAACACCTGCCGGGTCAACTCCACCGGCGAGAGCTTGCCGGCCTCGATCTGGGGCGCCAGCTCGCCGATGGTCATGGCTGGCTCCCGATCTCCGGGTAGAATTTCAGGGCCGGCTCCACGGCGCTCAGGTCGCGGTCCAGCGCCTGCCGGGCCCCCTTCCACAGGGCGTCGAGCGCCGGAGCGAGGGCTTCGAGCTGATCGTCGGGGATGTTCAGACCCAGCGCCTGGGCGATCGTTTTCCACATGCCGTCTACTGTATCACGGGGCGCCCGACATAAAAGTGGTGGCGTTGGTCCCCCGCGATTGTCATCCCGAGCGCAGCGATTGTCATCCCGAGCGCAGCGAGGGATCTGCTTCCGGCGCAACAGCAGATCCCTCGCTACGCTCGGGATGACACCGGCGCCGGCTTGCCTCCGGCCACCCGGCCTAGACAGGCAGGAATGCCTGTGCTACCGCCAGCTCGGCGTCGGAGCGGCGCACGTAGTTGGCGTCCACCTGCTCGGGGGCAAGCGCCCGGCCCTCGGCGAAGGCGCGGGCGGCCACCGCCGCCACCAGCCCCGCCAAGGCGCTCGACACCGTCAATACCCTGCCGCCCGCCGGAAAACACCGGAAGCTTGTGGTCAGGTAGCGGACCCGGCGGTCGCCTACGCGCTCCAGGAACCGGTCCAGCGGGCCTACCATCTCCTCGACCACCGCCCTTAGGTTCTCATCATACACGGCGCCGTAGACCTCCCCCCGTCGCGCGTCGATCACCGGCGCCCGCAACTCCCCCTCCCCGGCCGCCGCCAGGGCCAGCAGGTTCGACACCGGCGCCACCAGCCGGCCGTGCGCCTCCGCCAGGCCCTTCGCCGCCGCCAGGCCGATCCGCACCCCGGTGAAAGATCCTGGCCCGCTGGCCGCCGCGTAGCCCTCCAAGTCCGCCAGTTTCAGCCCCTGGCGCCCGACCAGCCGCAGGATCTCCTGAAACAGAACCTGGGCGAAGCCCTCCGGCGAGTGGACCGACACCAGCTCCACGACCTCGGCGCCCTGAGCCAGCGCCAGGCTGCCGAAGGCGCTGGTGGTATCGATTGCCAGGATCACGGCCGCCAGAATTACTTCGTCAGGGTGTAGACCCGGTCGGCCCCAAACAGCTTCCCGTTGCCGTCGATGCCGAGCACCCGCACGTGCAACGTGGCTGGGTAGTCTTTGGCGATATCTAGAGGAACCGTGAAGCGGCCGAACTGGCTGGTCCCCAGCACCCGGTAGCCGCGCTCGCTGGCCGGAGCCTCGCCGCTCCACAGCCAGATCATGTTGCGCGTGGCCCGGTTGGTCTTCTTCAGGGTGGCGTTGAATTCCAGGGCTTGGCCGGCTTCGATCCGGCTCTCCGAGGGCAGCTGGATCTCGAAGGGCACTTCGGCTTTGCTGGTCTCCAGGGTTTGCATCACCGGCCGCCGGGACTCCAGCTTGAAGCTGCGCCGCATGCCCTCCTTCTTCCCGTCCCGGCGCACGTAAAGCACCCAGTCCTGGTTCTGGTCAGGCGGGCCGTCGGCGGTGAACCGCTCGCCCTTGAAGCCCTTCTTTTGGTCGAGGTACGCCCCGGTCGCCGGGTTGAACCAGCTGACGTCGTAGCCGGCCCGGTGGACGATCAGGTCGACCGGGCCGGGCTTCTCCAGGTACACGATGTACTCGACTTCCTCGAGCCCCAGGGCCCGCCCGCCCTCCACGCGAAAATAAGGCTCCAGGTCCCAGTAGCGCGTCTTCTCGAAGAAGCTGTAGAGGTGGTGGAACTGCGCCGCGGCGGCCTCCGGCGCGCCCTCCGGCAGCGTGACGGCCTGGCCGCTGATGGCGGCGTTCCAGGCGTGGCGGCGCAGGGCCTCGGCGTCGGGCGCGCCGCCCGCCGGGCCCAGGTTCACGAAGGCTGCCGGATAGAGTTGATACTCAACGGCAAACACCGCCGGATCCGACAGTCGGTGGGTGGCGTAATCCATCCAGCCAGCCCCCAGCAACGGCGCCGAGGTGACCCGCGTGTCGGTGGATCGCGGATGACGGTAGGGATCCAGCTGCTTCAACAGCTCGCCCATCTCCTTCAGCAGCGCTGGCCCGTTGGTGTAGTCCTCGAATTCCTCGATCCCTTGCCAGGTAACGTTCCTGGCGGCGTAGCGCGCCACCAGGTAGCGGAAGCAGCGGTCCCGCTGTTTCCAGTTGGGCAGCAGCTTCTCGAGCTGGTTGCCGCCGCCGCCCAGCACCAGGTCGCAGGTCATGCCTTTCTGGTTGAGGTACTCAATGCGCTCGTCGAGCGCCTGGAAATGCCGGGGCTGGATCTGATCGGGGCTGGCCAAGGCCTCTTCGCCCAGAACCAGCCCGCGCAGGTGGTTGAACTTCTGCTTGGCCCGCAGGTCCACCAGCGCCCGGAAACTCTCGATTGGCATGGCCGCGAAGCCGTTCACCGTGAAGCCCATCCAGAGGTGCGGCGTGAAGGCTTCGGAGTGCTTGAAATGGTGCACGTTGAAGGGAACAACGAAGCCGGGCGTGGTGGCGGCCGCGGCCGTGAAGCTGCCCGTCTGGCCCGAGAAGCGCTCGATGTTGGAGCTGACCCGAAAGTCCCAGCGCCCCTCCGCCAGCGCCGAAAAACGCACTTTGAAGCTGCGGCCTCCGTCCCAAAACCCCGGCAGGCGGTAGGTATCGCCGCGGGGCGCGCGAAACTCCACCCGCAGCTCCACGCTCAGGTAGGGATTCGGATGCCGGGCGGCCTCGGCCTCGTTCAGTTCGAACTCCACATCGCAGGGCTGGTAGACAGGGGCCGAGGCGCACGGCTTCTGAGCGGGGGCCGGGGCCGCCGTCAGGAGCACCGCCAGGAGGAGGAGGAACTTGGCCGGTGGCACCAAGGAATATTGTAGGATACGGCGGCAGGCGCCGTCAGGCCACCAGCCCGGCGCCGGTGTCATCCCGAGCGTAGCGTCTGTCATCCCGAGCGTAGCCGGTGTCATCCCGAGCGTAGCGAGGGATCTGCTTCTCGCCCCGCCGCAACAGCAGATCCCTCGCTGCGCTCGGGACAATCGCGGGCCGCCACTTTCCTGTCGCGCACCCGGCGGCTCATTTCATCCCGCGGCGTCGCAAGGCCGCTCTCACGGCTTCGGCGCCTTCCACCTTCTCGGGCAGGCTCGCCCCGGCGTCGAGCAGACGGGTTCGTTGACCCTTGCCTGCAGCATGGGATCGCGTTCCAGCAGCCGCCGAAACGTTGCCGGGTCATCCTCCCGCAGGGCTATCCTTGCCAGTTGCAACTCCTCCCGGACCGGCGGCGCGAAGTCATGATACCATTGTCCGGTTAGGCCCATTCAGGGGGGTAAACATGCCTGTTCGACTTCTCGCCATTTGTCTTCTGCTCGGCCTGCCGCTAGCGGCGCAGGTGAGCACCGCGGAGCTGGCCGGCTCGGTGACGGACCAGAGCGGCGCGGCCGTGCCCAGCGCCAAGGTCACCCTGACCAACGCGGAAACCAACATCGTGGTGCGCGAGATGAGCACGGGCGCGGACGGCAGCTACGTGATCACGCTGGTGCCGCCGGGCCTGTACATGGTGAGCGTCGAAGCGCCCGGGTTCCGCAAGCTCGCCCAAAGCGGTGTCACACTGCAAACCAACCAGCGCGTGAGGCTCGACCTGTCGCTCCAGGTGGGCCAGGTCACCGAGACGGTCGAGGTAACGGCCTCGGCTCCGCTGCTCGAGAGCCAGTCGTCCTCGCTCGGCCGGGTGATCGATCGCCAGTTCCTGAACGAGCTGGGACTGAACGGGCGCAACTTCGTCTCCCTGGCGGTTCTCACTCCCGGGGTCAACGGCGTCGGCTTCTCGGTGGGCAACACCATCATGAGCGGCAACCGTCCCGACGACCGCCGCCCCGGCACCGAGATCTTCTCCAACGGCAACCGCGAGGGGTCCAACAACTTTCTGTTTGACGGCGTGGACAACAACGAGCGGCTGATCCAGTTGATCGTCATCCGCCCCTCGGTCGAGGCCATCCGCGAATTCAAGGTGCAGACCAACATGTACAGCGCCGACGTGGGGCGCAACTCCGGGGCGGTGGTGGATGTGGTGACCATGTCGGGCACCAACAGCCTGCACGGCAGCGTCTTCGAGTACCTGCGCAACTCGGCGATGGACGCGCGGGCGTTCTTCAACGCCAAGGGAACCACATTCCCGCCATTCCGGTGGAACCAGTACGGTTTTGCGCTGGGCGGGCCGGTCTACGTGCCGAAGGCTTATAACGGCCGGAACCGGACGTTCTTTTTCGTCGACTGGGAGGGGTTCCGCCGCCAGCAGCAGGACAGCACCGTCCGATCCGTCGCCACGCCGGGAATTCGCGAGGGGAACTTCACCGGAGAAAATCCGATCTATGACCCGGCCACGCAGCGGGCCGACCCCACCAGTTCCAGCGGCATTCGCCGCACGCAGTTCCCGGGCAACCTCATTCCCCGCAACCGCTGGGACGCGCCGACCGCGCGGTTGCTGGCCGCCTTTCCGCTGCCCACACAGGCCGGCCGCGTAAACAACTATATCTCCAACATCAACCGCAAGCAGGACTGGGACCAGGGCGACGTCCGCATCGACCACCAGGTCACGCCCAACGACAACTTCTTTGCGCGATGGTCGATCCAGCACACCACCACCACGGCCGGCTACACCTTCCCGGCCGCCCGCATCGAAGGCTTGTCGAATCCCATCGGCGTCGGCAACGAGGACTCCTTCGCCGGTCCGGCGTTTAACCCGGTGCAACACGTGGTGGCCAGCTACACAAAGGTCATCACGCCGACCTTGGTGAACGACCTCCGCATCGGGTTCAACCGGTTTGTGCTCGACTACACCAGCGAGGGGTTCGCGGCGGGTGGGCCGAATTTCGGCAACCTGGTCGGGATCCCCAACTCCAACTCGCACCCACTGCACACCGTGCTGCCCGTCGTCAACCTGGCAAGCTACACCGGCCTGGGGCACTCCCGGTCGCTGCCGATTTTTCGCCGCAGCAACACCTTCCAGTACATCGACAACGCCACCTGGACGCGTGGCGCGCACACCCTCAAGTTCGGCGGCGACCTTCGCCGGCGGCAGATCACCGAGTACCAGACCAACCGCGGCAACGGCCGATTGCACTACACTCGCGGCTTTACCACCGACATCGGCGCCGGGGCCGCTACCGGCAACGAGCTGGCCAGCTTTCTGCTGGGATATCCCCAGTTGTTCGAGCAGGACTTCCTGCTGGCCTGGGTGGGGCTGCGCGGCATCGAGAGCGGTCTTTACATCGCTGACGACTGGCGGGTGAGCAAGCGCCTCACGCTGAACCTGGGCCTGCGGTGGGATTACTACAGTCCCTATACGGAGGTGGCCGACCGCATTGCCAACTTCGACGCGGACACGGCCACGGTGAAAATCGCCGGCCGCGACGGCGTGGACCGGCGGGCCGGCGTGGCGCGCGACCTGGGGAACTACGCGCCGCGGTTTGGCTTCGCCTACCAAGTGGCGCGGCACACCGTGATTCGCGGCGGCTTCGGGCTGTTTTATAACCCCAATGGCAACGGCGGGTCGCTGCTGCGCTTGCAGCGGCACGTGCCCTTCGGGCCGATCTTCAACGAGACCAATCCGGATACGCAGATCGGCCGGCGGACCAGCCAGGGGTTCCCGGCGCCGCCTGTGGTGAACTTCGAGTCCGCCAGGAACCCCACCGGCGGCGTCATCGGTGTGTTCCCACGCTTCAAGAGCGCCTATGCCCAGCAGTTCAACCTCGGGGTGCAGCACGAGATCTCGCCGTGGCAAACCATCGTGAAGGCTTCCGTCGTGGGGAATCTAGGCCGGCGGCTGTTCACCACCATTGACGCCAACCAGCCGGCGCCCGGCCCAGGTGCCGTGAATCCGCGGCGGCCCTTCTTTGGCGTGCGCCCTGGCCTTAGCGGCATCACTTACACGCTCTCCGACGGCTTGTCTTCCTATGTCTCCGGCCAGCTCGAGGTCACCAAGCGAATGTCGCACGGGCTGTCGGCGGTGTTCGGCTACACCTGGTCGCACCTCATCGACGACGTGGGCGCCGAGTTCGGCAGCTTCGGCCAGGGCACGCCACAGGATATCCGCAACCGCCGCGCCGACCGCGGCAACGGCGTCTACGACATCCGGCACCGCGCCACGCTCGGCTATGCCTACCGGCTGCCTTTCGGCAAGGGCCAGTCCATGCTGAATCGCGGCGGAGCGGCCAGTCTGCTGCTGGGCGGCTGGCGAACCAATGGTTTCCTCACCATGCAAACTGGCTTGCCCTTCAATGTGGGACACTCGGGGGCCAATACGGGCGGTGCCGGCGGCAGCCGCGCCAACTTCGTCCGTGACGCCACGCTGCCGTCGGACCAGCGCTCCATCGACCGCTGGTTCGACATCACGGCGTTCGCGCAACCGGCCATCTACACCTTCGGCAACCTCGGTCGCAACACGCTCTACGGACCGGGCCGCTGGAACTACGATATGTCGCTGCTCAAGGACTTCCCGATCCGCGAGGCCCTCAAGCTGCAATTCCGCGCCGACGCCTTCAACGTGTTCAACCACCCGCAGTTCGGCCAGCCGGCCTCGACCATCGGCACGGGCCAGCCGGGACGAATCACCTCGCTCGTGGGCAACCCGCGGCTGATGCAGTTGGCGCTGCGGGTGGAGTTTTAGCCCGTCACCCTCGGACCGGAGCAGCCGCACCCCGCTCCTCGACAGACAGGAATGCCTGTCCTACAGGTCCTTCACCCACTGCACGCTGCGCTCCAGGGCCGCCCGCTCATCGGCGATCAGGAAAGCCCTCTGCTCGGGGCTGTTCGGCGCCCCTGGGGCCGGGGGCGGGTGTCGCGGCGACCCCTGCCGGGCCAGGGCCACAAAGCGCGCGAATTCCCAGGCCGGGGTGTTGGGAAAGGCCTGCCAGAAGCCCGGGTCCAGGTAATTGTGGATGCGGGGCTGGCGGGTGATGATGATTTCGAGCGACAGCGGCGCCTGGGGACACAGCTCGGAGAATCGCTTCACCCAGCGGTCGATCCCGATGGTGCCCTCGCCCAGGGCCGTCCACTGGGTGGCGATCCCCTTGGGATCCTCCCAGACAGCGCTGTCTCGCACGTGGGTCGTTAAGACATAGGGCGCCAGGGTCTCGAGCGTCAGGTGCGGATCCTCGATGGCCCAGACCGGGTTGCCGGAGTCCAGGCAGGCCCCGGCAACATCCTTACCGGCTTCGTCGAACAGCATCTTGGCCTCGCGGGCCTGCATGTCGCCGGCGTGGTTCTCGATGGCGATCTTGAGGCCGGCATCGACCACAGGGCCGCGAACGGCGCGCAGCACCTTAACGGTGGATTCGATGTGGGGCTCGATGGGGCGGTCGTTGAAGGTCCCCACAAAAGCCCTCAGAATGGGAGAGCCCACCTGCTTGGCCACCGCCAGCATCCGAAGGATCTGCTGCTCGGCGCTGCCCTCGGCGGGGAGGAAGCGCTTGGAGGTCGGGCAGATCGACGTCATCCCGGCTTCCAGCTTCAGCCCCAGTTCGTCGGCGCGGGCCTTCACCTTCCGCAAGTGACCTTCCTCGAGGCCGCCGAAAAACCGGGCTTCGGAGAAATGCACCACCTCCACACCGAGCTTCGAGCAGTAGTCCAGGTACTGGAATGCCGTCCAGCCCTGAGACCGGATGCTGAACAGGTCGATACCGAGGCGCAGCTTCATCATCGCTCCGATCGGACCGGGGTGCAGCCGCATGCGGAAATCTCGCACAAGGCGTGCTCGAACTGGATGGTGGTATGGGTGATCTGGAAGCGGCTCTCCAGCAGCTCGTTGACGCCCCGCAGGATTCGCTCGCTCGAGGAAGGCGGCACGTCGTCGATCATGATGTGGCAGCTGAGGGCGTGGGTGTGGGAGGCCAGGCTCCAGATGTGGACGTCGTGTACGTCGATGACGCCCGCCAGCTGCTTCATGGCGGCGATGACGGCATCCAGCTTCAGACCCCGTGGCAGGCCCTCCAGCAGGATGTTCAGGGACTCCTTGATGATGTCCCAGGCGGTCCACAGGATCAGCAGGCCGATCAGGATGGAGAGCAGCGGGTCGATGCGGTAGTAACCGGTGAAGCCGATCAGGACGCCGCCGATGATGATGCCGATCGATCCCAGGGCGTCGCCGAGCATGTGCACGAAGGCGCTGCGGATGTTCAGGTCGTGGCGGCTGGCGCTGCGCAGCGCCAGCATGATGCCGGTGTTGACGACTAGGCCGGCCCCCGCCACCACGACCATGATCTGTTGGGAGACTTCCCGCGGGGCCTGAAGCCGCCGCCAGCTCTCAAAAAAGATGAAGCCGGCCAGGCCCACCAGCGCCAGAGCGTTGACGAAGGCCGCCAGCACCCCGGCGCGCTGGTAGCCGTAGGTCTTGCTCTGATCCGGAGGCATCGAGCCAACGTAGTAGGCGAACCAGGCCAGCAGCAGGGCCAAGGCATCGGTAAAGTTGTGCCCGGCGTCGGAGAGCAGGGCCAGGGAATGGGCCTTCAGCCCGGCGGCCACCTCGACGGCGATGAAGAGCACCGTGGCGGCCAGCGACCCCAGCAGGCGGTTGCCGGTGGCGCCATGGTGATGGCGATGGCCCAAACGCAGCCCTCCTGGGCCCAGTGTAACAGGGCTATGTCAATCGATGTGATCGTAGGCCACCAGGGTCAGGAAGTCAGCCCACTCGCCGGAGGTCATCATCTGCTCGAACAGCCGCGCCGCCAGATGGAACTTCCCTTTGCCGGCCCACGGCTCCATCTGCCGCGCGATGGCCTCGCGCACCAACTGGGGGGTGACGGTGCGGCCGTCGTTCAGGCGGGCCTCGTGGCGCACCCACTGCCAGACCTGGCTGCGAGAGATCTCGGCGGTGGCGGCGTCCTCCATCAGGTTGTAAATGGGCACGCAGCCGTTGCCCCGCAGCCAGGCCTCCAGGTACTGGATGCCGACGTCGACGTTGAGGCGCAAGCCGTCCTCGGTGATGTCGCCTTCCGGGACTGTCAACAGATCCTGCGGGCTGATGTGGACCTCGTCGCGGCTGACGTGGAGCTGGTGGGGGGTGTTCATGCCGGCGTCGAAGATCTCCTTGGCGATGGGTACCAGCCCGGGGTGGGCCACCCAGGTGCCGTCGTGGCCGGCGCCAACCTCGCGCAGCTTGTCGGCCCGCACCTTGCCCAGCGCCGCCTCGTTGGCGGCCGGATCGCCTTTGATCGGGATTTGGGCCGCCATGCCGCCCATGGCGTGTATACCGCGCCGGTGGCAGGTCTGGATCAGCAGCTGCACGTAGGAGTTCAAGAAGTGGCGATCCATGGTGACCTGCGCCCGGTTCGGCAGCACGAAATCGGGGCGGTCGCGGAACTTCTTGATGAAGCTGAAAATGTAGTCCCAGCGGCCGCAGTTGAGCCCCGAGCTGTGGTCGCGCAGCTCCCAGAGGATCTCGTGCATCTCGAAGCTGGCCAGGATGGTTTCGATCAGCACCGTGGCCCGGATGGTCCCGCGCGGCACACCCAACTGGTCCTGGGCGGTGTGGAAGACCTCATTCCACAAACGGGCTTCCAGGTGACTCTCCATCTTAGGCAGGTAGAAGTAAGGCCCGGCGCCTTTCCGAACCAGCCCGGCGGCGTTGTGGAAGAAGAACAGGCCGAAGTCGAACAGCGAAGCCGAGATCGGCTGGCCATCGACGTAAAAGTGCTTCTCGACCAGGTGCCAGCCGCGGGGCCGCACCAGCAGCGTGGCGACCTTGGGGTTCAACTCGTAGCGCTTGCCTTCCGGGCTGACATAGCTGATGTTGCCTTGCACGTAGGCGCGCAGGTTCGCCTGGCCCTCCAGGTTGTTGGCCCAGGTGGGAGAGTTGGAGTCCTCGAAATCCGCCATGTAGACGTTAGCGCCGGAGTTGAGCGCGTTGATGATCATCTTGCGATCGACCGGGCCGGTGATCTCGACGCGGCGGTCCGCCAGATCGCTCGGGATAGGGGCAACGGTCCAGTCCTTCTCGCGGATCTCGCGGGTTTCGGGCAGGAAGTCAGGCATGCGCCCGCCGGCGATTTCCTGCTGGCGGGCGGCGCGGGCCTGCAGCAGCTCTCTGCGGCGGTCGTCAAAGCTGCGGTGCAATTTGGCGAGAAACTCCTGGGCGGCGGGGGTCAGGATCTCCTCGGCGGCCTTGCTGAGAGGCCCGCGGATCTCGATGCCGTGCGGTTTCAGATCGACAGTTTGTGCGGTTGCCATGGGGATATGGTAGCACCGGGCGCGGTTGGCAAGGCCAACATGACCTGGAAGGGGGAGCCGCTGGTGAGTTTGAGACCAAATATAAGGATCCAGTTTTGAATGTATAATGCTGAGTAGCGCGCGGTCATGGCCAAGGCATGCCCGAAGGCGTCCCGCTGGACGGCGAAGTCCAGACAAGCCGACTAGGAGGGATGTCATGCCCAAGATCGATACGACCGTGGGGAATCTCGTGGCCATGATCAAGAGTGGCGAGTTGCGCCGGCCAGAGATTCAGCGGCGCTACGTTTGGCCCGCCACCCGAGTTCGCGATCTGCTGGACTCGCTTTATAGGGAATATCCTTCCGGCACGATCCTGGTGTGGGAGCCCGAACGGGAACTGCCCGGCTACGACCTGGCGGTCTCCCAGAAGCGAAGTCCGTTTCAGGCCCACAAGCTGCTGCTGGACGGCCAGCAGCGCCTGACGTCATTGTCAGCGATCCTTCGCGGGGTTCCTGTCGAAGTGAGGGGCAGGAACAAACCGATCGACATTCTGTTCAACCTGGATCATCCCGATGGCCCGCCGGTGGATGTCACCGAAGTCGAGGATGATGACACCGAGCTCGACAACAACGGGACGGAGCTCGACCAGGAGGAGCGCGAGCTGACCATCCAGGAACAATTGAAGCGCCGCACTTTCGTCGTGGCCAGCAAGGCGCTGCTCGCGGATCCCCACTGGATCAGGGTCTCGGATGCGTTTAACCAGGAGAAGGGCGATGCCCAGCTTCTGAAGGGGCTGGTCAGTTCTTTTGACGACCCGCTCTATGATCGGTACTCCGGGCGCCTCCAGAAGCTGCGCAAGATCCGCGACTACCCGTACGTTATGCACGTGCTCGACAAGGGCCTCAGCTACGAAGAGGTTGCCTTGATCTTCGTCCGGGTCAACTCGCTCGGCATGAAACTTCGGGGTTCGGATCTGGCGCTGGCCCAGATCACATCCCGGTGGCAGGGTTCCCTCCAACTGTTCGAGAAGTTTCAGGAGGAATGCGAGGAAAGCTGGTACACCCTGGACCTGGGCCTGATCGTGCGCGCGCTGGTGGTTTTTACCACAGGCCAGAGCCGCTTTCGCACGGCAGGGACGATCGCGGTGGAGCGCCTGAAGGCTGGCTGGGAAGAGGCGAAGCGGGGCCTGGGTTTCTCGATCAACTTCCTGCAGTGCAACGCCCGCATTGAGGACGAGAGCCTGCTTTCGTCGCTGCTGTTCATCGTTTGCATCGGCTATTTCGCCAGACAGCGCGGGTACCACCTCACGGCCGGGGAGGAAGCCGACTTGCGGCGCTGGCTGTACATCGCCAACGCGCGGGGCCATTACAGCGCCTCGTCAGAGACTACGCTGGACGCCGACCTTAAGCTGATGCAGGACGGCGGAACCGCGCGGCAACTGCTGGAAGCTCTGGAGCAGCAGGTCGGGCGGCTGCAGATCGAGCCTTCGGATCTGGAAGGCCGCGGCCAACAAAGCGCGCTGTTTTCCATGGCCTACCTGGCGCTCCAGGCCCGCGGCGCCAGGGACTGGCAGACCGGATTAGGCCTGTCGCTCACGCACGTCGGGCGTTACCACTACATCCAGCATCATCATATCTTCCCGAAGGCCATCCTCAAGCAGCAATACGAGAAGTCGCAAATCAATGAAATCGCCAATATGGCTTTCATCACCGGGAGAACCAATCGCAGCATTGGGTCAAGGCCCCCGGCGGACTACCTCGCCGAAGTCATCCGGCAGCAGGGGAGTCAGGCCCTGGAGGCCCACTGCATTCCGACCGATCCGGCTCTGTGGACCCTGGACGCCTATCCGGACTTCCTGGCCTGGCGCCGGGCCGCTCTGGCCAAGGGCATCAACGAATTCGCCCACCGCCAGGACCAGGTTCCCCCGGAGGTCGAGGTTGCGGCAATCCTGGAGGCGGGGGAATCCGACCGTGTCGAGTTCAAGGCCTCCGCTCGCTGGGACTACCACCTGGTGAAGCAGAACAAGGCCCTGGGGGCAGCAGTTGTCAAGACCATCGCCGGCTTCCTCAATGCGCACAACGGGGGCGCCCTGTTGCTAGGTGTTGATGACCAGGGCCGTGTTGTCGGGTTGGAAGCGGACTACCGCACCCTGTCCCAACGCCCGAATCGCGACGGCTACCAGCAGTTTTTGGTAAGCCTGGTATCCGCTAGCTTGGGCAAGGACGCCTGCGCCGGCCATCTCTCCTTCTCTTTTCACCTGTTTGACTCGCGGGAAGTCTGCCTGATTCGGATAAAGGCGAGCGCGAAACCAGTCTACGTGAAGGACGGAGAGCAAACCCAGTTGTTCGTCCGCTCCGGCAATACCACGCAGCAGTTGAATTCGCAGCAGACGGTCGAGTATGTCGCGACGCGCTGGCAGCAGCAGGGCGCCAAGGCCTCCCGGGCGGCCAAGGCGGCGGGTTGAATGGGATTACTCTCGCCAACGCGGCCAGGTCACCCCGGAGCCCTTCTGGTCGCCGTGGTACGCTCATAACGGAGGAGCAATGAGCTCGAGGGCCCTGAGGTCTCCTGCCGGCAGGCTCTACGACGAAGATTTTGCGGCCTGGACGGCTGAAACCGCGCGCCTGCTCCGCGCCAGTTGAAGTGGAAGCGCGAATCGGCGAAAAGGTCTCGCAGTTGGCGCTCTACGATTGACAGCCAGCGCCTGGAACTTCGGCGATTGTTCCGCCAGTCACCGAGCCTTCGCCGCCTGTTGCCCCAGTGCATCCCGGAAGTCTACTGCGATGCGGTTCGCGCTGCCGGCATTGAAATGGGGCTCGCTGCGAAGAGCTTCCCCGGCCAGTGCCCGTTCCCAATCGAGCAGCTATTGGACCACGACTTCTTGCCGGAATACTTGCTGAAAGCGTAAATCCGGTTTCCTGCTGGCGGGCGGCGCATGGTCAGGAGGAGGCTTCGCGCAGGGCTTCCAGTTCGGGGATGACGTTAAGGTCTTTCGCTCGTCCGGCGGCCCGCTTGGACGCGATCAAGGCGTCCAGCGAGAGCACGGCGAAGCGCTGTCCGAACAAGTCCTTGGGGGCCGCCGCAGCTTTCACGTGCTGGAAATCTCCAACGCCGGCGAGATCGCCGAGCAGGTCCAGGTCGCCTACGTCGGTGGTCAAGGTGAAATGGAAGCCGTTGCGCAGGGTCTGTTCGTCCCACAGGAACGGCAGGTCGGCCGGCGCACCCCGCAGACGGGGATTGGTAGGGGCAAGAGCGGTGACCAGGCGCCGCAAGTTTTCGGGATCCCGGGAATAGCACACGTCGAGATCTAATGTGACGGCAGAGGAGCCGTGAATGCCGGCGGCGACGCCACCCGCGATCACGAAATCGACCTCCTGGTTGGCCAGAAGTCTCAGGGCTTCCCGCAGCTTTATCATGACGGTGTCGCGCCGCTCGCGAATTCCCTTGAAGAACGCCATGGCGCCTTCAAGGTCCTGGAAGCGCTCCTCCGGGGTTCGGCGCAGCCGGCCCAAAACCAGCGTCAGGTCAATGCCGAAGTCCCGCGCGGCGGCAATGGCGCCGCCTGGAGCTGGGTTCAGCAGGCGCTCTTCCAGCGGAGTCATCCCTGACCCTCCCATATACTATGTTATCGAATGTCGCGGCCTGGCCCCGACAGGCAGGAATGCCTGTCCTACCGCCCCGCCCGGACGTCGTAGCACCACAGGGCGCCGAGGTCGCGGACATAAAGCCTGCCGTTGGCGACCACCGGATACGACCAGGCTTTCTCGCCCGGGAGGCTGCGATTCTTCGGCTGGTCCGGCGGGGTGAAGCGGCCCTTCTCGCGATAGGTCTCCGGCGTAGCCTCCACCAGCGCCACGTCGCCGTTGTGGCCATGGATGTACAGGTGGCCATCGGCGTAGAAGGTTGAGCCGGCCCCGATGCTTTCGGCTTGCCACAGCACCTTGCCGGTCTTGAACTCGGCGGCCACCAGCCCCTTGCCGGTCGTGCCATAAAGGTTATCGCCGAGCAGCACCGAGCCACCGTTGGTGTTGGGCAGGTCCCGCACCAGATAGACCGGCTCCGCCGCCACGCCGTCGCCGGCGGCCTTCAGGTTGACCAGGCCCCCGCCGACACTGCCGGCCGAAGTGTAGACGAAGCCGTCGCTGGTGACGGGAGTCGGCATGTTGGCGGGGCCTTTGCTGGTCTGGTCGTACCGCCACAGGAACTGGCCGGTCTTGGCGTCCACGCCAACCACCCCTTTACCCAGGAACTGGACATACTGCTTGCGGCCGCCGCCTTCCACCACCACCGCCGAGGCGTAGCCGGCCGGGTCCCCGCCCGGGACCGCCGATTTCCAAATCACCTCGCCGGTCTTCTTGTTCAGCGCCAGCAGGGTGGCCTGGGCGCCGCCCGGCGTTATCACCACCACGTCACCATCGATCAGCGGCGACTCGGCATAGGCCCAGGTTCCTGGCTGGCCTCCGAACTCGGCGCGGACGCTCTTCTGCCACCGCACCTTGCCGGTGGCGGCCTCCATACAGGCCAGGTCCCCATCGGAGCTCAGGGCGTAGAGCAGTTCTCCGTCCACGGTCGGCGTGGACCGGGCCATGGGGTAGGGGGGCCGCTGGTCGGGATTGCCGACTTTCCCGAGGCGCGTGGACCAGAGCGGCTTTCCGTCCTCGACCGACAACGCCGCCACGAACTCGTTCTCCAGGCCCCGGTTGCCCAGCAGGTAGAGCCGCGATCCCGCCACCGCCGGGGTGGAGTAGCCGTCGCCGACGTCCTTTTGCTGCCACAGCAGCTTGGGTCCCTCCTTGGGCCATTGCTTGAGCAGGCCGGTCTCCTGCGAGACGCCGCTGCGTTGTGGCCCGCGCCATTGTGGCCAATCGGCGGTCCAGGCCGCCAGGGACACCAGAACCCAACCGGCTACCACGAACAACAAGCACCGCGATTTCATGCTGCACCTCCCAATTCCCATCTTCTCGTCCCGACTACGCTAGTATACATCTCTTGCGCCAGTGTCATCCCGAGCGCAGCCAGTGTCATCCCGAGCGCAGCCAGTGTCATCCCGAGCGCAGCCAGTGTCATCCCGAGCGCAGCCGGTGTCATCCCGAGCGCAGCCAGTGTCATCCCGAGCGCAGCCAGTGTCATCCCGAGC
>Ga0247727_10003276_pt1 | contig 35976 bp, 28 predicted proteins | sample WisWelCaveWW1625_FD_202498 | JGI IMG/M metagenome (GOLD analysis project Ga0247727, IMG submission 202498) | Biofilm microbial communities from Wishing Well Cave, Virginia, United States - WW16-25 | ecosystem: Environmental > Aquatic > Deep subsurface > Groundwater > Cave microbial mat | place...
CATGCCCTTCATTCATCATAACGGAATCCGTTACTTTCAATTCGACTCTTTGCAAACGCGCCACGCGATCTTCACGCGGCACGGAGGCTTGAGCCCCGAGCCCTGGAGTTCACTCAATGTCGGCGGGACGGTAGGCGACGAACGGACGCGCGTGCGCGCGAATCGGAATCTGTCCCTCGCCGCGTTGGGATGCGATCCCGACTCGGTCTTTGACGTGTGGCAGGTTCACAGCGCGGACACAGCCTTTGCCGACGCGCCGCGCCCCGATGGCGAGTCTGTGCGCCAGGCGGATATCATCCTCACCGACAAACCAAACGTGACCCTCTACATGCGCTTCGCGGACTGCGTCCCGATCATGGTTCACGATCCGCGCAAAGGCATAATCGGCGTCGCGCACGCAGGTTGGATGGGGACATTGCGCGGCGTCGCGACTCAAATGATCAGCGCCATGCAGGAACGATACAACTCCAACCCGGCGGATATCCGCGCGGGCATCGGACCCTCCATCGGACCCGATCATTATGAAATCGGCGCGGATGTCATTCAACAGGTGAAGCAAAAGTTGGGGGGCGAATCGGAACTCCTGCTTCATTCCCACAATGGCAGTATCCATTTTGATTTGTGGAAGACGAATCAAATCCTTCTCGAACGCGCGGGGGTTGAACAGATCGAGGTCTCCGGAATCTGCACCGCCTGTCACACCGACGACTGGTTCTCGCACCGCGCCGAAAAGGGACGCACCGGCCGCTTCGGCGCGCTGATCGCGTTGCAATAACAGCGCCCCTCTTTGATCGCCAATCCCACTGATAACTGATCACTGATCACTCCCACCTTCATCCTTCCCCGCGATTATAATAACCGCATGGCCGACCTCGTCGCCTCCATCCGTGAGCGGTATTTGCATACCCTCGATCAGATCGCAAGCGCCGCGCGCAAATCCAACCGCGACCCAGACGCTATCCGCCTCGTGGTCGTCACCAAATCGCAGCCGCTGGAAATTGTCCAAGCCGCGCTGGAGGCGGGCGTGAAAATCCTCGGCGAGAATTATCCCGAGGAGGGTGTTATGAAAATTCAATCCCTCCCCGGTCAAAGTGGGGTAGAATGGCACATGATCGGACACGTGCAGAGCCGCAAAGCCCGCCTCGTCGCCGACCACTTTGCACTTTTACACTCCCTCGATAGCGTGAAACTGGCGCGGCGTCTCGATCGTTTTGCCGGGGAACAACAGCGTGTTCTGCCTGTCCTGCTCGAGTTCAACGTGGGCGGCGAGGAAAGCAAATCAGGTTGGGATGTATCGAATGAATCCAAATGGGACTCTTTTCGTCATGTAATTAAATCAATTTTGGATTTACCCAACTTGCGCGTGCGCGGACTTATGACCATGCCTCCGATCTCTGACAACCCGGAGGACGCGCGGCGCTTCTTCTTGCGCCTGAGACTGCTTCGCGATCAATTGGCTTCGATCTATCCCCAGGCAGACTGGCGCGAACTCTCGATGGGCGCCTCCGCAGACTACACGGTCGCAGTGGAGGAGGGCGCGACCCTCGTCAGGGTGGGAACGGCTATCGTAGGCGCGCGCAGGTAAACGTCAGACGCGGAGCGTGAGGCGAAATGAGAATTATCGTTGGCTTGCTGGCAAATATCCTGGTGACGTTGATTATCGTCCACGTCATCCTGAGTTATGTGATGGATCGGTTTCATCCGGTAAGGCGCGGGGTTGACTCGATTGTAGAGCCGCTGCTCATGCCGATCCGCCGAGCGCTTCCGCCTGTGGCCGGGCTGGATTTCAGCCCGGTTGTGTTGATTATCCTGATCCAGATCATATCCAATCTGCTGGTCAATTTGTGAGGTGAAAAATGGCTGATCGAAAATTCAAAATGCACGATGGTCAAAGAGGTTCCGCCCTGGCGATACGCGTGACGCCGCGCGCCAGCCGCAATGAAATTGTCGAATTGCTGGAAGATGGGACGATTAAAGTGCGGCTGGCGGCTTCGCCCGCCGACGATGAGTCCAACGCCGCGTTGCTCGATTTTCTGGCGGAGATTCTCGGCGTGCCGAAATCCAAACTCGACATTGTGGCGGGAGTCGCGGGGCGCGACAAACTGATCTCGATTATGGATATGGACGTGGAGACCGCGCACTCACGCATCGTGGCGCATATCGGTTAATCGTCGAATTGATGCGAAATCCCCGGCAAAGATCATGCGCCGGGGATTTCTTTGCATATGTCATTGCGAGGCGGTTCTTGCCGAAGCAATCTCCTGTTTATGAGCGACTGCCGCCTTTGTAATTGTTTCTACTGCACGGGGCTATAGATCGTTCGATACATGTTGTAGATTTCGTAGACGTTGCGAATATAAGTGCGCGTTTCCTCGAAGCGGATCGCTTCCGTAAGCAGATCGGGATCGTTGCCCGCGAGTTGATTCCAAATGGCGGCGTTGCCAGGTCCGCCGTTGTAGGCGGCGAGGGCGGCGTAGAGGTTGCCTCCGAACAGGTCGCGGTTCTTCGCCATGTAATACGCGCCGAAGCGCACGCTGACGTTGGGGCGATACAAATCGTTTGAATCATAACTAGGGGGCCAGCCAAGCTCGCCCGCGATCTGTTCGCCGGTGGCGGGGATAACCTGCATCAGACCGTGCGCGCCCGCCGTGGATCTGACAAACCCTTCGAATAAACTTTCCTGCCGGATCACGCTGAACATGAAGAGCGGATCAAGCCCATAAGCTTGTTCCTCGTTCAGGATCAGATCGTGGTAATACAATCCGTATCGCACGTGGCTGAAATACGGCGGCGCTTCCAACGACGCGGACTGGCTGTCATGCCCGGCGAGCGTGAGGACTTGTCTCATGCAGAAAATGGCGGAACGATACAACCCGATATCGAGCAGGTGATTACCGAGGCGGAACGCGTCAATGGCGTTGATGTTGGCTGTTTCGCGCAAGGACTCGAATTCCAGGCGCGCCTCGTCGTACATCCCCATTTCCCAGAGTTCGGCGCCGCGAATAAAACGCGCGTCCTGCGCCAGCGCGCCGGGACCGGAGAGATCGGTCTCGGCGGGGAGGTTGAAAGTGATCCGCATCCACGCTTCGGCGTCCTGACGTTCCTTTGCGAGATCGGGGTTGAGGTTTACGAGCGCCGGGGATTCGAATAGACCGCGTCCCAGCAACATATCGCGGGCGCGCAGGCTGTAATATTCCGTGTTGTCAATGGCTTGTCCCTGTTGCCATGCCTGTTGAGCGGCGCCGTTATCGCCGAGTTGCGCCTGCGTCCTGCCGATCCAGAAGTAGGCGCGCGCCTGATCTTCCGGTTGTTGCGCGAGCGCCAAATTGCGGTTGAAGGTCGCCAGCGCGCCTCGATGATCCCCCAAACGATAGCGCGCAATGCCCGCCCAAAACAACGCCAGGGCAGTCTGTTCGCTTTCCGGGTATTCGTTTCCCGCGCGCTCCCACGTCTGCGCGGCTTCCGCGAGACGGTTATCGCGTTCGAGCACGCGTCCCGCGCTGACCAAAAAATTCGGCGCTTCGGATGAGTTCGGGACGAGCGCGACAAAATCGAGCAACGTCCTTGCCGCCGCGTCATATTCTCCCAACGCCGACCATTGCAGAAACGCCTTCTCATTCCACGCGTCCAGCCAGTTGGGGTTATCGGGATAGCCCTTGATGAAGTAATCCAATTCCTGAACCGCCTCGGGCGTGCGCTGCATCTCGCGGAACGTGAGCGCGCGGAAGTAATGCACAGTCCCGCTATTGACGGGGTTGGCGCCGATATAGCGGTCAAACGCGACGAGCGCCACATCATATTGATCGGCGTAGTAATCCACGAGACCGCGATCCAGATCGTCCACTTCAATGCCCGCGTCCACCAGGTCAACGAGCGCGAGATACGAGTGAAACGAAAGCGGATAATTTTCAACAGCGTGAGCGTAGCGCGCGTGCGCCTGTTCCGTTTGACCAAGCGCGACGTGCGATTGACCGGCAAGATAATCCATTTGCGCTTTGACGTAATCGTTGGTTGTGTTGGCGATGATCTGATCGTACAGGGTCAAGGCTCCGGCGTGATCGCCGAAGAAGGCGCGGGTTTGGGCGATCTTGATTTGCAGATCCAGGCCGTCGTCGAGGCGCGAGGCGGAGAGCGCGGCGTTGTAGGCGCTCAATGCCCCGCCGTAGTCGTTGATCTCGTTGAGCGCGTCGCCGCGATATTCCTGAACGTACGCGTCCAGGACTCCGGGGACGCGCGTCAAATAAACGTTGTACGCGTCGGCGGATTGTTGAAATTGATCCAGGCTGTAATATGCCCGCCCCATCAGGAAGTACGCGCGCGCCGCGTAGGTGGAGTCGGGATATTCAATCGTGAGGGTCGTGAGTATGTTGAGCGCGGCTTGATATTGCCCGTCGGTAAGTTCGGTTTTTCCAAGCCCCCAGAGCGCGGCGGCTTTGACCGCGTGATCGGTCGTGTCGTTATATGCGGATTGATATTGCGCCCGCGCCAGATCATAATCGCCGTTGAACAATGCCGTGTCGCCCGATTCGATCCGCAAAACGGGAGGGGGCGTCGGCAACGGCGTTGAGGTCGGCGTGAATGTGGGCGTCGGGCTGGGACCGGGCGTGACGCTTGGGATTGCGGTGGGTCCGGGCGGGGGGAACGCCTGACATGCGGAAAGAATGAGGATGAGGCAAGGGTAAATGAATCTTAACCACGAAGGACACAAAGGACACGAAGGGAAAGGAAGATGTTTTTTTTGAAATGGATTCATACAGACTCTTGGTGGGGCAAATTATCCCTACGGGATGCTTCGTGATCAATTTGCCCTACGGGATTATTTCGACGTTCATTCCCAACTCGAGGCTGCCCCTGTTTAGCGGAATGACGTTCTGTCCGAAGATCGCTCCAAGCGCATGTTTGCGGTATTTGCCCAATGTCTTGAGCGGCTCCTGGCTTCGTTCCAATGTGACCTTATCAATGGTCGTGACTTCGCAACGCGCGCACGGTTTGACCACTGCCAATTCAACGTCCCCGATTTTGATTTTGTTCCACGTATCTTCGGCATAAGGCTCGCAACCCTTGACTACAACGTTCGGGCGGAAGCGATTCATCGGGATGGGCCCTGCGGCTAGCCGCGTGTTCAGGTCTTGAAGCGATTCTTCGGATGTGAGCAGAATCGGATACCCGTCCGCGAAGCCGGTGTGATCGTCGGCGTTGACCGCGTACTTTTCATTGACGATGCGTTTGTACCCATCCGCAAAATGGACGAGTCTCACATGCGCGCCGAGCCAATCGGAAAACCAGCCCGCGGACTCGTCGCCCTGATCCACCGCCTGTACGTTTTTGCTTTTCCAAATATTCACCGGTTGCGTGACGCCCGTCTTTTGAATCGGGATTTGGATCGAATCAAAATCCGGCGCGGAAAGAATGAGCGATCCGTTATTCAAAGTCGGCGTGACCAACGCGAGTCTGGGAAACTTACGCTGTGTGAGAAATTCGCCGCGCTCCGTGACGACCATCATACGACGGTCATGTTCCAATCCCATGCGCTCGACGAGCGAGGAGTCCACTTCAAAGCCGCGGCAGGCTTTGATGGGGTAGTAGACGAGGGCGGAAACAGTAATCGGCATGGGCGCAATTTTACCTTATTGAATTGTTTCGTTTTGGCTTCTTCAAATATAAATGCAAAGCGCCCCGCGAAACGCGGGGCGCTTTGTGATTACCAGAGATCAGTCTGTGATTGTGACCTGATCGTCGGGGTTTTCCGCGTTCCACCTCTGCACAAGCTCGGCGCCAGTCTTGCCGATGTTCTCGCGGTTGATAATCGTGCCGGTGAAGATGCCGGGGATGTTCAAGCCGTTGCCGAAGGCGGTATCGGCGTGGTATTGCAGGTCCAGCGTGCCGTCCAGGCTGATGTTGGGCGCGTAGGTGCCCAAGCCTTCCACTTTGACGGCGCGCCCGGCGCGGTTGAACTCGATGATCTGGTCGCGCAGTTCCTTGATGACCTGGTCAATCGAACCTTCCACCAGACCGGTGGCGCGCGAGAGCGCGCGGATCAATTCGGGACGCTGCACAGTGTTGCCCTGCTCGACGCGGGGACGATACGCCCCAATTGCTTTGATTTTACTTGCCATTCCTTGTATTCCTTTTTTAAAATAATTTGGTTGTTCCATTCAGGGATAAACGCGCGTGGCCTTTGCGCGCAGAACCCTGATTGGGACAGTCCGCCTATTATATGGAAAAACAGGATGAATGATATTACCATTTTGTCAGCCGGGCTTGCAATTCCTTTGCATACCCCCTTGAATCATCGGCGACGATCGGTTGAATCCTCGGCGAGGATTGCCCTAAACCTCGCCGAGGATTGACTCAATCCTGCCCGATGATTGGCTTAATCCTTGCCGTCGATTCAGGGAATCATCGGCGTTGATCCGGCAACCATCATGCCGGCAAGGTAAATAGAGGCGTGTTAATGTCTTGACAACCATGACGGGGGAGGGTAGAATGCCGCGCGTAGCAATTCTCGCTGGGGGAATTTGCAAGGGACCTCAGCACAGACGCTATTAGCGCAATTCAATACAATCAGGGGCGCGTTCCTGGTTGCAGACGACGAAACAGGAGGAAGACATGTTTGCCCTCAAACCACGGAAAGAGATGGAAATCGCAACGCTTGCACCTAGCGCAAGCACAGGCGTTCGCGCCTTGTTGATCGCGGTGATTTTGCTCAACGCGTTTGCATCAAGTCATATTATAAACGTCAAGGCCGAACAAGAATCGACGATAGCCACAAATATGGATCTGAGAGGAGGCGGTCGCTCGGTTTCCACACACTCAACTTTCGAACAACCAAATTCGATTCTAAACACTAAGGAATCTGGATTTTATCCATCTTCAGCGCAAAGCCTAATAGTTGGCGGAATTGATTGGATTCTGAACGGAACCGCGGACGCGACCACCGTTCCCGGCGCAATAAAGTTGACGGATAACGCTGGCCATCAAGCAGGCTCTGCCTGGGCTTCACAGCAAATTGACCTGAGCCAGGACTTCGATATAACCTTCAATCTCCATTTGGGCGATCGCCTGGATTACTACGGCGCGGACGGAATCGTTTTTGTTCTACAGAACGCAGTCGCAGGCACGAACGCGCTTGGCGGGGGAGGCGGCGGCATAGGTTATCAGGGAATCTCGCCCTCTGTGGGAGTGGAATTCGATACATGGGGAAACTTATCCGATCCGAACGGAAACCATATAGCGCTATTGCAGAATGGAGTTATGACCCATTCAAGTTCCCTGCCTGTGGTTACATACTCCGGCTCATTGGAAGGCGAAAGGGAACATACCTTTCGATTCATTTGGGCTGCATCAACCAAAAATTTACGGGTGATCGAGTACCTTGAAACCGGTGGAGCCTTGCAATATATCAATTACACGGAGGATTTCGTGCAGACCGTATTCGGAGGCAATCCGCTGGTCTGGTTTGGGTTCACTGCGAGCACAGCCGTGGGAGCGAATTTACATTATTTTTACCCATCCTCAGTGGTATCCAATCAGAGCGCCTACAGTTCTGATTGCGATGCGGATTCGGGATTTTCCTGTACTGCCGAATGCGCCAACGGAAATGTGGGAGGACCCATCAATACCCGCACGGGAGGCTATGATTATTCTTCGACAGATATTTCCATTCAGACATCCGCCGGTCCCTTGACCTTTGAACGTTCGTATGCATCCCTTGCAACCAGTGTGTATTCAAGCAATTTAGGCTATGGCTGGACACATAGCCAGGACGTTTATCTCTCCATCGGGGCTTACGACGCGAACAATCAGAGAGAGATTACCCTAAAGGCACATACAGCAAACCAGTACACATTCACACAAACTTCGGGCTCGTTGACAACCATTCCCGAGCCGGGCATCTATGCCACACTGACACAAGGACCCCTCGCCTTTGTCCTTATAGACAAATCTCAGAATAAGTACGAGTTTGACCTGACGACGGGCAGGCTTCTATCTTATTCCAACCCCAGCAACCATACGTGGAGTTATATCTATGATGCAAATGGAAAACTTGACCGCGTCACTGCGGATGGCGGTTCCAGATATTTGGATCTGGGCTATGACGCTCAAGGGCGAGTTCTATCAGTTAGCGACCATACAGGACGCTCGGTATCATATCATTACAATACAAATGGCGATCTGGATTCTTTTGTAGACGTACTGGGGCAAACGTGGACGTATGAATATCACCCAACTTTGAGCCACCACGTCACTCGGGTTGCAGCGCCCGGCAATGTGACTGTAGAGCGAACCGAATATGATCCCAATGGGCGGGCGTGGAAGCAATTCGATGGAGAAGACAATCTCGTTGTGGAACTGATCTACAATGCAGATGGCTCGACCACCATCAAGGATGGACTGAACAATGTCAGTATCCATACGTATGATGGCCGTGGAACCCTGATCAGCGAAGAAAACGCTGTTGGAGGGGAACAACAAAAGCGTTATGACAATAACTTCCGACAGACTGCGGTTGCCAATGACGCCGGTCATATCTTGGAGATGACCTGGAGCGCGAACGGTGTTAACTTGTTGTCGAAAACAGACCCGGCTGGCAATCCAACAGATTACACCTATGATACCCTGAATAATCTGACTTCGGTTACAGACGCGCGCAATTTCACCACGATCTACACATACAGCGGAACATTGCTGACTCACAGTGAAAACCCTCTGAATGGTGAAACCACGTATACATATACTCCCGAAGGTTATTTGGCATCGGTGACGGACACAGGCGGTCGAGTCACCGCGTATACATACGATTCCTTTGGCCAGCGCATTTCGATGACTGATCCGAGCAACAATACATGGAACTATACCTACGATTCGCTTGGACGATTGATCAATACAACCGACCCGCGCGGGCGCGTTACCCACAATGAATACAATGCCGCCGGGAAGCTGACCCGCGTGACGCAAAACTACAACCCCGGTTATGCACAGAATTATCAGAACCTGTATAACCTCGTCACAGAATACGTGTATGACGCGCGCGGCAACCAGATCGCGGTCACTGACACCTATGGACGAACGACCCAATATGTGTATGATGACGCCAACCGCCTGCTCCAAACGATTGACCCCGCGGGCAACACCAGCACAAATACTTATGATGCCGCTGGACATCTGATTTCCACGACCGATCCGCTCAACCATACAACGACATACGAATACGACGCCGCGGGGCGGTTGATCAAAACCATCAATCCTTTGGGTTTTCATTCCGGCATTACGACCTTCAACGTCAACAATAACACCTCCACCGTCACGGATATTTTAGGAAGAGCGACAGTTTTCCATTATGATGAGTTGGGGAGGGTGATCAAGGTTGTTGACCCTTCGGGCAATTTCACAACCACCACATATGATGGAAACGGCAATGTCGCCACGCGCACCGACCAGCTGAACCGGACGACTCAATATGAGTACGACGAACTGAATCGTCTGATCCGTACGATTGACCCAAATGGCGGCATCACCCAAACGGTGTACAATGCCGCGGGTAACCGCATCGCCGCGATAGACCCTCTGAATCATCAAACAACATACGCCTACGATAGCGTTGGGCGACTGATTGCCACGACCGATCCACTCAACCGCGTCACACAGACGGAATACGACTCTTTCGGGCGACGCGCGGCTGCCATCGACGCGGCGGGACGTCGAACAACATATACATACGATTTGCTCGACCGCGTGATCGCAGTGACTGACCCCGCGAACCATACAATGTATACGACCTATGATGCATTAAGCAACGTGCTTTCACGCACAGACGCCAATGGCAATACCGCCACAACGACGTACGATGTTCTCAATCGTCCATTGGCCACAACGGATGCGAACGGGAATACAACCACAAACACGTATAATGCAGGCGGGAACCTCATTGCGGTGGCCGACGCGCTCGGACATACAACGAACTATACCTATGATGCCTTGAACCGCCAGATCGCGGCGACCGACCCGCTGGGCAACACAACCCAGTCCGCGTACGACTCGCTTGGCAATTTGTCCGATACGATTGACGCGAATGGCGTGGTCACGCATTATCAGTATGATGAACTCAACCGGCCGGTCGCCATCATTTTGAACTACAAAGTCGGCATTCAGCCGGATGCGGAAACAAATGTCCGTTACGAATTTGGCTACAACGCAGTGGGCAACCGCGTTTCTGTGAAAGACCCGAATGGAAATGTCACCGCCTACGGGTATGATGCATTCAACCGCGTCACTTCGAAATCCGATCCGCTTACGAATACCTGGTCGTATACCTATGATCTGGCGGGCAATCGCATTTCCGCGACCGACGCGAAGAATCAGACAATCCAATACACGTATGACGCGGCGGGACAACTGACCGGCATCAATTACCCAGGCACGGAACCCGATGTAACCTTCACGTATGATTTGACCGGGCAACGCACCGGCATGACCGATGGTCTGGGAAACACCGCCTGGACCTACGATACTCTGAATCGTCCGCTCTCCATCACCGACGCGTTCGGCAATACGATTGGCTATGATTATGATGCAGTGGGCAACCGCATTTCATTGACCTACCCCGATAACAAAACAGTCATGTACGCGTATGACGACGTGAACCAGCTCATTGGCGTAACGGACTGGGAGAACCAGAACACCGCATACACGTATGACGCGGCAGGGCGGTTATCTTCCGTCTCCCTCCCCAATGGGGTGTCATCACAATATATCTACGATAATGCTGGAAAACTGACCGCGCTTCAACATGTGTCCGGCGCGGCAACGCTGGCTTCCTATGACTATGCTTATGACCCGGCTGGCAACCTCACCCAAACGATTGAACTTTTGCAGAACCCTCAACTCGCGTCTCTCAGCCCTGATAATTTGCCGGTCTCGCACAGCCCGGGAAATGCGGCAGAGAATGCATTTCAATTTGCGGCTTATCATCCCGCGAACCCGCAATCGAATCAGACCAATCTTGAAGAGACGCAGATGGATTTTGCCCGACTGCCCCTCTCCTTCGTCCCCAATTTTGGCCAGGAGGACGAAGCGGTGCGATTTCAGGCGCAAGGCTTGGGCGGCAAACTATTTTTCACGCCGAGTGAAGTGGTGTTCTCCCTGCCCAATCCTGTCAAAGTCAAAGAGGGTGACAAGGAAAAGCTCCGCTATGATCTGCATCCCGCCAATGTGGCGCGTATTCATTACCAGGGCGCAAATGAGAATCCCGAGGTTGTGGGATTGGGAGAATTGCCCGGTGTGGCGAATTACCTGATCGGCAATGACCCATCCAATTGGCGCACGGACCTGCCAACGTATTCCAGCATTGCCTACCGCGAACTCTATCCGGGCATCGAACTGCGCTATGAAGGGACAGATGGAATCCTCAAGAGTTCCTTCCATGTCGCGCCCGGCGCCGACCCATCAACCATCGTCTGGCGGTATAAAGGCGCAAGCGATGTGGACATAGATGAATCAGGAAACCTGGTCATCAGCCTGCCAGAACCTGAGGGAACCGGGGCCACGCTCATCGAGCGCGCGCCCATCGCCTGGCAGGAGGCGGATGGGAATCGCGTCATGGTGGCGGCGCAGTACGCGCTGGACGCGAAAAACAAAAAAGACAAGAAAGTAAGTTTCGTATTCCCCGATGGGTACGACCCGAACCTGCCGCTGGTGATTGACCCAACCCTCACATTCAGCACGTACCTGGGCGGCACGAAAACGGATCGAGCCGACGCCATTGCCCTGGACGCGAACGGCAACATTTACCTGACCGGCAAAACATCCTCCTCCAGCTTCCCCGTCGTAAATCCGTATCAAACAAACCTGCCCTCCGATGATGCCTTTGTAACCAAGCTCAACCCGGCCGGGGACACCGTACTCTACAGCACCTACCTTGGCGGGAATGGCGCCGATCATGCCTGGGGGATCGGTCTGGACAGCCAGGGACGGATCAGTATTGTTGGGGAAACGGAATCAAGCGACTTTCCGATCCTGAACGCTTATGACAATACATTCAACGGCGGAACTTGCGGGAGCGGTCCATGCGACGATTTGTTTATCGCCCAACTTTCAAGCGCTGGAAGCGTGCTGCGTTATAGTACATACCTGGGCGGCGCGGGCGACGACGAACCAGCCGCGTTGGCGCTGGGTTCGGACGGCATGATTTACCTGACGGGTTGGACCCAATCCAGCGCCTTCCCAACGGTCAACGGCTACGATACTTCCTTTGGAGGCGGCGCATGCGACGGGTATTCCTGCGAGGACGTTTTTGTGTCAAAGATTGATCCGGCTGGAATTGGCGCGGCTTCACTGCCCTACAGCTCCTTTTTGGGAGGCAGTAATTACGATAAAGGCAGGGGCATCGCGGTGGACGCCAGCGGATACGTGTACGTCACGGGTTATACCCGCTCCGACGCTTTCCCAACCCTCAATCCTTATCAGCCGGCGCGGGCGGGCGCTTCCGACGCGTTCATCGTCAAACTCAATACAACCTTGAGCGGGAGCGCATCCTTGCTCTATGGCTCTTATCTGGGCGGGACCCAGAGCGATCATGCCCATGCAATTGCCCTGAACGGCGTAAATCAGGTTTATATCACCGGCTATACGGAATCACCGGATTTCCCAACGCAGAATCCGTTCGATGGGCTCGAGGGGATGTGCGGATCAAATTTCTGCCTGGATGCTTTCGTCACCCACCTGGATATTACGAATAACACCCTGGTCTACAGCAGTTATCTGGGCGGGAGCGGGGAGGACGATGCCAATGGCATCACCGTGGACAGCCAGGGCGACGCCTATCTCACAGGCTATACCAAATCCACTAACTTCCCATTAGCCAATGCAATCCAATCGCAGAAGGGCGCGGACTCGTGCAGTTCGCCGCCGTGCGCGGATGCGTTTGCCGCGAAGGTGAATGCGGCGGGGAACGCGCTGGTCTACTCCACCTATCTGGGCGGGAGCGCGGAGGACTATGGCAATGCCATCGCCCAGGATGATTTGGGCGGCGCGTACGTCACGGGTCATACCTACTCCGCCAATTTCCCCACGACGCCCGGCGCGTATGACATAACCCTGGGAAGCGCCACCTACAGCGACGCGTTCGTGGTGAAGATTTTCGACCCGCTATCAGAACCGCCCACGCCGACCCTGCCTCTGACGATTGACTACACCTACGATGCTCTCCATCGCCTCACCAACGCGACCTATAGCGATGGACGTTCCTTCCAATACACTTATGATCCAGCAGGCAATGCACTGGAACTGGGACAGAATCTCGGTCCAGGCACAGTCATCACAACCTACACCTACGATGCCGCCAATCAACTGGATACCGCACAGCAGGGAAGCACGACCTGGCAGTATGCTTATGACGCCAACGGAAGTTTGATCTCAGATGGCGTGAAGACCTATACCTACGATTCCGCCAATCGGCTGGTGCAGGTCAGCGATCAATCATCAGTGACCAGTCTAACTTATAACGGTTTGGGTCAACGCCTGAGCATGGACGCCGCGGGCGTAATTGCTCAGTATGTGCTGGATGGTGATCTCCCACTTACTGCTACTTCATCAGGCAACACAACCTTCTTCCTCTACGGACGCGGTCCCCTTGGTGAAAAGACCACCACCTGGAATTACTCGTTGCCCGATGGAACAAACACGCCGCGCCAATTAACAGCCACCAACGGTGATGTTACCCTCTCGGCGCGCTATACCCCTTGGGGAGACACACTCGAACTCAATGGAACAGGTAATTTCACCTTCGGTTACATCGGTGGTATATTGGATGCCGCGACAGGTCTCTTGTACGTTGGCAACGGACAGTATTATGATCCTGCTACTGGTAGGTTCCTGACACGCGGCGTCAACCCAGATAGTCCGAATCCGTATGTGCCATGGAATCCTATTGGAGCAATACTTGGACCCTTGGGCTTGCTCTCGATGGTCGCGATGCGCAGGCGGGGCAAGCGCAACAAGAATGATCCATACTTGTTCTTGTTTATTCTGCTCGTTGTATTGCCATTGAGTGTTGGCATGGCGTGTGATCATTTCACTCCCACACCTGTACAAACGCAACCGCCTACGCCGCTTGCTGCGACCGATATCCCGCCGCTTCCAACTCCAACTCAAACCCCAAGTCCGACCGCGCCTCCTCCGCCAACAAGCACTCCTACACCTGGCGGTAGTTGTTGTGGCATTCCCAAGCCGAATTATGATTATCCTTGTACACCCTCAAGCGGTAAACCTTGTATAGACCCGACTATTGATGATGCTGTCACTCAAATAGCGCATACAGTCCAAGGTGAAGGAGGTGCCTTCAGCGATAAAGTTGCTGCAAATGTACTTCAAACTATTATAAATCGCGCATATACCTACTGGGTAGTTACACATCATCAAGGAATAAATCCTGATAACATTCCTTGGAATCAAATTACTAGAGACATACTGGAAAACTTAATCCTGTACATCTTGAGCGAACCTGGTGGTGAGGGGGAGCCTTCTTATAATGCTTGGAGCCGGGGTGCGCCGCGCAGTGGTATCCAATGGGAGCACATAGTTCTTGCCGTTGATGATTTATTGGATAAGGCTGGCGCACACCCAAGTAGTGCAGTTTTGGTAAATGGCGTGCCGCCTGCCGCTGAGATCAGATCTGATACGAATGTACAATGGTATGGCGCTACCAGTGATCCAAATTGGTATCCTCCAAGGGACAAATATGTATATTTCGATCCGATTACTTCCTATCGAAACGGAGAATATGTATTTTGCGGACGGCAGTTCTATGGAAACAATGGAGTAATACGCCCTCCTATAGCCGTGATTGATTGTCCAGAATAATGAGGATAGCGAAATGTTGATTGTAAATATGAACTCAAGTTTATTGAAGAAAGCAGTCTGCCTTTTCCTATTATCTGTTTCAGCATGTCAAAACATCCAATCTGCAACGCCTTCTTTGGGAACTTCGGCGGTTTTACCCACAGGAACAGATTCCATCCCAACTGTGACTGAAGTTTCGGGTGTGGCGACTGACAGTCTGCTCGGGCCAATTATCACGCCGTTACCCCAATTCGATGACTATATTATTTACAACAAGTTTGAAACACGTACAGACTACGCAATATGGGCAATCAAACTAAATGATCCAACCCCGCGTCTGATAACTATGAATCTCAAACCATGGGGTTGGTCTCCCTCAAACAAGTTTTGGTTATTTACCGGGAATAAATCAATTTACGTCGCTAATGCTGATGGTTCAGATATTCATATGGTATACACTTACGAAGAATATCAGGGCGTTGAGCTATTCTGGTTGACAGACGAGATTGTTTTATTCAATGCATATAAAGACATCACATCTCAACCGCCTGATATTTATAGTCTGAATATTAGTTCTGGCGCGATTATCCAACTGTTCCAGGGCGAGAGCAAATTTATCCAGGCTACCTTTCCCTCTGAAAAGAAATGGCTACTCACAGATTGGCCCATTGGTTCTTTGATGATTGTTGATGAAACCCATAAAGCAGAGCAGTTCTTTAACAATTTTTCGATTCCCACCAACATTTTTTCTCCATACCCACCAATTCAACGCATCACCAAATTGGATAGATATTTATTCAAAGCAAAGGATTCAGGTGAAGCTGATTACAAGCTATGGCTGGCGTCACAACAGGAAACTTCTCAAGTATTTTTTGATCCCGGAAGTGACGGAATAGATCAGTTTGCGGTATCACCAGATGAGCAATATGTGGCACTCACTTTCAACACATTAAATGGTGTGTATTTGTATATCTTCAGCCTAGAAAGTCTTCAATTACTTCATAAATGGATCTATCCTTTCACGCTCAGCACTGGCTATTTTATTTGGTCGCCAGATTCTAAGTCAATCGTATTACCTTATTCTGAACTTGATGCAGGAAATTCAACTGAAGTTCACTTTGGTATTCAAGTCATGGATATAACAACTGGCGAGACAAGAATCATTCTAAAAGAAGATGTAAATGAGATTCTGGCATGGCATTCACTTAAGTAGATTCCATTTTCATCCGGCAACACCACCTTCTATCTCTACGGACGCAGTCCCATTGGCGAAAAGACCACTACCTGGAATTACTCTCTACTGGATGGGAGCAACACGCCGCGCCAATTAACAGCCACCAACGGTGATGTTACCCTCTCCGCGCGCTATACGCCCTGGGGTGACACGCTCGAACTGAACGGCACAGGTAATTTCACCTTTGGTTACCCTTCGATACGGCTTCGCCACTCAGGGCAGGCATCGGCGGTATCCTGGATGCCGCGACTGGACTATTGGGAGCTTGCCCTGAGCTTGTCGAAGGGTTGGCAATGGACAGTATGGAGTTTACCCTGAGCCTGTCGAAGGGATCCCGCCACGGGCAGGTTCCTGACAAGAGGCGTCAATCCTGACAGTCCCAACCCGTATGTGCCGTGGAATCCCATTGGGGCGGTCATTGAAGTTGTTCGTAAACCAGCTTTGAAATTGCCGCCATGCAGGCGTGCGCTTCGTCGGGTTGGTCTTCCGCGAAACCCTTTGTCATGATCGAAACCGCGTATGGCTTGCGGTTATCGGGATACACGATGCCCGTGTCGTGATAGAGATCGCCAGTCCAGCCGGTCTTGTGCGCGACCTGCGCGGAATGTGGAAGCCGGGCGGGAATGCTCTCGTTGAATTCCTGACCGAGCATGATCTCGACCATGTTGTCGCACGCCTGTTTCGATACGACTTTGCCCTCGACGATCAGCCGCATCGTCTGCGTCAACCCGCGCGCGCATCCGCTGTTGTTCATGCCCAATCGGAACGCGGCTTTATCCTCCACGCCGCGCCGCACAGACACGCCCTCGATCCCAAGTGCTTGAATGAAGTCATTGACGTTTGCGACGCCGAGCTTTTCGAGCAGGAGGTTCGTGGCGAGGTTACTGCTCCGCACGATCATCAGCCGCGTCAGTTCGCGGATTGATTCGCTTTCGCCGATGCGATGGTACAACGTCGTCTCTGAGTCGTCGCTTTCCAGCAGTTCGAACTTGCCGCCGTCCGCGAGGCTGGTGAAGGAGTTGACCAGCGGAAGTTGATCGTCCAGCGGCAACAGTCCCTGTTCAGACTGGCGAAACGCCTCCATCATCACGTGGACTTTGATCGTGCTGGCGGGATGAAACGACTCGTCGGCATTGACGAGGATATCCGCGCCGGTTTCAAAATCGTACGCGGCGACGGAAATTGTCTTGTTTGTCTGTTCTGCGATGAAGGATTCAAGTTGGGTCATAAGCGTAATTGTATCAAATCCCCCCAGGCGCAACCCGTCTTCAATAGGCCTCTTGCGTAAGTAATTACAATCAGCCACAGAGCGCGCAGAGACCTTTGAGAAAAAACTCTTAAAACTCATTTTCTCTGTGATCTCTGCGGCAAAGAAGATTTTTATTGAGAGTTATTCTTCTCAACCACAAAGGCAAGCGCCGACTGGCGAAGGGAAATGTGAAAATCAAATATCCCTCCCGTTTCGGGGAGGCGCGTTTTGTGAAACTGGATTGAAAGTCCATACCCCCTTACCGGAACGAGACTATCCGCCGCCTTCGTATTTGAACGAGACCTTTAGTTTCGCGCGGTAGGTCGTGACCTTGCCGTCCTCCAAAACCATATCCAATTGCACGACCTCGGCGACGCGCAGATCGCGCAGGGATTGCGCGGCGCGCTCCACGGCAACGGACGCCGCTTTCTCCCAGGATTCCGTGCTGGTGCCGACCAACTCGATGACTTTATAGACGCTGTCTGACATGGTTCGCTCCTTTTGGCCAATTATCATCTGCGGATACTATACATTATTTTTCAGGGAAATACAACAGTGGGGAAAGGATTCTACAACGCCACGCCCAACACCGCGACAAAGTGCGCCGCGGCGGCGAGCATGACGAAGATGTGCCACATCTCGTGAAAGCCGAAGACGCCGGGTTTGAAGTTGAAAATCTTTGTGATGTACACTACTGCGCCCAGCGTGTAAATGATTCCACCTGCAAGCAACCAACCCAGAACCCAGGCGGGCAAAGCCGCAAGCATTTGTCCGATTGCTGAAACCGAGAGCCAGCCCATCAAGACGTAAATGCCCGCGTTCAACCAGCGCGGCGCGCGGACGTAGAAAATCTTCACAACGATCCCTATCACAGCCAACGACCAGATAACGCTCAACATGCCCCACTTCCAGAAGCCTTCGAGGGCGTTGACGCAAAACGGCGTATACGTCCCTGCGATCAAAAGATAAATCGCGGCGTGATCGATCTTGCGGAAAATTTCCAACGCCCTGTCTTTGACGCGCACCATGTGATACGTCGCGCTCGCTGAAAATAAAAAGACCAGGCTCACGCCATAGATCGCCAACGAAATCGCTTTTGCGGGCGCGTCCCAGCCGACGATCAACAAAGCGATCAGCCCCGCCAATGCCAGGATCGCCGCCGCCCAGTGGGTGAGGCTGTTTACCGGTTCACGAAATATTTTGAACATAATTTCCTTTTTTGATTTTGCTCTAGGCGGCGTCCTCGCCGCCGGTACCGCTACTGCGCGGCATCTTCGAGACGGTGGCGGGAGCGCCTTGCGCCAGAATCACCAGCAACAAACTTGATTTTACCTGCAACTCTTTCACTTCCACTTCAAAGCCAGCCTCGACGAACGGCTCCTTCAATTGGTCTTTCACAACTTCAACGGGATCAACCGGACTCTGGCGCGTGACGCGGAACAAAAGCGACGCCAACTTATCGAGGACTCCGCGCCCGGTGATCATCGCAACCGGCAGGACGATTAACCTGCCTCCGTCCGAAAGGCAGCGTCTCACTTCGAGCAGTGTCTCCTGACGAAAGATGTATTCCGCAGGGAAAGTGGAGACGACGGTATCAAACGACGCGTCCGCGAAGGGGAGTCGCTGTGCCAGCGCGCGCGCCAGATTTGCCTTGCTCTCGGTGTTGCGTCTGGCAAGTCGAGCCATCGGCGCTGATTCGTCTATGGCAACCGCGATCATGCCTCGGTCTTGCCCTGAGGCGTGTCGAAGGGTAAGGAGGAGGCGTTGCAAGTGTCCGGGTCCGAATCCGATTTCGAGAATCCGGGTCCCTTCAATAAAAGGGAGAACGCTTGCGACCCAGTCCTTCCAGCGACCCAATGAAACCGTCGCCGCGACAAAATCGTAGGCGAATGCGAATTGATGATAGAGCAGTTTGAAAAAGAAGCGCAGGAGAGTCTTCACAAGGCGCCAGTGTCTGTCTTGCTAAAATAAAACAAGGGCCTGACCCGTTTGCAGTCAAACCCTTGTCGCGTCTCGTTCAGGATGCGCCTAAGCGGCGGTTGATTCGCCCTCGCCCTCAGACTTCTTGACTTTGCTGCGGACGGCTTCGACCGCGGTCTTGCCGCGCTCGCGCACGTCATCGTAGGCGGCTTGTCCGCGTTCGCGCACATCCTCATACATCGCCTGTCCGCGTTCGCGGGCGGTGGTGTAGACTTCGACGCCGCGTTCGCGCAACTGCTTGGCAAGTTCATCGGCGCGGGCGCGCGCGTCCGCTGCGGCGGCTTCGGCGCGGGCAAGCGCTTCCTCGGCGGATTGTTGAGCCTTGTCGCGCAGTTCAATGGACTTGTCCTTGATAAGGGCGCGGGTCTCCTCGCCGGATTGCGGGGCAAAGAGAAGCGCTACGACGGCGCCGGTTAATCCACCGACGATGAAGCCTACGAGAAAGGCTCCGAATTCATCACGATCAGACATGGTAACCTCCTTGGGGTTAAGGGTTTGTTTTGTTTGTTAGACCCTAAGGGTTTTGGAAACCCTTAGGGTCCGTATCCACTACTTTTTCTTGACGCCCATCAATTCTAACATACGATACAAGCCCGCGAGATAGCCGTTTAGTTTGATGACCGGTTCGACGGCGTTTTCGCCCAAAAATTCCGCAGTGCCGCGCAGGTTGTTGACCGTCTCGTTGGTGGCTTTGAGAATCGGGCGGACTTCGTTTTGCAACAGATTAATCAGGCTGGCGAGTTGAATGATGAGTACCACAAGAGCCACGCCAATAATAAGTGACTCCAATGCAACCACAATGATAAATACGTCCCTGAGTTTTCCAACCCACTCCCCGGAAGTGTTCGGTGAGAGAAGAACGTAAATGGCTGTGCCGAGCAAAGCCAACAAAGCAACCGCGCCGACAATGACCCAAGTCATCAAGCGCTTCATCTGCTTATCCGGCTCGAGTTGTTCGGGGGTGGGCGGGAGAGCAGGTTCAGGATTGGGAAGGGGCGTTGTCATGTGGGCATTATAAAGGCTTGCTCTGGGTTTGTCGAAGAGGTGAATTTTGAATTATGAAGGATGAATGACCGTTTTATTGTTGACGGTTCCCAGTTCACGAATCGCTCCAGGATTGCTCGGATTCCCATTCGCTAAACTCTTCTTTTGTGGACGGGCGTTTGGCGTATCCTTGCGCGTGCCGCTGTTCCATGAGCGCAATCTTTTGACTTTGGGATATACGGTCAAGAACATCCTGAGGCGGTTCTTCATCGAGAATCGTGACGATGACCCGCCGCATTTTAGGCAGGTCAATCGGGTCAAGGATTCTCAATACGCCCTTTTCATCAATTACAGCCTCAATGGTTTGTAACATAAGCCGCCTCTCTCAAGCGTACGAACTACAATCACCCATGGGCATATCCCGCGGTTGTGAAGTTGTCATAATTTCATTATAAAGGATGAAGGATGAATTATGAAGGCTGAATTTTTACATCCCAAGCAATTTCATCTCGTGCCGCAAAGTTTCCTCCCAGCCTTCGCGGAAGGGACGCGGGTTGAATCCCAACTCGCGCCTGGCTTTGCTATTGTCGCCCCAATACGTAGCGCCAGCAAGAGCGCGCAAACCTTCGGATGTATAGGTTTCAGGTAGAAAAGAGTCGAATGGCGTTACCAACACAGATAACACTTTCATCATTTGATAAGGCGCAATCATCGGCGTGCGTTTGCCAGTAATGTGACTGGCGAGTTGGAATGCGTCCACAATTGTGCGCGGCTCGCCTGCAATGATGTAAGTCTCGCCTGGTTTGCCTTTTTCCATTGCGAGGATATGCCCATGAACTGTATCATCCACATGCGCCCAGCACACTGCCATTTGAGTGGGTAAAGCAGGCAGGCGTCCATGCAGGAATTCGATGATATTTTTACGAATGACGGATGTGTCTCCAGGTCCGTAGATTCCACCTGGCATGACAATCACCAATGGCAGCCCGTTGGCGATAAATTCCTTGGCGATATCATGCGCGGCGGCTTTGGTGCGGTCATATTCAGTGATGTGTTTGCCTGTAAAGCGATACGTCTCATCCACGAGTTTGCCGCGTGTGTTTGAGTTGACTCCTAATGTGCTGGTGTAAACGCCCTTGCGAATGCCAAGTTCTTTCATCAACTCCAGCACATTGCGCGTGCCTTGGATGTTGACGCGTTCCCCGTCGCTCTTGTCATGCACGCCAATCTTATACCAGCCCGCGACGTGATACACGCCGTCCACGCCCGTCATCGCCTCGCGCATGGACTCTTTGTCGGTCACGTCACCCTTGAACAACCTCACGCCGACGGCTTCCAGTTCTTTTGCCTTATCAAGATTCCGCACCGAGGCATGGACTTCATATCCTACCGCGCGCAACTGCCTCGCCAACACGCCGCCGACGAATCCTGTCGCGCCTGTCACAAAATACTTCACGTTCTGGTCTCCTTGTAATATTGTAACCTACTGGCATTGCGCTAGCCTTGACATCCACCGACGCGCCCATTATTATAGCATAACAACCGACCGTTCGGTAGGGAGCAGTTATGACCAGAGAAGATATTCTCGAAGCCGCCGCGCAAGTCTTCCGTAAAAAGGGATTTCACGGCGCATCCATGAACGATATTGCAGACGCCGTCAGTCTTAGCAAGGCGAGCCTGTATCATCACGTCTCGTCCAAGCAGGAGATTTTGCTTTCCATCCTTGACCGCGCCCTCGAATTGCTCCTCGATAAGATTTCCGCGATTACAAACCAGGACATTCCCGCCGACAAAAAATTGCGGTTGATGATTCGCGCGTATCTCCAAATCCTGGCGGAGAATATGGACCTCGCCGCCGTCCTGCTCTTTGAACACCGCGCGCTCGAACGCAAGCAACATGCGCGTCACATCCCGAACCGCGACAAATTTGAAACTCTCTGGCGCGATGTCATCGCGGAGGGTGTGCGCGCCAAACTGTTCGAGCGTCACGACCCCGCCCTCGCCACCCGCGCCCTCTTCGGCGCGATGAACTGGACGATTACCTGGTATCACCCCGACGGCGACCTGACCATCGAGCAAATCGCCGACCAGTATTCGAACTTACTCCTCAACGGATTGCTCAAATGACGGCGGCGTTTGCTGAATTTGCAACTCAAAGCGGGACGAAGATATATCGCCTTCCGCTTCAAGCCTTTCCAAATTTTTGGGCGTATGCGTATGTCGTTTTTCAAAACGACACACAAATTCTAATTGATTGCGGCTCTGGCACAGACTCATCTCACAACGATTTATTGAATGGTTTGAAACAGGCGGGACTTGAACCCTCAGGCTTGACTCACATCCTTTTGACTCACGCGCACATTGACCATTACGGCGGACTCTCCAAACTAAAACCTCTAACCGATGCAAAGATTGGATGTCACGAACTGGATTTGCAAACGGTCGCGCATCACGAATCCAGACTCGCCCTCACAAGCTGCCGCCTCGCTTCTTTCCTGACTGAAAGCGGACTCGCTAAAGATGAGGCTGATTCTCTCCTCAGCATTTACCGTTTCACGAAGGCGTTGTACTCCTCCGTCCCCGTGGACTTTGTTTATAGCGACCACATTCCAAGCTTCGATGTTATCCATCTCCCAGGCCATTGCCCAGGTCACGTAGCGATGCGGCTGGATGATGTCATCTTCTGCGGCGATATGGTTGTGGAAGGCGTCACGCCTCATCTCGCCCCCGAAACAATTTATCCCTACGGCGGACTCGACCATTATCTCGAATCGCTTCAACGCTTTCAGACTTGGGCAAACGGCGCGAGTTTGATTCTCAACGGTCACGATGAAGCGATTACCAATTTACCCGCGCAAATCGAAGCGACACACCAAAACATTATCCGCCGCATGAGCAAGGCGATTGAAGCATTAAGCGAGCCGCGCACGATTGCCGAAGTGTGCAACATCGTCTATGAAAATCCAGGCGGATACAACTTGTTACTGACCATCGAAAAGACAGGCGCATACATCGAATATCTTTATGAACACGGCATGATTGAAATCACCAATCCCGATGAAGTTGAGCAGGGTCTGCCTGCGAAGTATCAGCGTTTGCGTGAGATTGCTGATGAGGAGATATTACCGAAACAAAAACACTCGGTGGTCGAGTAGTCCCGCGTGATTTTCGCGGGACGTATCGAGACCACGTGTTTTCAAGAAATAATTTGTTTGCATGTAACTCGCTGGTTTCGATACGCCCTCGGCTATCGCCTCAGGCTACTCAACCAGCAGGATTTGATTGAAAGGAAATAATTATGTACTCATTCGACCCAACAGAAGAACAACAGATGTTGATTGATGCGGTGAACAAATACGCGGTCAACGATTTGCGCGTTGCGGCTCACGAAGCGGAAGAGGCTCACGAACTCCCAAAGAAACTTGTGAGCAAAGGCTGGGAACTTGGATTATTACAAGCCTCCGTTCCTGAATCGTATGGCGGCTTCGGCGAGCGAAGCGCGGTGACAGGCGCGCTTGCGTTGGAAGAGATGGCGTTCGGTGATTTGGCTGGTGCGCTCGCAGTTATGACCCCGTCGCTTTTTGCTACGCCGATTTTGCTGGCGGGCAGTGAAGAACAAAAGAAAGAATATTTGCCAAAGGTGATTGAGGGGAATTGGAGTCCATACACTGCCGCGCTGATTGAATATGCGTTCGACTTCGACCCAAACGATTTGAAAACGATTGCCACACTCAACGGCGATGATTGTGTTCTCAACGGCGAAAAGGCGTTTGTCCCGTTTGCGAATGACGCGCAAACGATTCTCGTTTATGCGAATCTCGATGGACAAACGCAAGGCTTTATCATCCCGAAAGATTCTGCGAGACTAACAATTAGCGACGAGCGCGAAAAACTGATGAGCCTGAACGCGCTCCCGTTATATCGAGTCAAATTGGAGGATGTACATGTCCCCGAGTCGATTCGACTCGGCGGCGCGTCGGGGCATGACTTTGAACCCATCCTCGCTTCGATGCGCGTTGCTACTGCCGCGACAGCCGTCGGCGTGGCGAATGCCGCGTTTGAATACGCAAAGAATTACGCCAAAGAGCGTGAAGCCTTCGGAGTCAAAATCGCGCAGAAACAAGCCATCGCTTTCATGCTCGCCGAGATGCGGACCGAAATCGAAGCCATGCGTTTGCTCACCTGGTCTGCCGCGTGGAAACTTGATAACCACAAAGAAGACGCCTGCATGGAAGCCTATCTCGCCTCCACTGGCGCGGCGGATATGGCGATGATGGTCACAGACCGCGCAGTGCAAATTTTGGGCGGTCACGGTTATATCCGCGAACATCCTGTTGAGATGTGGATGAGGAATGGACGCGGGTTCGCGATGTTGACGGGATTAGCTATAGTTTGATGTCATTGCGAGCGAAGCGAAGCAATCTCAACTAACCTTCCAGCATGAGATTGCTTCGGGCTATCGCCCTCGCAATGACAGAATGGAGATATTATGCCAATCGAATTTGAATCCCCCAAACCGCTAACGCAAGCGCAGTTCATGTTGAAGACTGTCGGCGAGGAAATGATTCGTCCCAAGTCGCGATATTTCGATGAACATGAACATGAAATCCCTTGGGATTACATCGAGTTCATGCACATGGCAATGAAGGCGACTGGCGGGAGCAGTCTTGCGCCGCGCGAGAATGGGAGCAAAAGTGAAGACGAAAAGAAACGCCCGCCGATTGGGTATCAGTTAATAGCGACTCAAATTGAATCGCTGGCGTGGGGCGACCTGGGTTTTTATCACTGCCTGCCTGGCGGCGCGCTCGGCGCGGCGGCTATCCATGCGGCAGGTACGCCCGAACAAAAGGAAAAATTCCTGGCGCGGTTCAAAGACGAGAAACCGACATTCGCCGCGATGTGCATCACTGAACCAGGCGCAGGCTCGGATAACTCAGCCATTCGCACGCGCGCAGTGTTGGATGAAAAGACGAATGAATGGGTTATCAACGGCGAAAAGATTTTTGTGACGGGCGGCGATAAGTCATTCAGTGAGTATGAAAAACTTGGCAAAGGATTCATCGTCGTGTGGGCGACGATTGACCCATCTGCGGGACGCGCGGGGATGCGGGCGTTTGTTGTCGAAAGTGGAACGCCTGGCGTGAGGATTGTCAAGTTGGAACATAAACTGGGAATCCGTTGCAGTGACACGGCGGCGATTTCATTAGTGGATGCGCGCGTGCCTTATGAAAATATTTTGGGAAGCCCAACGGTCGGGCAAACAACCTCGGGATTCAAACGCGCGATGGCTACGTTCGACGCGACGCGACCTCTTGTCGCCGCGTCAGGTATCGGCGTCGCGCGAGCCGCTTTGGAATTCCTCAAAGAAAAACTCGCGGAGAACGGAGTCCAGATAAAATATGGATTGCCGCGTCAAAAGTTATCCAACATCGAACGCGAAGTGATTGACATGGAAATCATGTTGAAGTCCGCGTGGCTGATGGTCATCAAGGCGACGTGGATGGCGGACAATAAAAAGCCGAACGCGCTGGAGGCTTCGATGAGCAAGGTGAAATCGGGCGATGTGACGACGAAGATTACGCAGAAGGTTGTCGAGATTTTGGGTCCGCTTGGGTATAGCCGCGAGTTCCTCGCCGAGAAGTGGATGCGCGACGCGAAGATTACGGATATCTATGAGGGGACGGGGCAGATTAATCGGTTGGTGGTGGCGCGGCAGATACTTGGGTATAGTGGGGCGGAGTTGAGGTAATTGAGTAAGTAGTAATTGGAGAATTGAGAGAATTAGAGATTAGAGACTGGAGATTGCGGTGGTCGAGTAGCCCGTGCTCGTCGGGCGTATCGAGACCACCTGTGACAAAAGAAATAAACTTGCAAGTGGTGGTCTCGATATGACACTCGCTATCGCTCGTGTCTACTCGACCGCCGAGTATGAATGAAAGTGAGGAGAAACATGACATACAAAATACATCGTGCCGTAGTCATCGGCGCAGGGACGATGGGCGCGGCGATTGCGGCGCATTTGGCGAACGCGGGTGTGCCTGTGACGTTGCTGGATATTCCCTACAAGACTTCCGAAGTCTCGGAGACTTCGGAAGTCTCAAAGAATAAAATCGTTAATGAGGGCTGGGATAGATGTTTGAAAGCCAAACCTGCGAATTTGATGTCTGCTGAGTTGAAGACGTTTGTTACGCTTGGGAATCTCGAAGATGATTTTGGCGCGGTGGCGGAGGCGGATTGGATTGTTGAGGCGATTGTTGAGGATTTGAGAATTAAGCGAGAATTGATGGCGCGTATTGATGAGGTACGGAAGCCAGCCGCGATTGTTTCGACGAATACATCGGGCATTCCAGTCCATGATATTGCCGAGGGACGCTCGAAGGAATTCAAGAAACATTTTCTTGGAACGCACTTCTTCAACCCGCCGCGTTATTTGAAGTTGTTGGAAGTTATCCCGACCAAAGACACCGATAAGGATGTTATCGAGTTTATTTCGTGGTTTGGTGAATATAGGCTTGGTAAAGGAATCGTGCTGTGCAAGGACACACCCAACTTTATCGGAAACCGCGTCTACTTTGGGATGAGCACGTTTGCGATGAACTTCATCCTTGAAAATGAATATACAGTGGATGAAGTGGACGCGCTCACGGGTCCGTTGATTGGGCATCCGAAGACTGCGACCTTCCGTTTGGCGGATTTGGTCGGGTTGGATGTGTGGGAACATGTCGGCAGGAATTTGGGTCCAGCGATTCCGCATGATAAGTTGGGTCAGCAGTATTTGGCGGCGGAGGAACCGAAGGAATTGTTACGGGCGTTGATTGAGCGCAAGTGGCTCGGCAATAAAACGAAGATTGGTTTCTATAAAGAAGTTCGCGGCGAAGATGGCAAAAGAGAATTTTGGTCGCTTGACTTGAAGACTCTCGAACACGTCGCGCCGACAAAGCCGAGATTCGAATCGGTCAAGGCGGCGAAAGATGTCGAGGGTTTGGGTGACAGGCTAAAGGTCATGCTTGAAGCGCCTTCAGCCGACAAAGCGGCGCAGTTAATCCGCGCGTTGACGTATCAAAGTTTCCAGTACGCGTCATCCATCATCCCCGAAGTTGCGGATACGGTCAAGCCGATTGACGATGCGACTCGTTGGGGCTTCCAGCATGAGGCGGGTCCGTTCGAGACGTGGGATATGCTCGGAGTCAAAGAGACGGTCAAGAAGATGAAGGCGATGGGTTACGCGCCAGCGAAATGGGTGGATGCGATGTTGAAGAGCGGCGTCGAGTCGTTTTATCAATACAAGAATGGCGAGAAAGTTGGCGTGTATGATGCGGTGAAGGGGAAGGTTGTGAAACTCAAACTTGCCGAGGGCGTCGTCGTTTTGAAACAGCAAAAAGTGATTTCGCAAAACACGGGCGCGACGCTGCGAGACATGGGCGACGGCGTGGCGTGTCTGGAATTTCATACGAAGATGAACGCGCTCGACGACGATATTATGAACATGGCGAATGAAGCGTTCGAGCGACTCGAATCGGATTTCGACGGACTCGTGATTGGCAACGAAGCCGAACATTTCAGCGCGGGCGCGAATGTTTTTATGATGGTGGTCGGCGCGCAGCAGGGCATGTGGGATATGCTCGACGCGGCAGTGAAAAAATTGCAAGACCTAAACATGCGGATGCGTTACTCACCAAAGCCGATTGTCGTCGCGCCTGCGGGCTATGCGTTGGGCGGCGGCTGTGAAATCACGATGCACGCGTCGCGCGTGGTCGCGGCGGCGGAAACCTATATCGGTTTGATCGAACTTGGCACGGGTGTCATCCCTGCGGGCGCGGGGACGAAGGAGATGTTGCGTCGCATTGTGAATCCTGTGATGCGAATCGAAAATGCTGAAGTGTTGCCTGCATTGCAAAAAGCGTTTCTGCAAATGGGTCAGGCGAAGGTCGCCACCAGTGCGGAAGAAGCGCGCGGCATGAACATCCTGAGTCCGCAAGACCGCGTTGTGATGAATCGAAGTCATTTGCTCACCGAAGCGAAGAAGGAAGTTCTGCACATCGTCGCGTCGGGATATAAACCGCCCGCGCCTGAATCCATTTACGCGGCGGGACGTGACGCGCTTGCCGCGCTCCGCATCGGCGCGTGGATGTTCAAGGAAGGCAATACCATCACGCAATACGACCATCACGTTGCAGGCAAACTTGCCTATGTGATGTGCGGCGGCGAACTCACGCGCGGTCAATGGGTGAGCGAGCAATATATTTTGGATTTGGAACGCGAGGCGATTCTTTCGCTGTTTGGCGAGGAGAAGACTCAGGCGCGCATGTGGGCGATATTGCAGACAGGAAAACCACTGAGAAATTAGTGTTGCGTGTTGCGTGGTACAAGTTACACGATACGAGTTACACGATACGCGATACGAGTTACACGATACATGATACGCGACACGCATTACAAGTTGCTCGTACCCCGTAACTTGTATCCTGTATCTTGTATCTTGTAACTTTACTGGAGGTTGTGATGACTGATACGTTTTTGAAGTTTGAGGATTGGGAGAAGACCATACCTAATTTCATCAAGAAAGACTCGTTGTGGGAGTCGCTTTACTATCGCGTGGCTTTGTATCTGTATGATTTGGTTTGGGATGACTGTGACATTCTGCAAAAGGATTTCAAAGCCAGGCACAATATTGGGCAAATTATCCACAGCTCGGGGAGCGTCAGCGCAAACATGGAAGAGGCGGCTGGTCGCGGCATTGGCACGCCCGATTACGTGCGAATATTGAAAATCAACCTCGGCGAAATTCGTGAAACACGCGGCTGGTATTATCGTAGTCGTCACGCCTTGCCTGCCAATCTTCTCGAACATCGCTACAAAGTCGTTGACCATCTGAAAGCCCTGGTCGTCAATCTTATCAATTCACACAAAGGCAATCTCGGCAAAAAGAAGTAACCCGTATCTCGTATCTTGTAACTTGTATCCTGTACTACGAAAGATAAGGAAAATCACCATGACAAAAGATGCTGTAATCGTAAGCGCCATTCGGACTCCCGTTGGAAAAGCCAAACGCGGAGGGCTTGCCACGCTTCGTCCCGACGAGATGTCTGCTACGACAATCCAAGCATTGCTCAAGCGGACGCCGAATCTCGACCCCGCGCAAATCGAGGATGTGGTCATTGGATGCGCGTTCCCCGAAGGCGAGCAGGGACTTAACATGGCGCGTATGATTGCCTTGCGCGCGGGCTTGCCTGACTCGGTTCCTGCCGAAACCATCAATCGTTATTGTGCGTCGGGCGTGCAGTCCATCGCGCATGTGGCGTACGCGATTCAAGCGGGTCAAATCGAAATTGGCATCGCGGGCGGCGCGGAGTCCATGACGATGATTCCGATGACTGGATTCAAGTTCTCGCCGAATCCACACTTCGCACAGGATTTGCCGCATTACTATACCAACATGGGACTCACCGCCGAGAACGTTTCAGTCAAATATGGAATCAGCCGCGCAGACCAGGATGAGTTCTCGTTGAAGAGTCACCAGAAAGCATCAAAGGCAGTAGACTCAGGTTTGTTCGACCCTGAACTTGTGCCGCTTGATGTCGAAGTAATTGAATTGAATGGAAGTGAAAAACCTGTAAAAAAGAACTTCACGGTCAAGCGTGATGAAGGTCCACGCGCGGATACGAACATGGACGCGTTATCCAAACTCAAGCCTGCCTTCAAAGAAGGCGGAGTTGTAACCGCTGGCAACTCCTCGCAAATGTCCGACGGCGCGGCGGCGGTGATGGTAATGTCTGCGGAACGCGCTGTGCAACTTGGATTAACTCCGCTGGCAAGATTTGTTTCGTTTGCGGTTGGCGGCGTCCCGCCTGAATTAATGGGCATTGGTCCCATCGTAGCCATTCCCAAAGCCTTGAAACTCGCGGGACTTACGCTGAACGATATTGACCTGATAGAATTAAACGAAGCCTTCGCCGCGCAATCGCTGGCTGTCATCCGCACACTTGAAATGGATGAGAACAAAGTCAATGTCAATGGCGGCGCCATTGCCCTCGGTCATCCGCTTGGATGCACAGGTTCCAAACTCACAACGCAATTGATTTACGAGATGGCTCGCCGCAAATCGAAGTATGGCATGGTGACGATGTGCATCGGCGGCGGCATGGGCGCCGCGGCGGTGTTTGAGAATTTACAAAACTAAATGTCATTGCGAGCCGCCGCTGGTCGAGTGCGAAGCGTATCGAGACCAAGGCGGCGAAGCAATCTCCTCTCTCAACGAGGGGATTGCTTCGGGAAGAACGCCCTCGCAATGACATGAACATTATAAGGAGAAAAGAAATGCCCCTCACAATCTCACAACTGATGGAAAAAATGCCTGGCGCGTTCATCCCTGAAAAGGCGCAGGGCGTGAATGCGGTCATCCACTTCAAGTTTACAGGCGAGGAAGCCAGCGAGTGGAACGCGGCTATCGCGGATGGGAAATGCGCGGTAACCTCAGGCGCTCCCGCCGACAAGGCGACCATGACCCTCACTGCCGACTCCACGGATTACATCAAAGTCATTACAGGAGAGATGGACGGCATGACTGCCTTCATGCAGGGAAAACTCAAACTGGGCGGCGACCTCAACCTGGCGATGAAGATGATGCAGATGTTCAAGTTGAAGTGAATCAGAACTCGGAGGCTTTGAAAACCTCCGAGTTCTTTTTATAACTCTACCCCAAAGTGTACTTTCAATAACGACCGATATTCCCCATCGTTGGCGACGGGTCTCTCCAATCGTTGACCATCATTCGTATCAATGAGTCGTCCATCTTCCAGCGTGACGCGTCCCTCAGGTGTGGCGCGGCTGATGATGCTTCTGCGCGTGAAACTGGATTGGGGTGATGTCTGATGATACAGGCAGGGGGATTCGTAATCGGTGGGAAAATTACGCGGTTGCAAATCGAAGAAATATTGACGCTCCCATGAGCCGTCGTAATTCTTTTGCCATGTGACGCACCCGTTGGAGGTATGTTCGATTCGATAAGCTCTTAATCCTTGAACTTGCTCGCCTCTTTCTTCAAAATTCAGAGGCTCGTTGAACGAATCGCCGAAGCCGACATCCGCAAGCCAGCGCGGGGACTCGTTTGGGATTTTCACCAGCAAGGCAAGGTGGGCAAACTCGATGCCCAGATTTCCCTCATTGTTGAAGACGCGGGCGTTTAGGTAGGTCACATCGAAGCCGATTTGCTGCAACAGCCACGCGAAGAGACCGTTGAGTTCATAGCAAAACCCGCCGCGCTTGTGGTTGATGAGTTTGTTCCACAATGCTTCCTCGCTCAGTCGGATGGGGCGCTTCAATCCGATGTCGAGATTCTCGAACGGGACGGTTCTCATGTGAGCGAGTTGTAACCCGCGCAGAGTCTCAGCGTCTGGTTGGAGGCGATGAGCATAACCGATGCGTTCCAAATAATCTGATATATTCATTGCGAAGCGATTATAACAATTGCCGGTTTCTCCTCTCGTAGTAAAATTCCAATACAATCATCCTCGCGGAGCTGGATATGTTCAAACAAAGCGTAGACATGCAGTCCATTCAAAAACAATTCCGGGACCTCAGGGCGCTCCTTATGAATGTAGTCGGGGGCTTGAGCAGAACCGGGAACCCGTTGGTTTCAACCGCCATTCAGGATGTCAGCCGGGTCGCTCAATCGTTGAGCGTTGTGGAGCAATCGGTCAACGACTATTTGAAGATTCGGCAGAGTCAGCTGGGGGCGTTGATGGGCGTCGGGCGGGCGATCAACTCCTCGTTAGGTTTGAAGCGGGTGCTGGAAGAAGTCATGGATACGCTGATTGAATTGATGCGCGCCGAGCGCGGCTTCCTGATGTTGCGCGAGTCGGATGGGAATCTTTCCGTGCGGATCGCGCGCGGTATCGCGCATGTTAATCTGGAGGAGGAGGCGTTCAAGGTCAGCCGAACAATCGTGAAGAAGGTGGCGGACAGCGGCGAGCCGATCCTGACGACCAATGCCCAGGACGATCCGCGCTTCGAAGGACAACTCAGCGTCGCCGCGTTCCAACTGCGTTCGATCCTGTGCGCGCCGCTGAAGATCAAGAACGAATTGATCGGCGTGATCTACGTGGATAACCGCGCGCGGGCGGGTATTTTTCAGGAAAGCGATCTCGGTTTGATAAAGGCGTTTGCCGATCAAGCCGCGGTGGCGATTGACAACGCGCAGTTGTTCGAGAATTTGCAGGAGAGCAACCGGGAATTGCAGGAGGCGTACCAGGCGACGCTGGAGGGCTGGGTGCAGGCTTTGGACCTGCGCGATAAGGAGACGGAGGGTCATACCCAGCGCGTCACCATTCTGACGGAACGTCTCGCGCGCCGGATGGGGGTGGACGGCGACGATCTGGTGAACATCACGCGCGGCGCGTTGCTTCACGATATCGGCAAGATGGCGATCCCGGACGGCATCCTGTTGAAGCCCGGCAAACTGACTGACGACGAGCGCGCCTTGATGCAGAAGCATCCGGTATATGCGTATGAAATGTTGAAACGGATTGATTTTCTCGCGCCGGCAATTGACATCCCCTATTGTCATCACGAGAAATGGGACGGCACGGGCTATCCGCGCGGCTTGAAAGGGGATGAGATTCCGTTTGCGGCGCGCATCTTCCCGGTCGTTGACGTATACGACGCCTTGGTTTCGGATCGCCCGTATCGCGATGGCTTGCCGCATGACGAAGTGTGGAAAATCATCAAGAATGATTCGGGCAAACACTTCGACCCGCGGGCGGTGGAGGCATTCACGGCAATGGGGGATTATTCGGTGTGAAAGGCTGGGCGGGATAACCCCGCCCTTACTTTTCTTCCGGGGGCTTTACTGCGCGGAACTCGCGATACAGTAACAGGTCGTAGATAATTTTCAAGCCGCCAGATAATAGCAGCGGCGCGCCCAACATCAACAAGGCCGGGACGCTAAAGAGCAACCCGGTCAGCGATGGGGATATCGCCGCGCCCACTGAACGCGCGATGGCGGTGACGCCTGCCGCCGCCGAGCGTTCGTCGGGGTCAACGACAGCCATCGTGTACGATTGACGCGTCGGCACATCCATCTGCGAGACGCTGAATCGCAGGACAAAGAGTCCGACGGCGAGAGGCAGGGTCGGCATCAAAGGCACGCAGATCAACATAACGTTCGACGGGATGTGCGTGAAGACCATTGTATTGATCAAGCCGAACCGGTTCGCAATCCGGGCGGCGAGCAGCGCTGAAATGCCCGCCAGGATATTTGCGCCGAAGAAGATACTGCCGAGCGTCCCTTCATCCACTCCGAAGCGCTTGAGAAACCAATAGGCGATCATGCTTTGCACGATCAAGCCGCCTGCGAACGCGTCCAATGCAAAGAGCGAACTAAGTTTGAAGACGACATTGCGCGAGCGGCGCAAGCCTAAGGTGCCTTGCGCGGAGCGTGGCGCGTGTTCCGTTTTCACTTCGATGGATGGCGAGAGGTTGAGGAATAACAGCAGGAGGATCAATCCGCCGAAGGCGTAGACCATCAGGATCGCGCGATACGATTCGAACACTCCCCATCCGTTGTTTTGGAGAAACTGCGCGAGCCAGCCGCCTGTCAACGCGCCGAGCGCGGAGGCGAACGAACCCGCCAGGTTGTACCACGCAAACATCTGTGTGCGTTTTTCATTGGGAAGCAAATGCGACAGGCTCGATTGCTCGACGGAAAGAAAGGGCCCAATATCCTTATCAGCCGGACTGATCACGCCGATGATCGCCGCGAGAATTAATAGGATATAGTTCCGAGTCAGGACGAAGCCCAAGCCTGCTCCTGCCATTAGAATTGATCCAACCGCCAAAACTTTTCTTCGCCCCCACCTGTCTGCGGAGGTGGTCAGCCATAAGGTGATGACCGCGTCGCCTGCCAGCGTGAGCGTGAACAACAAACCGATCTGGGGTTCGGTTAATCCTGTTTCTGCAAGATACAGCGCGAGAATGACGGAAAGGAATCCGTAGCAGAAGAGACGGATGATGCGTGTGGTGAAGAGCAGGGGGATGTCCATAATTGTTATGTCGTTGCGAGGAGGGTGCTCTTCCCGACGAAGCAACCCCTGGTTGAAAGAGGAGATTGCTTCGTGGCGCGAGGCGCCACTCGCAATGACATTATTTCTTCGCAACCTCCAGCCTGCACCACGCATACAACGCGTCATACACTTCAAATTGATGTTCAAGATTCTCCACGTCATCAGGGAAGCGCAGACTATATCCCGATGCAATGGCTTCGAGTCCGTGCGCGATCGGATCAGTGTCAATATCCTCCGCCACATCCGCCGCGTGGACGATCTTCGCCAGCCTCAATAAGCCGGATTCTTTGAGTCCGTATTTGAGGATGATCGATTCAAATGAACAGCGCCTCTCGTGATGACCGAGTTCAACGCCGGGGGCGTCGAAGGGAATCGCGCCTGTTTCTTTTGCCACCGTTTCAATTTGGCTGGCAGGCACAAATAAGAACTCGGCTTCATTGTCAATGAAGCGGGTGATGAGCCACGGACACGCAACGCGATCCACATGTACGTGCGAGCGGGTGATCCATTTCATGGGAGACTCCTTCTGTGATCTAACGCTCCCTGCGCCGTCCTCGGCGCAGGGGTTATCGACAAATCGTCGCCGAGGACGGCGGCTTGAGCGATCAATTCGACTCCTTTGTAGCGCGACATTCATGTCGCCTTTGCAAAATAGCGATATAAATATCGCGTTACAGAATTAACAGACCATACACTCCCGCGGCGAGGACAACCGCCGCGACGGTCCATTTTGCTTTCGATTGAAAGAGAGCGATCAAGCCAAGGCTGAAAATGATCCAGGCGTGAAGACCGATTACCGTTTCACTCAGGATGCCCAGCGCGGTCGCGCTGATTAATCCAACTACGCCCGCGGTGACTCCGTCGAGAAAGGCGTGCGCGGATTTATTATCCACGAGTCGTTCGAGGGTTTCGTGTCCGAGCATGGTGAAGGCAAAGGCGGGTGTGAAGATGGCTACGGTGATAATCACCGCGCCCAATGCGCCGCCGCCGATGTAACCGACAAATGTGGAGAAGATGATCAATGGCGCGGGCAAAAGACTGGATAACGCGAGACCGTCGAGGAATTGCGCGTCCGTCATCCACGCGCCGATTTGCACCGCGTCGTGCCTTAGGAAAGGGATCACCGTGTACGCGCCGCCGAAGGTGAGGAGTCCGCTTCTTAAACCGGACCAGAATAAAGTTGGGAGTGTTGCGTGTTTCGTCGAGACGGTAGTTATATCTGCGGATGCTTGAGTCGCTTGAAATCCAATCCATCCAAAATATACGAGGGATAAAATGAATCCTGCTGTGAGGATGGTCGCCAACTGATTTTGTTTGCGTTGAACGAGCGTGTAAATAAATCCTGCAATAAGAAGCGTGATCAGAAAATTGACGTTGAGCAGTTGCGCGAGCGCGGCGATGAGGGCGATGATCCAAAGCCAGTTGTTATCGTGAAGCGCGTGACCGCCGATGCGATGCACGGCGCGGACAATCAGCGCGGCGACGGCGGGTTGCATTCCCAGAAAGACCGCTTGAAAAACTGGCGAGCTGATTCCGATGGCGATATAGAACCACGAGAGAGCGAGCATCAACGCAAAGCCGGGGAGCATGAAGCCGAGACCCGCCAGCAACGCGCCGATGCGACCGCGCGC
>Ga0247727_10003277_pt1 | contig 35970 bp, 29 predicted proteins | sample WisWelCaveWW1625_FD_202498 | JGI IMG/M metagenome (GOLD analysis project Ga0247727, IMG submission 202498) | Biofilm microbial communities from Wishing Well Cave, Virginia, United States - WW16-25 | ecosystem: Environmental > Aquatic > Deep subsurface > Groundwater > Cave microbial mat | place...
TCTAGTGAGTTGGAAGCCGCGCTGGCCAAAGCCTCCAAGAGCCGCGCCGCAAAAATGTCGATTCAATACGCCTTCAATCTGCAAACGCGCGGCGTCGGCGGAACGCGGCTTATCGATTCTCCTCCGTCTCAGCGCATGGAGACCTCACCCACCAACGTGCGGCAACTTATTAAAGGCAAGGCCGGGGTTCTGGTTATCGAGCGCTGGTTTCAACACGTAAGCCCGCGTTAAATTGCCCTTCCCACAAAGGCAAAACCATTTGGGGCAAAACCATTAAAAAGCTTTAGAAATTGTTTTGCCCCTACGGGCGTAGCCTTACTGGTTTTGCCTTTATTTCTTCGTTTTCAGCAATACTTCCTGAATAGTTACAAAAGTTTTTGCTTTTTAGCAAAGATTTCACTATAAAATGATTATCATGCAACTCCAACATCAAATCGAAAATCTCTTCGCTCAACCCCCGCAAGAGAAATACGGCGACGAACATTTCGCCGCGTTCAATGCGCTGAAAGCCGAACTGAACGCCGGTCGCGTGCGCGCCGCGGAGAAAATCGGCAACGACTGGCGCGTCAATGCGTGGGTGAAAAAAGGCATCCTGCTCGGCTTTCGCATCGGCGCGCTGCAAGATTTGTCCGTCAACGAAAACTTTCGTTTTTACGACAAGAGCACGTATCCGCTGAAAGCCATTGCCATCAACGACGGCGTGCGTATCGTGCCCGGCGGCTCGTCGATTCGCGACGGTTGTTATCTCGGGCGCGGTGTCACCTGTATGCCGCCGATGTACGTCAATGCCGGCGCGTATGTTGACGCCGGCACGATGATCGACTCGCACGTGTTGGTCGGCTCGTGCGCGCAGATCGGCAGGCGCGTGCATCTCAGCGCGGCCGCGCAAATCGGCGGCGTGCTCGAACCGGTCGGCTCGCTGCCGGTGATCATCGAAGACGACGTTTTGGTCGGCGGCAATTGCGGCATTTACGAAGGAACGCTGGTGCGGCAAGGTGCGGTCATCGGCGCCGGCGTTATTCTCACCGGCTCGACGCCGGTTTACGATCTCGCCAAAGACGCGATCTATCGCAAAACTGCCGAGCGCCCGTTGGAAATTCCCGCCAACGCGGTGGTTGTTCCCGGCACGCGACCGATCACGCAAGGCCGCGGCCGCGAGTTGGGTCTTTCCATTTATGCGCCGATCATCGTCAAATACCGCGACGAAAAAACCGACCGCTCCACTCAGCTCGAGGATTTGCTGCGATGACCTTCACCCCCGCCCAGCGTTTGGCTGGAATCGAAAAATCTGCCATCCGGCAAATTTATGACCGCGCGCCGGCCGGCTCCATCAATCTCGGCTTGGGCGAGCCGGATTTTTCGACGCCGACCGTCATTCGCGATGAAGCCGCTCGTTTCATTACTCAGGAAAAAATTCGCTACACGCCCAACGCTGGACTCCTCGAATTGCGGCGCGCCATTGCCGGCTATTACGGCGATGCCGCGAAATTCGAAAGCGTTTGCGTCACTAATGGCTCGCAGGAGGCGCTCTTCGTCGCGTTGATGGCGCTGATCGACCCCGGCGATGAGGTGCTCTTGCCTGATCCCGGCTTTGTCGCTTATCCGGCCATCGTGCGCATGGCTGGCGGCATCCCCGTCTTCTACAAGCTGCCCGCCGCTAAAAATTTTGCGTTTGACGCCGACGATTTTCAACGCCAGGTTACCGCGAAGACGCGCGCGGTGATCGTCATCAGCCCGTCCAATCCCACCGGCCGTGTATTGCAACCCGCCGATCTCCAAGTTATCGCGCAGACTTTGCAGGATTCCGAAACGCTTGTGATTGCCGACGAAATTTATCGCGAGCTTTATTTCAACTCGCGTCCGGCATCGATGGCGGATTTTTATTCGCGCACGCTGGTTATCTCCGGCTTGTCGAAATCGCACGCGATGACCGGCTGGCGGCTCGGCTGGGTTTACGGCGATCCGGAAATCGTTCGCCATCTCGTCGTGTTGCACCAATACGCCACGACTTGCGCCTCGGCGGTTTCGCAACGCGCGGCGCTGGCGGCATTCACCGATGAAGGCCGCGCCGCCGCAGAAAATCTGCGCGCCGAGCTGCGCGCCCGCCGCGATTTTCTCGTCGAGCAGATCGATGCGCAGCTTGCCGAATTTAAACTAAACAGAATTATTCCCGACGGCGCTTTTTATCTCATGCTCGATATCTCGAGCTTCGGCAAGTCGTTCGAGATCGCCGAACGCTTGCTCGACAACAAAGTCATCACGATTCCCGGCGCGGCCTTTGGCGAAGAGGCGGAAGGCTGGCTGCGGCTCTCCTTCGCGACGGATTTCGACACGATCCGCGAAGGCGTGCGGAGGATTAAGCAACTGAGGTAAAAATTTTACATTATTTTCCGCAAGGAAAGGAGAAAACTGTGATGGGATGTCGATGGTGTTTGATCGCGTTGTCGTGGATGTGGCCGCTTGTGTTGTTGGCGCAAGAGGCGGTGCACTATCAAACCGATTTTCCGCCGGAAGAATTTGCGGCGCGGCGGGGGAAAATTTTTGACAAGATCGGCAATCAAGCCGTCGCCGTCGTCCAGGGCGCGCCGGCGGTGGATGGCTTTAAGATTTTTCGCCAGTCCAACGAGTTTTATTACCTTTGCGGTTTGGAAACGCCGCACGCCTATTTGTTGTTCGACGGGCGCAATCGCCGAGCCACGCTTTACTTGCCGCATCGCGACGAAGCGCGCGAGCGCAACGAGGGCAAGGTGCTTTCGGCGGAAGATGCGGAGCTGGTGAAAAAGCTCACCGGCGTCGATGCTGTGCGCGGCGTGGAGCTGATGCCGCGAGATTGGATTTGGGGCGGCCTCGTCCGCTTGCCTGCGCCGGCGATTTATACGCCGTTCAGTCCCTCTGAAACCGAGGCCGATAGTCGCGACGAGTCGCTGAGCGGCAACGCCGGCACTGCTTCCGATCCCTGGGATGGCCGGCCCTCGCGCGAAGGGAACTTTGTCCATTTGTTGCGCACGCGCTATCCGCAATTTGAGCTTCGCGATCTCTCGCCGATTTTGGATGAGCTGCGTCTCATCAAAAGTCCGCGTGAGATTGCATTGATTCGCCGCGCTTCGCAGCTTGCCGGCTTGGGACTCGTGGAAGCCATGCGCTGCACCGAGCCGGGGATTTACGAATATCAACTCGATGCGGCAGCGCGCTACATTTTTCAGATCAACGGCGCCCGCCGCGAAGGCTATCCCTCCATTACCGCCGGCGGCCAGAACGCCTGGATGGGACATTATTTTCGCAATAACGATGCCTTGAAAGACGGCGATTTGGTGCTGATGGATTACGCGCCGGATTATCGTTATTACACGAGCGATATCGCGCGGATGTGGCCGGTCAACGGCAAATTCACCCCGGCGCAACGCGAGCTGTGCGGCTTCATTCTCGCTTATCGCAACGCGCTGCTCAAGCACATTCGTCCGGGCATGACCGCCGGACAAATCATGGACGAGACCGCCGCGGAGATGGAAAAAGTTTTGAATGCGACGAAATTTTCCAAGCCGATCTACGAAAAAGCCTGTCGCGACGCGCTCAAATTCCGCGGCCATCTTTCTCATCCCGTCGGCATGGCGGTTCACGATGTCGGCGTTTACACGCGCAGCCCCATCCAACCGGGCACGGTCTTCTCGATCGATCCGATGATTTGGATTCCGGAAGAAAAACAATACGTGCGCATCGAAGACGTCGTGGTGGTCACCGAAACCGGCGTGGAGAATTTTACCGATTTCATTCCGGCGGCGCTGGATGATATTGAAAAGCTCATGAAGGAGAAGGGGGTTTTGCAAATGCGGCCGGCGGCAAACAACAAATAATTGACTTTCCCCAACTGATAGATGAACCCAATCCCGCAAGGCGGGACTTTTTCCGTTGGGTTCATCTATCAGTTGGCGGGAAAGACTTTTCTGAAAAATATAATTAGACCCGTATTCAGGATAGCCGCCATGCAAAGATTTCTCTCAATCACTTTGCTGTTAATCGCATTCTTTTCCGGCGTTGATCTTTCACGCGCGCAAAAGATCGACGTCTACAGCCGGCCGCGGCGCTACGAGCGCAGTCGTGATTACGACGTCCGGCATTATCGCCTCAAGCTAAGTTTTGACGAAGAGAAGAAAACGTTCTGGGGCGAGACGACGATTACTTTGAAGCCGTTCGTCGATGACTTCATCACGTGCGCGCTGGATGCGGAAATTCTCAAAGTCACTTCGGTTGTTGAGGCAACGGCGCAGCCGCTGCAATTCGAGCAAACCGATAGCAGTGTCGTCGTGCATTTGGCGCGCGCTTATCATAACGACGAAACAGTGAGCTTCACTGTTTTCTATTATTCCGCTGATCCCAAGCCCGATCCGAAGAAGTACGGGATGTCCGCCGATTATGACCTCGGCCTTGATTTTAAGGATGAGACCGCAGAGAATCCGCGCCTCATCAACACGCTCTCATTTCCCGAGGGCGCGCGGCATTGGTTCCCCTGCAACGATCAGCCCAACGACAAAGCGACGCAAGAGGTGATCGCGACGGTGCGAAGTGAATACCAAGTAATCTCGAACGGCCGGCTCATCAACGCGACGGAAGACACCGAGGCCAAAACGAAAACTTTTCACTGGCTGCAAGAGCTGCCGCACTCGACTTATCTTTTCGTGCTCGCCGCCGGGCCGTATGTCGCGTTGCGCGATTCGCTCGGCGCGCTGCCGATCAACTATTGGGTCTATCCGCAGAGCGTGAAAGATGCCCGGCGTTCCTTTCACAAAACGCCGGAGATCATCGCGTTTTTCAATCGAGAGTACGGCTTCGACTATCCGTGGGTGAAGTACGATCAAATCACGATTCCCGGCATCGGCGGCGGGGCGGAGAGCACGACGGCGACGGTGGTGGGGGCAGAGCACGATTCACGACGCGCGCGCCGAACCGGATTTTCCCAGCCATTGGCTGGTGGCGCACGAGGCGGCGCATCAATGGTGGGGCAATCTCGTCACCATGCGAACCTGGAGCCACACGTGGATCAACGAAAGTTTCGCTTGGAAAGAAATGAAAAGAATTTTCAGAGAACGCTATGAAGTTTGAGCGGCACGAAAAGAGTTTGCATAGAACCGCAGACGTCCTCGCCGCCACCGACGTCCGCATCGTTTTCATGGTCAAACTCGGACAGGCGTTGCATCGTTACGGCGTGCCGGCGCATCGTCTCGAGCAGAGCATGAATCTGGTGGCGCAACGGTTCGGCATCCAGGGCAGTTTTTTTGTGACGCCCACCGGCATCTTTGCTTCGTTCGGCTTGCCCGAGGAGCATCGCACCAGTTTGATCCGCATCGAATCGAGCGAGGTCAATCTGGAAAAGCTGGCGCGGCTCGATGAATTGACGAGTCGAGTCATTCGCGGCAAAGTTAATGTCAGCGAAGGCACGCAAGAGATCGATCGCATCGTCGCTGCGCCGCCACGTTATGGCCCATTGCTGAGCACACTTTGTTTTGCGCTTGCCTCCGGCGCCGCAGCAAGATTTTTGGGCGGCGGCTGGCGCGAAGTGCTCGTCACCACGCTTATTGGTTTGCTCGTGGGCATCTTGGCGTTGCTCATGGGCCGCTTGAAGGAAGCCAGCAAAGTTTTTGAGCCAACCGCCGCCATCGTGGCCGCCGCGCTGGTGATGGTGGCGGCGCGACTGCTCAATCCGTTGGCGGTTTACCTGACAACGTTGGCGAGTCTGATCGTGCTGCTGCCAGGCTTGACGCTGACCACGGCGATGCACGAATTGGCGACGCGCAATCTGGTCTCCGGCACGGCCCGCTTAATGGGCGCGGCGTTGCTCTTTTTCCAGCTTGGTTTTGGCGTGGCGCTCGGCTCACAGATCAACCGCGTTTTGGCCCCGGTCTCTTTCTCGGCGACTCCTGCCGCGCTTCCCTCGTGGACGCTCTGGATCGCTCTCGTCGTTGCGCCGCTCACGTTCACCGTTCTTTTTAACGCCAGACTGCGCGACGTCGGATGGATCATGACGGCGTGCTTGCTCAGCTTCGGCGGCGCGCGAGCGGGCGCTTATCTATTCGGACCGGAGCTTGGCGTCTGCATCGGCGCCATGTTCGCCGGCGCCAGTGGAAATCTTTATGCGCGCTGGCTGGATCGGCCCGCTGCGATTCCGATGGTGCCGGCCATCATGCTGCTGGTGCCAGGCAGTCTCGGTTTGAGCAGCCTGGCCAAATTCATCGAGCGTGATGTCATGTCCGGCGTGATGACGGCGTTCAGCATGATTCTCATCGGGGTCGCCTTGGTGACCGGCTTGCTGATGGCGAACGTCATTGTGCCGCCGCGCAAGACGCTGTAGCAAAAAGTAAAACGTAAGGCGTAAATTAAATTGATGCGGTTTTGTGAATGAGGAAATGGAGATTGCCATGAACAAAAAAGATTTTCAAACTCTCTACGACTTCAACCGCTGGGCGAATGGCCGCGTGCTTGATGCCGCCGCGAAGCTTACCGCCGAGCAATACACGCGCGATTTGTCAAACAGCTTTCGCTCGGTGCGCGACACGCTCACGCACATTCTCGCCGCCGAGTGGGTTTGGCTTCGGCGCTGGAAAGGCACCTCGCCAAAAAGTTTTCACGATCCGGCGGAGTTTCCAAACGTCGAGGCGTTGCGGACGAAGTGGGCGGAAGTCGAGCGCGAGCAAATGGAGTTCGTCAACAGCCTGAACGAGGACGCGCTCACGACGATGGTTACTTACGTCAATACCAAAGGCGAAACCTGGTCGTACGCGCTGTGGCAAATGCTGCAGCATCTCGTCAATCATTCCACGTATCATCGCGGCCAAATTACGACGATGTTGCGTCAGCTCGGCGCCGAGCCGGCCGCGACGGATTTTCTCTTATTCTTCGACAAGAAATAAAGGTCTCATGATGATTATCATCTCTGATCCATACACCAAAGCCGAGCTTTTGCAATCTCTCGACAAATTCATGCTGCCGCATCCGCTTCTCGGCAAGCTTGCCGTGCGTGAAATGCTTTTCTTTACGATGTATCACAATCTGCATCACGTGAATAACGTGCGAAGACAGCGCGGTCACGAGTTGATAACCGTTTAGTCAAAGCCGCTTAAAATTTGGAGAATGAGATGACACCCCCAAAATTCATTCCGCTTGCTTCTTATCATGAATATCCCGTCGAGGAGATGAGGCGCCGCGCTATCGCGTTTCGCGAAGAAATACAGTGCCGGCGCACGGTGCGTTATTTCTCCAATCGGCCGGTGCCGCGTGAAATCATCGAAGATTGCCTGCTCGCCGCCGGCAGCGCGCCGAGCGGCGCCAATTTGCAGCCGTGGCATTTCGTCGTGGTGAGCGATCCGGCAATTAAACGCCAAATTCGCGAAGCCGCCGAAAAAGAGGAGCACGAATTTTATCACCGTCGCGCGCCGCAAGAATGGCTCGAGGCGCTGGCCCCGCTCGGCACCGACGAGCACAAGCCGTACTTGGAAATCGCGCCGTATCTCATCGTCATCTTTGCGCAAAGTTACGGCGTGTTGCCGGATGGCCGCAAAGTGAAGAACTACTACGTGACCGAATCCGTCGGCATCGCCACCGGCATGTTGATTACCGCCATCCATCACGTCGGCTTGGTTTCGTTGACGCACACGCCCAGCCCCATGGGTTTTCTGAATCAGGCTCTCGGACGGCCGGAAAACGAGCGGGCTGCGATGATTCTTGTGGTTGGTAATCCTGCCGATGATTGTGTCGTGCCGGAGATTGGCAAAAAGTCTTTGCAGGAGATTGCGACGTTTGTGTGAACCGAGAATAAAATGAAATGCCAACGCATTACCGCAAAAGCATTGTAGCTCTTTTGCTCTGCGCCTGAACGCCGGCTTTTAGAGATGATACCGTGATTCGGTTTGAGAGAAATTCCCTTGATTTTGCCGAGAATTTTTAACAAGCTAATTGGCAAGCTGTATCCGCGCGGTTTACTGGTTTATCTCATGTACCGCGGACGAGCAGCGGACAAATAGAACCATCGAGAAAAACCGTTCAAAGAACAGATGTGTATTCTACACGGAGCAAAAATCTCACGGAGAATTTGATGGCGTGCGCAGAAATTTTTCTCGGCTCAACTCTCGAACAGTTTTCCATCAGCCTCAAAGCGGTTTTGCTCATCCCGCTGGCGCTTCTCGGTTTATATTTTGTCTGGGTGCTCTTCAAAAGTTTGACGCGGCTCGCCAAACATGAGCGCGTGTGGCCGCCGTCCTGGAAAGAGTCGGTCACCGGCTTCGTCACGAATTTTTTTGACGCGCTTGGCATCGGCTCGTTCGCCCCAACCACGGCCATCTTCCGCGCGTGGCGACTGGTGCCGGATGAGATCATCCCAGGCACGCTGAACGTTGGCCACACCTTGCCCGCTGTGATCTCCGCTTTCATTTTTATCGAGCTGGTTCCGGTGGCGAGCGGCACGTTGCTGCCGATGATCATCGCCGCGGTGTTGGGCGCCTGGCTCGGCGCCGGCGTCGTTGCCGGACTGTCGCGATATCGCGTGCGGTTCGGCATGGGCATGGCTTTGATCGTGGCGGCGGGCATCATGCTGATGACGCAGCTCAAACTGATTCCAGGCGGCGGGGAGGCGCTCGGCCTGTCGAGCTTCCGGCTCGCGATCGCCGTCGCGGGCAACTTCATTCTCGGCGCGCTGATGACGCTCGGCATCGGACTCTACGCGCCGTGCATGATCATCATCAGTCTGCTGGGCATGAACCCGCTCGCGGCGTTTCCGATCATGATGGGCTCGTGCGCTTTTCTGATGCCCGTCGGCAGCGTGCGCTTCGTCCGCAAAGAACGCTACCATCCGCGCGCCGCCATTGGGCTTTTTCTCGGTGGCATTCCGGCGTTGCTCATCGCCGCGTTGATTGTGAAGTCGCTGCCCATCGGCGCGGTGCGTTGGCTCGTGATCGTCGTCGTGCTGTACACCAGCATGACGCTGCTGCGCGCGGCCAGGCTGGAGCGGGAGCAGTCGCAGGTGGGGCAGGTTGCTAACTAAAGCGAGTGGAGAAGAGATTGCGGACGGATTTCAGTTGCCGGCTTTTGGGAGCAAGTATGTGCGTGTGGATAAGAAATAAATACAATTTTAGTTTACAAGAAAAGCTCTTCGAACCTGTTCAGGAAAATTTCAATGTACTTGAGCAGTTGAAGCCCTTGCGGAGTTTGTCGAAGCCTTATAACCAATGGAAACGGGTAGTTGGCTGGCGTTAAAATATTTCCGGCGGCATCTTCCCAGGGATATTCGGGATTCGGGCCGCGTTGCGCTAATGCCGGCGCCAACAATTCGATCTCGTAAGCTAATGGCAGTAGCGATTTGAATTGCGCTCTTTGTTGCGACTTTCTCATGCTAAAAGCTCTTTGCAATTTTCGGTTATTGCTGGCGATATGCATGAACTTCACAAAAGCGGCATGACTCTGTGTGATTGCCTCCAAACTCGAATGGCCGGCAACCAAAAGCGCTTTCGCCAGTTTTTCCGAGGCCATTTGCAAAAAGAGCAGTTGATGACACTCAGGCCACATTCCTCGACGGGTTTTTTGATACGCGTCCCAGTCAATTCTGGCCTGATTCAAGAACGCCGTCTGCCAATTCTGTCTGCCGGTCATACGGTAACCATTTCGCGCGAATAAACTTTGAAGTTTTCCAATGTCCATCCCTCGGGCAGAGGAATTTCGTTGCGAAGAACTTTTTGCCATTCTTCCGGCGTGATCTCGGCCATGATTGTGGGATAAGGAAATTCTTCATCAGGAGGAAAATAAAACGACAACACCGCTCCGGCGGGAAAAGTCATGGAATTGATTTCCAGCAGGCGGATTTCCGTTGTTTTATCCGAGTTGATCCAGATCACACTTTCGAGGTTTGGTTCGAGTTCAAAGTGTTCCTGGATCAAGCTTTCCGCTGCGCTGAAGATGTTATAATTTTGCGACATGATGGTTCGCCAAGCTTAATAATGAGAAGTTGATGAACGTGCATTTGACTTCCATCGTCTTTTTGATTAAATAAAAGCTAACATCCTTTTTGCAAAAAATCAAGCACATTATCATTTCACTAACCACGAGGAGGAGTTGCAATGAATTTCACCAAACGATTGAAGCCGGCTTACTTGACTTTTGTCCTGACGCTTTTGGTGCTTTCCCTGCACGCGCAGGAGAAAAAGCGACTGACGTTCGAGCAAATCTTCAAAAACGCCGAGCCGCGGCTCACCCAAAGTTTGCCGAACATCATAGGCTGGGCGGATGACAATCATTATTTGGAGATGAAGAAAAAAGAAGGCGAAAAAACCGCGAAAGTTTATGCGATTAACGTGGCCAGCGGCGAGGAAAAAGTTCATCAAGATTTGGAGCAATACGCCACGCTTGCGGATAGCGGCATCAGCGTCGCCAATCCGTCTTCATTTAATGACGCCTACACGCGGCTCATCTATGTCAAAGATAAGGATGTCTATTTCCTCGATACTGAGAAGAAGAATTTCAAACGGCTCACCCAAACTGCCGCCGAAGAGAAAAATCCTACGCTGTCGCCGGATGGCAATTACGTTGCTTTCACGCGCGACAACAATTTGTTCGCCATCGAGGTGAATAACGGAAAAGAAATTCAATACACGAATGATGGCGCCGATGTCGTTTATAGCGGTTGGGCCTCGTGGGTGTATTACGAAGAAATTCTCGGCAGACCATCGCGTTATCGCGCCTTCTGGTGGTCGCCGGATAGCAGGCAATTAGCCTTCTATCGTTTTGATGATGCCAAAGTGCCGGTGTTTCCTTTATATAATTCCGAAGGCGCGCACGGCTTTCTCGAGAACACGCGTTATCCCAAGTCCGGCGATCCCAATCCAGAAGTGCGAATCGGTGTTGTGCCCGTTGCCGGTGGGAACGTTGTATGGGCGGATTTTAACGAGAAAGACGATCAATATTTCGGCACGCCGTTTTGGACGCCGGACGGCAAACAGCTTGTCGTGCAATGGATGAATCGCGGGCAGGACAATTTGAAACTCTACGCCGTCGATCCGGTGACGGGAAAGAAGATGGAGATTTACAACGAAACGCAAAGCTCGTGGTTGGAATGGTTTGAGTCGATGGAATTTTTGGCCGAGAACAAAGGCTTCATCATCAAGAGCGACAAAGACGGCTGGAGTCATCTTTATTTGTATGGCATGGACGGCAAACTCAAAAATAGAATCACACAAGGGAATTGGCGGGTGACGAATGTCGTGCAAGTCGATGAGAAAAATCGCCGCGTTTATTTCACAGCAAGGAAAGAGGCATCGACACGAACCGATTTGTACCGCGCGCGATTTGACGGCAAGGAGCTTACACGATTGACTTTCGGTGAGTTTGCGCATAACACGCGGCTCTCATCGGCGGGCACGTATTTCATTACGACGTACTCGAACGTTTCGACGCCGCAGAAAATGGCGCTGTGCAAGAGCGGCGGGCCGGTGGTGAAAGAACTGGGCGACAGCAAAACCGAAAAATTTGCCGAGTACGAGCTGGCAAAAGCGGAATTGTTCCGCGTGACGACGCCGGATGGTTATAACCTGCCGGTGCAGTGGACATTGCCGCTCAATTTTGATCCGAATAAAAAATATCCAGTGTTGATCAGCATCTACGGCGGGCCGGATGCGGGCACGGTTTCGGATTCGTGGCGTCCGCAGTGGCTGACTGCGCAATGGTTGGCGATGGAAGGTGTGATTCAGGCCGCGATCGACCACCGCGCCTCCGGCCATTTCGGCAAAGCCGGCGTGGCGCTGATGCATCGCAATCTCGGCAAGTGGGAAATGAACGATTACATCGAAGTGGTGAAATGGCTGCAAGCCAAGCCGTTCGTCGACAAAACCAAGGTTTGCCTCACCGGCGGCAGCTATGGCGGCTACGTCACCTGCATGGCGTTGACTTACGGCGCGGATTATTTCACCCACGGCATTGCCTTGTACTCGGTGACGGATTGGAAATTGTACGACACACATTACACCGAGCGCTACATGGATACGCCGGCGGAAAATCCGGAGGGCTACAAGAACGGTTCGGTGATGACGTTTGCCAACAAATACAAAGGCGTGTTGCGCATCGTGCATGGAACGATGGATGACAACGTCCACATGCAGAACAGCATTCAGCTCATTGACGCATTGCAGAATCTCGGCAAGCCTTTCGAGTTCATGCTCTATCCTGGCGAGCGCCACGGCTGGCGCGGGCCGAAAGCGACGCACTTGCGCAATGACGCTTATCGCTTTTATTACAAGTATCTTTTGGAAAAAGAATTTCCGGAGAGTTTGTTTAAATGAAAATCAAACCGCTGTCTCTTATTATCTTGTCCATAATTTTCGCCGTCAACTTGCGGCCTGTCATGGCGCAACAAGAAACGCCGGCGCAGCGCGACGCCCGCATGAAGTGGTGGCGCGAGGCGCGATTCGGTTTGTTCATTCATTGGGGACTTTACGCCATTCCCGCCGGCGAGTGGAACGGCAAAACCGAATACGGCGAATGGATTCGCACCTCGGCGCAAATTCCGCTGGAAGAATATGATCGATTCGCGCCGCAATTCAATCCCGTCAAATTCAATGCGGAAGAATGGGTGCGGATCGCCAAAGACGCGGGGATGAAGTATATCGTCATTACCTCGAAACATCACGACGGGTTCTGTTTGTTTGATTCCAAGCAAACGGATTTCGACGTCATGTCCACGCCTTTCCAGCGCGACGTCTTGAAAGAGTTGGCGGAAGCCTGCCGCAAAGCCGGCCTCAAGATGTGCTGGTATCATTCCATCATGGATTGGCATCATCCGGATTATCTGCCGCGCCGCGAGTGGGAAAAAAATCGTTCGACCGGGGGAGCGGATTTTGATCGCTATGTAACGTACATGAAAGCGCAGCTCAAAGAACTGTTGACAAATTACGGCGAGATCGGCGTGTTGTGGTTCGACGGCGAATGGGAAAGCACGTGGAACACAAAGTACGGCGTCGATCTTTACAAATATATTCGCAGCTTGCAGCCCAACATTATTATCAACAATCGTGTGGGAGCGGGACGATCAGGCATGGAGGGCTTCACGAAAGCAGGCGAATTTGCCGGCGATTTCGGAACGCCGGAGCAGCAAATTCCCGCGACCGGGCTGTCTGGCGTTGATTGGGAAACTTGCATGACGATGAACGATCATTGGGGCTACAACAAGCACAACCAAAATTGGAAATCGACGAAACAGCTTATTCAAATGTTGGCCGACATCGCTTCCAAAGGCGGCAATTATCTGTTGAATGTCGGCCCGACGGCGGAAGGCGTGTTTCCGCAAGCGAGCAGCGATCGTCTCCGTGAAATCGGGCAATGGATGAAAGCCAACGGCGAAGCGATTTACGCTACGCATGCAAGTCCGTTCCAAAAACTCGTTTGGGGACGATGCACGCAGAAAGCCGTTGGCAGCGACACGCGGCTCTATTTGCATGTGTTCGATTGGCCAAGCGATGGCAAACTCAGAGTGCCGGGGATTTTCAACCAGGCCAGGCAAGCTTATTTGCTCGCTGATCAGCAGAAGTTTTTTTCTGTTACCCGCGAAGAAGATGCGCTCGTCGTGACGCTGCCGGCAGCGGCTCCGGATTCTTGCAACAGCGTCGTAGTTTTGGATATTGCTGGACGGCCGGACGTGAGCCATCCGCCGAAGATCGAGGCGGAGGTCGATATTTTCGTCGAGGCAATTAATGTTGCGCTCAGCTCGGATCGCGAAAACGTCGAAATCCGCTATACGTTGAATGGCAGCGTTCCCTCGATCAACTCAACTTTGCTGCAAGGCTCAATTCGATTGGCCGAGACCACCGTGGTTTCTGCGCGCTGCTTCCGCGATGGCCGGCCGGTGAGCGATGTGGCGCGGGCAAAGTTCACCAAAGTTTCCCCGCGTCCGGCCGTAAAAGCCGAAGCATTGCAAAAGGGCATCGGATATGCTTACTTTGAAGGCGATTGGGAACGCTTGCCAAACTTCAAAAATCTTCAGCCGGCAAAAAAAGGCGTTCTCCCAAATTTTAGTTTTTCACCACGAAAGGAAGTGGAACGTTTCGGTTTTGAATACACCGGTTTTCTGCGCGTGCCGGAAACAGGCGTCTATGCGTTCTTCACCGATTCAGATGACGGCAGCCGGCTCTATATCGGCGATTCACTGGTTGTCGATAATGACGGTTTGCACGGCATGGTTGAAAAACGCGGCGTCATCGCGCTCGCGGCGGGATTGCATCCGATTCGCGTGACTTTCTTTGAAAAAACCGGCGGCGATGATCTGGCCGTGTCCTTTCAAAGCGCCACGATCAAGAAGCAGAGAATTCCGGATGCGGCGCTGTTTACAGAAAAGTAAAAATAAAAGTAACTATTCAGACAGTGTTCTCGCAAGCAACAAAATAAAGACAAAATGATTACCGACAAAATAATTGCTCTAAAGTTTTTAATTATTTTGTCTTAAATTATTTTGTCTTTCTGAAATGGACTGAATAGTTACAAATAAAATTGCAATTTGTAAAAAAAAGTAACACCATGTGAAGTTGACGAAAAATTCTAAGGAGGAAAAAATATATGAGCCTGGCCCGAAACGCCTTGCTTTGGATTTCGGAAAACCGCAAACTTCGCCAAGCCCTGCCGCGCTACAAATTTATTCGCCGCGCCGTGTCGCGCTTCATGCCGGGCGAGGAGCTGGCTGATGCCATGCAAGCGGCGGACAAGCTGAAAGAAAAAAAACTCACCGCCATTTTTACCCGTCTCGGAGAGAATGTTGCTGATGCCGACGAAACGGCGGAAGTCAGGAATCATTACGTGGACGCCCTGCAACAAATTCAGCAACGCCGGCTTGATTCTTATGTTTCAATCAAACCGACGCAGCTCGGGCTCGATTTAAATGAAGACCTTTGCCTAAAGAATCTAACGGCAATCGTCGAACGCGCGGCGGCCTTGCAAAATTGGGTGTGGATTGACATGGAGCAAAGCGGTTACGTCGACCGCACGCTGTCGCTCTACATAAAAGTTCGCAAAAATTATCCGAACCTCGGCTTGTGCGTGCAAGCGTATCTCTACAGAACGCAAAAAGATCTTGAAGAGCTTCTGCCGTTGTCCCCGGCGATTCGTTTGGTCAAAGGGGCTTACATGGAACCGGCGAACATTGCCTATCCAAAAAAGGCCGACGTTGACGAGAATTATTTTTCACTGGCGAAGATGTTGTTGGCGAATGTCAAAAAGAACGGCGTCACGCTCGGCATTGCGACGCACGATAAAATTTTGATCAAAAAAATTCAACAGGAGGCGGAAGCGCAGGGGCTGGCGAAAAACGATTACGAATTTCAGCTTCTCTACGGCATTCAAACCGATGAACAGTTCCGCCTCGCGGCCGAAGGCTATCGGATGCGCGTTCTGATCAGCTACGGCAGCTACTGGTTCCCGTGGTACGTGCGCCGCCTCGCCGAGCGTCCGGCGAACATTCTTTTTGTGTTGAAAAATTTATTCCGGAGTTAATCAGCGGATCACGTATGCTGCACGTCAAATATCAGTTGCCCAATTTTACCACGCATGACGCCGTCCGGTTGGCGCGCCAATTCTACGGCCTGCAAACAGTGGCGCATACTTTACCGGGCGAGCGCGACCAAAATTTTCATCTCAAAACCGAATCCGGCGAAGAATTTGTCCTTAAGATTGCAAATGTGACCGAGCAGCGCGAAACGTTGGATTTGCAGAATCAAATCATGCAGCATCTGGCCGCGCATGCGCCGGCGCTCGCGATTCCGCGCGTCTGCGCCGCGACCGCCGGCGAGGCGATGGTCGTGATTGAAAATGCGGAGGGCGCAACGCACTTTCTGCGGTTGTTGACCTATGTGTCGGGCCGGCTCTTGGCGCACGTCAAGCCGCATTCGCCGGCCTTGTTGCACAGTCTTGGCCGGGTGTTGGGCACGATGGATCAGGCTTTGCAAAGCTTCGTCCACGCCGCTGCTCAACGCCGCTTGAAATGGGATTTGCCGCACGCGAGTTGGATTCGCGATTACGTGCCTCACCTCGCGTCGCCCGAACGTCGCGCCATCGCCGAGCGTTTTCTTTTGCAGTTCGAGAAAAATGTGCTGCCGTTTCTTCCCAATCTCAGGGCGGGCGTGATTTATAACGATGCGAACGATTACAACGTGCTGGTGGAAGATGCCGCCTCGCCGCAAAAGCACGTGATCGGCGTGATAGATTTTGGCGACGCGGTGCACACCAACACGATTTGCGAGCTGGCGATTGCGGCGGCGTATGCGATGATGGACAAAGACGATCCGATCAGCGCCGCGGCGCACGTCGTCGCCGGTTATCACGAAGTTTTTCCCTTGACCGAACCGGAGCTTGAAACGCTTTTTCCGCTGATCTGCACGCGGTTGTGCCTCACCGTGACCAACTCGGCTTATCAGCGCGCCGTCGAGCCCAACAATGAATACTTGACCATCAGCGAGCGGCCGGCCTGGGCCTTGTTGGCCAAGCTGGCGGAAGTGAGTCCGGCCTTCGCGCATTATACGTTTCGCTATGCCTGTCAATTGTCGCCTTGTCCAAACACGCCGGCAGTCGTGCAATGGCTGCAAAATAATTCCAACAAGATCGGGCGTTTGGTTGAACCCGATTTGAAAACCTGCGACAAAATTATCTTTGATTTGAGCGTCGGCAGCCTGGAATTGAGCAATTTGGCCGAGCTTGCAGAGGTGGAAGCTTTCACCAAAAAATTATTTGATCGCTTGCAAGCTGCCGGCGTCGAAATCGGTGTTGGCCGCTACAACGAAGCGCGGCCTTTTTATACGAGCGAGCAATTCAAAATGCAAGGCAATGACGGCCCGGAATGGCGCACCGTGCATATCGGTTTGGATGTGTTCATGCAACCGGGCGCGCCGGTGTTTGCGCCTCTTGCCGGCGCCGTTCATAGTTTCTGCAACAATAACGCGCCGCTCGATTACGGCCCGACGATCATTTTGCAACACACTATTGATGATGGCGAAACAACTTTCTTCACTTTATACGGACATCTGAGCGTCGGCTCGCTTGATAATCTTTACAAAGGCATGCCCGTCAAACAAGGCGCGCGGATCGGTCGAATCGGCGACGCTTCCATCAACGGCGGATGGCCGCCGCACCTGCATTTCCAAATCATCGCCGACCTGCTTGACCGCCGCGGCGAGTTTCCCGGCGTGGCGCTGCCCGGCCAGCGTGAAGTTTGGCTGAGCCTCAGCCCGGATCCGAATTTGATCGCGCGCCTTCCCGACGAATCGCTGCGCGCGAATGAAATGCGTGGCGATAAAATTTTGGCGTTGCGAGAAAAGCACATTGGCAAGAATCTGAGTATCTCGTATAAAAAACCGCTGCACATCGTGCGCGGCTGGCGGCAATATTTGTACGACGAAAATGGCCGGGCTTATCTTGACGCGGTGAATAATGTGCCGCACGTCGGCCATTGCCATCCGCGCGTTGTCGCCGCCGGGCAGGCGCAAATGGCAGTGCTCAACACCAACACGCGCTATTTGCACGAGAATCTCGCTCGCTACACCGAACGTTTGTGCGCCACGCTGCCGGAGCCGCTGCGCGTGTGTTTCTTGGTCTGCTCGGGCAGCGAAGCGAATGAATTGGCGTTGCGCCTCGCGCGCGCACACACCAAAAGCAATGAGACGATTGTGGTTGATTCCGGTTATCACGGCAATACGACGAGCCTCGTCGAAATCAGCTCGTACAAATTTGACGGCCCCGGCGGCGATGGCGCGCCGCCGCACGTTCACAAAGTGCTGATGCCTGATGTTTATCGCGGGCCATATAAAAAGAACGATCCATTTGCCGGGGAGAAATACGCGCAGCCTGTCGCGGAAGCCATTCGGCGCATCAAACAACGCGGCAGCAAGGTTTCGGCATTCATTTGTGAATCAATTCTGAGTTGCGGTGGACAAATCGTGCTGCCCGAAAATTATCTGAAGAACGTTTATCGCCACGTGCGCGATGCCGGCGGCGTTTGCATTGCCGATGAAGTGCAAACCGGCTTTGGTCGCGTCGGCTCACATTTCTGGGCGTTCGAAACCCAAGGCGTCGTGCCGGATATTGTGGCCCTGGGCAAACCCATCGGCAACGGCCATCCGCTCGGCGCGGTGGTGACGACGCCGGAAATCGCGGCTTCGTTCGCCAACGGCATGGAATACTTCAACACCTACGGCGGCAATACCGTGTCGTGCGCGATCGGCCTGGCCGTGCTCGACGTGATTCACGAAGAAAAATTGCAGACCAATGCGCTCAAAGTTGGCGGCCATCTCATGAACGGCTTGCGCCAGTTGATGGACAAGCATCCGCTGATTGGCGACGTGCGCGGCTTGGGGTTGTTCGTTGGCGTCGAGCTGGTGTTGAATCGCGAAACATTGGAACCCGCTGCCGGGCAGGCGTCGTATATTGCGAACCGCATGAAAGAATGCGGCATTTTGCTCAGCACCGACGGCCCGTTTCACAACGTGCTGAAAATCAAACCGCCGCTGGTGTTCACCGAAGTCGACGCGGATTTTCTCGTCGCCACGCTCGATAAAATTTTAGCGGAAGATTTTTGTCAAACAGCTTAGAACCGGAGAGATTCATGTTCAAACTCGATCTCATTCAAACCGTTGCATTTGCCGGCATCGTGCTTTTTATCGGTTATGGGATTCGTCGCTTCATTCCGGTTTTAACGCGCTACAACATTCCCGCGCCGGTGGTCGGCGGTTTGCTCGTCGCCGTCATCATTCTCATCGCGCGCCGATTCGATGTGACGCTTTTTGAATTCGATACGAAGTTGCAAAGCCCGTTGATGATTGCGTTTTTTACCTCGATTGGCTTCGGCGCGAGCTACGCGCAATTGAAAGTCGGCGGCCCGCAAGTTGTGCTCTTTTTGATTTTAGTTTCGATTGTCGCGCTCATTCAAAATGTGGTCGGAATTGCGCTGGCGATCCCGCTCGGCATGCACCCGCTTTTTGGCGTGATCGTCGGCTCGCTCACGTTAGCCGGAGGCCCGGCCACCGGTCTTGCCTTTGCGCCGCAATTCGAGCAAGCCGGGGTTGCCGGCGCGACGACATTGATCGTTGCTTCGGCCATACTCGGCATCATCGTCGCCGGCCTGGTCGGCGGCCCGGTTGCAACCTTTCTCATCGAACGCCGCAAGCTGGCGACTGCGCGCGAGCGTTCTTTTGCGGCTCCGCCGGTGGTCAACCGCGTCGAAAATTTTTCGACTGAATCTGCCGCCGCGCGATTGAAAACCGACGCTGATTTTTCTTTCGCCTTCATTAAAAATCTCGTCGTCATTCTCATGGCGATGTGGATTGGCGGCTGGATCAGCGATTGGCTCACTGCCGTCCATATCACGCTGCCGGTTTACATCGGCGCCATGATCGTCGCCGCGATCATCAGAAATTTTGACGACGTGACCGAACTCGTCGGGCTTTCGTCGCGTGTCGTCGACGCGATCGGCAACGCGGCGCTGTCGTTGGCGATCGTGATGGCGTTAATGACGCTAAAACTTTGGGAGCTGGCGGGGTTGGTGCTGCCGCTGTTGGTGATTCTCGCGGCGCAGATCGCCGTTGTCGTGATGCTTTCTTTCTGGCCGGTGTATCAACGCATGGGACGCGACTACGATTCCGCGGTGATCGTCAGCGGTTTTTGCGGGTTCATGCTCGGCATCACGCCCAATGCCATGGTCAACATGACAACCCTCGTCGAACGCTACGGCCCGGCGCCGCGCGCGTTTCTCGTCGTTCCCATGGTCGCCGCTTTCTTTATCGATTTTCCCAATGCCTTGCTCATCACCGCGTGTTTGAATATTTTGAAGTAGAGGTATCTACCCCAAATTTTTTAGATATGCCTACGGCCGTGGGCTGAATGTTGGATAAGCGCCTCGTGGTAAAATGTGGGGAAAATTGCTTGTTTCTTTGAATGCACTTTCTATGTTGTAAGTTATGCGCAAATTATTAGAGAACTTTGCTTTCTTGGTGGAGCACAAAAAGCAACACCCCTGATGCGAGCACCAGGGGTGTTCATTCGGGGGGTTCTATACAGAGACGGAACTCTGCATATGCCCTGTCCGTCGTGATACGCTTTTATAAATTAGCATGACGTGGTGAAAAAATCAAGAGGAATTTTTTGTTATCATGCCTCGGAATGATTCCAACAATTTCGTCTTGCGCCAGTTGCCGGCTGTCGAGAAAGTGCTGCAAGTCTCGATGATTAACAAATTGACCGGACAATTGTCCGCCGCCATAATCACCGGCTGCGTGCGGCGCGCGGTGGCGATTGCGCGCGAGCGTTGGAAAAAAAATCCGCCGGCGCACGTTGACGCCGAAACCGCTTTGCAGCACGTCGTGCAATTGACGCTGGCGGAGGCGCAGCAATTGCTGAACGCGAGCCTAAAGCGTGTCATCAACGGCACCGGCGTGATCTTGCACACCGGCTTGGGCCGCGCGGTTCTATCGCCAACTTCGCAAGCACTCGCGCAGGAAATTCTCGCCGGCTATTGCAATCTCGAAATCGATTTGGCCACCGGCGAGCGCGGCGATCGCCATTTGCATATCGAAAAACTTTTGTGCCAATTGACCGGCGCGGAAGCCGCCTGTGTTGTGAATAACAACGCGGCCGCGGTTCTGCTGGTTCTGAATACGCTGGCTTTTGGCCGCGAAGTGATCATTTCGCGCGGCCAGCTTGTTGAGATCGGCGGCGCGTTTCGCATGCCGGAAGTGATTCGCAAAAGCGGCGCCAAGATGGTGGAAGTCGGCACCACCAACAAAACCAAAATCAGCGATTACGCCGCCGCCATCACGCCGAAAACCGCGGCGCTGCTCGCCGTGCACACCAGCAATTATCGCGTTCTCGGTTTCACGCAGGAAGTTCATCTCGACGAGTTGGTGAAATTGGGACGAAAACACAATTTGCCCGTCGTTCACGATCTCGGCGGCGGCGTGCTGCTCGATTTGCGAAAATGGGGCCTGCCGTATGAACCGGTTGTCGGAGAAAGCATTCGGGCTGGCGTGAACGTCGTGACCTTTAGCGGCGATAAAGTTTTGGGCGGCCCGCAATGCGGCTTGATCGTCGGCGAAAAAAATTGGATAGCGAAGATTAAAAAGAACCCGCTCATGCGCGCGCTGCGCTGCGACAAAGTTACGCTGGCGCTGTTGGAAAGCACGCTGCGCCTTTTTTTGCAGCCGAAACAATTGATGAAGACGCATCCGGTCTGGCGCATGCTCGCTGAAAAACGCCGCGTCGTGCGCGCTCGCGCCGTGCAATTGCAGAAAGCCCTTGCCGAGAATGGCGGTTCGGCGCTTGAAATAACTCTCCGCCCCTCGGAAGCCGAAGCCGGCAGCGGCGCGTTGCCCATCGAAAAAATTCCCAGTTTCGCGGTTGGCTTGCGCAGTCGAACTCTTTCGGCGGCGGAGCTGGCAAAAAAATTTCGCCTCGCGGCGATTCCGGTTCTCGGCTATTTGCGTGATGAATATTTTTGGCTTGACGCCCGCACGCTGCGTGATGATGAGATTCCCATTGTGGCGCTAATGGCGAAACAACTTATCTCAAACTGAGCTTGACTTTTCGGAAAAAGATACGTAGTTTTTAGTATTATTCTTGTGATGACGCTAATCGACAATGTGCAAAAACACTGGAGGCAAAAAAGAGCTTGTAACGCGCGAGATTTTCGACGAACGCTTCAAAAGCCTCAATTTCAAATTGAATATTTTTATTGCCATTGCACTGGCGGCTCTGACTTTTGCCAATCCGACTTTTGTTGCGTTAATAGAAAAATTGTTTTAACGGGGCTTGCCAAAGCTGAAATCGCCTTTTATTGGCATCTGAAACAACAACCACGCCGTGGTTGAATCTGTGCTTATTCGACCGCGTGTAATGCCTCACTCACGGGGGGAAACGTAGCGCAGTCATCCTGACCGCAAGCAAGATGCTCGCGTTACCCCCATCTGAGGCATTACGGCCGCGCCGCCTCCCTCCTTGACTTTTGTTCTCGCAAATGATATATTAAATTCGATGCTCAGGAAAGGAGAAAACCCCATCGCCTGCTTGCTGCTGCACGGTTTCACGGGAAGCCCTGCCGAAATGGAAGGATTGGCGGCTTTTTTGCGCGAACAGGGATGTGTGGTTTCGGTGCCAACTCTTCCGGGCCATGCAACGCATCCGGACGATCTGCGCAACGTTCCCTATCAGAAATGGATCGCAACCAGCGAAAAAGCGTTTTCGGATTTGCAGGAAAAACATCGCCGTATTTTTGTGATTGGGCAGTCCATGGGCGGAACGCTGGCGCTGCATCTGGCGGCGCACCATCAGTTTGCCGGCGTCGTGACGTTGGCGGCCGCGATACGATTGTCCTTGCAACAGGAACTGGCCATCCGGCTCTTGGCGCCGTTTGTTCCCGTGCGTTATAAACCCAACGGCTCCGATGTCCGCGATCTCAACGGCAAAACCCGTTTGCGCAACTACGATCGCTATCCGATGTCGGCGGCGCGGCAGTTGTTGGCCATGCTGCGCCACGTGCGCGCCGAGCTGCCGGCGGTGACGATGCCCATCCTGGCGATTCATTCGCCTTCCGATCACGTCGTCCCTTTTGAAAATCTGGCTTTGCTGCAGCGTCTGGTCAAATCTGCCACGGTCGAACAAATGGTGGCCGAAAATTCTTATCACGTGTTGACGGTTGATTACGATCATCAGATGATTTTCGCGCGCATCCGGGAATTTATCACGAAACATTCAAAAAGCGAATGAGCGAAAAACCCGAATCGAAAAAAGGCCGTCTCGCCGAGATGCGGGAATTGCGGACGCTGCTGCCTTATCTGCGAAAATATCGCCCGCAAGTCGTTGCCGGAATCGTCTTCATCATTCTCACCAACATTTTTTCCCTGCTCGGGCCGCGCGTCCTGCGCTATGCCATCGACGGTCTCGAGCTTGATATCACTTCGCGGCGCTTGCTGCTGTTCGGCGGCTTGATTCTTCTGGTTTCAGCGCTCGAAGGCTTCTTTCGCTATTGGATGCGCCAGAAGATCATCGTGGTGTCGCGTTTGATCGAGTACGATTTGCGCAACGATTATTTTAGCCATCTGCAGCGCATGTCGCGGAATTTCTTTCATCGCGTCCCAACCGGCGATTTGATGGCGCGCGCCACCAACGACTTAAGCTCGGTGCGCTCATTTCTCGGCCCCGGCCTCATGTATTCCACCAACACGTTTGCCGTCGGCACCGGCGCGCTCATTCTCATGCTGGCGATGAATGTCAAGCTCACGCTGATCGCCATGCTGCCGCTGCCGATCATGGCGATTATCGTCAACCGCGCCATGGGGAAAATTCATTCGATCTACGAAAACATCCAGGCGCTGTTTTCCAAAGTGACGACGCGGGCGCAGGAAAATCTTTCCGGTGTTCGCGTCATCAAAGCGTATCAGCGCGAGCAGTACGAAATCGGCACGTTTGCCCACCTCAACCAAGATTATTTCCACAAAAATTTGTCGCTGGCGAAGCTCGAGGGCGTGCTGTGGTCGCTGATGGGCTTGCTGTCCGGCGCCGGGGCTTTGGCGTTGCTGTGGTTTGGCGGCCGCGAAGTAATGAGCGGCCAATTCACCTGGGGCGAATTTGTGGCGTTTTTCGCCTACATGAGTTTGCTCACCTGGCCGATGATCGCGCTCGGCTGGGTCATCAATCTGATGCAGCAGGGCACCGCCTCGATGGGCCGAATCAATCGCATCTTGCACGAAGAACCGGATATCAAAGACTCCGATCTTCCTTCAGTAAAAGATTTTAAAGGAGAATCGGAGCAAACCGATCATTCGATCACGGCGATCCGCGGCGAAATCGAATTTCAAAATGCCGGCGTGTCGTATCCCGGCCGGGACTGGGCGCTGCGGCACATCAATTTGAAAATTCCCTGCGGCTCGACGCTGGCGATTGTCGGACACACCGGCAGCGGCAAATCGACGCTGGTCAATCTCATCCCGCGCCTGCTCGATCCGACCGAAGGAAAAATTTTAATCGACGGCATCGACCTCAAACGCATTCCGCTGGAGGTTTTGCGCCGCGACATCGGCTGCGTGCCGCAGGAGACGTTCCTGTTTTCCGACACGATTCGGGAAAATATCACCTTCGGCCTCGAAGAAAGCAATGGCGTCGAATCAACCAATCATCAAGACGACGGCGAAATGCTGCCCGCCGCGGCGATTGCGCAAGTCCGCAAGGAAATCGAAGAATTTCCGGAAAAGTTCGACACCATGCTCGGCGAAAGAGGCATCAATCTTTCCGGCGGCCAGAAGCAGCGTGTGGCGATTGCGCGCGCGATCATCCGCCAGCCCCGCATCCTCATTCTCGATGATGCGCTCTCTTCGGTTGACACCCATACGGAAGACGAGATTCTGCGCGGCTTGTCCGGCGTCATGCGCGAGCGAACCAGCCTCATCATCTCGCATCGCGTCTCAACGGTAAAAGACGCCGATTTGATCGTCGTCCTCAAAGACGGGCGCATTGCCGAAAAAGGCACGCACGAATCGTTGCTGCAAAAAGACGGCCTGTATGCCGAGTTGTTTCGACAGCAGCAACTCGAAGAAGACCTGGCTAGTCTGGAGTAGCCGAAGTCCGGCCGTCGCCGGAAGTACTGAGCGCCACTTCTCATATCACTTTTTAAGGCGGATCGTAACGACTTTGGAATTGACAATCAAAGTTCGTTGCTTGAGTTTGATTAAAACGATTGGCGAAAAAACAAAATCGTGGCATTCCCATGCGTGAATTCAATATCACCGGCAAAATTATTCCGAAGGCGCATTACTACGTTGACCTGATCCCGCAAATTAAAAGACTGATGGCGCTGGTCGAGAAAGGGAAATATTTTGTCATCAATCGCCCGCGCCAATTTGGCAAAACAACTTTGCTGGATTTCTTCGCTCGCCATTTGCAAAGCTCGGGAAAATACGTGCCGGCGCTCATTTCCTTTCAGCGGTTCACGCAACGTCCGGACATGACGGAAGCGGAGTTTTACCGCAGATTAGGCAAACTGATTGATCAAGAATTGAGCCTTGCCGATTTTGATTTGCCTGATTTGAAAATACAAGCTTCCGGAATTGGCGGCCGCGATGATTTTTTGGATTGGTTGGAAGATATCTGTCAACATTCGTCTCGGAGGTTGGTGTTGTTGGTCGATGAAATAGATGGAGTGCCGGAAACCGTGGTGATTGGCTTTCTCGCCGGTTTACGCGAAATGTTTCTCCAGCGTGATCGTAAACCTACACCTCACTCAGTCGGTCTGGCTGGAGTGCATGACATCAAGAATTTGCAGGCACGCTACCGCGATCAATCGCACTCGATAGGCTCTATTTCACCTTTCAATATTGCGATCGATTACGAGTTGCTGCCCTTCAGCCTGCAAAATATCCGGCAATATTTCATGCAGCACACAAAGGAGACCGGCCAGTTATTCGACAGCAAAGTTATTCGTCGTGTGCATCATGTAACCAACGGCCATCCCTGGTTGGTTTCGATGCTGGCAAAAACGATGGTGGAAGAGATCGTTCCGAAACGCAAGCACAAAATTGGACTCAAGCATGCTGAGGAAGCAATTCAAAGGCTGATCAATTTCCGCAACCCCAATTTTGAAAGCCTTTTTAACAATGCCCAGCGGCCGAATCTCTTTCCCATCGTGCTGGATTTATTGGAGGGCAGAAGGCACAGATATAACATTCAGGATGACGACATCAACTTGGGTGTGCGATATGGCATTTTTGCTGAAAAGGGTCGGCAATTGATTCTGGCGAATCTCATCTACGTCCAAGCGCTCTATCAGCATTTTGAAAGAACGCTAAAGCGGTCGCAGATCAGGAATATTCTCGCGGCTAATCGCTTTGAGGATCAAAATGGTCATCTTAATTTTCGCCACGTCTTGGACAAGTTTCAGGCTTTTATGAAGTCAAAAGGAGTCCAAGTGACGAAACAGCGGGAATTCAAAGAGGCCACGGGGCAGCTTCTGCTCTTATCGTATTTGGATGCGATCGTTAATGGCAAAGGCTGGACGTTCAAAGAAGTTCAATCCGGCGAGGGACGAATCGATGTGTTGTGTTGTTACAAAAATCAAAAAGAGGTGGTGGAAGTCAAGGTTTGGTATGGAGAACGCCGCTACGGAGGCGCTTTGGCGCAATTGGCAAAATATCTCGAAAGTGAAAACCTGGATCACGGCTATCTGGTGGTTTTCGATCGCAGAGAAAACTTGCCAAAAGAATACAGTTTAAAAGAGCATCAGGTTGCCGGCAAAACAATTCAGGCGTGGGTGGTGTGAAAATGAACATTCACGAAGAAGAAAAATTCACCAAAACCTACGACGCCGCGCTGATGCGGCGATTGTTGCAATACGTTCGCCCGTATTGGAAACGCGTTGCCTTCGCCGTCTTGCTGTTGTTTGTCGCCAGCGTGTTGGGCATTGCCGGTCCTTATTTGACCAAAATCGGCATCGACGAGCACATCGCGCATGGGGATTATGCCGGCTTGTCGAAAATTGCGCTGCTTTATCTCGGCGTTTTGCTGCTGGAGTTCGTGTTCAATTACGCCCGCATGTACATGATGGAGTGGATCGGCCAGCGGACGATGTATGATTTGCGCGTGGAAATTTTTTCGCATTTGCAATATCTGCCGCTGCGCTTTTTCGACCGCAATCAGGTGGGCCGCTTGATGACGCGGGTGACTTCCGACGTGCAGGCGTTGAACGAAATGTTCTCCTCCGGCTTGGTCGCGATCTTCGGCGACGTCTTCTCGCTGCTCGGCATCATCGTGGTTCTCTTTACCATGAACGTGCCGCTCACGCTGGTCACGCTCGGCGTCGTGCCGTTGCTGTTCATTGCCACACAGATTTTTAAAATCAAGGTCCGCGATGCCGAGCGGCAAATCCGGCTGCGGCTGGCGAAGATCAACGCTTTTTTGCAGGAAAACATCACCGGCATGGCCGTGGTGCAGCTTTTCAATCGCGAGCGCAAAAATTTCAAGCAATTCGATCAAAGGAATCTCGATCATCTTGAAGCCTATCGCCGGACGATTTTCTATCACGCCGTTTTTTATCCGGTGGTGGAATGGATTTTCGCGCTTTCCGTGGCGTTGATCATCTGGTACGGCGGCGGCAAAGTCATTGCGAACACATTGACGTTCGGCTCGCTGATCGCGTTCATTTTATACATGGATCGTTTCTGGCGACCGATCAGCGACTTGGCGGAAAAGTACGGCATTTTGCAAACCGCGATGGCCAGCGCCGAACGCATTTTCAAGCTGCTCGACGAGCCTCGAGAGACGCAGCAAGGGGCAAATGGCAAGTGGCAAGAGGCAAGCAGCAAGTTTGCAAGTTTGCAAGAGACAAGTGGAAATGAAAAAACGGCAAGCACAAATTTGCAACTTGCAACTTCTAACTCGCCCGGTCGGTCGCGCGGCGAAATCGAGTTTCGCAACATTACTTTCGGGTATCGCGACGATGAGATGGTTTTGAAGAACGTTTCGTTCAAAGTCGAGGCGGGAGAAAAGATCGCCATCGTCGGTGCCACCGGATCGGGAAAAACGACGATCATCAGCTTGCTTTGCCATTTTTACATGCCGCAGCAGGGTCAAATCTTGCTCGATGGGCATGACATTCAAAATCTGCCGCTGGCTGATCTGCGCCGGCAAATCGGCTTGGTCTTGCAGGATGTTTTTCTTTTTGCGGGAACGATTGAAGAGAATATCAGTTTGGGCAATCGGGACATTTCGCCGGAACGCATTCGCCAGGCCGCTCGCGATGTCAACGCCATGCGTTTCATCGAACGCTTGCCGGGCCAATTTCAAGAGCCGGTGATCGAACGCGGCAATTCGCTTTCGGTCGGGCAAAAACAGCTTCTCGCCTTTGCGCGGGCGTTGGCGTATGATCCGGCGATTTTGATTCTCGACGAAGCGACATCGAGTGTTGACACCGAAACCGAACTGCTCATTCAGGAAGCGCTGGAGCGGCTGATGGAGAACCGAACTTCCCTCATCATCGCGCATCGTCTCTCGACCATCCAACACGTCGACCGCATCATTGTGCTGCACAAAGGCCAGATCCGCGAGATCGGCACGCACGCGGAATTGCTGGCTTTGGGTGGAATTTATTATCGGCTGTATAAATTGCAGTTTGCGATGCAGGAGAGGTTGCGCCCGGCAGGGATGGAGCAACCGGTGGCAGTCTAAATACCGATTTCGACTGAAAAAGCATGAAAGCTCCCAAAAAATTTGCTATTTTTCAGATAGTTGTGTATAATTCACTATATGAATGAAATCCATTCACATACTGAATTAAAATACAAACCACGCTGGCTTACGCCAGTTTTGCGAGAAACGAGCCGCGACCATCAGATTATCGTTCTAACCGGCGCCCGGCAGGTTGGAAAAAGCACGTTGCTTAAGAACGAGCTGCCTTTTGCCAATTGGAAGCATGTGACTTTGGATGATTATGGTTTTTACTCGGGAAAAACTATCCCTGGCCTGCGGCAGGGCAGGCATGACCGCGAAGATGTTTACGCCCCTTGCAAAACGAACCCCGGAAACTCTTTGTTCTTTCTCAGTTTCTACTGGAATGGTATAGAGTCGCGCTTGCACATCTTTGTTGCGAAATCCATGAAGTGCATGTTCGCCCGCCAGAACGGCTTTGAAGAGCGCGCCATCTTCGGCGGTGATGAGGTTGAATCGCGCGTAACGTTTCCCGTTATTGACACGGGGCCGGCACAAGTGATCCAGTTCTGCGATCACTTTGCCTTTCGGTTGTGCTTGGGCGAGAGCATTCAGATAGCGGGCGTTTGACTGCAACGCCACCTGCCCGTACCGCCAGAGATTGGAGACCCCTTTGCCCATGGGCATCCACCGCCGCTGTCGCCCCTCGCGGGTTTGAACCACCCGCAGGATGCGAAACTCGCGTCCCGCCTTCGCGGGATTGATGGTGGTCTCGATGCGCAACACGTTGACCGGATCGTACATCTTCAAGCTGTTGCGCTTCATTCGGTGCTTCACGCGTTGTCCTTCGGTTCGGCGTTTGAGATCCGTGGTCACTTCGCCTTTGAAATTGCCATACAGTTTTCGTCCCAGAAAGCGCAAGACATCTTCCGCGCTAAACGCCGTCATGGACAATTCGACCAACGCTGGAAACAGGTCATTCAAACTCGTCCGCTCATTGAAGAGCACATCGGTGGCGTACTCGCTTTGATCGGTCACCCAGTAGTAGCCGCCAAAGCCGGCGCGATGAATGGTCTCCGAATGCGGATTAACTCGCCGTGCGAAGGCGTTGAGCACGCGCGGCCACTTGCGATGAATCAATTTTTTACACAACGCCTTGGTGGCGGCCAGATCAGAGACCTGAGTGATTTTATTATCATAGCGTTGATAACGAATGCGGCGTTGCTCCAGTTGTCCGGCCAGCCATTCGCGCCCGTTGATGTAGATTTGAATGGTAAAGGGAAACCAACTCTGCAAACGCACGTGCATGAAGGCGAACTCACGGTCTTGGAAATAAAAGTAAAAATGCAAACACTTGCGACGCTGGCGTACCACCTCGAGGTGATGAGTCTTATAATTGCCTTGAACACCAAATGACGAGCAGGTTTCCAAAGTATAGAACACGCAAATCAGCCCGTCGGTAATGCCGTCGCGGGCCGCAATCGCTCTGGCCTGATCTTCCTTGGAATTACCTTTCGCTGCTGTCGAAGCCGACTCCAAGTAGCGGAACGGGCGTCCGGCGTCATCCGCAAGTTTCTTTGCATGGGCCTTGAGCGCTTTGGTGGCTTTTTCAACATAAGCGCCAAAATCTTTGAGCAAAACCCCTTGCTGAGAGAGAAAACGCCCAAACGCGCCTTTGGGAAAGAAAGCGGTCAAATGCCCTTTGAAAATCAGGCGGTCAAAAGTCGAGATAGTACCGTTAATCGCATCTTGATGGTGATTCAAAAACTTTTCCATGGCGTGTCCCATGGGCTAAAGGTGATCATTTTTCTGTACGCGTGATTACACACAAAGACGTGGCATGATCTATTGAAGTTGCAATCAAAAAAAGTTTTCCTTTGGGCTTGATTATTTACTGCCCCGCTGCCATCGGCCATTGCGCTTTCGGCACGTTTTTATAAACCTCTTCCAATTTCTGAAACCCGTCCTTGATCACGGTTTCATTCAGATTGCTTTTATCAACCGCGATCGGCGGCAGCAGAATCGAAGGAACATCTTTCTTGCCGTTATTCACGATGTGATCAGCTTCGGAGATAGGCTCGCCTTTGATTATTTTGAGCGTAATCTCGGCGGCTTTTTCAGCCAGCGGTTTGATCGGCTTGTAGACCGTCATCGCCTGCGTGCCGTTGAGGATGCGCTGGCAGGCCGCCAGCTCGGCGTCCTGTCCGCTGACGATGACTTTGCCGGCGAGCTTTTGCTCTTCCAAAGCCTGAATGCTGCCGCCGGCGGTGCCGTCATTCGAAGCGACAATCGCCTCGACTTTATTTTGGTTCATGGTGAGCGCGTTCTCGGTGTGCTTCAAGGCGTTGATCGGCAGCCAATCCGTCGCCCATTGATCGGCAACGATTTTGATGTCGCCGCGATCGATATAAGGCCGCAAAATATTCATCTGGCCCTGGCGAAAGAGAATGGCGTTGTAATCGGTCGGCGCGCCGCCGATCAAAACGTAATTGCCCTTCGGCGCGCGCTCGACGAGATATTGCGACTGCAGCTCGCCGACGCGGACGTTGTCGAACGAAATGTAATAATCGAGATCGCAATCGTTGATGATGCGATCATACGCCAGCACTTTAATGTTCTGCTTGTGCGCCGATTCCACAACCGAGGCCATGATTTTGCCGTTGTGCGGAACGATCACCAGCACATCGACGCCTTCGCTCAAAAGATTTTCGCATTGCGCCACCTGGCGGGCGTCGTCGGAATTGGCGGATTGCACCAAAACCTGCGCGCCGAGTTTTTCCGCCGCCTCGACAAAAAAATCGCGATCTTTTTGCCAGCGCTCTTCTTTCAGCGTGTCCATCGACAGGCCGATGCGAAATTGAGCCTTTTCCTCTTTTTTACCGCATGAAAATAACGCGGCCAGCAGGATCAAAAACGCAGCAATTTTCTTCATGTTTCGTCTCCAGATTTGGAAGGAGGAGCGTGGACTTTCTATTCCACCGCATAGCGCGGACAAGAAAGTCCGCCCGCCCTTTTTTTATTTCGAAGGAACCGGCGCCGTCGCCATCGGCAACAAGGCAATTTCGATGCGGCGGTTTTGGCTTCGTCCGCCGGCGGTTTCATTGGTTGCGATCGGATGAAACTCGGAGAGTCCGACGGCGTGAAGGCGGGCGGGATCCATGCCGACTTTGTCTTGCAGAAAACGCACGACAGTGGTGGCGCGGGCGGTTGACAGCTCCCAGTTGGTGGGAAATTGTTTTTGCAAGCGCGGATGAATGGGGACGTTATCGGTGTGGCCTTCGACGCGGATGGTTTTGTCCTGAACATTTTTGATGATATTGCCGACGCGCGCCAGGACTTTCAAGCCGGCGGGGGTAATATCGGCTTCGCCGGAGGGGAAAAGAATTTTGTCAACCAGGCTCACCGAAAGCCGGTCGGCCAGTTGGGTGATTTTGATTTCCTGATTCTGAATTTCAGCTTGCAATTCCTTGACAAGCTCTTCATGCGCGCTGCTCAATCGTTGAATTTCCTCTTCCTTTTCTTTTGAAGATTTCGCGATGATTTCTTCAAGCTGTTTGGCCAGCTCGGCGGCGCGCGCTTCGAGCGATTGCACGCGGGCTGCAAGCTCGGTTTTCTCATTGTTGAGCGTCGCCAATTCCTCCCGCGCCAGGCGGGAAACATTGAAAAAATAACCCGCCAACGCCGCAAGAATCAGCGTGAGAATGGCGAGCATGATGGTGATTGCTTTCATCAACCTTCCTCCTTTCGAAATCATAAATGAAATGGTTCGACAAGCACTCGTTTTGCCATATTTTGAATCCGTTTTAAATCGGCAAATCCCGGCATGAACGCTTCGGCATTCACCGCGCCCGCTGCGATGGTGAAACGAATCAAATCTTCGGCTGCCATTTTTCGCAGCCAGCCGAACAGGAAGGCGGCGACCATGGCGTCGCCGCTGCCGAGCGTATTCACCGGATTGATTGGCGGCGGTGTGGCAAGATAGCATTGATCCGGCGCAGAAATGCCAACTTTTCTCTCGCCGTCGGTGAGAAAAATCCATTGCGCGCCGGTTTGCGCCAACTGGCGAAGCAGTGCTTTCATGCCGTCCGGCTCGCGACTATCGATGCCAAATGTTTGGAGCGCTTCGTCGCGGTTGGGCTTGAGAAAATCCGGACGCGCCTCGAGGCCTTGCCGCAGCGGTTCTTGGTAGCTGTCGAGAAATACCGGCACGCTCCTCTTTTGCGCGGCTTGAATGAGACGAAAATAAAGATCGTCAAAACCCGCGCTGGGCATGCTGCCGCATAATGCCACGGCCCGATATTGCGGCAAAAGTTGATCAACTTTTGTCACGAGGCGATCAACTTCATCCGCGCGCAGTTCCGGCCCCGGCTCAAATACGGCGGTGTAGTTCTTGCGTTCGGCATCGAAAACGGTGAATCCGATTCGCGTTAAACCGGACGTTTCGACAAAATCATGGGGAAGTTTTTCTTCATCAAGCAATTGGCGAACGTGCTTGCCGGCATAGCCGCCGAGAAAACCCGTGGCCAGCGTTCGCTCGCCCAATTGCAAAAGCGCTCGTGCGACATTGATGCCCTTGCCGCTGCCAATCGTGACGACGCGCTGGGCGCGATGCGTGACGCCAGGCGAAAAAGCCGGCACGGACAGCGTTTTGTCGAGCATCGGGTTGGGGGTGATGGTGAGGATCATTGGGTTATTGTAAATTTTAAATTGAAAATTTTAAATTTAAAATATAAAGCATTCGTCAAACGATGGGTTTGCCATTTCGATAAAACACCTCGCCATCCACCACGATCTCACTCTCCGCCATGTCGCAGAGCATGTCCCAGTGCAAACCGGAAGCGTTTTTGCCGCCGGTTTCGGGATAACTGGCGCCGACGGCCAGGTGAATCGTGCCGCCGATTTTTTCGTCAAACAGCATGTTCTTCGTGAAACGCTGAATGTGATAATTCGTGCCGATGCCCCATTCGCCGAGATAGCGCGCGCCGGGGTCTGTGTTCAGCAAGGCGGTCAGTAACTCCTGGCCTTTACTCGCTTTTTCTTTCACAATCCTGCCGTCTGCAAACCATAATTCAACCTCAGTCACTTCCTGCCCGTCGTAAATGGCGGGATGGCGAAAACGCACCCAGCCGTTGACCGAGTTTTCCACCGGGCCGGTAAAAATCTCGCCGTCGGGAAAATTAAATTTACCGGCCGATTCCACGAAGTGGCGATCTTTGATCGAGAGCGTCACATCGATATGCGCGCCTTTTAATTTGACCTGATCTTTTCCGGCCAACCACGCCATCAACTCTTGTTGGCGCTTGAGTTCATTCTGCCAGGCCGCGACCGGATCCGCCTCATTCAACAAACCGGCGTGATAAACAAAATCCTGATAATCCGCCAAACTCATGTCGGCTTCCTGCGCCGTCGCCGGCGTCGGATAAACGGTGTAACACCAGCGCAGCTCGTGGCGGGCCGAGCGATCCAGAAGTATTTTGCTGATTGGCGCGCGGGCTTTGCGTGAACGCGCCAGGCGGCTCGGATCAATGCCACTCAACGCACGGGTGTTGTGCTCGGCTTCGATGTATAAAATGGCGTCGAATGTTTCGACGGTCAATTTGTAAAGCGGCGAAACATAATCAAGCTGCTCTTCCGCCGCATACTTGTAAAAGTTTTCTTCGGCGCCGGGCAAGCTGTTGCTGATGACGACATGCGCGCCGGCTTTGACGGCTTCGGCATAAACCGCCAACGAAAGCTCGTCCGCCAGCGGACTGGTGCGCAGCTCGATCTGCTGGCCGGGCTTTGTTTCAAGCGAATAATGGACGAGAACTTTGGCGAGTTTGGTCACGCGAGGGTCGGGCATGAGGCGTTCCTGAGGTTTTGCAAAAGGCCAGTCTTCAATTAAGAAACAGCCAACGCCGGAGAGATTTCGAAGTTCACCATGCGAAGCTCATTGCCCAGCAGCGATGAAGCCTCTAAAACTTCGAGTCCAGCCAGCTTTCCATCTGGACCGTAGTTGGCGATCAAATCTTCGGATAATTCTCGCGCTTCCGCGGTGCCAGGCGCCAAAGGCCGGAGCTCGATGTACAACGCGTCTACAGCGACATCATAATATATTTTCATGGTTGCCTCGACTAATTGTGATAATAAACGATTACCGTAACCACTTCGATTTTATCTTGTTCTTCAACAAAGATGGCATCCACCGTCTTCCAAAGATAGAACTTCTGATTCACCGGTGATACATTATTGAAATCGACCATATATTGCGCGTGCATCCTGCCTTTTTTGGCGGATTCCCAATCGCCGGTTTGAATGGCAAGCATAACTTCGTTTTCTTCGGCACCTCGCAGAATCATTTGCCGTCTGGCATGTTGCGAAATGACGATTGGTTTGACCATTGTGTCCGCTAGACTTTTTTAAGTATTTTCTGCTCAATTCAAAATATAGAACTATCCAACAAAAACGCAAATTTATTTTCTTTGCTTCAATCACTCTTCTTCCGCTGCTGTTTCTGCCAAAGCCGGATACTGGCGTCCCCAACGATGAACGAGAAGCCGTAAATATTTTTCTGCCCTCTATTTTTCTGTCGTTGCTTTCTTAAAAAGTTAGAGACATCAGACAAGCCGCCTGCATCACCGCCGGATTTCAGCAATCACCATAATCTTCGTGTTCGCCGAATATTTGGCCAGCTCGATGTTGGCGAGGGCGATGACTTGCTTGACGTTGGCGAGCTTGGAAAGATCGATGAGTTTGGGGCCGGCGGCCAGGCGAATGCTCGGAATTTCCTCGCCGCCGTCGCCGTAGTAGGTGTTGGCCTCGACGAAATGCGGCAATTTTTGTTCGGCTTCGCCGACGGTGGTCACCAGCAGCTCGGCGCTCGGCAAGCTCAAGCGGACCATGCCTTCGTGATCGAGCACCACCACCGGACGCGAATGGCTTCTGAGCAGGCCGAAGAGATGGCGCTGCTCTTTGTGCAGCGCGTACGCGGCAAAAAATTCGGTTTCAGCGAGAACATCGACCGGCTGGCCGTCGCTGGCGCCGAGCGTTTGCTGCGCGATGAACTGGCGGCGCGAAACCGGCAAGGCGCGCCCGAGTTTTTCGCGCTGGCGAATCTCGGTGGCGCCGGCGGCGATGGCGCGCACGATGTTGGTGTGCGGATCGACTTCGATGGTGACTTCAACCGAATCCGGCGCCGCGCCGATGCGGACGACCGCGGCCTCGGCTTCCTGCCGCAATTGCAGCAACTGCTCGTCGGTCGGATCGATCAGGTGGCGCTCGATGGTTTCGTGCACCATGGCCAAAGCGACGCCGATGGCGGCAAGCACCGGGCTGTTTTCGCCGATTTCGTAGGAAATTTGCGTCATGCTGGCGGCAAACGGCACGATCGTCATCGCTCCGCCGCCGCCGCCGATGAGCTTCAAAAGCGGCGGCTCCAATTTATAATGTTCAATCAAATCCTGGATCGTCGCAACGACTTTGCCGCAGGCTTTTTGCAGAAATTCGTGGGCGGCTTCCTTGGCGTTTTTGCCGAGCAATTTTCCCAGCGCGTCAAAAGCCAGCCGGACGTTTTCCTTGCCGCCGCGGGCATAATCGTGTTCGGGAACCAGGCCGGCCATGTTGGCGGCGCCGGTCGTCGTCACCGCGATTTTGCGCTTTTCATTTTGCAGATAGAAATAATCCGGGGGATCGCCGGCGACCAGCGCGCCGGTTTTCGGCTCGATGCCGGTGACTTCAGCCAACGGCGTGAAAGCTTCGTAGGACAAACCGGCGATGTGGGCGCTGCGCGGGCCGACCTCGACGATT
>Ga0247727_10003278_pt1 | contig 35969 bp, 24 predicted proteins | sample WisWelCaveWW1625_FD_202498 | JGI IMG/M metagenome (GOLD analysis project Ga0247727, IMG submission 202498) | Biofilm microbial communities from Wishing Well Cave, Virginia, United States - WW16-25 | ecosystem: Environmental > Aquatic > Deep subsurface > Groundwater > Cave microbial mat | place...
GTCCCGTCCAGGATCGCGCCGGTGGAGGGCTGATACACCACGTTCTGCTGGCGCAGATAGCCGCCCCAGACCCAGAGCTTGTCCTTGACGATCGGCCCGCCCACGCTGGCGTTGAGGTTCTTGTACGCCAGCAGCGTGTTGGCCTCGTCGCGCTTCAGGCCGAGCTTCTGGATCACGCTCCCCGGGATGTTCGCGTACCCCCGATCCAACTGGTCCTGGGTGATGTTCTGGCTCTGGACGTTCTCGTTCTGGTACTCGAAGTAGAGCTCGCCGCTCAGGCGGTTCCCGCCCGACTTGCCGATGAAGTTCGTGAGCACACCTCCGCTCGGCATCTCCGCCGAGTTGCCCGCGGTGCCGATGATCACCTCGTCGAACGAGCCGTAGTCGAAGTAGAAGCCCGCCGCCGCGGTGCCTTCGGTCGTGTTGATGCCCTCGATCAGCGGACGGTTCTGGCCGCCGTTGCCGTAGGCGATGTAGGCCGTCTGCGTGCCCGCGGTGCTGCCGCCCACGTCGAAGCGGTTCAGGCTGACGGCGGGCGTCTCGGCCAGGAGCGACCACATGTCGCGCGCGTTCGGCAGCGAGTCGAGCTGCGTCTTGTCGAAGTTGGTCTGGACGCGCGTCGCCGTGGCGTCGATGACGGGGGACTCCCCGGTCACGGTGAGCGTTTCCTCGACCGACTGGACCTTCATCCGGGAGTCCACGGTCGCGGTGAACCCGATCCCGATGCGGATGCCCTGCTGGACCACCTTGCGGAACCCCGGTATCTCGAAGCTCAGCGTGTACGTCCCCGCCGGCAGGCCGAGGAAGCGGTAGGTCCCCTGGGCGTTCGTCGTGGTCGTCTGCGTGCCCAGAAGAGACGGGCTCGTGGCCGTGACCGTCACGCCGGGCACGACGGCGAAGCTTTCGTCGGCGACATGGCCCTCGATGCTCCCCGTGGAGCCCGCGCCGCCTTGGGCGAAGGCCTGGCCGGCCGCAAGGGCCAGACCCAGGAGCAGGAAGCTCAGTAAGCGACCCTTCACGTGTCACCTCCTCGGGGGTCGCCGCCGCCCTCAAGGGGCACCCAGCGACCTCTCGTCAAGAGTTAAGGGAAGCGTCAAGAGTTGTTAAGAAAAGACTGGTGACCTTCGGCGGAGCAATCACCGTACCAGCGCCGACGCCTTGGGACTTATAGGCGAGCAAGGTTGCAAACGCATGAGCCGTGGCCGGATAGCGTCGATCGCTGACCGTCGCATTGGCTCTCGGCCCGATGACTATTCAACAGAATGGATCTCGACGATCTATTTCTTTGGTTCAGATCAGACGTGCGCTCGCAAACATGCCTCCTCGCGAGACGCCGGGCGGTCCTCCCCCAGGGCCCGCGACGCCTCCCGCGGCCCCAGGTAACCCGAAGCGTTTCCGGGGTTGACGCGTGGTAGGCTCGCATCCCGGTTTCGGGACGTCGTGGAAAGCGCATGAGCCGACCGAGCGCCGCCCCGCCTCTCGCCGCGCTGATCACGCTCGCGTCGCTCGCCGCCGCGGGCGGCAGCGGCCCTCTCGTGGGAGCCGCGCGTTGCGCCTCCTGCCATCCCGAGATGCACGAGACGTGGCGGAACGCGCGCCACGGCAAGATGCTCCAGCCGGCGACGCAGTCGAGCGTCCTGGGCGACTTCGGCCGCGGCGCGCTGCGCCTGCGCGGCCAGCGCTACCGCCTGCGAACGGACGGCGGGAGCTACTTCGTCGCCGAGTCGTATCTCACGGGCGGCGAGAACGAGCGGCGCGTCGAGTACACGCTGGGCAGCCGGCGCATCCAACACTACCTGACGACACTGCCCGACGGACGCATGGTCGTCCTCCCTCCAACATGGGACGTCGAGCGCCGCGAGTGGATCCACAACCTCGACATTGTGGATCCCGAGGAGAGCTCGGAAACCCGGGTGCAGGTCTGGAACTCGAATTGCTTCGGCTGCCACGTCAGCCAGCAGGAGAAGAATTTCGACCCCGTGACGCGGCGGTACGCCACCCGCTGGGTGGACTTCGGGACGAGCTGCGAGCGCTGCCACGGCCCGGGCGACACGCATGCCGAGCGGTACGCCCGGGCGGCGCCCGCGTCCGCACCCGCCTCCGCGCCCGCACCCGCGTTCGCCCCAGCTCCCGACGACATCGTTCTCCCCACGCGGCTCGGTCACGTGAAGGGCAGCATGGTCTGCGCGCAATGCCACTCGCTGCGCGACGTCACCGCCACGGGCTTCGCCGCCGGCCGCGACTACTACGACTACTTCCTGCCGATCCTCGAGTACGGGCAGAAGCTGGACAAGGACCCCGCCTACTGGGCCGACGCTCGGCCCCGGCGCTTCTCGAACGATGCGATCGGCTTCTGGCAGAGCGCCTGCTTCCTCGAGGGTGGCGCCACGTGCACGACCTGCCATTTCGATCCCCACGAGCCCGACGTGGACCGTAACCCGCAGCTCGGGGCGCGAAACAACAGGCTCTGCGTGGGCTGCCACCAGGAAGTGGGGCGGCGCCTTAAGGACCACACCCGCCACCGCGAGGGGAGCCCCGGTCAGTCCTGCGTCGAGTGTCACATGCCGCGCACCGTGGTGAGCCTCCGGGCGCGCATCCGCGACCACACGATCTCGTTGCCGGCGCCCGAGAACACGGAACGCTACGGGATCCCCAACGCGTGCAACGAATGCCACCGCGACCGCGACGCGCGCTGGGCCGTGCGGGTGCTCGGCGAGTGGTACCCCGACGGTGCGCGCGAGCGGCTCGTGCAACGTGCCCGTGCCTTCAGCGGCGGCCGCGCGGGCGACCCGCGGGCGCTCGAGAGCCTGCTGGCTCTCGCGGCGGGCGCGGGCGAGAGCGCGCTCGTGCGCGCCAACGCCGTCGGCTACCTCGGCCGGTACGCTGCTGACGCGCGGGTCTTGCCCGCCCTCGTCCGCGCGCTCTCGGACGAGCCGCCGATAGGCGCGGTGGCGGCGCTCACGCTGGCGAAGCCGCGCCCCGAGTTCGCGGCCGCGCAGCCGGCCCTGGTGGGCGCGCTCCGAGGCCAAAGCCGCGTGCTCCGCATGAGTGCGGCATTCGCGCTCGTCGGGCGGGGCGTAAAACACCTTCCAGGCGAAGACGAGAAGCGCCTCCGAGCCGCCAAGGAGGAGTACGTGAAGCGGGCCGAGCTCCTCAACGACGACCCAGAGACGCTCATGAACCTCGGCAAGTTCCTTTACCTCGACGGCGACATGGAGCGGGCCGCGGGCGCTCTCGCCGACACCCTCTCACTCGAGCCCGAGCGCGCGGGGGTGCGCTATCTGCTCGCGCTCACGCGCCTGCGACAGGAGCGCCGCGAAGAAGGACGTGAGCTGCTCGAGCAGGTGCCGCGTGGCGATCCCTTCCATGCGGCCGCCCGAGAGCTGTTGAAAAAGCTGCCTCGGCCGTGAGCGCGCGCAGCACTCGGCCTGCCGCTCGTTGCCCGCGATCGCGCGATCCAGGACTGGGGCGAGTCCACGGTCTAGTAGCCGCCGGCTTCAGCGCTCGTCAGACTGGACGAATGAGCGCCTTCACCACCGCGAGCGCCTCCATGTCCGCGAGTGCGCGGGCGGCTTCTGCGAGCGGGTACTCGCGGGTCACGAGCCGGGACCAGGAGAAACGCTCGCGGTGGCGGGCCATCATCAGGACCGAACGATGGAGGTGCGTGTACTCGTAGCCCCAGCAGCCGAGCACCGTGGCGTGGCGCCGGTTGATGTGGCGGTGCGGGTTGAGCGTGACGTCGCCCGCGTCGGTGTACTGGCCCACGATGAGGTAGCGACCGGCGTCGCGCAGCATCTCGAAGCCCTCGACCACGGCTTGCGGGTTGCCCGAGGCTTCGGATCACCACGTCGGCACCGCGACCGTCGGTGCGATCGCGCACCCAACGCACGCGCGCGGCGGGGTCGACGGTCTCGCTCATGTCGAGCACGTCATCGGCCCCGAGCCGCCTCGCCTCCTCGAGCCGCGCGCGCGGGGCGCCGGTGACGAGCACGCGAAGCGCTCCGGCGAGCTGCGCGAAGATCGCCGCGTTCAGGCCCACGGGCCCGCTCCCTTGCACGACCACGCTGTCGCCGAGCGCGATGCCCGCGCGCTCGACCGCGTGGAACCCAGTCGGCAGGCCGCACCCGCCGCCCATGAACTCCTCGACCGCGAGGCCCTCGGGCAGCGGCAGGACGCGCACTGCCGGCTTGAGCTCGATCCTTTCGGCCCAGCCGCCGAGGATACCGTCCGCGACTCCGGTCGTGATGCCGTAGACCTTCCGCTGGGGGCAGCGCGTGGCCGCTTTCGCCACCAGGCAGTGCCAGCACGCGCCGCAGGTCCCGTAGACGTCGTAAAACGTCACGAGTCGGCCCACGCCGATTTCGTTGCCGAGCGCGTCGTGCAGCGGGCCGTTGGTCTCGAGCACACGGCCCACGCTCACGTGGCCGGGGATGATCGGGTACGGGACACCGGAGAGCCGGCCGTGGTGGAGGTGCACGTCGGTCCCGCACACCTCGCTCGACACCATTTCGAGGATCGCGCCGCCGGGCGCGGGCCGCGGCGCGTCGAGCCGCCGCAACTCGAGCGGTGCATGGGGGGCGGTCATCACGACGGCGCGGATCGAATCCGTCACGCGCTCACGCGAACGGGTTGACCACTGCCGCGCGCACGATCCGCGCATCCACGAGCCTATACTACCCCCATGAGCGAGCCGATCGACCGGCGACAGGCGCTCCAAAGGCTCGCAGCCCCGGCTGTGGTTCCGCTTCTTTCGCACTTTCATCCTTCGGTCCCACGCCAGGAAGGCGGATGGAAGCCGCGGTTCTTGCACGAACCCGAGCTGGAGACGGTGACCGAGCTCGCAGAGCGGATCCTCCCCGAGACGGACACCCCGGGAGCCAGGCGCGCGCTGGTGCACCAGTACATCGATTGGGTCCTGGCGGAGGGCGAGGCAGCGGGCCGCGAGCGATTTCGCGAGGGGCTCACGTGGCTCGATCGGAGCTGCCGAGCTCGGTTCGGCAAGCCCTTCGCCGGGCTCGAAGCGAGCCAGCAGGACGAGCTCCTGAGGCTCGTCTCCGAGAGCCCCACGAGCGAGGAGCCCTCGGGCGTTTCCTTCTTTCGTGAGATGAAGCGGCTCACCGTCGACGGCTACTACCGCTCGGAAGCGGGAATGACCCAGGAGCTCGGCTTCGAGGGAAGGACCTTTCTCGCGGAGTTCAAGGGATGCACGCACCCGGAGCATCGCTCCTGGAACGTGGAGGAGTGACCGTGGCGGACGTCATCGTCGTCGGGAGCGGGGCCTCCGGCGGAATGGCCGCCTACAACCTCACCCAGAAGGGCGTCAAGGTCCTGATGCTGGACGCCGGCGGCGAGTTCGACCGCAGGTACTTCTGGACCCACGTGCTGCCCTTCGAGGCCGATGGGCGCCTGCGGCGAGGAGACGCGCCGCCGCGCTTTTTCCTCGACAAAAAGGAGCAGCCCTACCTCACGCCCGAAGACCGGCCTTTCGAGCTCTCGAGGGTCTGGGGGCGCGGAGGAAAGACGAACGTCTGGGGCCGCGTGAGCCTTCGCCTGTCGGATCTCGATTTCACGGCCGCCGAGAGGGACGGATGGGGAACCCCCTGGCCCATCCGCTACGCCGACATCGCGCCCTACTACGACCGGGCGGAAGAGCTGATGGGGGTTTGCGGCGGAAGCGACGACTCCGACGCGCTCCCCGGGAGCCGGCACTTGATGCCGGCGCCGGCTCCGCGCTGCGGCGAGGTCTTTCTCCAGAAGGCCTGCGACAAGCTCCGGATCCCCATGGTCGCCGGCCGCCGCGCCAACTTCACCCGCCCGCATCGCGGCTTCGCCCCGTGCCACTACTGCGGCGCCTGCGGCGACGGATGCGACACCGCGTCGTTCTTCAACTCCGCCGACCACCTGATTCCCCAAGCACTCGCGACGGGCCATCTCGAGATCCGGTCGAACGCGGTCGTCGCGCGCATCCTGGTGGACGACCGTGGCCGTGCTTCCGGGGTCCAGTACTTCGACCGGGAGACGGGCGCCGAGCGACAGGTGAAGGGGCGCGTCGTCGTCCTCGGGGCCTCCGCCATGGACTCGACGCGCATCCTGCTCAACTCGAAGTCTCTGCGGTTTCCGAACGGCCTCGGGAACGGATCCGACCAGCTTGGACGGAACTTCTGCGAGCAGATGATGGTCCATGTACGCGGCTTCCTCCCGCAGCTCTTCGGCCGCGGCTACGTCAACGACGACGGCATCGGCGGCGAGCACGTCTACGTGCCGCGATTCAACCATCGCCCCGACCGGCCCAAGCCCGACTACCTTCGCGGCTTCGGGATCCAGTTCTGGAACACGGGAGCGCAGACCACGGGCGCCGACGTGGGCCAGTCCCTCCCGGGCTTCGGCGCGAGCTTCAAGGCCGCCGTCAAGAAGCGCTACCCGGCGCTCGTGTCGCTTCACCCCTTCGGCGAAGTCCTGCCCAGGCCCGAGAATCGCGTCAGCGTCGACGAGAAGCAAAAGGACCGCTACGGCGTTCCCTTGATGAAGATCGACGTCCGCTTCGGCGAGAACGAACGGAAGATGCGCCGGCACATGTACGACACGTGCGATGAGATTCTTCGTACGCTGCGTGCCGAGATCGTGCCCTTCGATCGAGAGGCGAACGACGTCCCCGGCTCGGCCATCCACGAGCACGGGACCTGCCGGATGGGGAAGGACCCCAAGACCTCGGTCCTGAACTCCTTCAACCAGATGCACGAGGTGGAGAATCTCTTCGTGGTCGACGGCTCGGCGTTCAGCGCCGCTTCGGAGAAGAACCCCACCCTGACCATCGTCGCGCTGTCCTGGCGCGCCACCGACTACCTCGCCGAGGAGATGCGGACCGGTCGCCTGTAGGCGCTCGCGCGCGCCGCGTTTGCCTTCCAGGGCGGCCGAGGACAAGCTACAGCTCGGGATGAGCGAGCGAAGCTCCGCGCCGGTCAGGCGCGTGCGCACCTACAATGAAGTGACGGAAACCGACCGTTCCAACCTGCTCGGCCAGGTGACGGCCCAACGGGAGCGCGTCACGGCGCGCCTCGCCACGGTACGCCACGTGGTCGCGGTGGTCAGCGGGAAGGGCGGGGTAGGGAAGAGCCTCGTCAGCGCGGGGCTGGCCGCGGCCCTCGCGCGCTCCGGCAGCCAGGTGGGCCTCCTCGACGCCGACCTCCACGGGCCCACGGCCGCGCGCATGCTCGGCGTCCGTGCGTCCGGCCTGGCCGTTCGCGTCAACGAGGTCGAGCCGCCAGTCGCCGCCTGCGGCGTCCGCGTGATGTCGAGCGACCTGCTGCTCGAGGAGACGGCGCCGCTTTCCTGGCGCGAGCCGGGCCACGAACGTTTCGTCTGGCGCGGTACGCTCGTCGCGGGGATGCTGCGCGAGTTCCTGGCCGACGTGGCCTGGGGCACGCTCGACATCCTGCTCGTGGACATGCCGCCGGGGACCGAGCGGCTCGACACGCTCGTCGAGCTCGTGCCGGGCCTGGCGGGAGCCGTGGTCGTGACGATCCCCTCGGACGCGTCCTATCGTGCCGTGCGCCGTGCCGTGGAGGCGGCCCGCGCGGCGCGAGTCCCGCTGCTCGGCGTGGTCGAGAACATGGCCGGCTACCGCTGCGGGAGCTGTCGCGCGGACGGGCCGCTCTTCCACGGCGACGCGGGAGAGCGGCTGGCGCGCGATACCGGGGCGCCGATCCTGGCGCGCATCCCCTTCGATCCGGCGATGCAGTCGCTCGTCGATCAGGGGGACGTCGCCGGCGCGGCCGAGGCGCTCGGCCCAGCGGCCGAGGCACTCGCGGCGCGGCTCGCAGCGTCCGGCGAGGCGGCCGGCCGGGAGGAGCCGCGCACGTGAAGTTCCTGTGCATCGAATGCGATCGGCAGATGGCTTTCGCCGAGCGCGAACTGCCGGGCGACGGCACGCTCGCGGCCGTCTTCACCTGCCCGGCCTGCAGCCGCTCGGTGGCGATGCTCACGAACCCGATGGAAACACAGCTCGTGGCCTCGCTCGGCGTGCAGATCGGCGGCCGCACGGTGCCGGAGCAGCCGTTCGAGCTGACGCGCACCACGGTCGAGGGCGGCCGTGCCGACGCCTTCTCCGACATTCCCGCGCCAGCGGGGGGCCGCCCGGTCTGGGATGAAGCCGCCCGCGAGCGCCTGGGCCGCGTCCCGTCGTTCGTGCGCGGGATGGTGCAGCGCATCTACGCCGACTACGCGGCCGAGCGCCGGATCGCGGTGATCACGCCCGAGGTGATGGACACGGCGCGGCGCGAGCTGGGCCTCGAGGGAATGTAGGCGTGGCGGACTTCGAGGAGCGGCAGGTCGGAGGCCTGAAGATTCGCATCGACCGCGGCCTCTGCGTGGGCTTCGGCGACTGCGTCGAGGGCGCGCCCGGGGCCTTCCTGCTCGACGACGAGGGCCTCGCCGTCTTCAAGGAGCCCGAGCAGGTCGAGCGCGAGCGGCTCGTCGCTGCGTGCGAGGCTTGCCCCGTCGACGCGCTCACGGTCTGGGACGAGACGGGAGCGCAGATCGTCCCCGCGCCGCGCCCCGATCCCGCCAGCGCCTGAGCGGCCGCCGCGCCGCGTTCTAGTCGAGCGGGTCGAGGTCCTCGAGCAGTCGCTCGAGGGCCACTGCCCGGATGCCGTTGCCGAGAGCTCCCGTCCGGTCGCCGGCGTGGATCACGTCGAGGCGCTTCAAGCGAAGGCTCTCGAAGGCGCTCCTCATCGAGGGAGTAACCCTTGGGGCCACGGTCCGCTTCAGCTCGAACCCCAGCCGCAGCGAGCCCCGCACGACGAAGAGGTCGATCTCGGCTCCGGCGTAGGTGCCCCAGAAGTAACACTCGTCGGGGCGCGCTCGCAGACGGTCGATGACCGCCTGGATGCCGAAGCCCTCCCAGGAGGCGCCCACCTTGGGGTGGCGCACCAGGTCTGCCTCCTTTCGTATGTCGAGGAGTGAGTGCAGAAGTCCTGAGTCGTTGACGTAGACCTTGGGCGACTTCACCTGCCGCTTCGCGAGGTTCTCGCTCCACGGCGGCAGCTGCCGAACGACAAGAGCCGCGCTCAGCAGATCCAGGTACCGCAGTACGGTGGTGTGAGCCACGCCGAAGGCGCGGCTGAACTCCGAGCCGTTCCAGACGTTGCCGTGGGCGTGGGCTAGCATGGCCCAGAAGCGTCCCAGGGTCGGGGCGGGAACCCGTGTGCCGAGCTGGGGCAGGTCGCGCTCCAGGAACGTGCGGACGAACTCTCGCCGCCACTCGATGCTCTCGGCTTCGGTGCGCGCGGTGAAGGAGCGCGGGAAACCGCCACACAGCCAGAGGCGCGCGAGCTTTCGAGAACCCACCTCGGTCAGCGACAGGCCGGGCAGCTCGTGGAACGAGATGCGTCCCGCGAGGCTCTCCGAAGCCTGGTGCAGTAGCGCCGGAGAGGCGCTGCCCAGGACCAGGAATCGGGCGGGCAGGGGCCGGCGGTCGGCGAGCACCCGAAGGGTCGAAAACAGATCCGGCCGGCGTTGCACCTCGTCGAGTATCACGAGGCCTCGTAGCGGCCGCAGGGCCAGCTCGGGGTCGTCGAGGAGCGAGAGGTCGGCAGCGCGCTCGAGATCGAAGAACGTGCTCCTCCCCCGGAAGTCCCGCGCGATCTCGCGGGCCAGGGTGGTCTTGCCCACCTGGCGGGCGCCCAGCAGGGCCACCACGGGGAAGCGCCCGAGCCGCCCCCTCAGGAGCTCCAGTTGATCCGGCCGCGGGACGTGCATGACCTTGATTATTGAGCGGCTACCACTCAATAATCAAGGTCGTCTCGGACCTTCGCTCATCACTCGTCCGGCGCGAAAGCGGTCAGAGCCGGGCTCCTTGCAGCCGGGCTCCGGCGCAAAAGACAATGCCCGCGTGCGGCGCGTCGTCCTCGTCGGCCTGGCCACGACCGTAGTCGTCCTCGCTCTCCTCGTGGCGCGCACGCGCTCGCTGCGCGGCCTGCTGCCCGCACGGGCACCCCAAAACCTGCTGCTCGTCTCGATCGACACGCTGCGTGCCGACCACCTCGGCAGCTATGGCTACACCGCGGCGCAGACACCGAAGCTCGACGCCCTCGCCAGTGCCGGCCTGCGCTTCGAGAAGGCCACGACGGTCGTCCCGCTCACGCTTCCCGCCCACGCGTCGCTCTTGACCGGGACGTTCCCGGCCTGGCACGGCGTGCGCGACAACGGGGGTTTCTACCTGGGCGACGAGCAGGTCACGCTGGCCGAGGTCTTGCACGAGAGAGGCTTCCGCACCGGGGGCTTCGTCGGCTCCTTCGTCCTCGACGGGCGCTGGGGCACGACGCAGGGCTTCGAGCGCTTCTTCGACGACTTCGACTTCGGCCGCTTCGGCGAGGCGTCGAGCATGGACATGATCCAGCGCCGCGGCCAGGAGGTCGTGGACGAAGCCCTCGAGTGGCTGGCGGCCGATCTCGATCGGCCGTTCTTCGCCTGGGTGCACCTCTACGACCCGCACACCCCCTACGAAGCTCCCGAGCCTTTTCGGTCGCGCTTTCCCGGGACGGCCGAGGGCGCGTACGACGCCGAGATCGCCTACACGGATTCTCAAGTGGGGCGCCTGCTGAGCGCCCTCGAGCGGGACGGACGAATGGCAGAGACACTCGTCGTCGTGGTGGGCGACCACGGCGAGATGCTGGGCGAGCACGGCGAGATGACCCACGGCTTCTTCGTCTACGAGGCGGCGACCCACGTTCCCCTGATCGTCGCGGGCCCCGGGGTCGAGGCGCGCACGATCGCCGACCAGGTCCGCATCGTGGACGTGATGCCGACCGCTCTCGATCTGCTGGGCATTGCCGCGCCCAAGACCGTGCAAGGCGTGAGCCTGCTGCCGCTGGGGCGCGGCGAGCGGCTGTCGCTCGTCGCCCATTCCGAGAGCTGGTACCCGCGCTACCACTACGGCTGGAGCGAGCTGCGGGCCGTCCAGGACGGCCGCTTCAAGTACATCCACGCGCCCCGCCCCGAGCTTTACGACCTGCAACGCGACCCCCGCGAGCAGCAGGACAGCTCGGGGGCCGACGCGGCGCGGCTCGCCGTGCTCATGCGGTCCTTCGAGGAGATCGAGACCCGTATCGCGAGCCCCGCCGCCCCGAAGCTGCCTCGGCCGCTCGACGCCGAGACCGAGGAACGTCTGGCCGCCCTCGGCTACGTGGGCGGGAGCGTGAGCCCGAGGAACCTCGAGGACCAGCCGCGCGGAGACCCCAAGGACAAGATCGGCCTCTACAACCTGCTCAAGCAGGCCGGCACACTCTCTTCCGAGAACAGGGTGGACGAGGCCATCGAGAAGGCGAGGCAGGCCCTCGCCCAGGACCCCGAGATCGTCGAGGCCTACGTGCTCCTCGGCAACTTCCTGAAGAAGGCGAAGCGGCCCGAGGAGGCGATCGTCGCCTACCGCGAGGCGCTCGTCCGGGACGACGAGCACCAGGGCGCGCTCTTCTCGCTCGCCGTCGCCTACAAGGACCAGGGCCGGCTGGAGCAGGCGCGCCTCGGCTTCGAGCGCGCCCGCGAGCTCGACCCGCGCAACGGGAGAGTGCTGCTGCAGCTCGCCGACCTGTGGATGCGCCAGGGCGAGCCCACGAAGGCGGAGGCCGTGATCCAGGACGCTCTGACGCGCAAGGTCGACGAGCCTCGCTTCCTTCTCAAGCTGGGCGAGAGCCAGATCGAGGCCAGACGCTTCGACGCGGCCGAAAAGAGCCTCGAGCTGGCACTCGCGAAGAAGCCCGGCCTCGACACCGCCCGCTACAACCTCGGCCTCGTCTACGAGGAAACCGGGCGCATCGAGGAAGCGATCGCCGCCTACCGGGCGGAGCTGGAGGGCAACGCGAAGGCCTACCGGGCCTGCTTCAACCTCGCCAAGCTCCTCCAGAAGGCGGGGCAGCGAGAGGAAGCGGTGTCTTACTTCCGCAAGGCGGTCGAGATCCAGCCCGATTTCGGTACCGGTCAGCTTTATCTGGCGAAGGCGCTCCTGGACGGCGGCGATCTCGCGGGCGCTGCGCATTGGGCGCGCAGCGGCCTCGCTCACAAGCCCGACCCGCGCATGGCTCCGCTCGGCCACTACGTGCTCGCGGACGTCTACAACCGGCAGGGTCGAGCGGCCGACGCCGCACGCGAGCTCGCCGCGGCCCAACGCCTGCAGCGCGGAGGGTGACGTGGCGCCGCTGAGGCTCGGTCTGCTGCTCCTGGCCGTGGCGGTCGGCGCTTGCCGCAGCGCCTCGCCCCCGGCTCCGCCGCGGACCGCGCGCCACCTCGTGATCGTCACCATTGACACGCTGCGCGCCGATCGGGTCGGAGCTTACGGCTACGCGGCCGCGACGACACCGCAGCTCGACCGGCTGGCCCTCGAGGGTGCTTTGGCACGGGATGCCTCGGCACACGTGCCGCTCACCCGTCCCTCGCACGTCTCTCTCTTCACGGGCCTCCTGCCCGCGAAAACCGGAGTGCGCGACAACATCTCGCCCGCCGTCGTGCCCTCTGTCCCCCTGATCGCCGAGCGGCTCAAGCAGGCCGGCTTCGCGACCGCTGCGTTCGTGTCCTCGGTCGTGCTCGATTCGTCCTCGGGCCTGGACCGGGGCTTCGACACGTATTCGGACGCGTTCGAGGGTGGGGGAGGCGAGGCGCAATTCCTGAGCACGGTCCAGAAGAAAGGCGACCGCACGACCGCCGAGGCCGTCGCCTGGCTCGAGAGGACGCGCGCGGCCGCCCCCGCCGGCCACGTCTTCCTCTGGCTCCACCTCTACGATCCCCACGACCCCTACGAGCCCCCCGAGCCGCACGCCTCGCGCCACGAAGGTCGCCCGTACGACGGCGAGGTCGCGTGGTCGGACGAGCTCGTGGGCCGCCTGGACGTCGCCCTGCAACGCCTCGGGCTGCGCGACGAGACGCTCCTCGTCGTGACCTCCGACCACGGCGAGGGCCTCGGCGACCACGGCGAGACGCTTCACGGCTTCTTCGCCTACGAGTCGACCCTTGCCGTGCCTTTTGTCGTGCGCGGGCCGGGCGTGAGGCCGGGCACACGGCTCTCCGGAACCGTGCGGCTGGTCGACGTCTTCCCGACGGTGCTCGATCTGCTGGGGGTCGCCGTTCCTGCGGGTACGCAGCTGGACGGAAGCAGCCTGGCCGACGCCCTGCGCGGCGAGCGGGCGCTCGCGGAACAACCCGTCTATGCCGAGTCGCTGGTGCCGCTCCTCCACTTCGGCTGGAGCGACCTGCGCGTGCTGCGCGAGGGACGCTGGAAGTACATCCAGGCTCCCCGCCCCGAGCTCTACGACCTGCGCAACGATCCCGGGGAGCGCACGAACCTCGCGGACGCCGAGGCCCCGCGGGCTGCGGCCCTGCGCGCGGCGCTCGGCCGGATGCTCGACGCGGAGCGCCAGACGGCGAAGCAGGCCCCGGCTGCGGCCGCGGTTCCGCCCGAGCTTCTGGAGAAGCTGGGCGCGCTCGGTTACGTCGGCGGGAGAACGCCCGCCGAGACGCGGGCCCCGGGCGCCGACCCCAAAGACCGAATCGAGGACTTCCGCGCCGCGAACGATCTCATCCGCCAGGGACTGTTGAGCCTTCACGATCGCGACTATCCGACGAGCGTCGCCCGCTTTCGCGCCGTGCTCGCCCGCGGGATCGCGAGCTTCGAGCTGCACTTCTACCTGGCGCGGGGCCTCGCGGGAGCGAAGCGTCACGCCGAAGCCGCGCGCCACTTCGAGGAGGCCGTGCGCCGCGCTCCCGCACACGGCTCCGCCTGGGAGGGGCTCGCCCAGAGTCTCGCGGCCGTGGGACGCCGGGACGAGGCCCGGCGAGCCTACGAAGCCGCGCTGCCGCTCGCCCCGCGCAACGCCCGCCTGCGTGCCCAGCTCGGTGAGCTGCTGCGCGACATGGGCGAGGTCGAGGCCGCGATCGCCCGCCAGCGCGAGGCGGTGGAGCTGGCACCGACCACCGGCGCGCTCTGGAACGCGCTGGGCATGACGCTCGGCGGCAACGGCCGCGTGACGGAGGCCGAGCAGGCCTTCCGCGAGGCCTTTCGTCTCGACGACCGGAACCATCGCCACGCCTACAACCTGGGCCTGATCCTGTTGCGCCAGGGGCGGGCGGCCGACGCACGGCCCTACTTCGAGAAGGCGCTCGCCCTCGCACCTGACTTCGCGCCCGCGCGCGACCGCCTGCGCGAGGCCGGCGGTCGCCTGACGGCGCGCTAGAACCTACACGGGTCTGTTCAATCTAACTGTCGAACGGACGAGTGTGTTCTCCCCTGAGTCGCTGGACGGTGACGGTGCTATGAGGTCCGGGAGATGCTCCTGCCACCAGCGCTCGGCGCGCTCCTGGGTCCAGGGATTCTCGATCGGTACGTCGCCGAGCTGATGCCAGAGGTCGATCGCCGAGCGCGGGCGGTTGCCTGGCGCTTTCTCGAGGCAGGCCAGCACGACTTGCTCCAGGCGCTCCGGAACGGGAAGCCCCGAGGCCTTTGACGGTGGCTGGGGAGCAGTCCGGACGTGGTGGAGCATCATCGCCGTCCCATCGCCCGAAAAAACCGTCTTGCCGGTCAGCGTAAAGTAGGCCACGCAGCCGAGGGAGTAGAGGTCGGAGCGCTCGTCCGCGCCGCTCCCGAGAACGTGCTCGGGGGGCATGTAGGCCGGGGTCCCGGCCACGGCCCCGGCTGCGCTCAGGTTGGCGTCTCCGCCCCGCAACGACTTGACGAGACCGAAGTCGAGCACCTTGACGACGTCGAAGTCCAGGCCGAGCCGGCAGAGGAACAGGTTGTGAGGCTTGATGTCCCGGTGGAGCAGGCCCGCGGCGTGTGCCTCGCCGACAGAGCGGCAGGCCTGCCGGAGCACGGTGACGACCCGCTCGGGCGGAAGGGGCCCGAACTTCTGCACCAGCGAGGCGAGGTCCATGCCGTCCAGCAGCTCCATGACGAAGTAGAAGCTGCCCGTCTCGCTCACCCCAAAGTCGTACAGCTTCACGGTGTTCGGCGAGCTGAGGCGGGAGATCGTCCGGGCCTCGAGCTGGAAGCGCTCGATCGCCGCCTCCCGGTTGCTCTCACCGAGCAGCTCCGGCCGGATCAGCTTGACCGCGCAGGGGCGGGCCAGGAGCTGGTGCCGGGCCCGCCAGACTTCCCCCATGCCCCCTTGGCCCAGCTTCTCCATCAGGCGGTACAGGCCGAGCGGCAGCCCTTCGTCGAGGAGGGCCTCGTCGATCTCGAGCACGGGCTCCCGCGCGGACATCACCGCGCGCTCGATCATGCTCTGCAGCTCGCGCACGTCCCCGGGCCAACGATACTTGCGGAGCCGCTTCATCGACTCGTCAGAGATGCTCTCGACGACGGCGCCCATCCGTCGCGCGTGCTGCTGCACGAAGAAAAGAGCCAGCTCCGGGAGGTCGTCGGACCGCTCCGCCAGGGGCGGCACGCGAAGCTGTCTGAGCTGGAGCAGAGCCAGGAGCTTTGGGTGGAAGCCGTTGTCGGTGGACAGGGGCACCGAGCCGTAGGCGATGAGGCGGACGTCGGGGACCGCCGGCTCGCCGCGCTCGCGCTGGCCAAGGGCGGTGGTGAGCACGTGGGCCAGCCGCTCCTGGAGCTCGCCGGGCAGCCGGTGAACCTCCTCGAGGTAGAGCGTCCCCCGGTCGGCCAGCTCCAGCATGCTCATGCGGGAGCCTCCACCCTGGGCCGGAATCGTTCCCTCGACGGGCACGGCCCGGCTCAGGATCCGGGGGTCCTGACCGGCCGGGAGGAGTGCGCAGTTCACGTGGATGAAGGCTTGGCGGCCGCGGGGCGACCCGTGATGGATGGCGCGGGCCGTGGCCTCCTGTCCCGCGCCGGGTGGCCCGCTGAGCAGCAGCGTGTCGGCGGTGGCGGCGTGCTGCTCGATCGACTCGCGCAGCGCCCGGACGGCGGGGCTGTTGCCAAGCAGAGGACCTTCGACCCGCCGGCGGGCGTCGGTCAGGAGCTCCTGCGCCACCTGCAGCTCGCGCGCGAGCTCCGTATTCCTCCTCTCGAGCTGGCGCCTTAGACGCTGGATCGTCAGGTGCGCGTTGACCCGCGCGATCACCTCGTCGCCCTGGAAGGGCTTCGTGATGAAGTCGACCGCGCCGACCTCGAGCCCCCGCACCTTGTCGATCGCGTTGTCGAGGGCGGAGAGGAAGATCACCGCCGGGTCGCGGGTCTGGGGGTCGTCCTTGAGGCGGCGGCACGTCTCGAACCCGTCGATCCCCGGCATGATCACGTCGAGGAGTATCAGAAGCGGCCGGGTACGGCCGGCGACCTTGATCGCCTCTTCGCCGCTGCGGGCGACGAACAACCGGTAACCCTTGCCCGCGAGCGTCTGTCGGAGGATGTCCAGGTTCGTCGGGCTGTCGTCCACCAGCAGGATCCGGCTGGCCTCTTCCGCGGATGTCGGCGGCTGGCTGCTCATGCGCTCCTTGCGCGACCCGGGCTAGGCGCTCACTCTGGGCCTCGCAGTATATGCTCCGCACCGGGGGTACGGTCCCTGACTGGCCATGAAGCTGAGGCTCAAGCAAGTATCGACCTGGTTCTTCATAGCCGTGCTGGCCGCGCTCGGCGCGAACACCCTGTTTCTGGTTCTCATCAAGCAGTCTTATGACAGCGTCGTTGCCGCCCAGGCGCACCGACGCACCGCCCTCGCGCTCGCCGGTGAGCTGCAACAGGAAACCGTACAGCTGGCGCGCTTGGTGCGCGCGTATACGGTGACGGGCGAACCCAGGTACCTCCTCTATTACTACGACATTCTCGCCATCCGCACCGGCGAAAAGCCGCCGCCTCTAACCTTCAAGCCCAACACCTACTGGGATGACGTCATCGCGGGCCGCCTCGAGCATCGCATGCCCAAAGAGGGCCCGAAACGCTCGCTTGCCGACCTGATGCGGTCGGAGGGTTTCAGCGAAGCCGAATTGCTGAAACTCAAGAAGGTACTCGACGCGACGTCCGCCATGAACAACATCGAGCAGATCGCTTTTGCCGCGACCCAGGGTCTCTACGACCCCGACACTCGGGAGTTCGTGTCCGACGGCCCGCCCCGCCTCGACTTCGCGAGCAAGAAGGTGCACGGCGAGGAGTACAACGTCCTCATGGCCGACTTGTCGCAGGCGGTCAACGATCTGATCGAACTCACGGACGCGCGCACCAGCAACGACGTGGCGCTCGCGGGGAAGCGGCTCGAACGCTGGATCCTCTTGTCGTTGGTCAGCATGGCGATGACCATCGTGATGGTCATGCTGGCGACCCGGCTCATCCGGCGCCAGGTCCTGGTGCCGATAGATCGGCTGGGCAAGGCGGCGACCCGACTCGCCGCGGGGGACTACGCCACGCGCACCGAAGGCGCAGGCGACCTCGAGGAGCTGGCGACCCTGCGGCGCACCGTTGACAGCATGGCGGAAGCGATCGAGGAAGACATCCGCCAGCGCCACTCGGTGCAGCAGGAGCTCGAAGTCGCACGCCAGCAAGCGGAGGACGCCACGCGCGCGAAATCCATGTTCCTCGCGAACATGAGCCACGAGATCCGCACTCCGATGAACGCCATCATCGGCATGGCCTATCTCGCGCTACAAACCAAGCTCGAGCCGCGCCAGCGCGACTACGTCAACAAGATTCATACCGCGGGGAGATCCCTGCTCGGCATCATCAACGACATTCTGGATTTCTCGAAGGTCGAAGCGGGGAAGCTCGAGCTCGACCAGGGACGATTCCGGGTCGAGGATGTGGCCGCCAATTCCCTCACCCTGCTGCGCCAGCGCGCGCACGAGCAGGACATCGAGTTGCTGTTCGAGGTGACCGACCCCCGCCTGCTCGTCGAAGGCGTCGCCTTCACGGGCGATGCGCTGCGCCTCGGGCAGATCCTCACCAATCTGCTGTCGAACGCGGTGAAATTCACGCACCACGGCTACGTCAAGCTCACGATCAGCGTGGAGCAGCGTAATGGCGACGTATTCACGCTGCGCTTCAACGTCCGCGACACCGGCATCGGCATGACCGAGGAGGAGCGAGCGCGCCTGTTCCAGGAATTCACCCAGGCCGATGGATCCACCACGCGACGATACGGCGGCACCGGGCTCGGCCTCAGCATTTCCAGGAACCTGGTGGAGCTCATGGGCGGGCGCATCTGGGCGGAAAGCGAGCCCGGCAAGGGATCGAGTTTCATCTTCACGGTGCAATTCCCCCTGGCCCTGCCCGCGTCGCCGCCCCCGCCCCCGCTGCCGAATTCCGAGAGGATGCGTGTGCTGGTGATCGACGACCAGCCGGAGGCGCGAATGGCTCTCCTCGGCCTGTTGGGCGCGCTGGGCGTCGGCGCGTCCTGGCCGGGCGGCCTGGACCAGGCGGAAGACGGAGCTTTGGCGCTGGCCATGATCGACGAGGCCGCAGGGGCAGGCCGCGGCTACGACCTCCTATTGGTGGACTGGCTGATGCCGGGGCTGGACGGTGCCGGTCTGCTGGAGGCGCTGCAGCAGAAGCAACTGGACAAAAAGCCGCTCGCCGTCGTTGTCTCGGCCTACGACACGGAGGTCATGCACGCGGCCGCGAAGAAACTGGACGCACATTATTTCTTGCCCAAGCCGGTGCTCCCGGAATCGCTCAGAAACCTCTTCGCCTGGCTCGCCGGAACCGTGGACCAGGTCTTGGAGGCAGGCCCGGGCGAGCCCACCGCCAGAGGTCTCAGCGGAATGAAGGTGCTGCTCGCCGAAGACAATCCGATCAACCAGCAGGTTGCGGTGGAGCTCATGCAGAGCCGTGGCGTACTGGTGGATGTCGCGGATGACGGCGAACAGGCCATCGAAAGGGTCCTGGCCTATCCCCCCGGTCATTACAGCCTCGTCCTCATGGACTTGCAGATGCCGGTGATGGACGGCTACGAGGCGACGCGCCGCCTACGCCTCGACCGGCGCTATTTCGACTTGCCGATTGTCGCTATGACGGCGCATGCGATGGCCGAAGAGCGCAAGCGCTGCCAGGTGCTGGGCATGAACGGCCACGTCACCAAGCCGATCGAACCGGATCTCTTGTACGCGATGCTGGCGCGGTTCGCCGAGGATGCGCCCGTTGCCGCGCCCGAATTCCCGGGGCACGCGCCGGCCACCCCAGACTCGACGCCGTCACCGCCGGCGCCGCCGCCGCCCCCGCTGCCGGTCATCGCCGGGCTCGACACCGCGACCGGGCTGCGCAGGGTGGGCGGCGACATCGCGTTCTATCGCCAGCTCCTCGCCCGCTTTGCGCGCGATTCGGAGAGTTTCGAGGTGACGTTTGCGCAGGCGGTCGCGCAGGGTCAGTGGGATTCGGCCATTCGGCAGGCTCACACTCTCAAGGGCCTGGCGGGGAGCATGGGAGCGACCGAGTTGCAGGCCCGCGCCGAAAGGCTGGAGGGGGCAGCGCGCGACAAACGCGCAGACGCTGTGGAGTCGCCGCTCACCGAGCTCGTGGCCTGCCTGACGCCGCTGCTGCGGGCGCTGCAAACGGATGTCGCTGCCGAAAGCACTGCCGGAGCAGAAGCTGCATCCGGCGCCTCCACGGTGGTGGCTGCGGGGTCGCAGGGGGATCTCGCGGCACCGCAAGGCGGGGTGGATTGGATTTCTCGGTTCCGCCAATTGCTCAGCGAAGGCGATCTGGAGGCCAAGGACCTTTGGGAAGCGCGCAAGGCGGAAATCTCGGGCGAGCTTTCGCCGCAGACGCTGAAGCGCATTTCGGTCGCGCTCGAGAACTACGAGTTCGATTCGGTCATTGCGCTGTTGCAGGAAAACGCCACCTGAGGTGGCAGAGACCGGAGGGGCTGGCACCCTCGCAAGGGCTGGTCGAGAAGGGCCTCTTCACGCACTCGAGAGGAGCCTCCGTTTTCTCTTGCGCAGCGGAGGCCTTGAGGTATAGTCACCCCGGATTCCGCTGAATGAACCGTATGGGTGGCTGCCCCACGCCGGGGTGTGGCTTGACGTTGTCGCAATCGATTCCGGGCTTCCGTTTCAGCCTCGGCATGAGCGTGAGTCTCCGCCTCGCCCTGGGTCTCGTTCCCTGCATGTTCGCGGGCTCGGCATTCGCTGCGGATGTATCGGTATCCGGGTTCGGCACCGCGGGGTACACGCAGTCAGACCAGTCGTTCGGCTACCAGCGCTTCATCGACGACTCCGGTACCTTCAAGCGTGACTCGCTGTTTGGCCTGCAGGCGGATGCGAAGCTGTTCCACAAGTTTGGAGCGACGCTCCAGCTCAAGGCCGCGGCGTCCAACTCCAGCGACGACGACTTCAAGGTCACCGTAGAGTGGGCCTTCGTCTCCTACCGGCCCACGAACAGCTGGCTGCTGCGCGCGGGGAAACTCCGCGTGCCGATCTACATGAATTCGGAGAACCTGGATGTCGGCGTGACCTTCGACTTCGCGCGGCTGCCCGCGGAGATGTATTCGCTCACGACGAACGCCAACTTCACCGGCCTGTCGTTCGCCAAGGACTGGGGCATTGGCGCGAGCGAGCTGACCCTGGACGGTTACTGGGGCAGGGCCAAGGTCGATTTCCGGTTCTGGCTGCGCGACGACATTCCGCCGGTGCAGAGCGCGGGCGCGCGCTTCGAGCGCTTCGACGTCGAAGCCCTGGGCCTCGGGCTGGCGCTGCGGCACGGCGAGAGCCTGTATCGCGCGCACGTCAGCCGTGCCACGGCCAAGCTCCCTTCCGGGACGTTTCCCTCGACGTTTCCCTTCGTGCCCCTGTTCCCGGGTGTCGGCTACTACCAGACTTCCCCGCAGTTGCCGGGGCCGGGGGTCCCGCAGACCGATAGCACTCGCAACACCATCGTCATCCTCGGCGCGGATCAAAAGCTCCCCGCGGGGATGCGCTTCGTCGGCGAATATGTCCGCCGCATCGTCCAGAAAAGCGAAATCGGCCCGGATACGTCCGGCGGCTATGTGTCCCTGCTCAGGCGCTTCGGAACATTCACGCCGTACTTCGTTTACGCTTTCCTCCAGTCCCAGGCGGAGGAGCGGCAGTTGTACACCGCGGTCAACGAGAATACCGTGCCTTCCTTCATCCCGGGGGCCGAGCAGATCAACCTGGCGCAGCGGGCCGGCGCCGACGGAATCGTCGCGTACGACCAGAGCTCCTGGGCACTCGGAGCCTCGTTTTCGCCATTTCGCAAGAGCAAGATCAAGGCCGAGTTCCAACGTGCCCAGATCCGAGAGGCGCCAGGCTTCGTCGATGCCCCGTCGGGCGGCAACGTACGCAACCAGAACATCAACATCTTCTCGCTGTCGTACAACTTCGTGTTCTGAAGGGCCAGAACATGATCAAGACAGCCATCCGAAACGCCCTCCTGGCCCTGATCCTCGTGCCGTGCGCACGCCCGGCGTCGGGCGGCGTCGTGGTGATCGGTCACCCGAGCCTCGTGGGCAAGCTCGACGAGCCCACGGTGCAGAAGATCTTCACCGGGAAGGTGATCGAAGTCGGCGGCGTCAGCGTGACCGCGGTCAACGCCCGTCTCGGCAGCCCGATGCGCAATCAGTTCCTGCAGGTGATCCTCCACCAGGACGAGGACAAGTACACGGCGTACTGGACGGTCCGCCGCTACATCGGCAAGGGCGCTCCGCCCAGGGAAATGACGAGCAGCGCCGATATCATCACCTTCGTTACGTCGACGCCGGGAGCGGTGGGATACATCGACGAAAGCGACGTGAAGCCGGGACTCAACGTGCTGCTGCAGAAGTAACGGCGCCAGCGGCGCCCGCCCTCACCCTCGGCGACACCTTCATCACCGACTCCCGCGCTCACACGAACGGGGCGAGCTCGGGCTGGAGCTCCTCGAACGCCTCCGGCCACTCCGCTTCCGTTTGCTCGTACTCCGCTTCCCGACCGGCCGCCGACGCCAACTGCAGGCTGCCTCCCAGCGCGAGCAGCGTCTTGATCGTGCTCTTGTCGGCCGGCACCGGGATCGGGTTCGCGGACAGCTGCAGACCGGCCACACCGGGCCCAGCGAAGTGGAGCACGCCGGGGCCGTAGCCGCCGCCGGGCACGATCACGACGGCCGGGCCCGCCAGCGCCGCGAACGGAAACGCCCGCCCGCGCACGCCCCGCGCCTCCAGCAGCCGGCACTGACGCAGTTCGGGCACGTTCGGCCGCCCGAGGTCGGCGTCGAGCCGGAGCCGCAGCTGCGCACACAGCTTCACGACGAGCTGGGCGAAGACCGAGACGTCGACGCGCAGGGCGAGCTTCAACGGGCCCAGTCGGAGCTTGGCACCGAGCGAAGCCGAGGCCCTCACGAGTACTTCGAGTGATGCCCGCAGATCGGCCTGCAGGTCGGCCCGCGTGCGTCCGGCGGGCAGCGCTACTTCGAGACCCCATCCCTGGAACGTGTATTGCCCGCTCTGGCGGCTTCGCTGCTCGTCCACGCGCACCGTCGCTTGCGCCCGGGTGACGATTGCGAACGGAAGCCGGAGACCCGGGACGAGCGGACCGAGCGGGATGAGGTCCGGGGGCAGCTTCATCGAGACCCGGGGCGCGATCTTCGGCACCGACACACACAGGGTGGCCGTGCCCGTGGTCGGCGTCGGGGTCGGCTGCTCGCACCTCTTGCAATCCTTGAGCGGCGCAAAGACGCGGACCACGACGCCGCGGAACTGCGGGTTCTCTTTCTGGTTCGGCCCGCGCACGCGCGCGTGCACTTCGCCCGTTCCGTAGAAGCCGTACGTCACCGGCTGGGTGATTCCCGCCTTCTGGAACTCGCAGCGAATCGCGTTAAGGCAGTTGAACGCCCGGTTGTGCGAAAGCTCGAGGTTGTGCACGTGGCTCGCGGTGCTCGACGCTTCGCCGTAGGTGAAGACGCGGATGGGCTCGCCGGAGTAGCGCTGTTCACGGATGCCGCCCTGCACGCGCCGGGTGAGATCGGCGATGGCATCGCGATGCTGACGCTTCAGCTCGTGGCGGTCGACGTCGTACTGCGTGAGCTGGAACTCGAATACCTCGGCCCTGGGCACGACGGCCAGGCTCGAGACTTGTCCGAGGTTGGCGGGGTTCAGGCGACCGAACTTCCACGGTTTGCCCGTGAACGTCGTGTCGTCGCACGTCTTCGGGAACTCCTCCAGCGTCCGCATGATCTCGCTGTCGGCGGCGAGCCCGGTGGTGGTGAACGGCGACTCCCATTCCCCCTCGGTTTCCGCGCCGTCGGGCGCCAGGGCTTCCTGCCCGTATTCCTGGCCGTACTCGAGCGAGCCCTGCTCCGCTTCGGCGGGGGCGAACGGCGAGCCCCATTCCGACTCGCCGGTCGGGTACGAGGACTCGCCGAAAGCACTCTCGCCGGAGGAGGTCTCGGTCGAGACCTCGAAGGTGTTCTCGGCCCAAGGGGATGTCATCACCGACCTCCCGTTCCCGTCCGCGGGACGAGTCGCGGCACCGCCAGCGGCTGGGTGTCGGGAATGCGCAACGGCTGGGCCGGTCCGGTCGGCACCACGCTGCCGACCGGCCGGTCCTTGACACGCTCGCCCGTGGCCGACTGCCACAGGTCGATGATGCGATTCATGGTGGTGGCGAGGGCGGTGCCTGGGATGTACAGGGTGGCCGCGAGCGCCGGGTTGCCGAAGGCCCCCGCCTCGATGACGCGCAGCAGGATGGACATGATCTCGGCCAGCTCGAACAGCTCGCGGGAGCGGGGAGCCGGGTTCATGCCGACCTGCCGGGCGATCAGAGCGAGCCGGTCGGCCGGGCTCGTGGCCTGCGCGTTCAGCGCCGCCACGATCGGCGTGTCCGCGGACAGCGTCAGCTCGAACCAGCTCAGGAGTGCGACGCTCGCGAACTCTTCGCGCGCCAGGAACCCGCCGCGGCGGCGCATGTTCATCATGTCGCGCAGGCTGTCGCAGAGCAGGTGGAGGTACGCGTCGTCTGTGGCGTTCGACCCGACCGCGTTGTTGCGGTTCTCTACCCCGAGCCAGACCTGTCGCAGCAGCTCGGCCCACTTCTCGCGGAACGTGGTGTTCACGCCGTTGCCGGTGTGCTGCTTCCACTCCTGGGCGCCCCCGTTCGCGGCTGCTCGCGGCCCGACGGGATGCGCGAGGTCCATGCCGAACATCCGCCAATAGGCGTTCCGCCGGACCACCCGGGCCTCGGGACGGAGCTGGCTCGTCACGCCCGTGATCGAGTAGGGCGCCGGCTCGCGGAAGAAGAGCTCCTCCGTGCCGCGCAGCCACTGGACCGCCTGGTTGCCCTGGATGTCCAGAGTCTCTCCCATGGCGGCGCGGCGGATCACCTCGGCGAAGATCTCCACTACTCCAGTGTTTTCGAGCAGGTAGGCGTAGCTGAGGTGATGCCACACCGGGATCGTGACCAGGCCCGGACCGGGCCCGTTCGTGAATTGCGCCGGGTTCGCGGGGCTGATGCCGGAGGGGCCGGCGAGCGAGACGTTGCCGGGCGGCGGGCTGTCCAGCGCCGGAACGATGCCGGGCGCCCCCAGGAACGGCGGCACGCCCGGTACCGGCGGCAGCGGGATGCTCGCGGGTCCGGTGCCCCACACCTCGTCCAGCCACCGGCTGAGCTGCGCGGGGTGGACCTCGAGGACGGCGGCGCGCGGCACCACGCCACCGGCCTGAAAGACGTCGGCTAGTAAGTTGAACATTGTCCGCTCCCTTCCCTCGTTTTCCGAGGCGCTTCGCCCCCGGTGACCCCGAGCACGACTCCGCACTCGTCGAGGAACTCGATGCGCGCGATACGGTCGTGGTCGCGGATACAGTCGGGCAGGCAGATCCGGTCGGCGCCGCGCTCCACGTCCACGGTTACGACGGTCGATTCGAGGAAGAGGCGCGCCCGCACGGTGCCGGCGGGCGGCTCCACTGCCACCAGATTGCCCCGGCGGACCACTTGCGGCGGGCTGAGCTGGAGGCCGCGAATGCCCATCGCCAGCGCCGTGTTCTTGAAGCCGTCGACGATGGCCTGCTGCGCGGGCGTCAACTTGTGCAGGTCGGACAGCAGCCCGCCCCGCCCCTCAATCGCGGCCATGAGCCGCTCGAACTGTTCTTGGGTGAGCCCGACGCGCATGCTGGCCAGGACGGCCGTAATCTGCTCGTCGCGCATGCGCAGGGTCGCCTCGCTACTTTGTTGAACGGCTGTTTCGGATGGTGACGCCATAGTCGTCCTCCTCGATCTGCTTCCCATCTCACGCACTCTTCGCCAAGGCCGGCCCGCCGATGCGGGACAGCCACGCCCCCAGGTTGCGGCGATGCTCGGTCGCTCGCGCCGGATCGGCCGACGCGCGAGTCGCCAGCCAGGTGAGGATCCGGATCGACTCGCGCCGCTGCAGATACGTAGACGTGGTCAGCGACGCCCCCGCCTGCCGGACGAGCTGCGCCAGCGCCGGCGGAGACGCGCGGCGGGGATCGACGATCGCCGTCAGTGGCCGTCCGCCGAAGGACCGCATCGGCGCCCGCGTGCACGTCGCGACGATGTCGCCGATCGCGGCGACGCTCTGTCGGGCCAGGCCTCCGCCGTCGCCGGGCGCCCGCTCCGGGCGGTGCCGGGCCAGCCAGGAGGCCGCCACGCGATCCCATGGACCTCGTCCGAACCAGCTCCGGCAGAGCGCAACGTTGAACATCACCCGCACCCATGGGAACGGATGCGGATCGCCGGGGATCACCCGGAAAACCGCCGCGGTCGAACCGTCCACGACGTTCGCCAGGGCGGGCAGCGGTGCCCACCCGGCCAGGGCGAACGCGTACACGTCGGCGGCGACCTCGTTGGCCCAGCTCTCCCACATGTCTGCGAGCTCGGAGGACCGGCTCGCGAGCGTGCGTCGCAGCGCCTGTGCCAGCTCCGCGTTCCAGCCGGTCTGATGGCCGACCTGATGGCCGGTTTCGTGGAAGAGCGCCGTCGGATGGCTGGCGTTGTGCCGCGTGAGCTTGATCGCGGCGGCCGGCGACGGGTTCGCCTGGTCCCAAAGCCTCACGCCCGCCCGCAGGATGGAAGCCCCCAGACCCTTGTCGAAATACACGAGCGCCGGCGGAGACTCCATCCCGAGCGGCCTCAGGACCGCGTCCATGCTGTCCGAGGCCAGGGTGTCCAGGCCGCGCAGGATCGCCGCCGCCTCGGGATTGGCCCGAGTCGCCAGCGCATCGCCGAAGAAATCCACGACGGCTTCGAGCTGGAGATAACGGGCGCGGAGCCGCAGAAGACGATCGCGAACCTGTGGAGGCGGCACCCCCGCTCGGAAGCTCGTGTCCAGCGCGGCCGCTTCCAAAGCCACCCCGTTCACGACCGAGCGCAAGCGCGCCTTGAGCCCGGTCCGCAAGTACTCCTCGAGCCCGGCCCAGGCTCCCGGAGACGCGAGCGTGTCGAGGTCCTGCAGCGCCTCGACCGCGTAGCGCCAGTGCGCGATCTCGGAAGCGAGCTGCTCCCGGGCGGGGTCGAGCTCAGTCACGATGCCACCCGGGACGAATGGCCATGGTGGGCGCGGACGGGTCGCCGCTGACGAGGGCGGCCCTGTCGGAGAATCGGTATTGGAAGGTCAGCGTCACTCCCTGCGCGGCGTCCCGCGCGGCCTGGCCCAGCGCGGTCGCCGACTCGGGCAGCTTCGCGCTGAGCACGCCGAGCATCGACTCGGCCAGCTTCCCGGCCAGCTGCGCGGGCCGAGCCGGCGGAACCGGCGCCCCCGCCTTTTCGGACAGGTGCCGCATCAGCCGCGCGGCCAGCGCGGCACGGAGCGCGGGGCCCAAGACGTTGCGGAGCTGCGCAATCACCTGCGCATGGGCCTTGCGGCCCAGCGCCGCGGCAGCCTCGTGCGACTCCCGCTCGCTCAGCCGGAGATGCACGCGCAGCGTGGGCGAGGTCGCCGTGGCGTCGAGCCGCACCGTGAACCGGCTCGCGCGACGCACGCGCAGGCCCGGCGCGACGATTCGAAACACCCGCTGCGCGGGTCCTGGCGTCTGCGAGCGCGAACCCAGGCCCGGCTCGTTCACCAGCATCGATGCGATTTCAGGCGTCAGCTCCTCGAACTCCGCTGCGGCTTCTGCCGATTCGGCGACGGTGGATCCGGCTTCGAACGCGGCCAGATGCCCCAGCTGCGTCCCGGGCAGGGTTTCGTACAGGTGGACCTCGGACGGCACGGGCCACACGCGCGCGCCTGCGTCCAGGAGCCGCCGTTCCAACGTGTCGCCGGCGGGGAAGCGAATCGCCCGGGCCACCGGCTGCGAGATCGGCACCTGGAAGACGTGGGTGAACTTCTTGTACCGATAGCAGGGGCGCGTCACGCGCGGCATGTACACCCACACACCGCGGTCCTCCGTCGTTTCCACGGCCCGCAGGTTCCGCGCAAGCAGGGCGCGCGGGACGTGCCGCGAGACCGCTTCCACGAACGCCTCCTGCGCTTCGGCCTCGAGGCGCAGCGGGTCCGTGAACGATTCCGTGGGCAGCTCCGCGATGGTGCGGATCGTGTCCTCGAGCGTCGCCACCATCGCCTCGGCGCCGAGCGCGGACGAGCCGCCGGTCGACTCGGACTCGAGCGTAAGCATCCGCAACCCCACGTCGACGATGGGCCGGGCGAGCGCCTGGGCGGCCTGGGGCCCGACATGACCCTTGATCAGGTTCGCCAGCATCTTCGCGAGGAAGGCGACGACTTTGTCGCGCCCGATGAACTTGATCCCCATCCTGACGTAAGGAAGCGCCGCCATCACGACGGGGATGAACTGCTCCAGCTCCGCGACGGGGCTGACTCCGGGTGTCGCAGCTTCGAGCTGGCGGGCGAGGCGCGCCCGCGCGGCGTCGAGCTCGGCCATCGGCTCGCGCGAGAGGCTCTGAGTCTCGGCCTCGGCCTCCGCCGACAGCTCCGTCACCCTCGCCTCGGTCGGCGCCAGGAGCCACTCGGCGAGCCGCGCGTCGAACGCCTCGGTGATCTCGGCCGCCGTGCTGGGCCCGGTCTTCGGCGCCGCCGCTTTGCCCGTGCCGAGAAGCTTGCCCGCCAGATCCCTCGCCAGGGGCCGCACGTTTTCCGGGAGCCGGTTCAGGGCCATCTGCAGGACGCGTTGCACGAGCGGTTGCACCAGCTTGCGCAGAGCACCGAAGATCAGGCCCTGTGGCAGCAAACCACCGGCGATGCCCTTCTTGGCGAGACCCGCGGCGCCCTTGATAAAGCCCTCTTGCTTGTCGACCAGCCGGCGCAGGAACTGCTCGGTGGCCAACGAGTGCGGGCCCGCTTCGGAGATCAGCCGATCGGCTTCCGCCTCGAGCTCAGCCAGGTTCAAGGTTTCGATCGGGCGGTCGGAGAACCGCAGCGCCAGCCGCTCCAGGAGACGGTCGGCCTCGGTGGCGACACCCGCCAGCCAGGTTTCCACCTCCTGGGCTCCCAGCGCGGGCGCCTCCGACTCCGACGACCAGGACGCGGTGGAGGAGAGATGTCGGGCCGCCGCCTCGTCCACGAGGGCCTGGACCGCCTCGTCGAACGCCTCGTCCTCGAGCTCGCCGATCACGGACTCGAACGCGAGCGACTGGATCCCCGCCTCGTCGGCCGTGGCCATCGCCTCCGCGAAGGGCGATTCGAGCACGCCGGCGAACGCCGCGTACGAGCCGCCGAATCCCTCGAGAGAACCGGCCTGCTCCAGTTCACCGGCGCTGCGGAGCGTGGCTGCTCCGAACGGCGAAGAGAGAGTCTCGCCATTCGTGGTGCGTTCGCTCTCGAGCGTCGAAGCGATTTGTGAAGCCATCGAACATCCTCCTCGCGTCAAACCCACCCTGTCGATTCGATAGTGACGCTGAGGTCGGCGGCGTTTCGCGCCGCGGAATCCACGCGCGGAAACAGGCGCTGAAGCATCACCCTCCATGGCCTTGACGTGGCGGTAGCCACCGCTGCGTGGCGGATCTCCTTGGTGTGTAGCGGAGGCCGAGCAGGCAGTTCCGCGAGGTCGGCCGAAGTTAAAGCAGGCGCCCCGAAGCGAAGGCGTGCAGCGCTTCGACACCCCCCGCCAGAGATTGGAGCAGGGAGCCGAGGAGGCCGCTCTCGGCGTGAGCGAGGTCGGCCGCCTCGGCGATGCCCGCGGCCAGGGCGCCGGCCGTGATGTGCCCGCGCCCCTGCGCCGGGGCGCGCATGGCGGCGAGGGCAGTGCCCGCGTTCAGGGTGGCGAACGCGTACGCGATCTCGTCCACCACCGGCCGCCGGCCAGTGGGCAGCGTCTCCAGGCTCGAGCGCAAGTAGTGGTGGACGAGGCCGTGGAGGGACGGATCGCCGAAGTCGAGACGGGCACGGCGCGCGGCGGCCAGGTTCACGCCCTCGGTGGCCGGCCACAAGCCGTGAAGGTGGAGCGCCAGCCGGGTGAGGCGCCACCGCAAGCCGAAGCGCAGCCCCCGGCGCGGGCCGCCGGCCTGCACTCGCGCGGCCACGACCGCGAGCAGGAAGCCGCGGAAGAGCCAGCGGGCCACGACGGAGGGCGCCCGGGGCGGCACCGCCCTCGCTGAGCCCGCGGCGTGCCTGCCCGTCAGCTCCACGTACTCGGCGAAGGCGCCGGGCTCGAGCTCGAGGACCCGATAGCGAGTCCAGTCCTCGAGGCGATCGGCGATGCGCGCCACGCTCGCGCGCAGATCGGGGGAGCCGTCCTCGCCGGGCGTCTCGAGCAGGCGGAGCAGCAACGTCCGGATCGTGCCCACGGTGCCGCCCTCGATGCTTCGGCCCGCGATCCACTGGAGTGGCTTCGGGGCCTCGGGCCAGGCGTCCTGCCAGCTCCTGCGCAGGGCCTTTAGGTCCTCGAGCTGCGAGCCGAGCGGCGCGCCCGTGTTCGCGACCACGGTCGGGCACGAGAAGCTCGTGGTGAGGAGAGGCGCGCCTTGCGAAGCGTGCAGCCGGAAGGGGAACATCCGGCAAGCCAGGGGCTTCCTTGAAGCACCCAGCTCCTCGTGAATGCGGCAGAGGCCGGCGGGCGACAGGAAGCCGCAACTGCCGTCGCCCCGCTTGCCGAGGCGCCACAGGCCCGGCTGTCCGGGCACGGGCGCGAAGGGCTCGCCGGCCGTGTCCGCCGACCACAGACGCGCGACATCGGTCCGGCGATAGGCCGCGACTTCTCCGGCCGTGAGCATGACGTCCCAGCCCCGGCAGCAGCGGCCGCACCGCTGACACGTGAACCGCTGCGCGGCGTCGAAGCGAAGCGCGCGACCGCCCGCGCGAGGCCGGCGGTCGCCCGACGGCACGCTAGAACCGCAGCTTCGCGCCCAGCATCAAGCGGCGCGGGTCGACCGGGTCGGTCGGATACCAGAACACCGAGGACGTAACGAGCGTGCTCTGGACCGACTGCGTGGCGTCTTCGTTGAGCAGGTTCAAGGCGTCGGCGAACACCGACAGCTTCAGCTTCGCGCCCAGCTTGAAGTCCTTCTGGATCCGGGCGTCGAGGAACGTCACGCTCTGGATGCGCCCGTTCTCGCCGCGCGGCTGCAGGATCAGGACGTTGGTGTTGTCAACCGGGATGCCGGTGACGTCCGATGCCAGCCGGATGCGGCGGATCAGGTGCGCGCCGCTCCTGTACGAGACGTTGGCGGAGGCCAGGAAGCCCGCCGGAAGCTGGTACACGAGCTGCGTCTTGAACTGCCACTCGACGTCGCTGCGCAGGCGCCCGGCGACGTTCACGAACATGTTGGGGTTGCGGCCGAAGTTGCGGAACTGCAGGCCGCCGCGCTGCTCGATGCCCACGCCGGAGCCCTGCTCGCCGGCGCCACCTCGGCCTTCCTGGAGCGTCCCTTCGGCCCGCATCCACGTCGCCGAGGCGTTGAGCTGCCAGTTGTCGCGCATCGGCTTGTGGACCCCGAAGCTCACGGCGTTGATGTCGCTCGTGAGCTCGGGCCGGTTCGTGATCTGGAAGAAACGAAGCGCCGGGTCGCTGGTGATCGCGAAGATCGGGAACGTCCGGCCGGTCGCGCCTTCGCCCTGGTTGTCGGTGAACGGGATCTGGACGTACGTGCCCCGGGTCTCCTCCCAGCCGGCGTAGTCGCGCCCGCGTTTCTTGACGTAGTTCACGTAGGCGCCCAGGCCGGGGCGGAGCTCGCGCTCGAGGCTCAGGATGAACTGGTCCGTGTACGGGCTCTCGTAGTCGGGATCCACGCCGAGCTGCTCGTTGCTGCTGATCGGGACGAGGTCGAGGAACCGGTTGGTCACGGTGTCGTAGCCGCCGGCGAAGTACGGCTTGACGTTGGGGCCGATCACGTTGGCGTACTCGCCCGTGGCCACGGCCCGGTGGTAGCGGCCCCAGTGACCCTTCAGGACCGTCTTGCCGTCACCCGTGACCTTCCAGTTGAACCCGACGCGCGGGGAGAACTGCTTCCAGGTGTAGTAGTCCGTCTTGGGGAACGACACACCCGTGGGGTCTCCCGAATCGTTCAGCTCGGCCTGCTCGGGGGAAAGGGCCTTGTTGTAGTCCCAACGCACGCCCGCATTCAGCGACAGCCGGTCGTTCACGCGGACCGTGTCGTCCACGAAGACTCCGACGCTCCGGCTGGCCCCGTTGTAGCTGAAAGGCTGCCGTGCGATACCGTAACCGTACCCAGGATTGCTGATACTGTTCGTGTAGACGAGGTCGTTGTAACCGTAGATCCCGGGGGCTTCCGCGTCGCTGTACTGCACGCCGAAGCGGAAGTCATGGCTCGCGCCCAGGAAGTTGTCGGCCAGGTGGGAGACCTTGGCCGTCACGGTGTTGCGCTTCGGCTCCAGCTCGTACCAGTAGTAGTGGCCGCCCGAGATGACCCCGGTGTCGCTGTCGTTGAAGCGGGTCAGGTCCCGCGGCTGGTCGGGGTCGGTGGGCCCGAAATCCACGGTCCCGTAGAAGCCCGAATAGCGGACGTCAAGGACAGTCTTGCTGGACAGGACGCCGGTGTAAGCCAGCCCAGGCGTCGGGGTCTTCCCGCGGCGGGTGGCCGCGGTCGAGGGGGCGGCGTTCAGATCGGAGGGGCCGAAGTCGTCCTGCGGGTCGTCGAGGTGGAACGTGCCGACCAGCTTGTGCTTCGGGCTGAGCTGCCAGTTGAGCTTGAAGAAGTAGCGGTCCACGATATCGCGGGCGAGCAGGGCGTCCGTGTTCTTGACGCCGGCTTCCCAGTTGTAGTCGCGCTGGTTCTGGTACGAGGCGAAGAACCAGAGCTTGTCCTTGACGATCGGCCCGCCGAGCTGGGCGGTGAGGTCGGTGAACTTGTCGCGCTTCCACGGGCAGCGCCCCTCTCCGTCGGAGCACGTGTCGAAGAAGCTCCCGTCCGGGTTCGTGATGCCGTCGGTGTTGTTCGATGTGAGGCCGTCGGTCTGCCAGAAGAAGTTGAGGTCGCCGTGGAACTCGTTGGTGCCCTGGCGGGTCACGATGTTGTAGACGGCTCCTGTCAGGTTGCCGTACTCGGCGGGTGCGCCGAGCGAGAGCACCTCGACCTCGTCGATCGCGTCCACGTTGGGCTCGGCCAGCGCCTCGTTGAAGTAGTTGTCGGTGATGTCGACGCCGTCCACCTGGAAGGAGTTCTCGTCGTAGGACGAGCCGTAGACCATGGTGCGAGCGCTGCCGTCTCCTGCCTGCACCGAGCCCGGCGCCGCCGCCACCAGGTCGAAGAAGCTGAAGCGCCGCAGCGGCGCGTTTTCCACCCAATTGCGGTCGAAGTTGGCGCCGACCTCGTTCGAGGTCGTGTCCACCACAGCCGACGTGCCCTCCACATCCACCGTCTCCTGGAGGCTGCTCATCTCGAGGCTCGCGTTCTCCTCGAGGTTCGAACCCAGGCCCACCCGGACCCCGCGGCGGCTCAAGCCCTTGAAGCCCCCGAGCGAGAAGGCCACCTGGTAGTCGCCAGGAGGAAGGTTCGGGATCCGGTAGAAGCCCTGCTCGTTGGTGACGGCGGTCTGGGTGCCTACGATGTTGGGCCCGGTCACGGCGACCGTGACCCCGGGCAGGACGGCACCGGTCGCGTCCCTGACGGTTCCCGAGATTCCCCCCGTCGTGCGCTGGGCCAGCGCCTGCGGGCAGAGAGCGAAAAGAAGGGCAGCGCCGAACAGGATCCTGCGCATTGGACAAACTCCTTTCGGGGTTCTCGCGAGGACGTGTCTCGAGCGGGATGATACGGCCAGCCACCCTCCGGCGTCCAAGGGATTCAAAGACCTCCTGACAGGAGGCCCTCTCAGGTTTGTCCGCTTTCGCCTGGCTGCGTCAGGCCATCGGGGCGTGGCCGCCGCCCGCGGGGCGCGACACTTGGTAGCCCACGCGTCGCCGTTGAGGCTCGGGCGCCGGTGGTAAGCTTCCCGTCATGACGGACGTGTTTGCGGACCCAGACCCGGTCCCCTGCGAACCCGACATCGACGAGAACGGCGTCGATCTGGCCCAGATCCGGGAGATGCTGGACCTCACGCCCGCAGATCGCCTTCTGGTCATCCAGAATCTCGCGGACTCGATCGCCGACATTCGCGCCCTCAATGAATCGCGCCCGGTACGCTGAGGTCCTGCGCCGGCTCGCCGCGAACGACGTCGAGTTCATCGTGGTGGGAATGATGGCCGGGGTGCTGCGTGGCGCGCCTCTTCTCACAGCGGACCTCGACCTCGTCCACCGCCGCAGCGCCGACAACGTCTCGAGGCTCCTCCAGGTCCTCGCCGGGCTCGATGCCATCTACCGCCATGACCCGCGCCGCCTGAGGCCGCGGGAATCGCACCTGATGAGTCCCGGCCACCAGCTCCTGGCAACGACGCACGGCGACCTCGACTGCCTGGGGACGGTCGGCGAGGGGCAGACCTACGAAGACCTGCTGGACCGGGCACCGCAGCTGAATCTTGGAGAAGGAATGTCGGTGCGCGTGATCGACCTGCCCACGCTCATCGAGCTGAAAGAGAAGGCGGGCCGCCCCAAGGACCTCGCCGCGCTCCCCGTGCTGCGCGCGACCCTGTCCGAGACCCTGAAGCGGCTCTGAACCGAAGGCCGGGTGTGGCCCAGGCGCCGCACGTGGCGCAGGCGTTCGAGCTCGGCCTTCAGCGGCTTCCATATCGGGCATCGGCCTCGCGCTCTCGCGACCCCGCTGCGTCTTCTTGGCCTGGACGAGATCGGGTAAGGACATCACTTCACACCGCGTCCCTTCCGGCAGCGTCGCGCCGACCTTCACTATTTCAAGGTCGAGGAGTGGCCGCCGACGCTGGTGACTTCGTGCTCAGAGGCCCGCGAACGTCCGTGCCGTGCGCTCCGGCCATGGCCACGACGCGCTCGTCGCCGCCCGGCCAGGTGGTGAGCGTCACCGCGTAGCCTCGCGTGGCGGGTGTGGCTTCGAACCGCAGCCAGGCGAGCGGGGCGTCGCTCGTGGCGGCCGCCCCGGCGCGATCGAGCGCTTGGTGGAAGTCCCGCCGCACGGCCTCCGAGAAGTACTCGTAGACGATGGCGTGGTAGACAACGGTCGTCGCCCCGTGCCGGGGCTCTGCGAGAAGGCGGGGCAGCCACTCGTCGACGGACGCAGGCTCGACGGTCGCGGGCTCTCGCGTGGCCACTTCGAATGCAGCCCGCAAGCGCTTCAGCCGGACGACCTGGTCGGCCCAGAGCGACGACTCGAGCTGCAGCCGACCTTCGGCCGTCGTGGCGTCGACGGGCCGCGGGTCGCAGCCCCGGCGCTCGGCGACGTTCAGCTCTTCCGGCAGGTGAAGCGGTGCTTCCAGCCACAGGCCGGAGAGGTCGACCGGGCTCTCTGCCGGCCCCCAGCTCACGCCGCCACCGCCGTAGCGGAAGCGGTCGAAGCGCAAGTTGAGGCCGGCGCTCGCGCCGACTTCGAGCAGACGCAGCGGGAGTCGGTGCGTCGCCACGAGTTCCAGGAAGCCGAAAGCTAGCGCCGCACAGCGTCCGACCTCGTTCGTCTGGCAGGGCATCGCCACGAGCGGGCCGAGGCGCCTGGCCTCCTGGGCCACCACGTCGCGAAAAGCCTTCCAGGCGCCGTCCAGCCCCGCGCTGCCGCCAGCGGTCGCGTAGTGGGCGGCCAGCCATGGGGCCGCACCCGTGAGAACGAGCCGATGCACGGCGGCCATGAGTCGAAGCGCCAGCGCGTCGGCGCGCAGATTGGGTGCGTCGAAAGGCTCGAGCAGCGCGTGCACGGGCCCTCCGGCCTCGGCGTCTGCCGCGGCCCGCTCCAGCAGGTGGGCGTAGAGCGGCGAGCCCATCGCCGTGCAGTAGGCGGCCTGGTCGCGGAGCAGGAACGCCGTGCGCTCCCTGGAGGGCACGAGCCGATGGTAACTCCGCGACGACGCCACGGATGGCCGCGAAGCACCTCGCGAAGGCACTTATACTGCGAGGCGCGGATGGCCAACGTCTACTTCGCCTTGACCGAGGAGTTCAACGCCGATGGCCTGATCGCGCTCTTGGCCTCCGGTCAGGCCGTCGTGTTCTACCGCATCGCGCTGATGAGCAAGGATGGCGACTGGGTGCTGCGCGAGACCGAGAACGCCTGCCGCCGCGTGCGAAAGGTGCTGGCGGCGCGCGGCGCCCGCTACCGGCCGTGTCCGCCGCTCGACCCGCGATGGCTGGCCGGTGGCTGGTCGAGTCACTTCGAGTTTTTCGATGAGCAACGGCGCCGGGTCCGGTGCGACTTCGTGAGTCGCCCGCCGCGCATCGCGGCCGAAGAGCTCGATGCGATGTTCTCAGGCGCCCGCGGCCAGGACCCGCTGCGCGTCGTCGATCCCGAGCGCCTGATTCGGCTGAAGCAGACGCAGCGGGCCAAGGACTACCCGGTGATCGCCGAGCTCTCGCGACAGCTCTCGCCAGCGAACGAGCTCGAGCTGACCACGGACCCGGACCGGATCCTGGAGCTGGCCGGCGAGTTCGGAGCCGGCTCACCCCGCGACAGCGTGCACCTCGCGCGCCTGGGGCGGCCACGCGACGATGTCGTCGTGGCCCTGGCGCGCGAGATCGACCGGCTGCAACGCGACGACCGCCTGCGCTTGCAGCGCTACGAGCAGGCTGCGCGTCCTTACCTGGCGGCCTTTCGCTCCGCCGTGCCGCCCGAGGCGACGCTCGACGAGGCGCACGCGACC
>Ga0247727_10003279_pt1 | contig 35966 bp, 38 predicted proteins | sample WisWelCaveWW1625_FD_202498 | JGI IMG/M metagenome (GOLD analysis project Ga0247727, IMG submission 202498) | Biofilm microbial communities from Wishing Well Cave, Virginia, United States - WW16-25 | ecosystem: Environmental > Aquatic > Deep subsurface > Groundwater > Cave microbial mat | place...
GAGATCAGACCGTAGCCAAAGCTACGCAATAAGTTTCCTGTGCTCTTCTACAATCTCATCGTGCCGAATTCTTACGCTTCGCATCCTGCAAAAGCAACCTCGGAATGCCTTCTTGATTCTCGCTTGTCCCGCCGTCTCGCATCGGCCATCATCCCGCGCCGATGTCGCCGCGACAGAAACTGTTCATCTGGCTGCCCGTGATCCTGTGGGCGACGATGATCTTTTGTTTGTCGTCGCTCTCCTTTGAAACCAGCCCGGAGATGCCGGGCTTTCTGGAGCGCTACCGGCTGGACAAGCCCGTGCACCTGGTGCTGTTCGGCACGCTGAGCTGGCTGCTGCTGCAGGCGACCCGGCGCGGCGGCACGTTACGGTTGCCAGCGGCGGCGGTGCTGGCTATCTTCGTCACGTCGGCCTACGGTGCCAGCGACGAATGGCATCAAACGTTCGTGCCCGGCCGCTACGCCAGCGTGGCGGACTGGGCCGCCGACACGGCCGGCGCCGTGATCGCCGCCATCATTTATCGCCGTTATGAATCGCGCCCAAGCTGAGATACGTCTCGCGCAACTCCGCGCCGAGATTCGCCGGCACGACCAGCTTTATTACGTCGAAGCCAAGCCGGCGATGTCCGACCGCGACTACGACCGGCTGTACGACGAACTGAAGAAGCTCGAAGCCGAGTTCCCCAACCTCGTCACGCCCGACTCCCCCACCCAGCGCGTGGGGGGCGCGCCGTTGAAGGAATTCAAGAGCGTCCGGCACACCGTCCCGATGATGTCGCTCGACAACACCTACAACGTGGATGAACTCCGCGAGTTCGACGCCCGCGTGCGCAAGCTGCTGCCCGGCGAGAAAGTCGAATACGTCCTCGAACCGAAGATTGACGGAGTCTCCGTGTCACTCCGCTATGAGAAAGGGTTGCTGGCCGTCGGGGCGACGCGCGGCGATGGCACGACCGGCGACGACATCACCGCCAACATCAAAACCATCAAGGCGATTCCGCTCACCCTCGGCGCGCCCGGCGGTCGCGCCCTACCAACCACCGTCGGTTCTGCCCAAGGTAGGGCGCGACCGCCGGGCGCGCCGCCGTCAATCTTGGAAGTCCGCGGCGAGGTGTACCTGCCGGTGGCCGAGTTCGAGAAGCTCAACCAGGCGCGAGAGAAGGCCGGTGAGCCGTTGTTCCAAAACCCGCGCAACACCGCGGCCGGCTCGCTCAAACAACTCGACCCGGCCACCGTCGCGCAACGTCGACTGAGCGCGGTGTTCTATACTGTCGGTGCAACCGAAGGCATCACGTTAAGAACGCAGGCTGAAATACTAAGAAAGCTTCACGAGTTCGGTCTTCCTACCCCTAAGTTCTGGTACGAATGTAAAGACATCGACCAAGTAGTTGCTTACTCGATGATCCTTCAGAAGCATCAGTCGGAACTTGGCTACCAAATCGACGGAAATGTCGTGAAGGTCAACAACCTCGACCAGTGGCAACGCCTCGGCAGCACCGCCAAAGCCCCCCGGTTCGCCATCGCCTACAAGTATTCGCACGAACAGGCCGAGACCAAACTCAAGGACATCACCGTCCAGGTCGGTCGCACCGGCACGCTCACGCCCGTCGCCGAACTTGAGCCCGTTTTCCTCGCCGGCAGCACGATCGCCCGCGCCACGCTCCACAACGAAGAGGAAATCAAACGCAAAGATATTCGCATTGGCGACACGGTCATCATCGAGAAAGCCGGCCAGGTCATCCCCGCCGTCATCGGCGTCGTCAAAGACAAGCGTACCGGCAAAGAACGAGAATTCAAAATGCCGACCAAGTGCCCGGTCTGCGGCGGCCCGGTGCATCGCGACCCAGAATTCGTCGCGTGGCGCTGTGAAAATATCGCCTGCCCGGCGCAGTTGAAACGCACCATCGGCCATTTCGCCTCCCGGGGTGCAATGGACATCGAAGGCATGGGCGAAGTGCTGGTGAATCAACTCGTGGACAGCAAATTAGTGAAGGATGTCGCCGATCTATACTCGCTGACGGTCGAACAACTCGCCAGCTTGGAGCGCATGGCTGAAAAATCCGCGACGAACGTCGTCACCGCCATCGCTGAGAGCAAAAACCGGGAACTCTGGCGACTGATCCACGGCCTCGGCATCCTCCACGTCGGCGAAGGCGGCGCGCACAAACTCGCCGACCACTTCTGTGACCTCGACAAACTGGCCTCTGCAAGTGTCGAGGGGTTGCAGGAGGCCGAAGATGTCGGCCCGGTGATGGCCGAAGCCATCCATGAATTCTTCCACAACCCGCGCAACCTTGAAGTCATCAAGAGGCTCAAGTCTGCCGGCATCCACCCAGTCCAAAATCCAAAATCCAAAATCCAAAATCAGACCGGCCCCTTCGCCGGCAAGACTGTCGTCGTTACTGGCACGCTCGAAAAATTCTCCCGCGACGAAGCCAAGGAAGCGCTGCGCAAAGCCGGCGCGAACGTGACCGACAGCGTCAGCAAGAAGACCGACTATCTTATCGTCGGCGAAGATGCCGGCAGCAAACTGGACAAGGCCCGGGCGCTCGGCGTGAAGACGCTAAGCGAGGCTGACCTGGTGCGGATGCTCAAGCCATGATTGATCTGGCGGCATTTGCGAGTGCGGCTCTGCCTGGCGGCTTTCGTATTACTGAGATCCACTTGTCGAGCGTGCCGCTGGTGGATGCGATTGGCCGCGAAGCCGTGGCGCAGACAACCATCCGCGGCCGGGAATTCAGTTTGCTTGTGCGGGCAGGTTTGGCGGAGAGCGAGTTGTCCGTGACGCTCTACCACGAGATTCTGGAGGCGGCTTCAGTGGCCAGTCCGAGTCCGCCAGCCAGCGTCGTCGAATTCAATGAGGGCGATTTTGAGCGTGCAGCCGAGGCCATGCATGCTATGTTAGGAACAGTTTCGCCCGACAATTTGGGCCGGATGTTGCGGCACTTTCGGCTCGGCGAGTGAAGGGTCGATGGTCATGGAACGACAACCGATTCAAATGGAGATGGTCAAGCTCACGACGGGTGAGCGATTGCTGCGCATCAGCGAGCCGACTTCCGGCCTTTGCCTGGAGAAGAAGCTCGACCCACACCAGCCGGTCGTGCGACAGAAGGAACGCCTGCAAGAAGCGTTTGAGGCCGCCTTGTCTCGCGAACTGACGCCGACTCCGTAAATTGTCTCGTTGGCCTTTGTATGTCCGACTGGCGATTGACCCCTCAGAACACGGCTCTCGTCGTGATCGACGTGCAGGAGAAGCTGATGAAGGTCATGCCGCAGCGCGCGGAGACGGTGGCCGGCATCCAGAAACTCATCGGGGCGGCGAAACTGCTCAGCATCCCCACCATCGTCACCCTCCAGTACGTGAAAGGACTTGGCCCGCTGGTGCCGGAACTCGCTGAAGGGACGACCGGGCTGCCGACCTTCGAGAAGCTGGCGTTTTCCTGCTGCGGATCGGCCGAATTCATGCGGGCCATCAAGGACCTCCGCCGGCAACGCCTCCTCCTGTGCGGGATCGAAAGCCACGTCTGCGTGCAGCAGACGGCCATCGACCTGATGAAAGATTACTTCGTGTACGTCTGCGCTGACGCGGTGTGCTCCCGGCGGGACAGTGATTATACGGTGGCCATCGAACGTCTTCGCGACTGCGGCGCGGTGATTACAACGGTTGAGTCGGCGGTGTTCGAGATGTTGCGGGAAGCCGGCACGGAGCAGTTCAAAGCGTGTCTGCCGCTCTTCAGATAACGGAGTGGTGGGTTACACCACCACAATAAAGCCCTGCCGCAGCAGGCTGGCGAAATGGCGGGCGGCTTCCAGATCGGTGCCGGCGTAGTGATCCATCACGCTTTGCAGCGTGCCGTGCTTGAGAACCAACTCGTACACCTCGGTCTCGCTGCGCGACAAGTCCTTGATCTCCGCGGGCGGAGGGCTGGGGACGAGCATGCTGGCATCGGCCGCCGGCAACTGGTCGCGTAGCCGGTCGAGGTCTTCGAGGTACTGCACGGCGTCTTCGAGCAGGTCTGTGGGCGACCGGCTCAGCTCCAGTTCCGCGTGACCGGGCACGGGCGATTCGACGCGATACGTGCCGCTGCTCCAGCCCAACAACCGGAACAACACCTTGCGCGGCGAGTACGTGGGCCGGCCGTCCATCTCCGCGTTGCCGACCTGGCCCTCCTGCAAATGCAAGCGAGCCGTCCCGGCCGCGGAATGGAGGACGACGACGCCATTGCGCCGCACGTTCATCCACCGTCGCAACAGTTCCAGCAGCGGCGTCTCTTCGAGTTGACCGCTCTCGCCGCGAATGGCCGGCTGGTCGCTGTGGCTGCGGTCGGGAGTTGGTTTCCCATTGTCCTGGCCGTTGCCGGCGAGCTCGACCCGGAGGACGCACGACCCGACGCGCAACTGGTCGCCTTCCTTGAGCCGGGCGCGCAGCACGCGTTCGCCGTTGACGAACGTGCCGTTGCGCGAACCCAAATCGATGATCATGAGCTGATGGCCGGCAACATTGACGCGGACGTGTTTGCGGGACACGCGGGTATCCGCCAAGGTGATGTCCACGCCCTCGGCGCGGCCGATGACCACCTCGCGGTCGCGCGGCATTTCAAACGCGCTGCCTTCGCGTTCGCCGGAAAGAAAGCGCAGCACGAAATGCAATTCCTGGCTGACGAGGTTGAAAAACATGGCTCACCAGCCTGAAAAGCAGCCTGCGAGCCAGACGGAAGCCTACCGAAGCTCGATGAACCCGCGCTCCAAGAGAGTGCTAAAATGCCAGGTGGCTTCGAGGTCCGTGCCCGGGGAGTGGTCGAGCACGCCCTGCAGCGTGCCGTGCTTGCGCACCAGTTGATCGGCCGTGAACTCGTCGGCCGTGAGTTGCTTCAAATCGCCGGGCGGTGGACTCGGCACCAGCAGGCTGGCATCCGGTAACGGCAGTTTGTCGCGCATCTCCGCCAACGTTTCCAAGTACTGCGGGACTTCATGCAGCAGATCGCGGGTCGATTCCCCCAGATGCAAATCCACCGGCCCCGGATCTGACGGATCGAACTCGTAGGCACCGCTGCGCCACGCCACGAGCCGGAAGAACGCTTTGCGGGGCTTGTACTCCGGCTGGGTTTCGATGCTCGCAAACGAGATATGGCCGTGGCGCAGGTAGATGCTGCCGTGATCGTGCGCGCCGCGGAGGGTCAACCGCCCGGTGCGCTCTTCCGCCACCAGTTGCTCCAACACCGCGACCACGGTGATCTGGTCGAGCCGCCCCGCAATCGCGCGGGCCACTGGTCGCGCCGGTTCGACCGGCACCGCCACCTCCAGCACGATGACCGATGCGCCGATGCGCACCCGATCGCCCGGTTTGAGCCGGGCCTTCTCGGAGCGCTGACCATTGACGAAAATGCCGTTGCGCGAGTCGAGATCGCGGATCGCGACCTGTCCCCCGTCGATCACGATCGCGGCGTGGCGACGCGAGACACGGGAATCATCCAGCGTGATGTCCAAGTCGGGAGCGCGGCCAACGATGATCTCCCGGCCGGCCGGCAGGGGAAACACCTCCCCCGCTCGCGCGCCTGCCTCGAACCGCAGGGCGAACTCCTCGTCACGGCCCATCAGCCGGGGAAACTTCACAACAACGCCAGAATGATAAACCCGCGCTGCCGTTGGGAGCAAGCCCGGCCCTAATGCCGGTGGGCGCCGACGCAGCCACAGCCGCCGGGACGCGCGCAGGCCTGCGGCGCGGGTGACGCGGCCACTGTCCCGGCCGCGACCTTCGAAGCAAATGTGGAAAACGCCTTGGCCAACTTCTTCGAGCCGCAGTGGGGACAGGCGACGCCTTTCCAATCGGTCGAACGAACCAGCATCTCGCTGCTCTGGCCGCAGCCGGCACATTCAAATTCGTAGAGTGGCATGGCGTCAGGAATCTATCAAAACGGCGGCGCGGCGTCCATCATCGTCTCCAGTTCGCTCCTCCCGCGGGGTTGGACGGCTTTCACCTGGATCAGCCGGGAACTGCGGAGCTGGTGGGTCACGCCCAGTCCGAGGACCGGCGCCACCACCCGGCATTCGATCGTCGCCCGCTTGTTCACGAACTGCGTGCCGAGCCGGTTGCCCACAATGTTCTGGGCCAGCGACTGCTCCGGGGCGTCCACGTAACCGATGCGGATGTCCGCCGGCGCGAGCCGGAGCCGGTACTGGCCGGCCTCCTGCACGAGCGTTTGTTTCATCGCCTCGCTGTTCGACTCGTTGACGGCGCCGCAATGCAGATCCAGGCGCGCCTGAAACTCGGAGCGCGCCCGCCACATCTGGCTGAAGTCGGACACGACGTATCCGACCGCTCCCAACACCAGCACCGCGATGATGAAGTTTCTCATGATGTCGCTCCGTGTGCGGACACGATCTTCTGCGCCGTGCGGAAATGCAGCTTCGCCACCTTGGCGAGAATGTCCGCGCCATGTTTCTCCACCAACTCCCGCCCGGCTTCCTCGACGGCGGTGGACGCGCCCTTGGGCAACTCCACGCCGTGCTCCTTGCCCAGTCGTCGCAGCCGCCGCACAAACTCGTCGCGCGCCAGGATGGAGGCCGCCGCGACGGCGAGATCGCTTTCCGCTTTGTGACGCTGCACCAACTCGATCTTTTTCCCGCGCTCCATCAGCGCGCGTTGCACGATGCGTTTGTTGCCGAACTGGTCGGAGATGGCCTTCGGGCAGTCGGGCTTTTTCGCGAGCATGTTTTCAATCACGCGCGCGTGCGCCCAGCCGAGAATATCGTTCACGTTGCGCATCTTGGCGTGCAGCCGGTTGTACGCGTCGTTGCCCATCGGCACGACATCCCAGACCGTGGCTTGCCGGATGGCTTTGGCGAGTTGCTCGACGCGCGCGTCGCTGGTGATGAGTTTGCTGTCGCGGACGCCGAGGTCCATCATCTGCCGGGCAGTGGTTTCATCGAGATAAACGCCCGCGGTGACGAGCGGGCCGAAGAAATCGCCCTTGCCGCTTTCGTCCACGCCGATGCGACGCTCCAGCATGGTCGGGTCGAGAATGTGTTCGTAGCCCAGCCGCGCTTCGCCGAGCAGGACGGGTTCGAGATAGAACTGGATGAAGTCGGTCGTGCCTTTGCCCTGGATGACGAGTTTGCCGCTGGTGTAGGCGGTGAGATTGACCTTCTCGCCGTCGGACACCGCGCCGAAATGCGCGTAGGGCACGTCGCGAAACTCGTAGCCCTTTTCCTGCAAGTCGCGTTTCAGTTGTGGCAGCTTGTCAGCCGGCAACGGACACGTATAGGATGTGCGCTCGGCCATGCCGAGACGATTAAACCCCACACCCGCGGCGGTCAATGCCTTTCAACGCGCGCTCCCGCGCTGGTATCGCCGGCACAAACGCGACCTGCCGTGGCGGCGGACGCGCGATCCGTACAAGATTTGGGTCAGCGAAATCATGTTGCAGCAAACGCGGGTGGACGTGGTGAAAGATTACTACCGGCGCTGGTTGCAGGCGTTCCCGACGATCGCATCGCTGGCGCGGGCGCGGTACAGCCGGGTGCTGAAGATGTGGGAGGGACTCGGATACTATCAGCGGGCGAAGAATCTGCATCGCGCGGCGCGGACGGCCCGGCGGTCAGTCCCTACCAGTTATGCGGAATTGCAGAAGCTGCCCGGTATCGGGCGGTACACGGCGGCGGCGATTGCGAGCATCGCGTTCGGTGAGCGCGTGCCGGTGGTGGATGGCAACGTGGCGCGGGTGTTGGCGCGCGTGTTTTGTATCCGCGACAATATCCGGCAGCCGGGGACACTGGCCAAACTGTTCGCGTTGGCCGAATCGTTGATGCCGGCTGCTGCGCCCGGCGATTTCAACCAGGCGATGATGGAACTGGGCGCACTGGTGTGCACGCCGGCCCGGCCGCGGTGCGGGCAGTGTCCGTTGCGGCGCGTCTGCCGCGGTCGCGCGCGGGCCGATGAACTCCCGAATCGGGGCGCGCGTCCGCGGTCCGTGCCCGTGACCGAGACCGCGGCATGGGTCTGTCGCGAATCGAAAATCCTGTTGCGCCGTCGGCCGCGCACGGGGTTGCTGGCCGGGATGTGGGAGTTGCCGGCACTGGACGAAACGAACTTTCGACCGGGAAAGCAGTTGTTGGTGATCCGGCACACGATCATGAATCGGCGGCTGACGCTGCGGGTGGTGGCGTGCGGCTTGCGTGGGGCCGCGCCGGCCGACGACCGCTGGGTCAGCCGGCGGGAGTTGTCGCGACTGGCGTTGCCCGCGGCGCAGCGGCGGGCGGTGGAAGCAATTCGCTTTTGACTTTGGGCGGGGCTGCTGACACACTTTCATTTCCGTGGCAGCCGAACAAACAGAACCCGTCATCGCAGCGCCCGAACCGGCGCCAACGCCGGAGGCGCCGGCGGCGCCGGTGGACGTGGTCGAGCCGCCGCCGCGTCCCAAGTTGTGGACCTCGGTTGGGCTGCGCACGCATGTGGCGATGATTTTGACGTTGGGCACGGCGGTGCTGCTGGCGTACAGCAACACGTTCATCTCGGACCTGACGTTTGACAGCCGGCCACTGATTCTGGAAGACCCGCGGGTGCGCGAGGTTTCCAAGGAGAATTTCCGCACGATCCTGCGGACGGACTACTGGTATCCGCATCTGGTCAGCGGATTGTACCGGCCCGTCACCACGTTGTCGTATCAGTTCAATTATGCAGTTCTGGGCCACGGGCAGAGTCCGGTGGGGTATCACCTGTTGAATCTGGGGCTGCATTGGGTGAATGCGACGCTGGTGTATTTTCTGGTGTTGGCGGTGAGCAGCAACATCTGGCCGGCGTTTCTGACGGCGATCGTGTTCGCGATGCATCCGGTCGCCACCGAGGCGGTGACCAACATTGCCGGCCGCCCCGAGGAACTGGCGGCGTTGACCGTGCTCGGCGGGCTGCTGTTGTATCTGCGCAGCCACGTGGAACGCGGCGCGCGCAAGCTGCCGTGGTTGGTGGCGCTGACGGTGATGACGATGGTCGGAGCGTTTGCCCGGGAAAACGCGCTCGTGCTGGCGGGGTTGATGTTGGTCTATGATCTGGTGGTGCGCCTGCCGGAGTGGCGTGAGAAAGCGGAGCGGTCCGTGTTCTGGGACCTGGCGGCCGGGTATCTGGCATGGTTGCCGGCCTGGTTGGTCTGGGTGTACGCGCACGGAGTTGTCGCGGCGCGGTTGCCGACCCCGGAAATCTCGCAGTTGGAAAACCCGTTGCTCACGACGGATGTCTGGACGGCGAAACTGACAGCGATCAAAGTCATCGGGAAATATCTGTGGCTGCTGATCTGGCCGACGACGCTGTCGTGCGATTACTCGTACAACCAGATTCCGCTGGCGACCTGGCGGTTCACGGACTGGGAAGCTGTTAAATCGCTGATGGTGATGGGGGCGGTGGTGTGGTTGGGGCTGGTGGCGGTGCGGTTCTGGCGGCGGAATCGGCCGATCACATTCTGCATCTTGTTTTTCTTCGTCGCTTTGCTGCCGGTTTCCAATCTGTTCACGCCCCTGCGTCACATCATGGCCGAGCGTCACCTGTACCTGCCGCTGGTCGGGTTTGCCGGGCTGATCGTGTTTACCGTGTACAGCCTGTGCCGGGTGCTGGTGGTGCGGCTGCAGGGGTTGCAATGGGCGCCGGCGTTGTGGTTGCAGTTCATCGCGCGCACGGTGCTGCTGGTGTTGGCCCTCGCCTTTGGGATTCGCGCCTGGATGCGCAACACCGACTGGGAATCGAACCTGAAACTCTGGAGTAGCGCCGTCGTGGCGGCTCCCGACAGTTTCAAGACGCATCGCTCGCTGGCCTACGTCATGTACGAACTCGACCGCAAGGGCGGGGACGAAAAGAAGAGCATTGATGAGGTGATTCAGGAGGCCGAGAAAGCCCGCGACATCACCAACGACGATCCGCTGCTGCTCGTGCATCTGGGCCATTACTACGTGCTGAAGGGCAATGCCGTGTTGCAGCGCTCTCCCGATGGGGCGGTGATGCTGTTGCAGCCGCTCAAGCATTGGTACGGCAAGGCGCTGGAGGTCCTCACCCGCGCCGCGGAACTGGATCATCAAGCCAACGCGCGCCATCACGCCGAGCAAACCCGGCTCGGCAAAAAACCCGAGGAGATTACCGACATCGGCAACTTCGAGATCTACTGGAATCTGGGTGTGATCAGTGCCCGGCTGAACAACCACAAAGAGGCGCTGGCCGCCTACGAGTACATGCGCCATCTGGCACCGACCAATCCCGATGCCTACCTGGGATTGGCCTCGGTTTATCTGGGCCGACGGCAGTTCGATCAGGCCGCCATCCCATTGCTCCAAACCCTCATCCTCGACGGCACCCGGCAGGAAGCCATGCAATCGCTGGTCGAGGTTTACCGACAAGTGGATCGCGAAGGCTGCTCCATCGAGTTCACGCACGGCGAACCCCGACTCAATCCCAAATGCCGGATCGTGCGCGACAACACCTGCCAGGCGTACGCCGACCTGATCCAGACGCTCGTCAACGCCAAACAACCCGAAGCCGCGCAACAAGCCCGGCAACAAGCCATCCAAACCCTCAACTGCTCCACCGAAGAACTGGCCACACCGTTCCGACCATGATTCGTCACCGCCTACTCCTCCTGCTCCTGGCCGCTGTGGGGTTGTCCACGCCGATGCTGCCGGCGCAGACTCTCGATCTCGACCAGTGCCTCCAACTCGCGCTCAAACAGAATCCGGCCATCCTCAAAGCCCAGGAGGAACTCCGCCGCACCCATGGCCTCATCGTCGAAGCCCGCGCCCCGGCCCTGCCCCAGTTGAATGCCCGCGGCGAATACCGGGAGATCGACATCAACTCCCTCGACTCCTTTCCCGGCTCGGGGGGCGGCCCCGCGGAAAACCAGGAGCGGCCGTGGGATGCCACCGTCGAAGTCTCCCAACTGCTCTACTCCGGCGGACGCGTCCGCGCCGCCCTGCGCGCCGCGAAGCTGTCCGACCAGGTGACCGTGCTGGACTTCAATCGTGTCGTGGCCGACACCATCCTCGACGTGCGCCGCATCTTCTACGAAATCCTCCTGAACACCCAGTTGGTCGGCGTCCGCGAAAAATCCATCGAACTGCTGGAGCGCCAATTCCAGGACGCCAAACACCGGTTTGACGTCGGCGCCGTCCCCCAGTTCAACGTCCTGCGCGCCGAGGTGGAACTGGCCAACGCCAAACCGCCACTCATCCGCGCCCGCAACAACCTGCGGCTCGCCAAGGAGCGGCTCGCCAAATTGCTCGCGCTGGACGCGCCCGAGCACGCCCGGCAGTCCACGGCGACACCGGCGTCGGGGTTCACCGCCGTCAACTTCACCGGCCAGCTCACGGATGCACACCAGCCGTGGGAATTGCCGGCCGCCCTCCAGCAGGCGCTCGACCGCCGCCCCGAAATCCAACAGGCCGAAAAGCGCGCGGCGCTCCAGAAAGAAAACGTCAAGGTCGCCCACGCCGGCTACAAGCCGGAGCTTTCCATTTTCGCTGATTACGGCATCCACAACGCGCGGTTCGGCGACGACGTCGGTGATACCATCCACGGCTGGAGCGCCGGCGCCCGCGCGACCTGGCCACTCTTTGACGGGTTGCTCACCAAAGGCAAAGTTGATCAGGCCCGCGCCGAGCTTGCCCAAGCGGAGTTGGACCGAGCCGACACCCGCCGCGCCATTGAGCTGGAGGTCCGCGAAGCCTATTCGGCCTACCTCCAAGCGATCGAACTGCTCGAGGCCCAAAAGAAAACCGTCGAACAGGCGGAGGAAAGTTTGCGGCTGGCCGAGGCCCGGTTCCGCGCCGGCACCGGCACCCAACTCGACGTGCTGAGCGCCCAGACCGCCCTCACCGAGGCCCGCTCCAACGAAGTCCAGGCGCTCCACGATTACAATGTCGCGCTCGCCACCCTCGAACGCGCCACCGGCACGTCCGTCAAACCGGCCGACTGAGCCAATGGAGTTCGAGACCTTCGCTCCGCTCACCGCGCTCCCTTTCATCGCCCACGCCTTCACGCTTCGCACGGCCGCAGACACCCGGTCGGGAGAATTTTCCAACCGACTGCTCCGTCGATTCGGTTTTCATTCCGCCGCCACCGCCGAACAAACCCACGGCAACGGCGTTGTCGAGGCCACCGGCCCCGGCGGTCACCCCGGCGTGGATGCGCTCATCACCCGGCAACCCGGCCTTCCGCTGCACATCCGCTGCGCTGATTGCGCTGCGGTCTTCATCGTGGACCAGCGGATGCCGGCCATCGCCCTCATCCATTCCGGCAAGAAAGGCACGCAACTCAACATCGTCGGCCACACACTCGCGGCCATGCACCGGCACTTCGGCACGCAGGCGACTGATTGCCGGGCGGTGATCAGCCCTTCCATCGGCCCGTGCCATTACGAAGTGGACCTCTGGGCCGGCATCGAGCAGCAACTTCACGGGGCCGGCGTCACGGACTTCCACAACCCGCGTGTCTGCACCGCCTGCCATCTCGACCGCTATTTTTCATACCGAGCTGAGAAGGGTCAAACCGGGCGGATGCTCGCCCAACTGATCCTGAAGCGATGAGCCCGTGGAGCCATTTGCTTCGATACGTCATCATTTTTGGTGAGGTCAACGCGTGTCTGATAATGAGAACGTCCCCCGTGAGACATCAGCCAGCATACCCGACGTGTGTCTTAGACGACGCGGGGGCAGGTGGTTACCAAAATGAACGGATTCAAGCTAGACTTGGGAGAAAGGATGCATATAGTAGAATATCTTTTGGCAATGAAGGTGCTAACAATTACGGTCAAACTATTTATGAAAAGATCAGGGCAGACGTTGGTTGAGTTCGCGCTGATAATTCCCCTGTTGGCGCTGATGCTCTTTGCGATCATCCAGTACGGCTTCATCTTCAATACTTTCATGACGCTGCGACATGGTGCGCAGGTGACGTCGAGAACGCTGGCGCTGGCAAGTACGACTACCAACACCCCGACCGACATCGCCTGCCAGGCGATTCAGCCGATGCTCGACTGTGCCAACCTTACTTCGGTCAGCGTCGATACCAATGTAACCGTCGCCGGCAGCAGTGCAGTGCAGGTCACGTTGATATATGACATGCCACTGATCATCCGTTTCGTCGTACCGAATGCCACCAGCGATATTCTGACTTTGACGGCCGTCGCGACGGATCGGAAAAACTAGGTCGGACGTTGGATGGGGCATTTAGGGATGTCACGTCCGATTGGCAGCAAGCAACAAACAATGTACTGGGGTCACTCATGATGAAAACAATGGATCACAACGGATCGCGGTCCTCCGGAAAAAGACAGGATCGGCGGAATGACCAAGGCTCACTGGTGCTGGTGACGGTGTTCCTGGTCGCACTCTTTGCGGTGGGCGCGTTGTCGGTGGATGTCGGCAACGCGCAGTTGCAACGGAAGAAAATCCATGAGGCGACCGACGCCGCGGCAATGGCGGCGGTGATCGACTGGGTCGAAGACGAAGATGCGACACTGGTTGATCAGGTCGGCCGGGCCTATGCCATGACCAACGGCATGACCGATGTGGAAGTCCTCGCGGTCGAGCCGGGCTATTGGGAGGATTCGACGAAGACGTTTGTCGGCCCGCTGCCGACGCTGTTGAGTCTGCCGGCGGGGGCCGTGCCCGCCGTCCGCGTCACGGGCAAACGCACCGTGGATACGGCATTCGCCCGGGTGGTCGGGATGACCCATATGAGTCCAGCGGTCGAATCCATCGCCGTCGTGGGCCGGGCCATCGCCGCAGTTGGCGCACTTCCTTGGGCGGTGTGCGACTCCTTCATCCCCACCAAGTGCGATACGATCACGCTGCAGTTCAAGGGCGGAGGGGAAACGAACGCTTGTTCGGACTCCGGTCCGCTGCAGGGCAATTTTGGCCAATTAACTCTCGGAGATTCCGGTGCAAACGTGTATCGGGATAACATCGAGAATGGCTATCAAGGCGTCCTGCGAGTTGGCGACTGCGTGGATACAGAACCCGGAGTTAAGTGGGGGCCAACTCGCCAAGGGATCGACGACAGACTCAAAGGTTTGCCGCCGTATGTCTGTACATCTTCGTCCGCGCCGCCCGACAATAAGAGACTCGCCATCATCCCGAGAGTCCACAGCTTGGATGTCAGCGGAAAAAAAGAAGTCTGTATCAACGGGTTTTACGTGGTGTCGCTTGATGGGTATAAGAATAATGACAAAACCGTCACGGCGACATTTTTGGAGGTGTACGCCGGCACGGAGGTCGATCCAAGCGCGCCTGCCACGCCGGGCGATTTGTGGGCCGTGGGGCTGGTACGGTAGAATTTGATTGCAAATGGTTCGGGCAAGGAACAACATTTGCTAAAGAGCATCCACAAGGAGGATTGCAATGGCTAAAAGACCCGGGGCTGGAGGGATAATTTTACTGGCCGTCGTACTTGGCTTGGTCACGGCGTATTTGATCTGGGCCAAGTTTCGCGAAATGGATAAAGACAAGGAAGCCAATTGGAAACCTGTCGTCGTCGCTTTGGTGGACATTGAGGCCCGCCAGAAGGTGACGGAGGACAAGATTGAACTTGTCAAGACTCCCCCAACCCACCATGTCCCCGGCGTGCTCACCAACCGGGCGGACGCGGTCGGGCGGTTGGCCCGGACACGCATCCAAGCCCGCGATCAGGTGCGCGACACGGATGTCGTGAAGGAGGGTGAAGTGCCCGGGCTGTCCTTCTCGATCCCGCCCGGCCACCGGGCGATTGCGATCGCCGTGGATGAGGTCAAAGGCGCGGGAAACACGATTCAGCCGGGCGATCATGTGGACATCCTGACCACCTACACCGACCCAATTCTGAAGCAGGAAGTGACGAAGATCATTCTGCAAAACATCAAGATCCTGGCCGTGGACAAGGGACGCACGGATCCGAACACCGGCGCCGGCGCGACGACGTCGATCACCATGGCGCTGCGTCCCGAGGATACCGAACTGGTGAAGGCGGCCGAGCGGGCCGGGGTGCTCCAAGTCGCCCTCCGGCCGGTGGAGCCGGAGCCTGCGTCCGACACCGCAGGCGTGCGGATCAGTGACATCTTGCCGGGCTTGCGCGCCGTCGAACCGGCCACGCCGGGACCCGGCGATGGGCGGGCGACGCCGGTCATTATCAGTCCACCGGCGCGCGCGCCCCGAGCGGAAATCAAGATTTATCGGGCGACCACGGAGACCGTGGTCCCCTCCTCGCAATAACTCCAACGATTTCGAACCAAAGAAAGGACGCAAGAACAACATGAAGACCACGATGAGCGGGAGGATGACGTGGGGGGGAGTTTGGTTGTCCGTGATGGCCGCAGTTAGTCTGGTGGGCTTGGCAACACCGCCACCCAGCGCCGGCGCCCAAAAGTCGATCGAGGTCACAGCCGGCGAGGCGGTGACGATCACCTTGGAGAATGTGGCCGCCGTCGGAATTGCCGAACCGGCGATCGCGGACATTGTGAAGATGGGCGAGACGCCGGTCTATAGCATCATTGGCAAGAAGGCGGGCGTGACCACACTGACCGTTGTATTCACCGATGGCAAGGAGGGCGATCTATACCGCGTGGAAGTCGCGCAAAGCGCGGGCGTTCGCTCGATCCATCGGGCGGTCTCGTCACCAGGTGTGACGGTTCAGGAGATCGGCGATGCGGTGGTGCTGGAAGGCAAAGTGAAGACCGAACTCGAGGCGGAGCGAGCGGTGAAAATCGCCGGCGCGTACAAGGCCAATGTGGTCAATCTCATTGAGGTCACCGCACCCCGCCGGGTGAGAATCCGCGGCCGGTTGGTCGAAATCCGGACCAGTGCGATCAAGAAACTGGGCATCGAGTACTTTGGCTCCAACGGCGAAGTGGTTTACCGGTACGGACGCGGGGTGACTGAAGAACCAGGCTCCGCTGCGGTTTCCGGCCACGGTTTCTTCGATCCGGACGCAACAGGTCTACAAACCATCTCGGCTGCCTCCATACCCGCCGCTATCGAGGCCCGCTTGAAAGCGCTCGCCTCCAAGAACCTCGCGCGCGTCTTGTCGGAACCGACGCTCGTTACCTTGAGCGGCAAGGAAGCTTCGTTCTTGTCCGGTGGCGAGGTGCCCATTGTTCAGACGCTCGCGAATAGTTCCACGGTCGAGTTCAAGGAATTCGGTGTCCGCTTGAAGATCAAGCCGGTGGTGGACAGCGAAAACAACATCACGTCGCACGTAATGGCCGAAGTCAGCGACGCGCCGACTATCCCCGAATCCGGCATCCCGAACTTCGTCACCCGGCGCGCCGAGACGGTAGTCCAGGTCAAGGATGGTCAGACGATCGTCATCGGCGGGCTGCTCAGCAACGAGCGGTCGCGGGACGCCATCCGCAAAGTGCCGTGGCTGGGTGACATTCCCGTGCTTGGTGTGCTGTTTCGCAGCAAGGATTATCAACATGGCTTGACCGAACTGCTGGTGTTGGTGACCCTCGACGTTCTCAAGGACATCGACGCCGAAGTGGCGAATGCTGCGGCGACGCCGGCGATGAAGCAGTGGAATGGCGGGCAGGCCGACGCGGAGCTGCGCCAGGAATTGCCGGTTGATCCCAAATGGCAAAAACCGCTGGAAGTGGACGAATTATTGAAGCTGCGGCCGGCCGAACCGGAAAGCTCCGATGCGCCCGCCGGGACAAGCACGGAAAAATCTGATCCGACCAGCAACTTCAGCCCGGCCGAGCCGGCTGGAAAATAGTGACGGGAATCCATGCAGCGCATGATCAAAATCCTGATTGCCGAGGCCGAAGCAGGCGAGCGTGACAAGCTGACCAAGCTTTTCGAGGGCACGGAAGACCTTGAACTGGCTGGCGTCGCCCGCAACGGCCGCGAATGTCTCGATTTGGCTACGCGACTGCATCCAAACGTCGTCCTGATCAACCGCGAGTTGCCGGGCGTCACCGGGTTGGAAGCCGCCCAGAAGATCACCACGGAGATGCCGGAGATCGGCGTCATCCTGATCTTGAACGGTAACGAGCGGGAGGAAGTCTTCCACAAGATGTTGCGGGTCGGCATCCGTGACTTCGTCACCCGCCCCATCGACGGCAGCCATCTGCTGGAAGAGGTGCGGCGTGTCTCCACGGCACAGACCAAGTCCGGTTCGAAAAACGGCGGGAGTGAAACTGCCGCGACGGCAACGCCGAAGCGCAATCAGATCATCACCGTCACCGGACCACGGGGCGGCTGCGGCAAGACGGTATTGGCCACAAACCTGGCGGTTGGCATGGCCGGAATCAGCGAAAAGATCGCTCTGCTGGACCTGAATCTCTGGGGTGGCGACGTGGCCATGCTGCTGGATCTGACTCCCCGCCGGACTTTGGGAGACATCCTGCCGGGGTTTGGTGGCATCGACCATGACGTCGTGGATAGCGTCGTGGCCAAACACAATTCCGGCCTGTCAGTGCTGGCGGCGCCGTTATCGGGCACGTTTGACGGCACCACCCTGTCCAAGTACATGGTCCAGAGCATTCTCGATGCGTTGCGGGAACAGTACGAGTGCGCGGTGGTTGACACCGGTTATGCCAACTTGGAATCCACACTGGCCGCCATGGATGGTTCGGACATCATCCTGGCGGTGATTGGCAATGATCTCCCGCGCTTGCGTGACGGCAAGCACTACTTGAAGAACTTGATGGCCGCCAATTATCCGAAGGAAAAGATTCGGGTAGTGATCAACCGCGCCACGGTCTCCCGTGAGATCTCCGCTTCCGAAATCGAGTCGATCCTGGAATTTCCGGTGACCATGCGGGTGCCGATCGACGAGTCGGTGGTCAGCTCGTCGGTCAACCTCGGCCAGCCGTTCGTCCTGGCGCATCCCCAGAAGCAGATTTCCAAGACCGTGTTTTCCCTGGCGGAGGCTTTGTTGCCCACCGAGCTTCAGGGCGCCGCCGCCGGACGGAAACCTGGGGCGGCGCGGTGGTTTTCCTTTTTGCACTAAACGGTAAACGAACACCCATGTGAAGGGGGTGTCACTGATGGCAACGAACCCTGAAATCAGTTCTCAGTTGTACATCGAGTCCAAGAACGCCATTCTTGCGTACCTGGTCCAGAACATCGACCAGAAATTGCTCGAGAAGGGCGACGAAGCCTTGTTGCGCACAAGGGTGGAGGAACTGGTCGAGGAGAAGCTTCGCGCCGAGAAGGTCCCCTACTCCCGGCAAATGCGCAACCGGTTGGTCTCCGACATCGCCGACGAAATCCTGGGCTTCGGCCCGATCGAACCGCTCCTCCGCGACCCGACCGTCACGGAAGTCATGGTCAACCGCTTCGACCAGATCTACTGCGAGCGATTCGGCAAACTGGAGCTGACCGACATCCAGTTCCGCGACAACGAACATATCCGCCACGTCATCGACAAGATCGTCACCCCGCTGGGCCGCCGCGTGGACGAGTCCAGCCCGATGGTGGACGCGCGTCTGCCGGACGGATCACGTGTCAACGCCATCGTCCCTCCCCTCTCTTTGAACGGGCCGGTTCTCACGGTGCGCAAATTTTCCGTGGATCCCTATACGGTCGAAGACCTGATCGGTTTCGGCACGATGTCCCAAGGGATGGCGGCATTCCTCGCGGCGTGCGTCAAGATCAAGCTGAACACCCTCGTTTCGGGCGGGTCCGGCGCCGGCAAAACGACCCTGTTGAATGTGCTGTCCTCCTTCATTCCCGAGGGCGAACGTGTCGTCACCGTTGAAGACGCGGCGGAATTGAAACTTCATCAACCGCACGTGGTCCGCTTGGAATCCCGGCCGCCCAACATCGAAGGCAAGGGCGAAATCAAGATCCGCGACCTCGTCCGCAACTGTTTGCGCATGCGCCCCGACCGGATCGTGGTGGGCGAGGTGCGTGGGGGCGAAGCGTTGGACATGCTGCAAGCGATGAACACCGGCCACGAAGGTTCGATTTCCACAATCCACGCCAACACGCCGCGCGATGCGCTGGCGCGATTGGAGACGATGGTGATGATGGCCGGCATGGAACTGCCCTCGCGGGCGATTCGCGAACAGGTCGCATCGGCGATCCACCTCATTGTGCAAATTTCCCGACTCAGTGATGGCAGCCGCAAGATTGTTAGCGTCAACGAAGTGGAAGGCATGGAAGGCAACGTGATCGTGATGCAAGAGTTGTTCGCTTTCAAACAAAAGGGCATCGGCGAGGGTGGCAAGGTGCTGGGAGCGATCCAGGCAACCGGCATGGTGCCGCGCTTCATGGATCGGTTCGCCGCGGCCGGTATCCATGTGCCGACCGATATCTTCCGCATCAACGAGGGAGCACCGAAACGCTAGATGCAACCGGTTCTGTTGATTGCCATTCTGAGTGGAGCGACGGTCTTGCTCGCCGCGTACGGAGTCTATCAGTATGCGACCCGGCGACGCACCATCCTGGCCGATCGTGTCCGCACTTATGCCGCCGTGGAAGAGGAGGCCGCTCTCGCGGCCGAGGAGGAGCTGAGCAAGCAAAGTCCGCTCACCCGGCTCCTAAACACTCTGGCCGGCCGCGGCTACATCGAGAGCATCGAAAGCGATCTGGCTCAGGCCGACCTGCCCTTGCGCGCGACTGAGTTCCTTCTCATGCGCTGCGTGGTGGTCGGCGTGGCCCTGATCATGGGGTTGTACGCCGTGGGTAATTTGCGCAGCGGACTCATCCTCGCGGTGATCGGCTTGATCGTTCCGCCGGCTTACGTCCGCGTCAAACAGAACCAGCGCCGCGCCAAGTTCGTCCGGCAACTGGCCGATGCGTTGATGCTGCTGACCAACTCCCTGCGGTCGGGCTACAGTTTTCTGAAGGGCTTGGAATTGGTGGCCAAGGAAATGGACGATCCGATCTCCAAGGAACTGAACCGCACGCTTCGCGAGGTCAATCTGGGTGCGACGATCGACGAGGCCCTGACGAACCTGGGCCGCCGGGTCAACAGCCCCGATCTCGACATCGTCATCAGCGCGTTTCTTGTGCAGAAGGAGGTGGGCGGCAATCTCACTGAGATCATGCAGCAGGTGGCGGAAACGATCCGCGAGCGGTTGCGGATCCAAGGTGACATCCGCGTGCTGACGGCCCAGGGGAGGATTTCCGGGTTGATCGTTGGGTTGTTGCCGCTGGTGGTGTTTCTGGTCATCTATATGAGGAACAAGGAATACTTTGCGGTCCTGTTTGGCGATCCGAAGTGGCCTCTGCAGTGGCAGCTTTTCGGGCACGTGTTGGTTGATTACAACATTCCCTTTGGAGTGGTGTTGTTGATCGCTGCCTTCTGTTGGCAAGTGCTGGGGGGCTATCTGATTTTCAAGATTGTGTCCATCAAGGTGTGATCATGTTGATTCTGGCAATCATTCTGGCGTTCGCCACCTGCCTCCTGCTGGTGTTGGGATTCTACCGCACCACCACGCGGTATGCGGTCACGCAGCGCATCGAAAAGGTTAAGGAGGAAGGCCAAGAGACCCCGGAAGAGGAATTGCAGAAGCCGTTTGCTCAACGCGTCCTCCTGCCCATCGGTGAGACTGTGGCCAAAGTCTTCCGTGGCTACACACCCACGGAGGTGGCCGATCGCAACCAGCGCAAACTGGTCAAAGCCGGCCTGTTTCCACGGGTCACCCCCGCCCAGTTCCAGGGCCTCTGCTGGATTTGTGCTGGGTTGTGCCTGTTTTTCGTGATCACGTTCGTCATCACCGCTGGCACCTCCAAGGCCTCGGCCATCAAGTGGGATGATCCCGTCAATATCCTCTACGTGTTGATTGCTGTGCTGGGCGGATTCATCATCCCGCAGTTCGTGCTCAGCAAGAAAATCGTCGCGCGACAACAGGCGATTCTCTCATCCCTGCCCTATGGCATCGACCTGCTGTCAATCAGCGTGGAGGCCGGCTTGGGGTTCGACGCCGCGGTCGGCTACACCATGCGCAAGATCAAAGGCCCGCTCGCCGACGAGTTTGCCAAGACCCTCAACGAAATCCGGCTGGGCAAACCTCGCCTCGAAGCCTTGGAGGACCTGGGCAACCGCACCGGCGTCGAAGAACTGAAAATCTTCATCACCGCCGTCGTCCACGCCAGCCGGCTGGGTGGCAGCATCACCAACACCCTGCGGGTCCAAGCTGACTCCATCCGTGTGCGTCATCGTCAGCGGGTGCAGGAACTGGCGATGAAGGCGCCGGTCAAGATGGTGTTCCCCCTCGTGTTTTTCATTTTCCCCGCGTTGTTCGTCGTCATCCTCGGTCCGGCGCTGATCTCCATCTGGAAATACATGTTCTGACATCACCCGCGCCATGGTTCTGATCAACGTCCAGAAAAAGACCGTGGTCAGCGACCATTGCCGCTTCGCCAACAATGTGGCGAAACGCATGGTCGGGCTGCTCAACCGCAAATCACTGGCGCCGGGTGAGGGCCTCCTCTTGGACCGCTGCTACGGCGTCCACACCTTTTTCATGCGATTCCCGATCGACGTGCTCTTTCTCGACAAGGACTATCGCGTCATCCGCGCGGTCCGGGCGCTACCCCCGTGGCGCACCTGTGCCGTCAAACAATCCATGTACGTGCTGGAGTTGCCGGCGGGCCAGATTGAACACTCCCAGACCACCGCGGGCGACCAGATCCAGTTACGCGCCACCGTCCCGAGCCACGTTTCCTACCCGGGCGTCGCCGCCCCGGCCCGATAACGCGCCGCCACGTCGCAGTATTTTTCCGCCCACTGCCGGATGCCCGCGCGTTCCTTTGCGTCCAACCGGCTGACCACCCTGGCCGGCAGCCCGTACACGAGCGACCCCGGCGGCACCTGCAATCCTTCCGTCAACAACGCGCCGGCCCCCACAATGCTCTGCTCCCCGATCACCACCCCGTTCATCAGCACCGCTCCCATACCGACCAACACCTCGTCCCCCACCGTGCAACCGTGCAGAATTGCCCGGTGACCAACCGTCACGTAGTGGCCCACCCGGCATTCCCAATCGTCTGCCACGTGGCACACGCTCACGTCCTGGATGTTGGTGTGATGACCGATGATCACCCGGTTGATGTCACCCCGCAACACGCTCCCAAACCACACGCTCGACGAATCCCCCACCTCCACCTCTCCGATTACCCACGCCCCCGGCGCGATGAAGACCCCCTGTCCCAGCCGGGGCCGCCGGCCTTGATAATTCAAAATCCCATTCATCCTCCTTGATTCTGGAGCCTGGCTCTGGAAAATTCAACGGCGATGAGTCCACCCAGGGAACTGACCGTCCGCCTCCGCGACGACCTGAACTGGTGGACCGATGAGACCTCGCCACGCGGCGTTCTCGATCCCCGACAGGTCGCACATCTCGTTGACGCCCTCGATGCCTACGAACCTTACGGACTCACCCGCGAGCAGTTCAACGACGCCTTCCAGGTTTACGCCGCCGAATCCGAACTGGCCGACGACCAGCTTCGATTGGTCGCAGTGGACGAACCGATTCATCATACCGGCGAGCAACTGTTCGCTCTGCCGCTCACCACGGCGGACGACGACAATCCGTACACCCGCTTTCTTGGCGCGCTCGGCGCGGCCCGGATCCGCCTGCTCAATACCACATATCACTATGCCCGTGCCTGCACCGAAACCGAAATGTACGACGAACTGGATGCCCTCGACTCCGATCGCTACTTCAGCGACGACACCATTCACGTTTTCGACGAGCTTAACGAAATCCTCACCTGGCAACCCGCTGAGTGGGACGAATGACCCGCGCCGAATTCGACGATCTGCTCCACCGGGTGTACTGCCCATCCGGTGCACTCGACGAATACCTCACCTACTCCGCCAACTCCGTCACTGTTTTCTCCACCGCCGCCAAGACCAACGCCCTTTTCACCCTCCGCTTCGCCGCCACCGCCCCATCGCCCATCGCCCATCGCCCATCGAAAATCTGCCTCGACCCCGGCCACATCGGCGGCGACTGGGCGCGACTGGAAGAACGCTGGTTTCAAATCGGCCGCGACCTTCCCGTCGAAGAAGCCGCCCTCAACCTCACCGTCGCCCGACTCCTCAAATCCCGCCTCGAGACCGCGGGCCTGACTGTGTCGCTCACCAAAGACAACTTCCAGCCCGTCACCGACCTACGCCCTGCGGACTTCGCCGCCCCGGTCCAGTTCTACCGGCACGCCGAAATTGCCGCCCGCGCCCGCAAAATCAACGACCAACTCAAACCCGACCTCACCCTCTGCCTCCACTTCAACGCCGCCCCGTGGGACGCATCCCAAAGACTCGTCGCAGACAACCGGCTCCTCGTCCTCATCCACGGCAACTACCTTCCCTCCGAACTGACCGACGACACCCAAAAGCTTTGTCTCCTCACCAAACTTCTCGAAGGCACACACACTCGTGAACTGTCTGTCGCCGAAGCATTAGCTTCGGCCCTCGCCAAAGCCACCGGCCTCCCACCCGTCGCGTATCCTGCCGGCAGTGAAGCGATTCGTGTCGGCTCGAACCCCTGCGTCTATGCCCGCAACCTCGCCGCCAACCGCCTCATCCACGGCCCCGTCGTCTATCTCGAGCCGTACTACATGAACAACCGGCTCGTTTACCAGCGCCTCCAACTCGGGGACTATAACGGCGAGAAAGAAATCGCTGGCCGCCGCTACCAGAGCATCTTTCGGGAATACGCCGACGCCGTCGCCAACGGGTTACTGGCGAAACTGCTCCAGTAGCCGACGAAAGCGGCTCTCATAAAGCATGTCGTACAGGGAAAACTTCTCGGGGAACAACCGCGCCGCCTCCGTGCGCAGATGCAGCCGCTCGATATCAATCTCGCGCTCCGACGTATCGGTCGCCACGATCAAGAAGCACAACCGATCCACCCGCCGCTGGAACCGCCGATATTCCTGCTCGCCACCGACCATGGCGAGAACGTAGCACACCACGGCGCGTCAGCCAAATACAGGAGCTTGCGTTGCCGAATCCGACCCGCTACCGTGTCCGCCACTCATGATGATTGATCATCCGTACAAGCACCTCACCCGCGGCCAATGGCGGCGTGGCAACCTCCACACTCACACCACCCACAGCGACGGCGAACGCCCCACGCAGGAAGTCATCAACGACTACGCGCGACGCGGCTACGACTTCCTGATGATCAGCGACCATGACATCCATACCTCGCCCGCGGACTACGCCGGGCTGAACGCCAAAGGCTTGGTCCTCATCCCCGGCAACGAGATCAGCGCCAACGCCCCGCACCTGCTCCACGTCAACTCCGACCGCCGCATCGAACCTTCCGCCGACCGCCAACAAGTCATCGACGCTATCCGCGCCACCCAGGGGTTCGCCATCCTCAACCACCCCAACTGGCAGGAACACTTCAACCACTGTCCCATCGAAAAGCTGGTCGCGTGGCAGGGATATACCGGCATGGAAGTCTACAACGGCGTCATCAGCCGGCTGGAAGGCAGCCCCTACGCCACCAACAAATGGGACCTCCTCCTCGCCCAGGGCCGCCGCGTCTGGGGCTTCGCCAACGACGACAGCCACGCCGCCAAAGGCGACGTCGAGCTCGGCTGGAACATGGTGTACAGCCGCCAGCGCACCCGGCCGGCCATCCTCGACGCGATGCTCAACGGCCGATTCTATCCCTCCACCGGCGTCGTGATCACCAAAATCGCCGTCCGCGGCCGGCGCATCCGCCTCGAAACCAAAAACGCCCAGCGCATCGTCGCCCTCCAACAAGTCGCCAAACGCTTTGCCCAAGCCGACGCCCGCGCCATCGAAGTCGCAGTTCCCGACAACGCCACCTACGTCCGCTTCGAATGCTGGGGCCGCGGCGAAAGCTTCGCATGGACCCAGCCGTTCTTCATCCGCAATGAATAGCCCGCGGGCGCTTATCTTCGACATGGACGACCTACTCGTCCGCTCCGCGCCCATCTGGAAGTCCGCCGAAGAAAACCTGCTCCGCAGCATCGGCCGGCCGTGGACGCCTGAGTTGGCGGCCCGGTACAAAGGCATGAACGCGTTGGACGTGGCCCGCGTCATCCACGAAACCTACCGGCCACCGCAATCCCTGACCGATTGCCAGCGCATCATGCGCGACGCGCTCACCAACGGATTCAACGGCCACGCCCAGCCCATGCCGGGCGCAGTCGAGTTGGTCCAGCGCCTCGGCGGTCATGTGCCCATGGCCGTCGCGTCCGGTTCTCCGTTCACCGCGATCGACTACTGCCTCAATACCCTCGGCATCCGGCCACACTTCAACGTCGTCCTCAGCAGTGAAAGCGTCCCGCGCGGCAAACCCCACCCCGACGTCTTCCTCGCCACCGCCAAGGCCATGAACGCACAAGCCAATGATTGTCTGGTCTTCGAGGACAGCCTCATCGGCGTCCGCGCCGCGAAAGCGGCCGGCATACGCTGCTTCAGCGTCCCCAGCGGCCACCAAGCAGAAATCACAGCGTTGGCCACCCGCACTTTCCCCTCCCTCGCCGACATCACCCTCGCTGACGTCTTTTCCGGTTGACCGGCCTTGTTCTCACCACGAACTACACGAAGGCAGACGTGTCACGCCATAGCCGAGCGTACTCTAGGATCCTACTGCAACTGCTACAGTCGGTGATGTGCATCTTTCGTTTACTGGTAAATCAGAGATGAACCGTCTCGCTGCGCATAGGTAAGAAGGTCGAGTCGAGCAAAGGGCAATGACTGTACAAGTTGCATGTTTAACTCCACGCCGAGTCCTGGCCGTCGAGAAAGTTCGATCATATCGACGTGACCGTTCACGATCGGAACCGCAACGCGCTGCACATCGTTGAACCACGGGTACAGCCGGCAGTGCTCGAGGATCAGAAAGTTGTGCATCGCCGCCGCCGCGTGTGCGCTGGCGGCGAGTGCGACCGGACCGTAGGGATTGTGTGGCGCGATCTGGATGCCGTACACCTCGGCATAATGAGCGATTTTCATCAGTTCACTGATTCCGCCCGTGTGCGAGACGTCGGCTTGGCACACATCAATGGCTTGTCGCTCGAAAAATTCGCGGAACGCCCACCGCGTGCAGAGCCGCTCGCCCAGCGCGATGCGAACGTTGGGGAAAGCTTTCTTGATCCGCAACGTGGGCGTGACAGTGTCTTGATTCACGGGTTCTTCGATGAAATACATCTTCTGCGGCAGCAGACCTTCGATCAACCGATGCGCCGCCTGCGACGTGAACATGCCCGCAGCATCCAGCATCAAATCCACGTCCGGTCCGAGCGCGGCACGAATGCGCTTGAACTCGGTCAACACGACATCCACCTGCCGCTCGACATCGAATGGCGCGGTCGGTTTGCCGAAGCCATGTTTGTACGCGTCGAACCCTTGCTCGACAGCCTGCTTCGCATCCGCTTCGAGGCTGCCCAAGCCAAGATCGCCGCGCGCGTAGAGCCGGACCTTGTCGCGCACGCGACCACCGAGCAAGTCGCAGACGGGCGCGTTCAGCGATTTGCCGAGAATGTCCCACAGCGCCATGTCGATCCCGCTCATCGCGGAGGTGTGCACGACGCCCTGCCGCCACCAGAACTCGCGATATCCCTTCTGCCAGATCTGCGTGATGCGGCGCGGATCGAGACCGAGCAAGTTCGGTTTCAGTTCGTTTTCGATCTGCACCTTGATGGCCATCTCATGCCATTCCGTCGTCGCCTCGCCAATGCCGGTGATGCCTTTATTGGTGTGAACCTCGACGAAAATCCAGTTGCGGCGCGCTGTCTTACCGTCAGGGCCGGGAATCCCCATTACGTGACATTGGATGTCGGTGATTTTCATCGCTTCACTTCGTTTCACGCTCGCGACACAGGGGCAAATGAATGGGAACGCCTCCCGAGTCCGCCGAACGATAGGCAGCCTCCATGACCTCGACGGTGCGCAAGCCCTCGCGCCATGTCAGACATGGCTTATCATTATGCAACACCCAGCGAATGAAGTCGCCGATTTCCTTTGTGTAGGCGGTCTCGAAGCCCAGATCATCGAACCGCTCGCGATGCGGTTGGACCTCGTCCACGTGCTGATACACAATGTCAATGTGATCCAGGTGCGAGTGCAGTTCGATCGCGCCGTGCGTCAATTGCACCCACGTCCCGGCGCTCTCCCGATATTTTCTGAGCCGATAATGCAGCGAGGACTGCATGGAGGCGATTGCGCCCGTTCGATAGCGGATGGTCAGTGACATCACGTCGGAAAAATCGAAAATCTTCTCCTGTTTCGGGCCGTACACAGCGGTGACCAATTCCGCGGGTTCGCAGTTCGGGGCGCACATGGCGTTGAACGCATCCAGCACGTGCGGACAACTTTTCTGCAACAGACCGCCCGCCAGACTCTTCTTCGACCACCAGCTACTTACTTCTCGCCCATACGTATCCCAGTGAAAGACCGTGGCGTTGATCGCGACGACCTGCCCCAGTTGGCCGTTGGTCGCCAATTCGATCAGCCGCGCCCACGGCGGACGCAAACGTCGCTTGTGACCGACCATCAACTGCACACCAGCGGCCTCTGCGGCTTCGACCATTGACCAGCAATCCGCCGTGGTGTTCGCCATCGGTTTCTCGCAGAAGATATGCTTGCCGGCTTTTGCGGCCGCAATGGCGAGCGCCGCGTGGGTAAAATTCGGTGTGCAAAGCGCGACCGCATCCACGTCTTCGCGGCCAAGCGCGGACTCGTAATCGGCAAGCAACGGAACATCAGTGCCGATTTCCGCAGCGGCTTTTTGTGCAGACTCCAAATTGCGGTCGCAAACGCAACTGATCGCACCCAGCGGATCGGCTTGAATGTGTTTACCGATATACGCGCCGAACGCACCAGTTCCGACCAGAGCGAACCGCAACTTCGATTTCATGTCAGCTTCGGATGATTGAGTTTCAGACCGCGCACGCCCGTGTTGTACATGCGATGGACGACCAGATTGTCGAGCGAGGCTGCGAGCATGATGTCGAGGTTCGGACCGGCAAATGCGATGTCCGTCGGTCCACGCAGCGCCTCGCCCATCCAGTCCTCGACGAAAAGCTGCAGCTTCTTGGACTCCAGATCAAAATAGTAAATCGCGTCCGGGCGATGACAGGCGATCCACAGGCGGCCTTGATCGTCGAGCGCGATGCCGTCGGGCACGTGGCGCGGCATGTGAATGACGCGTTCGAACTTGCCAGCCGAACCGTCGGCGTTGATGCCGATTCGCGCAATCGAGTAGCCGAAACTTTCGACGAAGTACAGGTACTTCTCCTGGGCGTCGAGGGCGATGGCGTTGGGCGTGTCCACCGCCTCCGGATACCACACGTGAGCTTCGCCGCCACCTGGCGGGATTTTGTAAATGTGACCATTGACCGTCTCCGACCAATCGCCACTGTCGGAGAGGTACATATTGCCCTGCTTGTCGAACGCAGGATAATTGGTGCACATGAATTTCTTTCCGCCAGGAGCAGTGGCATATTCGCTTACCTTTCCCTCGGGAGTGATCTTGAGAACATTGCCTCCCCCCGCGTGCGCCGCGTACAAATTTCCGTCGGCGTCCACCACCTGGCCCAAGCAGCGTCCCTCGGTCTTGGCGAACTGCGCCGCCGTGTTTGCTTTCAGATCGAGGCGGTACACCTGGCAGCCCGTGCCGGTAGTGTAGGCTTCGCCGCGTGGCCCGACCGCGATGGATTCGGGATGGTCTACGTTGCGAATCCTGACGATTTTTTTCTTATCAAACAGTGCGTTCATGTAGAACCCTTTCTTGGTTGATCTCCGCCAGTTTGTTGCGGAGAGGTCTGTAACAGTATTCGTTTAGTGCCGCCACTGCGCCCCGGTCGGAGTTGTCGGCAGCTACGGATGCATACGCTTCGATGGCCTCGCGAATCGACACGAGCGCCTTTTCCATTTCCGCCAGGGTATCAGTTTTGCGCCCTTCCTTGTCGGCAACTCCTGCGGCAGCAACAGCCTTGACCGCATCGATGTAGCAAACGCCGAATCGCAGGCGTCCAAGCAGGTATTTTACAAACGTCTTGCCGGTTGGCTTCGTCAGCGTTTCAGCCTTTTTCACCGCCCTCCAAGCTTGGTTGTACTTGCGACGCACCTCTTCGAATGCATCGGCCATGGGCTGTCGCGCGTCCCAGTGCTTCATCATCATACTGGGCACAGTGAAGGCAAAATTGATCCCGTGCTTATCGAATGCACCCCCATCGTACCTGTCGAAGGCATCCGTATTTGCCTCGATCAACTCCCAAGCTTGCAGCATCAGCTCTACACAAGCCTCACCGCAGAGCCTGGCGATAAGGTTCGCGCAGCTACTCTCGGGTGTCACACCTGTATCCCAGCTAGAACGCGACAGATAATGTGCGGTTAGATCATGACAGCCTATGGTCCAGAACCGCGTGACAAATCCCTCCCACCCGCGGGTGCGGATGTGGGCGGCCAGTTCGCGGAACGGCTTCGTTGCGAGTTGAGGCAGCAGGCCAATATTATCGTCCTCGAGAGTGAAAATTTGACGACAGCGAATTTTGTCGGCCGGCACGGTATCCAGCACCTCGATCTGGTCCGCAACGCGGCGGGCCGTGTAATCCGTGAAATTCATCAACCCCTTGCCCTTTGGCGGCAGCTCTGGCAACAGTGGATACAGTTCCTCGGCCAGATCGACGTAAATCACGCGAGGAGGCGGACTGCCGGGTCGCTCGATGGCTGTGCCGTCTGCCAACACTTGATCCAACATCCAGAGCGCCACCAAATCCGCTTTCACGCGCGCGACTTGTCGCTCCGCGCCGCCGTGTACCCGGGTTCGCTTTTTCGCATTGGCAATCGCGTCTTCGAAACTCATGACGCGGGAGATTCCGTATTTCGCATCGAGGTGTCGCCACGCCTTTTCGGCTTGATTCATCCACGCGCGATGTTCAGGTACGCTCAAGTAAAGAGCCTCGACAGCGGGGTAGATTTGCAGATGCGCTTGGATGATCGTCCGCACCAGTTCTTGTAGCAACGGGCTGTCGGGCGCTTGGTCAGCGGATGGACAGCAACTCATGCGGCCGCATTGCTCGGCGACCTCGAAACCGGGTAACGACTTCATGAACTCCAGTGGATACTCGAGCAAGCGAATCGAAATACCCGTTCGCAAGCCGCGCTGGCGCGCGTGATCGAGAATGCCTTGCACCTGCCGGCGGGCCGCATCGTGTCTGGCCCAATAATTCTCGCTCAGACCTGCCAGGTCGGGATTCTCAAATTCTTTGACGCTGCCGAACCATTCACGCCCCACCGTGTCGTCATCAATGGGATACCGACATCCCAACCAGGAGACGCCGGTCTGCTTCGGAACACCGCGGAACTCGTAATGCACATACGACTGCCACGGCCAGAAAGAGAGGAGGATTTCGTTGTGCTTAAGCTTGGCAAGCTGGTTGAGGAATCGGCGATTCTCTTCCAATCCCCAGGATTCCGGGCCGCAGACCATGTCGTTGATCAGTCGCCAGCATCGGACGCGAAGGTTCGGACTAAAGGCCTGATCGATGTTGGGAAAATGGAACGGCCCCGGTTTTTCAGGAAAGACGTCGCCATGCAGCAAGTAGGTGACCCCCCAACGTTCGATCAGGTCGTACACGGCCCAGAGTGTTGCCATGGGGCTTCCGCCGCTCGCGATGAATGCTGGCTTGCGGTCATGTTCGATGCGTCTAAGTAGAACACTTTGATCATCGGCAAGCGGTTTCATGCGCGCTGATTTCGCATCCAGGAAAATCGAAGTCTCGTTTGGTTGAATCGCGGGAACGATGTCAGCCTGAATTCCGAAAAGCGTCGCGACGTATCGCTTGAGCTCAGCGGCAGCGAAGACGACGAGGTCAGCGGGGGCGTCCCCGGTGACGATCAAAAGTCTTTCCCGAGTTCCTGCGGTCATCACCGGTCCGCCTCGAGATCCGCCAGCGCTCCCTGGATCTGTTTGCCAATGTGATGGACGTACCATTCGCAGGCGCGCGATCCCAATTCCCTTGAGGAAGCCACTCGTGGGTCTGTTTTCGAGATGATACCCACCAAGTCGTCCAGTCGTTCCATTTTCACCAAGTCCGGGTAAAGCTCCATCAACAACGAGGTTTCCCATGTGCCAGCGTGGTCGCCTTCCTGCCCAAGTGCGGCCGCAACCTCGTCCTCATCTGGAACGAGGATTTTGATCTTTTGATGGTGTCGCAATGTCTGCTGTTCGGCGAGTTGATTCAGAAACTTACCTTGAAGCTTGGGATAATGGCCTGTCAAAAGGACAACGACCCGGAAACCGACGGCCTCAAGCTGATCGCAAACCTCGGTCATTAAACTCCCAAACACGTTTTCATCGAGGTAGAGGTTGTGTGATTGGTGGACTGGCAGCATTCGAAAAGGCCCATGAATTCCCCAGTGGATCGTAGGCATCACAATGCCGCCGTAGGCCAGTGCGGTGCGCTTGCATATTGCGAATGCCTTCAGGCCATCCAGTCCCAACGGCAAATGTTTCCCATGCCATTCCATGCAGCCAATGGGTTGATAGACCACCGGGTGCTCCGCTTTGCGGCGATCAAACTCCGCCGGCAGCAGATATTCATACTCAACAACTTTGTCGGTCGCAGTGGGTGGCGGAGTCATCCCGTCAGAAAGCTCCCAAGGTGCGTACGCATGTGGCTGATACTCATCTTCACCCAAATGTCCGGGTCCTGATCCGGCAGGGGTGCGATCTCCAGACACAGCGGCAGGTTGTCCGGGTTGGGCGCATTCTTTTGCAGAACTTCTAGAATTCCTGCCACCGGCACCGTCCCACATCCAAGTGGCGACCACATGATCTTCGGTTCGCCGGTCAGCGTCTTCGGCTGCACCCGCATGTCCTTGAGGTGCGCCATCACTGTCCAGCGAGCAACGGCACGAACTGCGTCAAGCGGGTCTTCGATGACGCTGTATGAATTGGCAAAGTCGAAGTTGACGCGGAGCCAGGATGAATCCACCTGCCCAACGACTGCGGCGATTTCGGTGCACCGGTAGTCCATGTGGTTTTCCAGCGCCATCACGACTCCCAGTTCCTCCGCAAGCGGCGTCAACTCTCGAAAATGTCTGACCATCCGGCGAATTTGCTCTGCCACCGGTGGGTCTTTAGTGAAGTGATTATGCATCAACGCGCCTGCGCTGACCGCAGCCATCAGGTTTGCTCCCAAAGCCTTCGTCATGCGCATCTGATGAACAAAACGTTCCTTCTCCCGCGCCCAAGCACCGGCGTCCGCCGCAAAATCGGCTTCTCCACTGCCGATGAGCGCGATCCCTCTCGCCTCCGCACACTCCCGAGCCCGTCGCGCCTGTTCCTCGGTTGCGAACAGGCGACTGGCCAGGTAGAGAGGGGACAGTTTCAACGCGGCGGTTTTGTCGAGAATCCATTGCGCCTCCTGACCCGCTTCGGGCGGACGCAGGGAACTGGTATAGGGAAGCGGCAAGCCCATGTTGAGGAAGGCTGGGTGGCCGACATTGAAGATCATCGCTCCTTGGTTGTCGTGGGGCGTTGGCGGATAACAGATCCACCGGTAACAAGCCATTGAGAGACCGAATTTCATTTCGCGATGCTCTTCACCGCAGCCAGGATTGCTTCGACGTTGGGCAAGAGTTCGGCTTCGAGCGCTCGCGATACGGGCATGGGCACATCCTGCGCCGTGACGCGTCGAATCGGCGCATCCAGATGATAGATGGCCAAATCGGCCATGGTCGCCGCAATCTCGGAAGCGTAACCGCAGGTGCGACAACCTTCGTTGACGATGACGAGCCGCGAGGTCTTTTGCACGGAACGAAGGATGGTCTCCGTGTCGAGCGGTTTCAGTGTTTGCGGGTCGATGACTTCGGCTTGCAGACCTTCCTGGCTCAGTCGTTCCGCAGCCGACAGCGCCATCCCCACCATGCGTCCGGTCGCCACGATGGTGACATCGGATCCTTCGCGACGCACCGTCGCTTTGCCAATGGGCAGGACGTAGTCTTCTTCGGGCACCTCCCCCGTGGAAGCGTAAAGAAGCCTCGGCTCGAGAAAAACTACCGGATTGTCATCGCGAATCGCTGCTTTGAGCAAACCTTTGGCGGCATAAGGTGTCGAGGGCATCACGACGATCAAGCCCGGCACATGGACGAACCAGGCTTCCAGATTCTGCGAGTGTTGCGCGCCCATGCTAATGCCGCTGCACACAGGCGCTCGGATCACCATCGGCACTTTCGCCTGGCCACCCGTCATATAACGCAACTTCGCGGCATGATTCACGATTTGGTCCATGGCGATCGTCATGAAGTCAGAAAACTGAAATTCGATGACGGGCCGGGCCCCCACCAGCGCGGCCCCGACCCCCGCCCCCGCGATTGCGGCTTCCGAGATGGGCGTGTCGATGACGCGCTTCGGACCGAAGTTTTCAAGTAAACCCTGTGTCACCTGGAAAAGGCCGCCCAGAAGTCCAACGTCCTCACCGACGACAAACACCGAAGGATCGCGTCCCATTTCCTCATGGAGCGCTTCATTCAATGCTTGGGCGAAACTGATTCTCTTCATTTCGTTCACGTCATTACACGTACACGTCAGTCGCCGCCTCAGACGGCTCCGGGTAGGGACTGCTGTTCGCAAATTGCTCAGCTTCTTCCAGGAGTTGATTCACTTCTCGTTGAATCTGCTGGTCTTGTTCCTCGCTCAACCATTCGCGTCCGGCTAGGACTTGGCGGAATCGGGCGATCGGGTCTTTGAGCTTCCATGCCTCGACTTCCTGGCGCGGCCGCGGATCGCGCAGCGTGTAGATCGAATGCGGCTCCCACCGATACGTCTTGCATTCAATCAACGAAGGGCCTTGCCCGGTGCGGGCGCGTTGGACGGCCTTGCTGGCCGTTTCGAAAACGGCTTCCACATCGTTGCCATCGACCACGTGGCCCGGCATCGAATAGGCGCTGGCGCGATCGGCCACATTCGGCACGGCGGTGGTGACTTTGAACTCACCGCTCAACGCCCAATGGTTATTCTCGCAAACGAAGATCAACGGCAACTGTTGAATCGCCGCCAGATTCAATGCCTCGTGAAACGAACCTTGGTTCGCCGCGCCCTCTCCAAAAAAGGAGACGACCGCGCGGGAAAGATTCCGCACGCGGCAACCCAGTGCCGCACCCACGGCCAGCGGAATTCCACCGCCCACAATGCCGTCGGCGCCCAGCATCCCACGGCTCACGTCGGCAATATGCATGCTGCCGCCCTTTCCCTTGCAATAACCGGTCGCGCGTCCGAAGATTTCCGCGAGCATCCGTTTCACTTCCAAACCACGCGCGATACAATGCCCATGACCCCGGTGCGTGCTCGTGACGTAATCATCCTCGTTCAGGGCGGCGCAAACCCCGACGGCAACGGCTTCCATACCGATGTATGTGTGCGCCGCGCCGTGCACCAACCGACGTTGATGCGCATCGAGCACTTTTTGCTCGAACGCACGGATGGTGAGCATCTGCCGGTAAAGACCAATGGCCTTTTCCGAATTCAAGGATTGAGGTTCCATGTGCAGTTCCGGATCAATCAATGGAATTCGAGTCCGCCATCGACGTTGATTCCCTGGCCGGTGATGTAAGCGCCCATCGGCGAGACCAGGTAGGAGACAAAATTGGCGATGTCATCCACGCTTTCCGCCCTCCGCAATGGTATCTGCGCGATTCGCCGACGCAAAGGCTCTTGTCTTGGCACGCCCTCCAATGCCGACAAAGCCGCATCAATCCCCTCCCACATCTTCGTCCGCACGATACCGGGGCAAACGGCATTGACGGTGACGTTGGACGGCGCGAGAGCCAGCGCATAGGACTGCGTCAAGTTCAGCACCGCAGCCTTGCTGGCGGCATAAGAAGCGAAGATCGGCCGGCCGCCTTTGCCGGCGATGGAAGCGATGTTGACGATCCTTCCGCGCCGACGTTCGGCCATACGTGCGGCCACGGCTTGGGTGCAGAAGAACGTTCCAAAGAAGTTTACCTCGAACACTTCCCGCATGTCCTTCTCCGATAATTTGAGAAGTGGGGAAACCCTTAATGTTCCCGCGTTGTTGACCAAGACACCGATCGGCCCCGCATTCGACTCGATCCAGGCAACGAGCCGTTCCAACTGCGCCGGCTTGGTCACATCAACCAGCCGCCCGGTAATCCCCGGCTCCAACTCCACCGCCTCATCGAGGTTCGCCGGCGAAGGCGAAAGATGCAGGTCCGCCGCGATGACTCGGAAACCATCCTGCGCCAACCGCCGGCATATGGCCCGCCCGATCCCCTGGCCGCCCCCCGTCACCAACGCGATCGTCCCACGCAGATCCAACGACTCTTTGGCGGGAGTCACCTCCTCGAGATCCAAAGCCGATCCGCCTGCACCGAAAGCTCCCGCAACGTCGGCGCTCATAAGATCTGAAACCGGGTGAACACGTCCTGCACCTTCTCGCCCCGCTCCAAGTGCGCGCGCACCTCGCCCTCGCCCGCCATCTTTTCCTCCGCGAACGCCACCACCTCAGCCAAACGTTCCGCCGGAATCAACACCACCCCCATCACATCTCCGAACACCACATCACCCGGCTGGACGATGACTCCACCACACCGGATCGGGGTTCCCCACTCAATCGCTTCGCACCGGCCTTCCGAATCCAAAGGCGTAAACCCGCGCGCAAACACCGGGAACTCCATCGCACTGATGCCGGAAACATCGCGTGTCAACCCATCAATCACCGTCCCAGTGGCTCCTCGCGTCCGCGCCGCGATACTGACCAGCTCCCCCCAGACCCCGGAGATATATTCCCCGCTACTGCTGATGACCAAGACCGTGCCGGCCGTGATCTGGTCGAAGGCATCGAACAGCACTTTGTACGGCTCCTTCGGCCGCCGATACACCGGCGACTCCAACACCGTGAGCGCCCGTCCTGCCACGACCGCCCCCGGGTAATTCTAATGCGCTTTCAAGATGAGACTAAATGTGGTACGGTGGCGCATGGCAAGACCACGCCGGATTGATCCACTCATCGTGAAACGGGCGCCACTGACCGCCGCCACCGCCACCTCGGTCG